>Ga0335073_10000964_pt1 | contig 37999 bp, 38 predicted proteins | sample Lox_Sample_22_FD_207093 | JGI IMG/M metagenome (GOLD analysis project Ga0335073, IMG submission 207093) | Soil microbial communities from Loxahatchee National Wildlife Refuge, Florida, United States - Lox_Sample_2.2 | ecosystem: Environmental > Terrestrial > Soil > Wetlands | place: USA... | reverse complement strand
CGCGTGGCCGCGAGCGGAATGGAATTGATATAGGCGCAGATGATCTGGCGCTGTGCCCGAATCGTATTCGACCCGTACTCGTAGGCCCACAGAGACGCCGAGGCGACTTGCCGGGCCTTCTCCAACACCGAACCGGTGCGGCCGCCGGGCGAATGGCGCATCTTCACCAGCTGCGTGGCCAAGGTGCTTCCGCCGATGACCGGACGTCCGCGGTCCACTTCGTGGACCATCAGATCTGCAGCGGCCCGCCCCAGCCGTCCCCACTGTATGGCTGGGTTCCGGCGAGGGTGGGACGAATTGAGCATCTGCCGGTTTTCGATGAGCAGCAGAGTTTGAACGATCAGCGGTGGGATGGATTGAAAATCCGGGTAGACCCGGCGTGGACTCGCGGCCTGGTAGAGCTGCTCCTCCTGACGATCGAGAACCACCAGCCCGGCCTGATCTTTCTGGGGGTAAAGCGGTTCGATGCCCAAGGAACTCAGAATGTGCATCATGTGTGAAGCACGCGCCTGCGCGGTTACTTCAAATCCGCGCGCTTCCAGGCGGCTTATAAGCCGCGGCAGATCCGACATGCCCAGCCGCTGGTCATAGGGTCCGCGGTGGGGGCGCACGAGCGATGGGCTGGGTCCCGGCGCCAGTCGAAAAGATTCCTGGCGCGCAAAGCGGGGAAGCACGAGCGATTCGATCCAGGACGAGTGCAGCTCCAGCACGGCCAGCCCTACCAGCGCGATCGCCAGGGTCACGGCCAACAACTGGCGGCGGTGGCCGTGGCTCGCTTGCGACAGCGTCCTGAGCGTGTCGCGGCCGGCTCCGGCGTCCAGGATCTTCCAGACCTGCAGCGTCCAATCGTTCTGCGGCAGCGAGGCCTTATTCAACCCATCCGCATTCAACCCATCCGCTCGGATCAGGTTAGAAGCCCGTGCCTTACTCTTCGGACGTCTAGCGAGGACCACTTCACTCCCCGCAACTTAGATGCACCAGCGCAGTTTCCGTTCCAAGTTACCGAAGACTCAAACGGTGCGGGCTGGTCCGCGCTGCAATCCGTACCTTACCGAAGCAAAAGCTGGCTGGCGCCGGTGGTTCAGCAGGATAATTAAGTAGGCATGCGATTTGAGCGGCATTCGCCGTGCGCAGGACGGCGACGAGAAAGGGGACGCTAGAGTGAACCACGGAGAAGCGGCACGAGCCGGACGTGTGGCGATGGTGTGCCTGGGATTATTCCTGGCGCCCGCCTGTCTGGTCCGCCGGCACGTGATCCCCACCGGCGGAAATCGTCAAAACCTGCCGTTGATGAACGCGACCAAGGAGGAATTGATCGCACGGATTCATCAGATTTCCGATCCGATTGATTCGTTTCTGATCCGAGCGGACCTCTCGCCCTCCGTGGTCAATCCGTCCAAAAGGGTCGTCACCGAGTACGCCACGATCGGGGCGTACATCCTGTTTCGCCGTCCGAACGACCTGCGAATTATCGGGCAGGAGCCGGTGATGTCGACCACGATTCTGGACATGGCCTCGACCGGCAATGAGTTTCACGTCTATCTGCCCACCAAAAACCGTTTCCTTGTCGGCCAAAGTGACGTTCCGGGAACGTCCAAGAACGTTTTGGAAAATCTGAGACCATCGGCGTTCCTGAATTCCCTGCTCATCGCCCCGCCAGATCCCGAGACCAGTGTGACACTGCTGGAGGACGATACCGACAATACCAAGGCGATTTACATCTTGCTGATCCTGGACCGGCAGAGAGGCCGCTTGCTGCCTGGACGAAATGTCTATTTTGACCGGTATAGCCTGCAGATCATCGAACAGAAGGCTTTCGATCCATTGGGAGCGATTATCAGCGACACCAAGTATTCGAATTGGAAGCGCTACGGTAACGTGGAGTTCCCCAGCGGGATCGATATTCGCCGGCCCCGGGAAAATTACGAGGTCCAGTTGACCGTTCTGAGCGTGAAGATCAACGCGGCAGCCAATGTCACACCGGAAAAGTTCGTTCTTCGCCAGCCCGAAGGGACCAAGCTCGAACAACTGAATTAGTGCAACCGCCGCCTGAAATTTTGATGGGAGAGTTCGCGCCCGGGCGGCTGGAGACGCCGCCGCCACGAGCAATCCGCGTCGTGGACTGGAACATCGACCGCGGCCTCCACCTGGACGGCATCATCGACTTCCTTTGCAGTTCCGGCGCGGACTTGCTGCTGCTCCAAGAGGCGGATCTGAATGCCCGCCGCACGCATCGGCTCAATATCGCGGAGGAGATTGCGCGCGCATTAGGAATGAATTATGTGTTTGCGCGGGAGTTTCAGGAGCTTCTCGAAGGATCGCGCGGCTCGCCCGCCTATCATGGCCAAGCTACCCTGTCCCGCTGGCGGTTGCAGCACCCGCGCTGGATTCGTTTCCGGAGCCAGTCGCATTTTTGGCAGCCGCACTGGTTTGTACCGCGAGTCCATCCGTTTCAGGTCCGGCTGGGAGGACGGGTTGCGCTCGTTGTGGAAGCAGTCGCCGCGGGACGACGATTGGTCAGCTACAACCTGCACCTGGAGAGCCGTGGGCCGGATCATCTCCGGATAGCGCAACTGGACGAAGTGCTATCGGACGCATCCGAGTACGGCGCCGGCACGCCTCTGCTGGTTGCTGGAGATCTGAATTTGGATGCATCGCGTCCTCCAGCATCCGGGCTGATTGCACGCAACGGCTTGCGGAGTGTAGCAGGACCACCTGGCCGTCCTACGATGCCGCGGCACTTGTTTGTGCCGGGACGCGCGATCGACTGGGCGTTTGCGCGCGGGCCGATTCAGGCGGAACGTGCGAAAGTCCACTCTTTGGCCCGCGTGTCCGACCACTATCCGCTTTCCTTTACTTTGACGTTCTGAGCGACCTCCTGGCCGGCGCTAGGCCGGCTTCTTCCGGCGGTTGAGAAATTCCTCGACCCACGGCGTGGAACCGGAAATCTGAGAGGTTAGCTGGCCCTGGTCCAGCCCTGCGCTCTCCGGGTAATACTCGTGATGCACCTGGGCGTCCCCCGTCTCCGGCCGAACGACCAGGGTCCGCGGGGCGTACGGATTGGGCTTTTCGACGTGAGCTTCCTCCTCCGCCTGCTTCGGGCTTTGAGCGAGGCGGCGCACTTCCAGAAAACTAAAGATCACGGCGCAGCCGGCGATCACGCAGCCGAGCACCAGCGGCGCGGCCAGCCACCAGGCCAGACCGGCGATCCAGCTGTAAGTCGTAGCCCAGGCAATGGCGGCTACCGCGATCAGCACGTATAGGAACGCCCACTTTTCCTGACCAGGAGCGACGGCAAAGAATCTCGGCTTTTTCTCGCGCGCAACCGGAGCATTCATCAGATCTTGCATGGCATTTCTCCTTCGGAGATCAGCGATGTTTCCCCTTCACATTAAGCAAGTCCGGTACCAGCCAGTGGCTTTTGACTTTGAAGGCTTTTCACGCGGAACACGGGGCATTTGGCCCACATTCCATGGGTCTTGTACGCCAACTCTTTGCCCAACGCGGATCTCGGGCTCCCTCCCTAATGAGCTAGACGTTGATCGGCAGATCCGAGCAGATGGCATACCGTTGACGTAAGCGAGAACGTCTATACCGGAATGTCGCTTGAGTGCTGGGAGGCGGTAAACAAGCTCTAGAGACAGTTCTCAGAGTAATGTAAACGGAGCCTATTGGAGCAAGTTGATTTTGGAGCGGGAGACGGGACTCGAACCCGCGACGTCCAGCTTGGGAAAATGGACCATGTTTTGTTTTCAGTGACATAACTGCGCAAGGCGTTGATTCAGGGTATGGAAAACGCCAATAAAACAAGGGTCCGTTTCGGCTCGTGTGTTAATGGAGGGTTTTTGGAGGGTGCGGGGCGGGCGCCATTTTGCCCACTCTCGGCTTGATGCCCGCTTCGGCGGCACGTGTCAATATAGTTCCAATATGGAAAGGTGCTGACAGCACCTCCATTGCGCGGATGGTAAGAATCAGGGACGGTTGCTTCCAAGCTTGTATAGATATACAATAGGGTGGGTATATCTTTTATGCAGGTTTCCAAATGGGGCAATAGTCTGGCTGTGCGTCTTCCCGCTGTGGTTGTCGAAGCGCTCGATCTCAAAGAGGGAGACGAAATCGAGATTTCCATCGCAGGTAAACGCGACTTCAAGGTGGCCCGTGACCGGTCCAAAGACAGGGCGCTCGAGCAACTCCGTCAAATGAAGTGGTCCTTCCCTCCTGATTTCAAATTCAATCGCGAAGAGATCAATGAACGATAAGGCGTTCTTTGATACCAACGTCATCCTATACGCCTTTCGCGAAGACGACGCGCGCGGTCAGGTAGCCGAAGCTCTGCTGGCCGCGGGAGGGGCATTATCAGTTCAGGTACTTAACGAGTTCGTCGCTGTTGCGCGGCGCAAGCTTGACAAGAGCTGGGAGGAAGTTCGCCGCGCCCTCGACATACTTCGCGTCTTTTGTCCACAGCCCGTGCCTCTTACGGTCGAGACCCACGAGAGAGCCGTGCACATTGCCGAGCGATACGGGTATTCAATCTTTGATTCACTCATCATCGCGGCTGCGCTCCTTGCTGGCGCCAGCACACTTTATACGGAGGACATGCGAGACGGTCAGGCAATCGATGGGCTTACAATCCGCAATCCATTTTCGCGCTAGACATACCCATCCCACCGGTTAGCGAAAGGTCGCGGTGCGTAAAAGTCGTTCTGGTGATCTCCGCAGTCCAGCGTTTGACAACTTCGTTATCGTAAGGCTCGCTCGCTGTGGCGGGCATCGCCGGCTGGCGTCAACCCGATTTCTGATCGCATTCGCGGAAGGCGCGCACCGGCTTGTCAGGCAGCGGAATGCTATCCATTTGCTACACCGTCGACCACGTGAAACCCATGGTTATTCCGGCGGGCGGCGAAGTGGGGCGTGGCCCGCTATCTGGAGCATGAGCAACACGATGAGTTGGAGAATTGACTTCCTCAACGTCCGACGTGCGAAAGAATTCATGCGCGAGGCCCTCTCAGACTGTTCACAAATTTCGCCATCGCAGCGCCGATCTCTTCGGGGCTATCCTCTTGTAATAGCTTTCGCCCCTTAACGGTCACTTCGGTCTGGTTAGGCCAGCGGCGGATGATCTCGCGCAGGCGTCCCCGGGCAAGCGTGCCTGGGTCCCCGTTGATGAACAATTTGTGCACATCGCTTTTCGCTAACCAGTTACAGTTCCGGCTGACGACTTCAGCGACTTCGGCGGGTTCACCGTCGATCGGGAGACTCCGAGGCCATGACAGCATCGCTCTGCGGTCTTCGCCCGAATTGCGGAATGGCGAGCGATAGTGATTCAACTCCTCATCCGTGAGATGGCGGATTACGGCTTGGGGCAGAATCTTTTCGATAAAGATGTTCTCGTCCAACACCATTCGCTCCCCTTCTTGCGAACGGAGGGCCTTAAACAAAGGGTGACCATACTCGGGGATATCCGGCCAGTTTAGAGGCGCCGCAATCGCCTCCATGTGAACGATGCCTCGCACGCGATGGCTGTTTTGCCTGGCCCATTCAAACCCCATCACAGCGCCCCAATCGTCCAGCACCAGCACAATTCGATTTCCGAGGTCCAACTGATCCCACAAATTGAAGAGATAATTCCGGTGAGTTGCAAGGCTATACCGGCCGGGCCCTAGCGACGGATCGAGCTTGTCGGACTCACCCATGCCGACCAGGTCGCAGGCGACGAGGCGTCCCATTCCTTCCAGGTGGGGCATCACGTTTCGCCACACGTAGGAGGATGCCGGCTGACCATGTTGGAATACAATCGCGTTGCCCTTGCCTTCGTCGATGTAGGCCATTCGCACGCCTTTGACCTCGCGGCGCTTGAGCTCGGCATAGGGCTTACTCGTAATCATTTTTTCTAACCTCAACGCGGCGTAACAGGGGGCGGAATGCATCCCGCCAGGACCAGGCGAGGAAGATCTCAAGCGCCGACACAAGCGCCGCGAGACAGATTTCCGCTCCCGACGAGGGGACGAAAAAGTGCATGACGGCGATGTTCACGATAATCGGCGCCAGAATCGTTAGCGCAAGCGGCACGAAGCGCCCGGTCAATAGTGCAGCGCCAGTGAACAAGTAGGTTACGAACAACAGCGGAAAGAAGTAGCGGCTCGCCACCAGCCCGTCGATGAACACGGCCGCCGCACCCTGCGCGGGTGGCAGAGGGAACAACTGCAGTAGCCCGTTCAAGCCGAAGCCGAAAAACACCAGCCCGAGAAGAAGGCGCGCCGCGATCGTTGCTTTGGAATCCACGCGTCTTTCGCTCCAGTAGTTACCAGCGGGATGTATGCAACTCGTACGAAGCAGCCGGAGCGAATTCTCCGGCTACCGCGCGCTCGTGCAACTCCCAAGGCGCCGCGCCGGCCTTGCGCGCGGCGATCATCTTGTCAAGATCGATGTTCACGTGCAGCTGCGCCGGCAAGTTTTGCAGCTGCTCCGTAACCGCCCAGTCGTCGTCGAAATTGTTGACGTTCAGCTCCACGATGTTTCCTTCGGGATCCTGGTAATACATTGCCGTCTGAATGAACTGGTCGGCGGCCCAGAGGAGAGGAATGCCGAGCTTTTTAAGCCTTAGATAGGTTCCCAGCAGATCGTCGAGCGATCTGTATTCGAAAGCGATGTGCTGCACCCTCGCGTGACGATCCCTGTCACTATCGCTCGGCAGGCCAGGTGTCTCAAAGAACGAAAGGCGATGGTTTATTTCGTCGTTGGTTGCGAAGGCCACAGTCCTGAACGGCGAGCCGGCGGGGGCATTCACGCGAGCATGGACAACGATACCGAGCACCTTGCGGTACCACTCGAGCATGCCGTCGAGGTTGCCTGTCGTCAGACCGCAGTGCTGCAGTCTCGGATGGATAGTGATTTCGGTATTCATTCGAGTTCTCCTCTTTGTTTTGTATTCGGTCTGGATGCTTCCCGCGGCTTCGCAATCTCAGGACCCATGGCACCGCAGGCTTCCTGATAGGGGAAATGCAAGGAGGGAACCAATCCCTAAGTTCTACAAACACAATAGGTTTGTTGCGACTCGAAGGCCTCTCTGCCAGAATACGAACCAGCAGTGTGCCAGGAAGCTGGCGGAGCCAGGGCGGCTTGGGACCATCTCAACTGTTGCGCCTCGACCCGAAGCGATTAAACCTTGCGCGGACAGCCGCTCGAGGCGAAATTTGGCCCCCGCGGACTGGCGCCATCGATCGCAGACGAAGTCGCCATCTCGTAAAATAATGGCTATCCCGATGAACAGGGCGGAACCACAACATCGCGGGGAAAACCCATCAGATCAACGAGAGTTTCAGCAGCTCCGAGAAGCGATCGATACGATCCCGGCGATAGCCTGGACGTCGCTACCGGACAATTCCAAGGCGATCGCGAACAGGCGTTGGGCGGAATACACAGGGTTGCCAAAAGACGACCCGAGCACCTGGCATTCAGTTGTACATCCGGATGACCGTGAGACGGCTCAGGCGAAGTGGCAGCAGTCGCTGACCACCGGAGAGCCGATGGAATCCGAGGCGCGGTATCGCTGTGCGGCAACAGGAGAATATCGCTGGTTCTTGAGTAGAGCCGAGGCCGTCCGCGATGAGAAGGGTAACATTGTCCGGTGGTACGGGATTCTCACCGACATTGAAGACCGCAAGCGCATGGAACAAAGTCTGCGACGGAGTGAAGCCTATTTGGAAGAGGCACAACGCCTGACACATACGGGAAGTTGGGCCTATCGGCCGGCGGTTGACCAAGCGATTCACGGATCCAAGGAAATCTTCCGGATCTTGGGACTAGATTCTGAATTGAGCCTCCCGGACATGAGCAGGTTCCTCGACATCATACATCCGGAAGATCGAGCCAAGGTCGCCGAGTGTGTGGAAAGGGCGCTTCGCGATAAGACTGATTTCACCTACGGAAGCAAGATTCTTCTTCAGGACGGAACGGTTAAACACATCCATGCAATCGGCCATGCAGTAATCGGTGGAGACGGCGCGTTGGAGTATATCGGTACGATCGCCGATATTACCGATCGAAAGCAGGCCGTAGAAGAGCTGCGCGCGAGCGAAGCCCGCTTTCGCGTGTTCGTAGACCACGCGACGGATGCTTTCTTCCTGCATAACGAGCAAATGGTTATCGTAGACGTGAACCACCAGGCGTGCCACAGCTTGGGCTACAGTCGCGAAGAGTTGATCGGCATGCGGCCGCATGACTACGACGCCGGCCTGAACCAGGCACAAATCGCCCGCCTGGCGGAGCGCGTCCGTACCGGTGAGACGGTAAGCTTCGAGAGCCTTCACCGGAGGAAGGATGGGACCGTCTTCCCCATCGAAGCGCGAGTCCGACCCTTCTCGCAGGGGGGTGAGCGTTTCTTCCTGGGTTGTGCTCGGGACATCACAGATCGGAAGTGCGCCGAAGAAGAGTTGCGTCGATCCGAGGCCCGATTCCGAACCTTTGCAGATCATGCGACCGACGCGTTCTTCGTGCACGATTCTAGCGGAACGATCCTGGATGTGAACCGAGAGGCGTGCAAAACTCTCGGCTACACGCGCGACGAACTCATCGGAATGCATCCGTACGATTTTGACCGCGGTCAGGCTACGCCACCAACTGCGCTTACGAGGGCCCGGCTGGAAGCTGGCGAAACGATGACATTCGAGAGCGTGGCCCAGCGAAAGGACAGCAGTACCGTTCCTCTGGAGTGGAGGGTCCGCCGCTACCAGCAAGGCGAGAATTGGTTCGCCCTGTCTTCCGCTCGCGACATTTCGGAACGCAAACGGGCCGAAGAGGAATTGCGCGAGGCTGAAACGCGCTTCCGCACATTCGTCGACCAAGCAACCGACGCGTTTTTTGTAATCGACGTTGACACCGGAGCGATTCTGGATGTGAACCGCCGGGCTTGCGAAAACCTTGGTTACAAACGAGAGGAACTAATCGGGAAGACATTGCTTCTATTCGACATCGATTTGACCCTCGACTGGATCGCCAAGAATTTGCGCCCAAGGCTCGAGGGCGGGGCGAGCGCGACTTTTGAGACGCGCCATCGGAGAAAGGACGGGAGCGTCTTTCCCGTCGAAGTCCGCTCTCGCAGGTTCGAATACGGCGGCAAGGTTGTCACATTGAGTCTAGCCTTGGACATCACGGAGCGCAGGCGGGCTGAAGAAGAGCACGAGCGGCTGCGCCAACTTGAGGCTGATCTCGCGCACATCAACCGGGTGAGCATGATGGGCGAACTGGCTGCTTCAATCGCGCATGAGATCAATCAGCCCTTGTCCGGTGTCGTGACTAATGGCAGCGCGTGTATCGGTTGGCTAGACGGAGATTCGCCTAATCTGGAGGAAGCCCGGGCGGCGGCCCTCCGCATCGTTCGCGACGGCAAGCGAGCCGGCGAAGTGATAGCCCGCATTCGGAGCCTGGCCACGAGCGCTGCCATACCCAAAGAACGACTGGATCTGAATGAGACCATCCGCGACGTCCTTGCCCTTCTTGTGAACGAAACAAAGAAGAATGGGATTACCACAGGAACCCAGCTTGCGGATGATCTTTCTCCTGTGATGGGCGATCGAGTTCAGTTGCAGCAAGTCGTGTTGAACCTCGTCATGAATGCGATTGAAGCTACGAGTAGTGTAAAGGGCTCCGTCCGGGACCTGATTATCAGGACATCCAACGTGGACGCGGATGAAGTGCGGGTGGAGGTCCAAGATTCAGGCGTCGGTTTGGAACCGGACAAAATAGGAAAGTTATTTGCGCCCTTCTACTCCACCAAGCCCGGCGGTATGGGCATGGGACTTTCCATCAGCCGCTCAATCATCCGCTCCCACGGCGGGCAACTGTCAGCTACGCCGAACACAGGACCGGGCGCTACGTTTTACTTTACGCTTCCGAAGCTCCGTCTTGTTGAAATCGAAGCAGGTTGAAACGGTTGCCCGCAATAAGGTTCGACCTTATGGATGTCGTTTTTGTCGTCGACGATGATTACCAGGTCCGAGAAGGGCTGTCCAGCCTAGTCGCTTCCCAAGGCTTCCGCTGCATTGCATTCGCCACTGGGGCGGAATTCCTCCAATCGGAGAAACCGGATTCACCCGCCTGCCTGGTTTTGGATCTTGAACTGCCAGGTATCGACGGTTTGGAACTCCAGCAGGAGCTGTCGGGAGGAGACGCTCCACCGATCGTTTTCATCACGGGTCATGGAGACATCCCTTCGTCGGTGCGGGCAATGAAAGCGGGAGCTATCGAGTTTCTTCTAAAGCCGTTCGCCGCCGAGGACTTGCTCAGGGCGATCCGAACAGGGATTGCTCTCGACCGGGCGGCGCGGGAAAAAAGATCGGGACTAGCAGAACTGCGGAGACGCTATTCGGTCCTCACTGCTCGGGAGAAGGAAGTGATGCCCTTCGTGGTCGCGGGCTACGCGAATAAGCAAACGGCAAACGCGCTTGGCGTTACTGAAATAACTGTCGGAGTGCATCGGGGCCAGATCATGCGCAAATTCAGTGCGCGGTCGCTGGCAGAGCTGGTGCGAATAGCCGACAGACTAGGTATCGTCCCCGCTCCAGAGCCTAAATAAACCTATAATGGCGGCCGTTCGGCAACTCGGTTATTCTACCATCGGTGGCTTTTGAAGAAACAAACTGTAGCTGTCATCGACGATGATGTCGCCGTAAGGGAGTCGCTTGAAGCCTTGCTGAGATCGGCCCGGCATCATCCTCGCGTCTTCTGCTCTGCAGGGGAATTTCTGGAATCCGGCATTCTAGAACAGGCGGATTGTGTCATCACGGACGTTTGCATGCCTGGGATGAATGGGCTCGATCTTCAGCGCCGGATCGTCACGCAGCGTCCAGCCTTGCCTGTAATCTTCGTATCCGCTTACCACGATGATGAAACGCGGCGTCGAGCGTTTGAAGGCGGCGCCGCCGATTTTTTGTATAAACCGCTGGATGGCGCCGAAATGCTCGACGCCATCCAGCGCGCATTTCACAAAGGCGCTTAAAGCTGTGGCGCAGCCTACCCCGGGCTCCGAGGAGACGCCATGAAGGGCACAGAAGCCTCTGTTTATGTTGTAGATGACGACCCATCCGTTCGGGAAGGCATCTCAGGTTTGGTTCGTTCTGCGGGATGGATGGCGACAACGTTCGCGTCCAGCGAAGAATTCCTCGCTGGTCCCGTGCCTAGAGAGCCAAGTTGCCTGGTGCTGGATTACAGTCTTCCCGGATTAAGCGGGCTCGACCTACAACGGGAGCTTTTGAAATCGGGAGTTCAGCTCCCTATCATCTTTCTCACCGGCTTCGGCGACATTCCCATGGCCGTGCGGGCTGTCAAGGCGGGCGCGGCAAATGTCTTGACCAAGCCTTTCGACAGCGATGATCTTCTAAGGGCCATCGGCCACTGCCTGACCCCGAGTCTGGAACGCGAGGTTCGGTCCGACCAGTGCCTGGGACATATGATCGGCGAGAGCGATGCGGTCAGGGATGTGTTAGCGGCCATCCAAGTCGTTGCGCCAACCACCGCAGCCGTCCTTATCGAGGGCGAAACTGGCACGGGGAAGGAATTGGTGGCCCGCGCCATTCACGACTTGAGTAATCGCACGCGTGGGCCGTTCATCAAAGTGAATTGCGCCGCCATTCCTGGTTCGCTGCTGGAGAGCGAGTTGTTTGGTCATGAGAAAGGAGCTTATACTGGCGCGCTCTCACAGCGCATTGGCAGGTTCGAACTGGCGCATGGCGGGACCATCTTCCTGGATGAAATCGGCGAGATTCCGCTCGAACTGCAACCCAAGCTGCTGCGGGTATTGCAGGAACGCGAGTTCGAGCGTCTCGGCAGCACACGCACATTGCGTACCGATGCGCGGTTTATTGCGGCTACTAATCGCGACCTAAGAGCTATGGTGGCAGACGGGAAGTTCCGATCGGATCTGTACTACAGATTGAACGTCTTTCCGATTACCGTGCCGGCGTTACGTGATCGCAAGGAAGATATCCCGCTCTTAATACGGCACTTTGTCCAGGAATTCAGCCGCCGGAATAACCGTCAGATCGATACGATCCCTTCCGAAACGATGGGCGCGCTCATCCGTTACGCCTGGCCCGGTAACATTCGGGAACTACAGAATGTAATAGAGCGGGCTGTTATCGTCTCAAAGGGGCCAGTGCTCAGCGTACCGATTCCTGAACTCGACGCCGATATCCCGGTTCCTCGCGGTCAAGACTCTCTTCAGAATATTCTTGAGGAAACTGAACGGGCTCAGATCCTGCGGGCGCTTGAACAGGTCAACTGGGTGATCTCAGGGCCAAAGGGAGCAGCGGCTCGTCTCGGAATGAAGCGCTCGACCCTTCAGCTTCGTATGCAGAAATTGGGTATTCGACTCGCGCGGGCAGCGGTTTGCGATCAGATGTAGCCGGACGACGGTTCTGCCGCGAACGAACCCCAAGCACTGGCCGGGCGGCCGGCAGTCGGCAGCCAGGATTCTGGCAGACTCTCAATCCGGAGGCTTTCCGCGAGATCTTAAGGGCCTTCGTTTCAGCAAGATGCCAAATTTCCCGTATTGGTTCTCCAAGTGTTTACTTCGACGCAGTAGAGGAGAACCGAACAATGCCGTACACGATTTTGCACGTTGAAAGCAGTCCTTTGGGCGAGCGTTCCGTATCGCGAAAATTGGCCGCGAGAGTACTAGCAGAACTCAAGGCCAAACATCCGCACAGCAAGATCATCGAACGAGATCTTGCCACGAATCCTTTTCCACATCTGGACGGGCTTACCGTCGGCGCGTTCTTCACGCCACCGGAACAGCGGAATGAGATGCTTTCGAATGCGATCAAGCTTTCAGATCATGCCGTCGACGAGGTCCTTGCGGCGGACAGTATCGTCATCGGGGCGCCTATGCACAACTTCAGTATCCCGTCCGCGTTGAAAGCCTGGATCGATCACATCGTCCGCACCGGACGAACCGTTCGTTACACCGAGTGGGGTCCAGAAGGATTAGTCCCATCGGGCAAGAAAGTCATCATTGCGTCGGCGCGCGGGGGGTTTTATTCGGATGGGCCCATGAAAGCGCTGGACTATCAGGAGACCTACTTGAAATCCGTCTTGGAATTCATCGGGCTGACCGACATCACGTTTGTACGCGCCGAAGGCGTGGGGCGAAGTCCCGAAGCCACGAAGGTCGCAATGGAACTGGCTGAGACTCAGGTAGCCAGCGCGGTACAAGCGGCGTAATACAGGACAGACTTGTCATTGATTCCAAGTCCGAGTGCGATGTCCGCGTCCAGCGGCGGACCCCGCGTCAAGGGAAGCCACGCGTGCCGCGGACGGTGGAAATTTAATCGAAGTCCAAGCCAAATTGCGCTCGGGCGAAGGCTGAGGCTACTGGAACGCTCCAAGGCGCCCGGCTCCGCCCTCCGTACTGCTGTGGCGGGGCAGGGCCGCCTCCGACCCTGCCTTGTCCCGCCACGCTATTACTGCGGCGAGCGTCTGGCGCAACGTGCAATCGAGCGAGTTCACGGAAAGGTGATTTATTACAGGGTTGACTACCCAGACGAGCCCCTTCGGAATATCGCGCGTCAGGGCCAATGCCTCCACTTCCAGATACACTCCTCCATCTCGCTCTTCATAACGCGCGATGCTGCGGATCCGCCAGATGAAGCCATGTCCCGTATTCGGCGGCAAGAGCCGTTCCTCTGCGCGGCCATACTCTTCGATCTCGCGCACTTCAGTTGCGTCGGTCACGCTGTATCCCCGCCGCTCGTTGATCAGCCCATTGCGAGAGCGGTAATGTCCCTGCATCGCCGCGCTTACAAACAACACGCGACGCTGCCAGACCATCTCGAATTCCTGGGTCTCTCCCGCGATTAACAGTGTCTTCGATGCCGTTACCGCCGGCCGGTACACGCGTTGATAGTTGTCATAGTCGCGCGTCACCGCCCAGACTTCGTCAATCTTCGCGCCGGGAATAAAGATCGCCCCGATCCAGTGATGGATCAGTCCGCCTGGCACGGCTTCGCTGCCACGCTCCACCATCGGCGCAATCACTGATTCTCCTTTCCGAAGGCGTTTTGCGCGCCCCGATTCATCAATCCACAAAAACGCCTGCCGCCCCGAGACTCGTTGCTCCAGGCGCCAGTCGCTTTCTGTCACATATGAGTTCCACGCGAGGAGCGTCGCGGATTGCAACTCCGCTGCTCTTGCAAGATGCGTCAAAACCGTCATCGCCATCATTAAGATCGCCGTCTTCACGGTCTTAAGTATCAAAGCGCGCACCATGCCCGCTGCACCTCGCGAACCGCGCACTAAGCTTGTCCTACTTACCACTGCAACTCCCTCCTTTGTTGGCTCTCGATGACCGGGCAATTTCCGGCCGCCGCGATCCACTTCTGCGGAGCCCGACTTATCCTCCGTGGCGTCGACTCCTTATTCGAATTCCACTGCGCGGAGATCGCATCCAGTTGTCTTTTTCGCTTTCCAATTACCGTCAGCGAACTCCGCGCTGGTATCTGGTTGAGTCGTGGTGATGTTAGAACCTCCAGCCGAAACCAACTGAGGGCTCTGCGCGATGGGTTATTCGATCCAACCCGTTCAGACCAACCAAATCGTATGTGGGCGAGTTATAGACGAAACCGCGATATTCGCCTCGGATATACAGGTGATCCGTAAGATTGATGTCCGCACCGGCGCCATAAACGAACGCCGCGCGTGTCTGCGTGTTCGCTCCGACAAAATCCTTGGGGTCAAACACCAGTGCGCCTGCGCCGGCTAGCAAGAAAGGCGACCAACGCTTCATTGGAACGCGAAAAACGTAAGCTGCTGACGCTTCATGCGAGTTTGTGTTCACGCCGAGTTGGTCGTACTTTTCAGTATTCGGAGCCCAGGCGTAATTCGCCTCAACGCCGTTGTAGCGATTGAACCAGAACCGGTAGGTGGCGAGGACGCCAGGGCTGTTGTCGGCCACCTGGCGGCTGCCGTCCTGCACTGTCTCTTTCACAAAGCTTCCAAGCGTCTGAACCGCGGCCTCACTCTTGAACCGCGTATAGTCTTCTTGCGCGAAGGCCGCCAGCGACATCAAGGCAGTCCCAAGCGCGATCGTTGCGAATCGATGTTTCAACATTGCTTTCCTTTTCCTTTCTGTGGTCGTCAGTATCGACCGCTTCTGCAGAGACACTTCGAGCACCAAATCAGCCCGATCGCGTTCGCGATGAATCGTGAACTACTTAGAACTTTTCCTTGGCCATGTGGCCCGAATTCGCGTGCCAGTTCAATAGGTGGTTGCCATCGGCCGGGCACAAGGTGAGGGCGCGATCGAACTCAATTGCGCTTGTCATGACACGCATCAACTGGCCTTTGCGAATTGGTTGCTCGCAGATGGCAAGTGCCAGGATTCTGGTGGCGTGCAGGTGATCGTGCGAGGCCGTTACGCTGCAAGGCATTGAAAAGTAAGCGATACACGACTGGCTGCCGAGATGCCTTTCGAAAGCCGTTGGCAAAGAGCCCCTTTGCTGGGGACAGTTCGAGGAGGGGGACAAGTGACGAGAAAACACGTTCATCGCATAGCAGGGGTTGCCGCGGCTCTGTTGCTCGGAGCTGCCTTCCTAACGCTTACAAGTCGAGCTCGAACGACGGCCAGCGCCGCCGCGCCGCCCGCGCCGCAAGTGGAAGTCGCGGCGGTACAGCAGCGGGATCTGCCGATCGAGCGCGAGTGGGTAGGGACGCTCAATGGTATGGTCAACGCGGACATCAAGGCGCAGGTGACCGGATATCTTCTGCGTCAGGATTACGCGGAAGGCTCGTTCGTCAGCAAAGGGCAGTTACTCTTCGAGATCGATCCACGTCCCTTCCAGGCCGCGGTCGATCAAGCAGTCGGCCAGCTCGCGCAAGCGCGGGCGCAGATGGCACAAGCCCAGGCGGGCCTCGTGCAAGCACAGGCACAGCTAGCCAGCGCCGAGGCCAACCAACGCAAATCCCAGCTAGACGAGGAAAGATACACGCCTCTCCTCGAGCAGCAAGCCGTCACCCGGCAGGACCTCGATAACGCCGTGCAGACGAACCGGGCCAACAAAGCGCAGGTGGCTGCGGCGCAAGCTCAAGTGGAGACATCCAAGGCGCAGATCGAAGCCGCCCGCGCCGGAGTAACGGCAGCGGAAGCAGTGCTCGAAACGGCGAAGGTCAATCTTGGATTCACCCGGCTCACGTCTCCCATCGACGGGATCGCGGGTGTCGCTTCGGTTCAGGTCGGGAATCTGGTGGGCCCTGCCGCCAACGCAATCACGACTGTTTCGACGCTTGACCCGATCAAAGCGAACTTCACTGTAAGCGAGCAGGAATATCTAAGCCTCACACGAGGGAACGCACTTGAGAAATTGCGCCTCACTCTAGTCCTGGCGGACGGAAGCGTGCATTCTCACCCCGGGAAATTCTCCTTCGCGGATCGCCAGGTGGATCCCACGACGGGCGCGATTCAGCTGACCGGACTTTTCCCGAATCCCGGCAACAGGCTTCGACCTGGTCAGTACGCGAAAGTTCGTGCCGGTATCGGGGTCCGCCAAGGAACACTGCTCATTCCACAGCGCGCCGTTCTCGATACACAAGGCGCGTACACGGTCGCGGTCGTCGATGCGAACAACACGGTACGATTCACCCGGGTGAAGGTCGGTGACCGCCTGGGTCCCGACTGGATTGTCGATGAAGGTCTCAAAGCGGGTGAACGCGTCGTGACGGACGGTCTGTTCCATCTCCGGCCCGGTGGTGTCGTGAATCCGAAAGATGCGCGCGAGCGCTAGAGGCGTGGCGCGGACTTGAAAAAGGAGGCCAATCATGTCGAAGTTTTTCATCCGCCGCCCGATTGTCGCGATGGTCATCTCGATTTTGACCGTTATCGTCGGCCTGGTCACCATCGTCGAACTCCCGGTTTCCCAATTTCCGCAGATCGCGCCGCCCGAGGTGCAGATCAGCGCCACGTACGTGGGTGCGGATTCGCAAGCCATCGAGCAGTCGGTTGCGACTCCCATTGAGCAGCAGGTCAGCGGTGTAGACAACCTGAACTATATGTATTCGCTGAATGCCGGCGCCAGCGGTCAGATGGGCTTGTACGTCAACTTCGACGTGAACACCGATCCGAACACCGACCTGATGCTGACCCAACTACGTGAGAATCAGGCGTCAGCGCAGCTTCCCCAGGACGTCACGAACCTGGGGGTCAGTGTCCAGAAATCGGTCAGCGCTCCGCTCATGGCGTTCGGGCTCTACTCGCCGAAGGGTACCTACGATTCGAAATACCTCTCGAATTATGCCGTCATCAATTTGAACGATCAGTTGACCCGTGTTCCGGGAATTGCGAAAGCCCAAGTCTTCGGCGCGGGCCAATATGCGATGCGCATGTGGGTGAAGCCGGACCAGCTTTCGAAGCTTGGAATCACAGTTTCGGACATCGTTCAAGCGGTTCAGGCCCAGAACACGGTGAATCCCGCCGGACAGGTGGGCGGAGCGCCCGCGCCCAAAGGGCAACAGTACACGTACTCCGCGCGGGCCGACGGGCGACTGACTTCACCGGAAGAGTTCGGCGACATCATTTTGCGTGAATCGACGGACGGTGGCATCGTGCGTGTACGCGACGTTGCGCGGATCGAACTCGGATCGCAGGATTACTCGCAATCCGGGCGCATCAATGGCAAGCCTGGTGCGATTATCGCCATCTATCAACTTCCTGGCAGCAATGCGGTTGAAGCCGCGCGCGGAGCCCGCAAGGTGTTGGAGGACGCGAAGAAGCGCTTCCCGGACGATGTCGACTACGTCGTCGCGCTGGATACCACCGCGTCGGTGAGCGAGGGAATCCGCGAAATCGTGATGACCATCCTGATCGCGATCGTTCTGGTGACGATCGTCGTCTACGTCTTCCTTCAGGGTTGGCGCGCGACCTTGATCCCTCTGCTGGCGGTCCCGGTCTCGCTCATCGGAACATTCGTATTCTTCCCGCTACTCGGATTCTCGATTAACACGCTTTCTTTGTTTGGATTGGTGCTCGCCATCGGCTTAGTAGTCGACGACGCGATTGTGGTCGTGGAAGCAGTCGAGCGGCATGTTGAGGAGGGGTTGAGCCCGAAGGACGCCGCGATCAAGGCCATGGAGGAAATCTCGGGGCCTGTAGTCGGCATCGCACTGGTGCTTTCGGCAGTGTTCGTGCCGACCGTTTTCATCCCCGGCATCACTGGACGGCTCTATCAGCAGTTCGCCGCGACCATTGCAATCTCCGTGGTGCTCTCCGCTTTCAACGCGCTCACCCTAAGCCCCGCACTGGCCGCATTACTGTTGAAACCGAGGCAGGAGAGCAAAGGCCCGGCGCAGCGCTTCTTCGGCTGGTTCAACCGGATTTTCGCGCGGGCAACGGAAGGCTATCTGCGCTGGTCAGGCTCTCTAATCCGCAAGAGCGCGGTTGCTGCGTTAATGCTCGCAGCGGCGGGCGCCGGAGCTTTCTTCGTCAGTGGACGTGTTCCCTCCAGCTTTCTGCCAACGGAAGATCAAGGCTACCTCTTGATTCACCTCCAGCTTCCGACGGGAGCATCGCTTGAACGAACCTCTGATGCCGCCGCCAAAGTGGAACAGATTCTGGCGCGCGCCCCCGGGGTCAAGTCCACGGTGACCGTAACCGGTTTCAGTCTGCTGAGCCAGATTGTCACCACCTATACGGGATTTTTCTTCGTAACGCTCGATGACTGGGGCGCTCGCAAGAGCCGCGATACGCAATATCAGGAGATTGTGCAGCGGCTCAACCGAGAACTGTCAGGCATCCCGGACGGTTTGGCTTTTTGTTTTCCGCCCCCCGCCATCTTGGGCGTAGGGACTTCCGGCGGATTCACGTTTGTGCTCGAAGATCGTTCGGGTAAAGATCCCCAGTTTTTAGGGGACAACGTTCAAAAGTTCATCGCCGCGGTCTCGAAGCGGCCGGAGATAGCGCCCGGAACGGTTTCTTCATATCAGGCCAGCGTTCCGCAGCAGTTTCTGAAAGTCGATCGCGAAAAGGTTCTCAAGCAGGGTGTCGCGCTGAACGACGTCTATAGGACGGTTCAGGCCTACATGGGCGGCCTCTTCGTAAACTACTTCAATCGATTCGGCCGTCAATGGCAGGTCTACGTCGAGGCCGAAGACCAGTATCGGGCGAGTACGGACCATCTTGGCGAGTTTTACGTTCGCAACTCAAAGGGCGCAACTGTGCCGCTGTCTTCGCTCGCGCACTTCGAAACGCGCTATGGACCCGAATTCACGATGCGATACAACCTGTACCGGTCCGCCCAAATCATCGGATCAGCCGCACCGGGTTATAGCTCCGCGCAGGCGATGAAGGCACTCGAAGAAACGTTCGAACAAACGATGCCTCGCGAGATGGGCTACGACTACATGGGCATGTCGTTCCAGGAAAAGAAAGCGCAGCAGGGCGTGCCAGCGTGGCTGATATTCACGTTCTCGATTGTGTTCGTCTTTCTGATTCTCGCTGCCCTGTATGAAAGCTGGGCACTGCCCTTCAGCGTTCTCTTGAGCACTCCGGTAGCGATTTTCGGAGCGGTCGCGATGCTGTGGCTGCGGCGATGGGCCCTGGCATTCTTCGTTCCTGCCTACGCGATTCAGATCGAAAGTGACGTTTACTCTCAGATTGGACTCGTCATGCTGATTGGCCTCGCCGCAAAGAACGCCATCCTGATCGTCGAATTTGCCAAGGAGAAGTACGAGGGCGGTATGGGCTTAGTCGAGGCTGCGCTCGAAGGAGCGAGACTCCGGCTACGGCCGATTCTCATGACTTCTTTCGCGTTCATTCTTGGATGCGTACCTCTATGGACCGCTTCTGGAGCGGGTGCGGTCGGTCGCCAGATCATGGGCACAGCCGTCATCGGCGGGATGCTTGCCGCGAGCGCGATCGGGATCTTCGTGATTCCCGCAATTTTCTACGTAGTCGAAAAGATCTCGCGAGCCCGGGCCACCGCTCCGGGTATGACACTATCGCCGGCGCAGGGAGATTGAGCATGAAAACCGTTTACCTTGCAACCGTCACGATTTTGCTGAGCGGATGCACCGTTGGACCGAACTATCACCGGCCGCAAGTACAGATCCCCTCGAATTTTCGCGCGCCGGAGCCGCTGAGGGAGCCACAGGCGGCTTCGTTTGCGGATTTGAAGTGGTTCGAAGTTTTCAAGGATCCACAGCTTCAGGATCTCATTCGCTTGGCGCTGGTTCAAAACTATGACGTGCGCGATGCCATCGCGCGTGTCGAAGAGGCGCGCGCGAACCTCGGAATTACGCGATCCAACCAGATCCCTCAGCTGAGCGCCACAGGATCGCTCGAGTACACGCGGATCTCAAGGGGTACAACGTCGATCCCGAGTTCGATCCCCTTCAATCAGGACATCAATTACGGGGCTGCCGGCCTCAATTTACTGTCATTTGAAATCGATCTTTGGGGACGCCTGCGGCGCGCGACCGAAGCTGCGCGGGCTAACCTGCTCAGCACCGAAGCAAACCGGCAAGCTGTCGTCAGTACCCTTGTGAGCCAGGTCGCAGCGGATTACCTTCAATTGCGTGAGTTGGACTACGAGCTGGAGATCTCGCAACGAACGCTGAAGAATCGTCAGGACTTTCTCAAGCTCACGCAGGACCGGCAGGGCGGTGGCGTCGCTACCTTGCTCGATCTTCGCCAGGCAGAACAGCTTGTCCAGACTGCCGCAGAAAACATCCCGACACTCAGGCAAGAAACTGAACAGACCGAAAACCAAATCGCCTTGTTGCTGGGACGCAATCCGGAGGGCGTAGTCCGCGGGCGCAGCCTCATCGAGCAGGAGATTCCGGACGTTCCCGCCGGCATGCCGTCGAACCTGCTTGAACGCCGCCCCGATATTCGCGCCGCCGAGCAGTCGTTGATTGCAGCGAATGCGAATATTGGCGTCGCCAAAGCAGCCTACTTCCCACAGATCGGCCTGAGTGGCTCGATCGGGGGCCAAAGCTCGACTCTGGCTAATCTCTTCTCCGGCCCCAATCGCACATGGAGCTTCGCCCCGCAGATCACACAGCCAATTTTCGCCGCGGGCCGGCTGAAATCCAACGTACGGCTTGCCGAAGCACAACGCGAGCAGGCTCTCATTGCCTACGAAAAATCAATACAGACGGCATTTTCCGACGTGTCGAATGCCCTCATCGCGCACCAGCGGACCCGCGAGAGCCGAATTGAGCAGGAGAAGTTGGTCGCCGCGCTGGAGGATCGCAAGCGGCTCGCCTACGTCCGCTATCAAGGCGGGGTTGACACACAACTCAATGCGTTGGATGCGGATCGAGATCTATTTTCCGCTGAGCTGACGCTAGCGCAGATCCGCTATTCCGAGCTGTTGAGTGTGGTCCAGCTTTACAAAGCGCTGGGCGGGGGCTGGCAATGAGCGATCTCGATTACTACATCCATGACGAGCCGGAGGCGTTACGCCTCGAAATCAGGGGTCCCCTATCAGGACACGGGGTCACGAGTCTCGATCACGCTTGGCGGACCGGCAGTTCCATCTTAAATGGCCGACCGCTCCTAATCGATCTCGTGTCGGTTGAGGAAACGGATGAAGATGGCCGCGACCTTCTTCTTGCGTGGCATCGCATGGGCGCGCGAATCATCGCGCGATCAACGGAATCCCGTTTGTTAGCTGAAGGCATTTTAGGCGCACGCGTCGCTATGCCAGCAGCGACACCGGGTTGGCGGCAGCGGCTGAAGCTCTTCCTCCGAGGCTCGGCCGCTGTTGCCAGGGGACTTGCATGAACAGGCGGTTCACCAACTCCTGCTCGGTTGCCAGTTTGCTGGCAATTACCATCGCCTTGGTTGGCTGCCGCACTGCGCTCGCAACACGTTCACCTGTTTTCAGAAGGTTGGAAATGGCGAGCGCCTTGCCTTGTGAGAGACGGCACTAGAGAGCCAACTCAGTCAAAGGAGATTAAAGCAAACACATGTCTAACCCACTCATAGAACCATTCACCCCCGAAAACACGACCGTCCTGATGGTTGACTATTCCGTTGGATTCGTGAATAGCTTCCGTTCCCACAATGTCAACGAACACGTCACAGCGACTGTCGCACTGGCCAAGACCGCCCTCGGCCTTAAGTCGGGGCTGGTGGTCAACCTCGGATCGGGGCAGAAGCCGTATCCGCAGCTCGTTCAAGCTTTGGGTGACCATCCGATCATCTACCGTGGTGGCGAGTACAACGCCTTGGACAGCCCCAAGGTCTTGGAAGCCGTCAAGAAGACGGGCCGGCAGCGGCTCGCGATCGCCGGGATTTCGACCGACGGCTGCGTCATAGAGACGGTGCTCGGCGCGCTTCGGCTCGGGTATACCGTCGCACTGGTAGAGGATGCAACAGCAGGCCAGACGCGCGACACGCATGACATCTGTGTTCGACGAATGATTCAGGCAGGAGCCATCCCGGTTACTTGGCTGAGCCTCGCCACCGAATTCCAAATGAATTGGGAGAAGAAGGATACCGCACAGGCATATTTCAGCCTGATCGCTGAGGCTTCACCGGGACTCACCATGAGCATCCAAACCGAACACGAGGCCGCCGCCAAACAGGTCCACTAAAACGGAAAGGAAACCCATGGCCCACTTCCTGGTCCAATTCAGCTACGCCTCACTTTCGGTCGAAGGCATGATTCGTAAGCCGGACTTGGATCTCGCGACTCAGGCATCAATGATGGCTGAATCGCTGGGCGCGAAGCTACTCGGCTATTGGTTTGCGTTCGGCGAGTTTGATGGAGTGGTGTTGATGGAGGCGGCCGACGGCAGTGTCGCCGCCTCCATCGCCATGGCGATCCGGAGTACTGCCCAGGTATTGCGGCTTGAGACAACTGTATTGCTGACTATGGACGAGGCAAAGGTCGCGTTGCGCTCGGCAGCCAAAGCCAACCATTTACCGCCCGGCTCTAAAGCGAAGGAGCTATGATCACCCAAGATTTCAGAGCGCCGGTCGTGAATGCGACAGGACTAAAGCAGATCGCGGATGGCGTCTGGGTGATCCCGGATTCCGATCGTACGCCCCTGGTGCCGAATATCGGAATTATTGTCGGATCGCGCGCGACGCTGGTCATCGATACAGGCTTTGGTCCGGATAACGCCCGTGCTGTCCTGGAGCAGGCACGGCGCCTCAGTGACCGCCGTCCCATATTTCTTACCCACACCCACTGTCACCCCGAGCACGGTTTCGGCGCCAACGTCGTGGCTGGAGAGGCCACGGTTCTGTATAACAATGCGCAGTGGAGCGAACTGCAAGAGAAGGGTTCGGTGCTCCTGCAGTTGTTCAGGGGCAGGATGCCTTCGCTAGCCCCGATGCTGGACGGCGTCGAGTTCGTTAGCCCTGACATCCTCTACACGGGCTCCCTAAAGCTGGACCTCGGGGGCGGCATCATCGCTGAGTTCCACGAGTTTGGTGGAGCGCACTCGCGAGGCGACCAAGCCATCCTCGTGAGGGGATCGAAATCCGTGCAGTTCACAGGCGACCTGGTCGAGGAGGGCTACTTCGGGATCCTTGGGGACCACGAATCGCACGTGATTCCGTGGATCGACCGGCTTAATGGGCTTATGCAGTGTAATGCAGATGTCGTCGTTCCCGGCCATGGCCACATGGGCGGGACGGAGTTGATCGTCAACTTCCGGGATTACTTCGAGCTTGCCCGGGACCGCGTCAGTGAACTTCGGGCCGCGGGCAGGCTAACGGAACCCGAGATCGTCGAGCAGGTAACCGCCGAACTGCTCGATTTGCATCCTGACTGGGAGAACCGTATTTGGGCCAGAAAAGCAGTCAGCGACCTCACGTGGCCCTCGCGCGCGTAAGCGCCTAGTGGGAACTGAAAGGAGACTATTTGAACATGCAATCTGAGATGATCACCTTCGGGTCCATTCACCTCGAAATCACTAATCTCGAACGATCCATCAAGTTTTGGCGCGATTTGGTAGGCCTCGGTCGAGTGGAGATGATCGACGGATCCGCTGCTCTGGGCGTCGGAGGGGAATCGCTGGTCGTGTTGCACCCAACGGCCACCCGCCCCGTGCAGCGCGGCTACAGCGGTCTTTTCCATCTTGCCATCAACCTTCCGAGCGAGGCCGAGTTGGCGCGAGTATTGGCTCGCATCCAGGCCACCGGGTATCGGTACGGGGCCAGCGACCACACCGTCGCGAAATCGCTCTATCTGCACGATCCCGATGGCTTAGGACTCGAGATCACCTTTGAAACTCCCGACCGCGTTCGCTCTTTCCAGTGGGACAAAGGGACGGAAAGTCCGCTTGTCATTGACAAGGATGGCCACAGACGATCAGGCGTCGAGCCGCTCGATATTGGGGAGTTGCTCGCAGCATTTCCCGGCGGCGACATCATGCAGCCGGCCCCTTCGGGCACGATTGTTGGGCATTTGCAATTTCAAGTCGGAGACCTGGAAAACTCCTTCCGGTTCTACCGGGACAAGATCGGGCTCATTCAGAGCATGTACGCACCTTGGGCGCGCTACGGAGATCTCGGCGCCGGAGGGCGAGTGGGGCACCGGATCGCGCTCAACATGTGGCACGGCGTTGGTGCGCCACCGCGACCTTCGGACATGGCGGGCTTGCGCAGCTTCACGATGCGATTCGCATCGCAGGAACATCTCGGCCAGGCAGTAGCCAGAATCGGCGACGCGGAATTGCGAGGCGAAAACTATGTCGCAAGCGATCCCGACGGGAATGCATTGGTTATGAACGCCGACATCATCCATGAACCGATCGCAATCACAATGAGTGAAGAGCATGAATATAACCCTAATAGGCGCTAGCGACATGTTTGCGCGAGGCTTCGCGACTTGGGCCGTTGGCGCTGGGCACGATGTGACCATCGTGGGCTTTAATCGAGGCCAGGCGGAGGAACTCGTGAAGGAAATCCAATCGGGACGGGCGGCGGGTCCGGGTGATCCGCTACTGGATGACATGATTTTCATGGCCATGCCATATAAACTGCGTGCTGGATGCACGGGACTTCTACGGCAAGCAGCTCGACGGCAAGATCGTAGTTGATTTGACTACCCCAATCGAGGTCGCGACTCTTGAACCCATTTATTCCGAAGCTGGATCAGCCGCGCAGGAAATCTCGAAAACGCGGCCTGGCGCGAGAGTCCTCAAGGTCTTCCACCCCATGTTCGTTGGCGCAACACCGCCGGAACAAAACGCCGAGAAGGTGCGCCAGGTGCTACTCGCTGGTGACGATGGCGAGGCCAAGCGTCGGATAGCGCAGCTTTTCGACGACGGGGGGCTGCTTGCGATCGATGTTGGTCCGCTGCGGCGTGCGCGGGAGCTAGAGGCTGTCGGCTACCTCCACGTCGCCATGGGGCTTTCTCTGGAGTCCATCTTGGTGCCTGGGCCGCCTGTGTGAGATAGTCCCTGAAGCGCCTAGCCAATTCTGTCCAAGGCGTGAAGCGGTACCTAGCCCTCAGCCCCGCAGATTGGGCATTCACATTTCGGATGATGGTCGCCCGCGGAGAAGCCGCAGGAGGCGCAAATGCAGAGCGTCATGTGCTGCCCTCCGCGCCCACTGCATTTTGTGCACTCGCAGACAGCTTTATGCTGGCCGCCTCGCCCTCCGCATTGAGGACACACACATGCGAGTCTGTGAGTGCCCCCACGTTTATAGCCGTGCAAATCGTGGCTTTTTACTGCAATTCCCCGAGCCGCAATAACCGCTGCTAGAGCCACGCAGACGACCGCGAGGCCGGAAATCAGAAGCGTTTCCATGTGGTATCACGGCAGCCAGCTTAATCAGGGCGCCGGTCCCCCGACGAGATGATAGGTGGGCGGCGAACCCGATAGCTCCCGTATTGAATGGGTTTCTCGTTCGTTTCAGGACTGTGAGGTCAAAAATGCGACTGCGGGTCCCACGGCTCGGCGGGTGCAAACTCGCCTGCTACCGCGCGCGTGTGCAAATCCCAGGGCTCGGCGCCCGCCTTCCGCGCGGCTACCAGTTTGTCCGGGTCGATCTGGGAGGGCATTCCCGGGCGTGCTGATTTCATGTACTCGGTAGCGGTCAAAGGGCTGCCATAGACGTTGAAAAATATTTCGACGACGTTATGGTCGGGATCCTGGTAATAGAGCGAGAAGGCCACGCCGTGATCGGCGGCCCACATCAGTGGAATTCCCAGGTTTTTGATCCGGACATACGTCCCCAAGAGATCATCCAAGGTTGTGCATTCGAACGCGACGTGCTGCAATCCCGTGTGCCGGCGTTTGTCCGGGTCGATCTCCGCCTTCGGGATTTCGAAGAAAACGACGCGATGATCCATCTCATCGTTGCTGACGAAGGCAAAACCGGAAAACGGTGGCCCCTGATGGGTCATGCGGGCGACCATCGGGATTTTTGCGTGCTGAGTGATCGTCATACCCAGCACCTTTCTGTACCATTCCGTCATTTCATCCAGCTTGGCGGTAATGAGCCCGAGGTGGTGAAGTCTGGGATGGACCGTAATTTCTGTGTTCATTTTCGTTTCTCCTTTATGTATGTTTTCTTGTCTTTCTTCTTGCCTGACCAATGTCGGCAATCAGCGCGCAGTTCTCAACACCCGTCGCACGGAGGATCGCTCCGGCCTGATGCATTGAAGCCAGCAGCGTCCGGCCAGCGGCATCGACGCCGGTGAGTTCATTCAGATCAACTTCAATCTGGTTCCCTGAGCGCAGCACCGAGCGCCAAACCTTCTCGGCTTCCGTCACCCATGGACCAGCGAGCTTGCCTGAAAAGTTCAGGCGCCATGCCGCGCTCTCCTCCTGAACCGTGATCCGTAACATTGCCTTTCCCGCCTTTTTGAAACGCAAGCTTCGCGCCAACGCGTAACCTCCGAAGATTCAACAGCTTTCTAGCGAGTGGAGCCCCATTCTGCCAGCAACCGAACCAGCAGGCTGCCAGGAACATGGCGGTTGGCGGATGCTCCCGCGCGAGGTACGCTGAGATAAAGCCAGGAAAGGATTTCTATGCCATCCGGAGCGAATGCTCCCGAAACAGCGCCGTTGCCCCAAGATGGCGACGGCGGTTACCAGGCTCTGCTGCGCACGCAGGAGCGATTGCGGCTTCTATTGGAGATCACGAATCGCCTTGTCTCCAAGCTCGCTTTGCCGGATCTCCTCAAGGAAATATCGGCAAACATTCGGCGTGTACTGGATTGCAATGTCGTCGGCGTGAGGCTCCCCGACCCGCAAACCGGCGAGCTGGTCATGAGGGCGGCGGACAGCGAATCTCCGCTTCCTCGCAATCCGCAACCGTCTTTTGCGATGCGCCGGGCGCAAGCCGTATTTCAGTCGGGTAAGGCCACCAGACTCGCGGCCAGCGAGATCGCTGGAGAGCCCAGTATTGCCGGAGCAGGGACAAAATCTCTTTGCATGCTGCCGCTCATCAGTCATGAACGCGTACTCGGTGTTCTGGGCCTCGGTTCGATTCGAGAAGATGCTTTTGGCGATGACGATCTGAGCTTCCTCGGTCAGGTCGCTAACCAGATTGCCCTGGCGGTGGAGAACGCTCTCGCTTACAGTGAAATCTCCGAACTCAAAGATCGATTAGCACGGGAAAACGTGTATCTCGAATCGGAGATCCGCAGCGAGCTTCACTTCGACGATATCGTCGGCAGCAGCAAAGCCCTGAAGCGCGTACTGGCTGACGTTGAGACTGTGGCGCCGGCGGACTCGACCGTCCTGATCTATGGCGAAACGGGAACCGGCAAGGAGTTAATCGCCCGCGCGATCCACAACCTCAGTTCGCGCAAGGCCAACGCGTTCGTGAAATTGAATTGCGCCGCGATTCCCACGGGCTTGCTCGAAAGCGAACTGTTCGGTCATGAGAAGGGCGCCTTCACCGGCGCAATATCGCAGCGCATCGGCCGGTTCGAGCTCGCGCATCGCGGAACCATCTTCCTCGACGAAATCGGTGAGATCCCGCTTGAGCTGCAACCTAAGCTGCTCCGTGTGCTTCAGGAGCGCGAATTCGAACGTCTCGGCAGTACGCGCACGTTGCGGACCGACGCGCGGTTGGTCGCCGCAACCAATCGCGATTTGAAGTCTATGGCCGACGAACAGAAGTTTCGGCCGGACCTGTACTACAGGTTGAACGTGTTTCCCATTCGAGTTCCCGCGTTGCGCGATCGCAAAGAGGATATTCCGCTCCTCGTCCGGCACTTCGTTCAAGAATTCAGCCGCCGGAATAACCGCAGTATCGATACGATTCCTTCCGAGACGATGGAAGCACTCATAGGGTATTCCTGGCCCGGCAATATTCGGGAACTTCAGAATGTCATCGAGCGGGCGGTTATCGTGTCTCGGGGTCCAGTGCTCACGGTAGCGATTTCTGAGCTGAACGAGGACACGACGCCAAAACAGGATACCCGCAGCAAGGTCAGCCTCCAAGACACAATCAACGAGACGGAGCGCACGCAGATCCTGCGTGCGTTGGAAGAGGCGAACTGGGTGATCTCGGGCACAAACGGAGCTGCTGCCCGGCTTGGAATGAAACGCTCGACGCTTCAACTTCGGATGCAGAAGCTCGGTATACGACTCTCGCGGACAGCTGTTCGCGATAAGAAGTAGCACCCGGTCAGACTGTTCAGGCTCCTGGTGCCAGGCCGCCAGGATTCTGGCAATCATCATCCTCGGCGTCCGTAGCGCAATCGTAAACCGTTTCATGTTCAACAACATACAGGCTCCGATGGGCGTGGCACTCCAGGTGTATTGTTCTCCGCAGCAGGAACAAGAAAACAGAGAGGGTGCCGTGAAAGGAATTCTCAAACTCGCGTACAAGCTGCTCGTGAACGATAAAGCGAAGTTCACGGCATTGCTCCTGGGCATTACCTTTGCCGTGTTCCTGATGCTGCAAGTGACGTCCACCTTCATCGGCATGATGAAGCGCGCCTCATCGACCGTGTACAACATCGCAGCTCCGGTGTGGATCATGGACCCGGCAGTGCAGAGCGCTTCGGCCGCGATCGGCATGCCGGATTATGTGCTCGACGCGGCGCGTAGTATGCAAGGCGTCAGCTATGCGGTGCCCGTGTACTCCGGCAATTCTTTGGTCAAGCTCGACGACGGAACATACCAGCCAGCCACCATCGTTGGTCTCGATGACACCAGCCTGTACGGTAGGCCAAGGCTCCTTCAAGGGAAGATCGAGGACCTGTACGGCGAGAACGCTTTCGTCGTAGTGAAGGATGGGGACTACCCGAAGCTCGGCAGCCCTCGCGTTGGAACAGAGTTCGAGGTGAACGATCACCGGGGCGTAATCGTCGGCATTGCCGACGTAGCGAGTGGCGGACTGTTCGGAACTCCGACGCTATACACCACCTACAACCGCGCTCTGCAATACCTCCCGAATCCGCGCTTCACCATTTCCTACGTCTTGTTGCAGCCCAAGAGCGTGGGCGACGTTGCGGAAATCAAAGCGCAGGTAAAAGCGATGGGGTACCTGGCACTGACCAAGGATGAGTTCATTGCCCGAACCTCGAGCTTCTACATGTGGGAGACGGGAATGGGAATCAACATCATGATCGTCGCAATTATGAGTTTCATCGTCGGCCTGTCCATCTCCGGCCAGACGTTCTACACCTTCGTCTTGGAAAACATCGATAAATTCGCGGCTCTCAAGGCCATGGGCGCGAATAATCGCGAGTTGATCACAATGATCCTGGCGCAAGCCGGCTTCACGTCTCTCACCGGTTATGGCTTGGGTGTCGGGCTGTGCTCGCTGATGATCTCGGTGGCAAAAATGCGCCTGCCTTCGTTCGCTTCCGAGATCAGCTTCGTAAACCTCGGGTTGGGCCTTGTCATGGTCGTAGTTATCGCAGCCGTGTCGAGCTACTTCGGCGGGCGCCGCGTGCTCAACGTCGAGCCGTTCCAGGTGTTCAGAGGTTGATATGACTGCGATAGCGATTCAAGCGACAGACCTCGGGAAATCGTTTGGCGTGGGAGACGCGAAGACGGTTGCGTTGCACGACGTAAGTCTTGAGGCGCGTTTTGGCGAGATGCTGTACATCGTCGGGCCATCCGGCAGCGGAAAGACCACCTTACTCAGCGTTCTCTCCGGCGTCCTGCGGCCAGACGCAGGCACGGTATCGGTCGACGGCAACGATATATGGTCGCTGTCGCCTGACCGGCTCGCTGAGTTGCGGCTGCACAAGATCGGCTTCGTGTTTCAGGATTTCCACCTGTTCCCGCGGTTAACGACCGCGGAGAACGTCGCGATTCCTCTCATTCTGAAGAGGGAGCCTTGGGACCAGGCGATTGGCAAAGCCCATGAATACCTGGAAATAGTGGGGCTCACGAAACGTGCCGACTTGCCCCCTGTGAAATTGAGCGGAGGCGAACAGCAACGCGTCGCGATCGCGCGCGCTATGGCCGCCCAGCCGGAAATTCTTGTGATGGACGAGCCGACGGCATCCCTCGATGGCGATACCGGGCACAGCATCGTGACGTTTGTGAAGAACGAGATCTTGAATGAAAAGCGGTGCGTGATCGTCGTCACGCACGATAGCCGGATTTACGATTTAGCCACACGCATTTTGAAGATGGAGGACGGCCACCTCGTATCGGTGGAGAACGGAGAAGTGTCATGAGAAAAGTGGTGTTTATCTTATCTGTTGCAGGGCTGATCGGCGGCGGGGTGGTAGCTTACGTCGGCGCCCGCACTCCGGAAGCATTGCCGCCGGCTTTCAATCCAGCAGCAAATCCGTACAAGGATGGCATCTATGCCACCGGCATTCTCGAAAGCACGCAGGCCAGCGGTCAGAACATTAACGTCTATCCCGAGGTGTCCGGAACGGTTGCTCAGATCCTGGTGAAGGAAGGCCAGAAGGTCCCCAAAGGCACCCTGCTTCTTCAGATCGATGATTCGATTCAGAGGGCCACCGTGGAACAACTGCAGTCCCAAGCGCTCGCCTCGCTGAGTGTGCTGGACGGCTTGCGCGCGCAACCTCGGAAAGAAAACCTCGATGTGTCTGAATCTCAGGTCGTGGCCGCGCAGGCCGCACTAAAAACGGCGCAGGATTCCTATGCAAAACAAAAGGCGGCATTCGACCTGAATCCGAGGGCGATCGGCAAAGATGCACTGGATAGTGCTGCAAATGCCGTTGCCACCGCGAGAGCAAACCTGGAAGTGGCGGAGAGACAACGCGACCTGACGAAGGCGGGCGCGTGGACCTACGACATCAACAATCAGGAGCGCCAGTCAGAGGCTGCACAGAAGGCATACTCATCCGCCAGTGCGCTGCTTGCCAAGTACAGCATTCGGGCGCCGAGGGACGGAAGGGTACTGGCTATCAATCCGACCGTAGGCAGTTATGTTTCCGCGCAGGGAGCATACGACAGCTACACGCAGGCCATGGCCCCCGTCATCGTCCTGGGTAGTTCCGAGACCGAGCTAAACGTCCGTGCCTACGTGGACGAGATCCTGGTCCCGCGCCTTCCTGCGCCTGGAAAGATGACGGCGCAGATGACGGTGCGGGGGTCAAACGCGAAGATTGACCTAGAGTACGTGAGGACCCAGCCAATCGTTTCTCCGAAGATCGAGCTTTCCAATCAGCGGCAGGAACGCGTGGACGTCCGCGTCCTCCCCATCATTTTCAAGGTCAAGCCGGTGAAGGGCACAAATTTTTACCCCGGCCAACTGGTGGATGTCTACATCGGAGGTTAATATGCATCGCCTCACAAGCATCGTTCTAGTGGTGATTGGACTCTGCTCGTTCGCAATCGCGAAGGGAAAGGACCGGCCGAGCGTACCAGCGCCGCCCACTTTTAAAGAACTGGGGAATTGGAAACCGAGCGAACCCGGTGATCAGCTCAGCAAGGGAAAGTGGTGGGAGCGTTTCAACGATCCGGAACTAAACCGGTTGGAAGAGGCGCTCAACGTATCCAACCAAAACGTCGTGGCCGCGGTGGCCAACGTTGAGGCGGCGCGCGCCATGCTGCGACAGACGCGCTCGCAATTGTTTCCCACTGTGTCAGCAGGTCCCTCCTTTACGAGGTCACGCATTCCGGCTGTCCCTAATGCCCGGACGTCCAACACGTATTCGGCAGCGCTTGACGCTTCCTGGGAGCCCGACGTTTTTGGCCGTGTCAGAGCCGGAGTCAAAGCCGGCAGCTATGGTGTCCAGGTAAGTGTTGCCGACTTGGAAAATGTGCGCCTATCCGCGCAGGCGCAGCTGGCGAACGATTACTTTTTGCTGAGAGCGCAAGACGATCTACTGCAAATCCTCAATACCACGGTCACCTCGTACCAGGATGCGCTCGATGTGGCGCGTGCGCGTTACGCTGCCGGACTCGATTCGGACGAATCGGTCGCGCAAGCCGAGACCCAGCTCAAAACCACGCAAGCTCAGGCGGCAAATGCCGGCGTGCTTCGTGCCCAGTATGAGCACGCGATCGCCGTACTGACAGGGCAGCCCTCGTCAGGTTTCGAATTGGCCGCGCATGTGATCGCATTGAGTCCGCCTCCGATCCCGGTTGGTGTTCCATCCGATCTGCTGGAGCGGCGCCCGGACATCGCGGCCGAGGAGCGTGCGGTCATGCAGGCCAACGCTCAGATCGGCGTGGGCAAGAAGGCGTTCTTTCCTTCACTCCTGCTGACCGCGAGCGGCGGATTCCAAAGTACGTCGGCTGCAGATTGGTTCAATTGGCCGAGCCGCGTTTGGTCACTCGGCGCCAGTCTCACCGAGACCATCTTCGACGGTGGGTCGCGTCGCGCGGCGGTTCAGCAGTTTCAAGCGGCGTACGATGCAACCGTCGCCAATTACCGGCAGACCGTGCTCGTCGCTTTCCAGCAGGTGGAGGACAATCTCGCAGCCGTCCGGATCTTGTCCCAAGTGATCCAGGAGCAGGACGCGGCCGTCGAGTCGGCAAAAAGAACGCTGGAAGAAGCCGATGTTCGATACCGTTCCGGTATCGACCCCTACCTGAACGTGATCACCGCCCAAACAGCGCTACTGAATGCTCAGCAAGCCGCTTTGACATTCCGGCAACAGCAGATTACAGCAAGCGTTCAATTGATCGAAGCGTTAGGAGGTGGGTGGGATGTTTCGCAGCTCCGCTAATTTCCCCAGTATGGATTTCAACGCAATGGCAGGAGGATCATTGCGGCGAGACAAAATGGCACGATTCAGTATCGCTCCGGCGGCCGCCGCTGATCGAAGCGGCTCATCAATTCTTCAGGCCGTGAAGCAACTCGGGCTCAAGCTTCAAGGGCTGAAAGTTCTTATAGAGAGGATCGTCATCGATCATCTCGCTAAGACCCCGACGGAGAACTAATATGTGCATCTTTCAAGCCGCTGCAATTTTCGGAACCGGGCTGGTGGCGGGGATATTCGCGATGGGTACGTTCGCAGTGCATCCCGCTGTTTTCGCGCTTGACCGCGCCGCGCACTTGTCATTTCGTCATCAGATGAACCGGCGACTGGCCCGGTTCATGCCACCGATAATGCTCTTGACAGTCGCCGCATTCATCGCGGATCTCATGCTGTGCCCTCCTTCGATGGCACGTCCGCTCGACCTGCTCGCAACTTGGTTTGCTGTGGCAACCCTTGTCATCACAATTCTGATCAATGGGCCTCTGAATCGGCGCTTCGCACGCTGGACTCCGGACGCGCTACCGCAAAATTGGACACGCCAGATCCGAAGATGGAATTTCGCGCACGCCTTCGGAACGATCACGTCGATCGCAGCCTTCGCCTTCGCGATTCTTGCGTCCGACACCGGGAGATAAAACGATGCGAATCGCCGTGCTCGGAGGCAACGGACAATTCAGCCGCGAGACCGTCCGCGCGCTTGCGGTCCAGGAGCGCGCGGTTCGAGGCGTGCTGCGTCGCCCGCCGCTTCCCGACCATCTCCGGCGGGGCGTCGCGTCGTGCGGCGGTTCAGCAGTTTCAAGCGGAGTACGACCCGACGGACGCCAATTACCGGCAGACCGTACTCGTCGCATTTCAGCAGGTGGAGGGCAATCTCGCAGCCGTCCGGATCTTGTCTCAAGTGATCGAGGAGCAGGACGCGGCCGTCGAATCGGCACGAAGGACTCTCGAAGAAGCCGATGGTCGATACCGTTCCGGTATCGACCCTTACCTGAACGTGATCACCGCCAAACAGCGCTGCTGAATGCTCAGCAAGCCGCTTTGACATTCCGGCAGAAACAGATCACAGCAAGCGTTCAATTGATCGAAGCGTTAGGAGGTGGCTGGGATGTTTCGCAGCTTCATTATTAAGCGTAAACACGGGGGATCGATGGGTTACAAGCTTTCCTTGGTTGCAGCCTCCTGTTTGGTGTTGGCATCTGCTGTTTTCGCGAGCGATGTGCAACGGGCTTTGACCAGAAACGAAGGCGAAGTTCGTACCTTGATATCCCAGTGGGTGGGCGCATTCGAGAAACGTGACTACAAACGGCTGGCCGCGCTTGAAACTCGGGACGTCGCAGTCGTCGATCGCTTCGGCGAACTACATCTGCCGTCTGGACGACATAAAAATGAAGAACTCTGGGAAGACACCTTCGAAGTGCTCGCTAAGAATACGATTGGGCCCGCAGTGACCGTAGATCGCATTCGATTCCTGCGGCCAGATGTTGCGCTCGTACACCTGACCTGGCAATTCTCAGAAGGTATTTTGCTCGCTGATGGAGAACGCATTCCACCATTTGCGCAGGTCGATACCTTTATCGTGACGAAATCGCAGAGCGTCTGGCTAGTCGCTGCGCACAACATGCAGGAGCACAAGCAATGATGAAGGCAAGTGAGGCCGGAGTTGTTGTGGCCGAGAGGCCGAAAATGGGAGGGTCAAAGATCGGCCTCGGCGCGCTACGGAGCCGCGGGTTCGCTCTCTTCTGGAGCGGACAGGCGATTTCACAGACCGGGACCTGGATGCAGCAGTTCGCCCAAGGTTGGGTTGTCGCCACTCTGGCCTCTTCGGCACTCGCGCTAGCGTCGGTGAACCTGGCGGCATCGATTCCTATATTGTTTCTGACGCCTCTCGGCGGGGTCGCTGCGGACCGAATGGACCGGCGCCGCATCCTGCTCTTCACTCAAACAGTGCTAGCCGTGCTCGCCATCGTGCTGGGCGTGGTGATTCAGGCAGGTCATCTGCGGCTTTGGGAGGTCTGGTTGGTTGCACTCCTGCTCGGGGTCGCCACAGCTTACGATCTGCCGGCGTACCAGGCCTTCTATCCGCAACTCGTGGAGAGGGAGGACCTGCCCCAAGCGATTGCGCTCAACCAGGCTACTTTCCACGGCTCTCGCATTATCGGTCCAGCGGTCGCGTCCTGGGTCGTGGCCCGATGGGGAACGGCGGCTGCCTTCTACGCAAACGGCGCCAGCTTCCTCGCAGTAATCGGCAGCCTGCTGCTGATACGGCCCGCGCCGGCGGCTGGCACGACAGGCCAGACGCGTCTCTCCATGGGGGAAGGGGTGCGGTACGTCCGCGAACACCCGCACATCGTGGCGTTGCTTGGACTCACGGCCATGACGACGATGCTCGTTTTCCCGAACGCGGCGACGCTGATGCCGTTCTACGCCAAGCACGTCCTTCAAGTCGGTCCGGGCGGCCTCGGCATCATGATGGCCGCTTCAGGTACGGGCGCGTTCCTGGGGGCCATGTTTCTCCTCGCCCTCCCCCGGAGGTTCCGCATCGCATGGGTCACGACTGCGCTCATCGTGATCGCCCTCGCTCTTTGCGGGCTGGCCCAGTCTCGCTATTTGCCGCTGTCTGTTACGGCTGTGGCCATCCTCTCGTTCGGCATCTCCAGCACACTCGGGGTGGCTTCGACCATGGTTCAGGAGAGTGTCCCGGACGCCCTCCGGGGCCGGGTGATGAGTCTCTATTCACTGGCCTTCACCGGTGTGGCGCCGTTCGCGGCGTTGGCCGTCGCATGGCTGGCCGATGTAATCGGGATGCGTCGCGAGCTTCAATTGGCTGCGGTGCTCTTTGGGATTTGCGGCATTCTCCTATTCCCAATGCTCCGCAAAACAAATCGTGAATGATCGGAGGTGTTGCGGCGGCTTGAAGCGAGAGCCTGAGAATTGAGCGCTGCCAATGGGACTTGGGCGACAGTGCGTTCGACCGGCCGCTTCGATATTCTCGTCTCGAAGGTACACCCTCTCTTCCCCGGATTTTAAGGACGAGCGATTGAATGCCTCGAGCACACAGAACCTGGCTCACCGATCGGACTTGGGCACACCGGTAGGCGGCGTGGCTTGTGTCGACCCGACCGGCCATCGCATCGCTGTTCGGGCTCCTGCTTGCGCAACATGAACGCAGCCTGCTATCGTTTTTTCAAATCCGAGTCTTCGAATGCTCGCAAACCAAGGTCCTAATGGCGTGCGGAGTCAGGCATTCATACCCGCGAAGATTCATGGCCTCTTTGGAGAAGATTAATTGAGCGCTCAAAAGGCAGGCAAAACCGCAGAGTCGCGCTTTGCAAAAATCGAAGGGAAAAAGCTTCAATACCTCACTGCGGGTGAGGGTCCCGCCGTCATTCTCGTGCATGGCTATACGCAGACTTCTCGAATGTGGCGTCCTCTGATTGAGAAGCTGAAGGTTAAATTCACCGTCATCGCGCCAGACCTTCCCGGCATCGGTGATTCCGATGTTCCGAAGAATGGCAGCGACATGAAGACGGCGGCCGTTCGCGTTCATGCGCTCGCAAAGTCCCTCGGCATTACGAATGCCCGGGTTGTCGGCCACGACATCGGTCTCATGGTTGCCTACGCCTATGCTGCGCAGTTCCCTGCCGAAGTCGAGAAGCTCGTCGTCATGGACGCGTTCCTGCCCGGCGTTTCGGGATGGGAACTCGCGTATAACGACCCCAATACGTGGCACTTTCGGTTCAATGGTCCGACGCCGGAAGCGCTCGTAAAAGGACGCGAAAAGACCTATTTCGCTTACTTCTGGAACGACCTGGCAGCCGACAGCAAACGCTCGCTTCCCACTGCCGACCGTAGCGCCTACGTGGCAGCATACTCCCGTCCAGGTCGCATGCGTGCGGCGTGGGCCTACTTCGCCGCTTGGCCGGAAACCGCAAATGACTTCGCACAAATGGCCAAAACGAAGTTGACGATGCCCGTTCTGTCGATCGCGGGCGAAAAGGCCAGCGCCGCCATTCTGAGTCCGCAGATGAAGCTTGTGGCGACCGACGTCACGGTGCTGAATTTGAAAGAAACCGGGCATTGGCTGATGGAAGAGCGCCCCGAGGAAACCATGAAGGCGCTGACTGCATTCTTGTAAGGAAATGCCTGCCCATCCGGGGCGCGGTCGTTGACGGCTCTTGCTCGGATGCCATGTGCGTATTCGTCGAGCTCGGACACCTTGGCGTATCAGCCAGGTCTTGGTGTCCACTTTATGGGGCGAGCTACGCGGATGTCTTTACCAATCTCCCAGTGGAATCAGGCGCGTATGCTGCCGCGGTAGAATCTAAGATTCTACCCACCTGCCTTCTTCTTCTAGCAGTTCCTCTTGTTTGCTGTCTTTCATGCGGTCCGCGGTGGCCTTGAATGCAGGAATGCCGAGTCGAGCGACGACCGATCACGCCCGATCCCGACGTGTCAGGATAACTTCGCCCAAACATTCACCACCCTCTCACTCAGACCTCTTCACCCAACGATCTGGACTGCCAACTGGTCAAGCTGGACGTCACAGTTTGAAACTCCTGGACTCAGTAACTTGAAAGCTCAAGGGGGACCGTGAGATTGCAATCGGAGGGTCTCGTCCACGTCTGATTGGTGCCAAGCAGGTAGGAGCGACCGTAAGTATCCAGTACTTAAGCACTTACAGCCAAATGGAGGGGTTGGAGGGTTTGTGAAATCCTGGTAAGTGATTGAAAATATGGAGCGGGAGAGGGGACTCGAACCCCCGGCGTCCAGCTTGGGAAGCTGGCATTCTACCACTGAATTACTCCCGCTCAAATCACGTCGTAATCTTAACAAAAACGGCAGTTGTCGACAACGCCAAAAACGGCCAGTGTGAAAATCCAGATTCTACCGCT
>Ga0335073_10000963_pt1 | contig 38068 bp, 40 predicted proteins | sample Lox_Sample_22_FD_207093 | JGI IMG/M metagenome (GOLD analysis project Ga0335073, IMG submission 207093) | Soil microbial communities from Loxahatchee National Wildlife Refuge, Florida, United States - Lox_Sample_2.2 | ecosystem: Environmental > Terrestrial > Soil > Wetlands | place: USA... | reverse complement strand
GCTCGCGCACCGTGTCGAGTGCGGCATCGTCGAGCGCATCGAATCCGGATGACCGCGCGATCTCGACGCGCTCGACCGTGCCGTTCGATCCGACCAGAACGTGGAGCAACACCGTGCCTTCTTCACCATCGCGCCGCGAGTGAGATGGATACGGCGGCAGCGGATCCTCGCCGTAGTCTGCATGGGCCAGCGAATCTCCGGCCGCACCGTTGCCAACGCCAGGGCCATTGTCGCCAGTTCCACCGCCGATACCGGCGCCGGTGCCTGCGCTTCCAGAGCCGCCGAGACTCGCGAGAGCGGCTTCGCCCGCTCGCGATGCACCGGCAGGGGCCGCATGATTCTCGAGCTTCGCCGTTGACGACGTAACAGCCGCAGTTGGCGCGATGCTCGCCGCTTTAACCCTCGGAGCCGCAACGAGAAGCGCCGCAGGCTTCGCGCGATGCTTGTGGATGTGCCGTGGTATCGCGATCTCGCTCGACGATGCCGACAGCGCCGGACTCTCGGGCTTCGGCGCGCCCCTCGCACCGCCGTTGCCGAGCTCGACCATGTACGCCAGCACCCATTCGTTGCGCGGCCGTTCGACCGCCGGAATGAGAATCGCCAGCAGCGCAATCAGAACTGCGTGAACTGCAATCGAAATCGCGAAAAACGACGCATGACGACCCGTCGCGATTCCTCGCGTGTCGCTACGTACCTCTGCGATGTCCCAATCGTTCTCCAACATCCCGACCCATCAACGCGGAGAGCAGGCCGGGAGTCAGAAACCATGAAGTGAAAAAAGCGGAACTCCCGAAGCCTCCCTCTCCCGCGAAGGTGCGAACGGCTTCACAGTTCGTCCGGTAGCCTGGCTCGAAATCGCCGCTTATCGCGACGATTCCCTACAGTTGCGGGGCAGCGCCGGCTTCTAACCGGCTTTCCCGAGTCGAACTCTATCGCACACTACTTCGCCAGCCGGGCGAGTCAATAGGAAAGGAAATCACTCGGAGATTTTGAGGTCGCAATCGCAGTCGTTGATAAACTGCGTGTCATCGTCGAGGATCTCGTGCCAGCGATGGCCCTCTTCGCACTCACAGTGCAGTCGCGCGCCCTTCCAGTCAGCCCGCTGGTCCAGCCGTTTGACCTTCAATTCCGCACGCATCGCGATGCAGTGGGTGCCATCAATCAAATCACGCCGGCAACTCATCACAAACTCACAACCGCTCTGCACCCCCTCTGAGCTATTCTTTTAAAGTCATGGTCGCGACGTCAAGCAGAAGTTTGAGACCCCTGATGAGTAAGCGCTCACGAACGTTGACTTTCGCTCATTAGCTGCGATATGAACTAGGATTCATAAAATGAATCTGTATTCATTCGTCCGAGGCAGACACGGTGAGCGTTAAGGACCGTCAGGGGCGTGAGCGCCAGGCGCGGCGCGAGGCGATCGCCGCCTCGGCATTTGCCGTCTTCGCGCGTCACGGCCTCGAAGGCGCGACAATTGAAATGATCGCGCGCGAGGCAGAAGTGGCGGTCGGCACGATCTATCTTTACTTCGCCTCCCGCGACGATCTTTATCTGCAACTCGTCGCCGAGCGAATCGAACGTCTGCGCGCGAGCTATGCCGAAATCCAGGCGCGCGCGCTCGACCCACTGAGCGAGCTACGCGCGGTCGCCGCCGCATATCTCGATTACCTGCGCGAGTCGCGTGAGCTGTTCATCAGCCAGCACTCGGTGGTCTATGCGCAACTGCGCAAGCGCCTCAAGCGAGCCTCGGAGCTGCGCCACTTCAACGAGGTTATCGAGAAGAGCCACGCGGTGTGGAAGCTCTACGAGCGCACGGTGCGCCGCGTTTTCGACGCCGGGCTCATCGTCAACTCCACCGATCCCAAGAAGACCGCCGCCGTGATGTGGTCGAGCCTCAACGGCGCCTTCATGTTGATGGGCGACGGTAACTTCTTCCGCGATCTCACGGGACTCGATCCCGAGCACTTCGTCGAAGAGACACTCGATTCCTATATCAAGACTCCCGCGTCATCGGATCAAACGCGTGCCGCGTTAAACGGCGCATCGACACACAGGCATAAGAGCGCGGTCCGTACCGCCCGTGCAAAAATCAACAAGGACCGCGACGCTGCTCAGCTCGTCGCGTCCGCCCCTGCCTGATTGCGCGGGCCGGGCCAAAGGAGAAGAGGCTATGAAATTTACCTGGTTCCATCTGATGCCCTACCGCTTCCTGCCGGAGGACTTCAAGGACAAGTATCGCAGCGTGTGGGTCGACATCCCGCGCAACCTGTACGATCCCAAGGTCGGGCATCGGCTCTATAACGACTACCTCGATCAGCTCGAGCACGCCGACGAGATGGGCTTCGACAATCTCGGCGTCAACGAGCATCATCAGAATGCTTACGGCATGATGCCGTCGCCCAACCTGATGGCGGCTGCGCTGACGCGCCGTTCGCGCAACGCGAACCTGGTCGTGCTCGGCAATTCGATCGCGCTCTACAATCCTCCGGTCCGCGTCGCGGAGGAGTTCGCGATGCTCGACGTGATGAGCGGCGGGCGCCTTATCGCGGGCTTCCCGGTCGGCACCTCGATGGACGACAACTTCTGCTACGGCGTCGTGCCTGCGACGCTGCGCGAGAAGTATTACGAGGCGCACGATCTGATCGTGAAGGCGTGGAAGGAGGAAGAGATGTTCTCCTTCAACGGCAAGTACACCCAGCTCCGCTACGTCAACTTGTGGCCGCGTCCCGTGCAGAAGCCGCATCCGCCAATCTGGATTCCCGGCGGCGGCTCGGTCGAGACCTACGACTTCTGCGCCGACCACGATTACCAGTACAGCTTCCTTTCCTACTTCGGGTATATCGCTGGCAAGAAGGTCGCGGACGGCTATTGGGACGTGATGGCCAAGAAGGGCAAGCCGCTCAATCCTTACAGCATGGGATTCGCGCAGGTCGTCGCCGTCGCGGAGACCGACGAGCAGGCGGAGAAGGACTACGCCGCGCACATGGACTACTTCTATAACCGCTGCCTGCATGTCTATAACGGCTTCGCCGACGCGCCCGGCTATCGCACCGTGAAGACGATCAAGGCCGGGATGCTCGGCCAGGTCGGCGAACAGGCCGCGATGCGCCGCGAAGGCCTCAAGTGGAAGGACTTCATCGATCAGGGCTACGTGATCGCGGGCTCGCCCAAGACCGTGCGCGAGCGGCTGCGCGAAGCGCTGAAGACGCTCAACTGCGGGCACCTCATGATGCTGATGCAGCTTGGCTCGATGCCGCCGGAGCTGGTGCGCAAGAGCACCGATCTGTTCGCCACCGAAGTGATGCCGCATCTGCGCGATCTGTGGAGCGACTGGGAAGACAAATGGTCGCCCGAGCGCATGCCGCAGAATGAGATCGCGGTTCCGGCTCCGATTCACTTTGAGTCACGTCAAACCAACGGCAAGACCTACGCGGGCGCCGCAGTTGCACAGGAGGCCCGCTCCGCGAAATGAACACGACAGTAAATCTGCTCAACGGCAAATTCTCAATTGAGATGCAGACCTTTGGCAGCGGCGGCGAGCCGCTGCTGTACCTGCACGGCGCCGGCGGTAACAACGGAATCGAAGGATTTCTCGAGGAGCTCGGCAAGGACTTCAAGGTCTTCGCGCCGCAGTTTCCCGGCTACGGCGAGTCGACGGGCAACGAATATATCGACGACGTGGTCGACGCCGCTCTCTTCTATCATCAGCTGATGGACGAGCTGGGCATCCCGACCGCCAACGTCGTGGGTCATTCGATGGGTGGGATGCTCGCGGCGGAGCTCGCCGCACTCGACGTGCATCGCGCGAAGAAGCTGGTGCTGGTGGCGCCGGCGGGTTTCTGGATCGACTCGAATCCGATTCCGGATTTCTTCGCCGCGCAGCTCAACGAGATCGCGCCGCTGCTCTTCCATGACACCAACTCGCCGATGGCGAAGATGATGACCGCCATCCCCGAGGACTTCAAAGCGCTCGAGACAATGTACGTCGAGCGCGTGAAGCGCCTCGCCACGGCCAGCAAGTTCCTGTGGCCGATCCCGGATCGCGGGCTCAAGAAGCGCGCCTACCGGATCCAGTCGCCGACGCTGCTGATGTGGGGCGAATCGGATCGCCTGATTCCTCCGGCTTATGCCAAGGAATTCCAGAGCCGCATCAAGGGCAGTAAACTCGAGGTCATCAAGGCCGCCGGCCACATGGTGCAGTACGAACAGCCCGAAGCGTTCGTGAAGACGGTGAAAGCGTTCCTCAAGGGCTGATCGAGAACAACGAACCGAGAAAAACGGCCGCGGCGAAGACTCGTCGCGGCCGTTTTCTTTTCGCGGCTTGCGGAGCACAGGTTGCGCGGCTACCGTCGGTCGCATGGCTAGCCCAAAGGCACCCGAATCGCGCCGTGGAATCTTTCTGACATTGATGACGATCCTGTTTGCGGTGCTGGCGATTTCCGACTTCACCAAGGCCCTTCAATACTCGAACAATCATCATATGGGCCTGGTCGTGCTCGGCTACAAATTCGTCGGCGTCGGCGCCAACATCGTCGGCGGCGGCTTGTTCGGCTTGTACCTGCTGGCGTACGCCATTGGGATATGGCGGATGCGCTCGTGGGTGCTGCCGCTCGCGATCGTTTACGCGCTCTATGTGCCGGTGAATCTCGTGATGTTCTGGTTCCTGCATACCGATCCGCGACCATCGATCGGATTCATCGCCTTTTACCTGGTCCTCTCGGTCGGGGGTTCAGTCGGCACCGCGCTCTATCTCGCATACAATCGCGATCGGCTTACCTAGTTTCCCGAAAGTGGTACCATGAAATTTTCCGAAACTGGTCTCTGGATTGGGCCTCCGACGGCCCATAGATGCAGAGACTATGAAACTCTATGATTTCACGCTCGCACCAAATCCGCGCCGCGTGCGAATCTTCGCCGCGGAAAAAGGCCTCAACCTTCCAAACGAGCAGGTCGATCTGACCCAGGGCAAGAGCCGCACGCCCGAGTTCCTCGCGATCAATCCCGCCGGCCGGGTCCCGGTCCTGCAACTCGACGATGGCACCTACCTGGCCGAGTCCAATGCGATCGCGCACTACCTCGAAAGCCTGCATCCCGAGCCCAACCTATGCGGCCGCGACGCGCTCGAGCGCGCGAGGATCGAAATGTGGGAGCGGCGGATGGAGCTCGACTTGTTCACGACCGCCCTGCGCGCTTTCCTGCATCTGCACCCGATGAACGCGCAGCGCCTTAAGCAGCTCAAGGAGTATGGCAACTCGCAGGTCGCGGCGGTGCAGACGCAGCTCGAATGGCTCGATCGTCAGCTCAAGGGCAAGGAGTTCATCGCGGGGCCGCGCTTCACGATTGCCGACATCACGGCATTCGTCGGGATTGAATTTGGCGTCGCAACGGCCGGGATCAAAGTCGATCCCGCGCTCGCCGATCTGACGCGATGGCATCGCGCGGTCTCCTCGCGGCCGAGTGCCAAAGCTTAAATCCCCTCACTCAAATTTTTTTATGCGGCGGCCGCGGCGAAATCGCCGAGACTGCCGCTTGTCTTTTCAAACTTGACGATGGCTGCGGATTAGTTTTAATTTGCAACCGTCATGAAACTTTACGATTTTCCAGGAGCTCCCAACCCTCGCCGCCTGCGCATCTTCATGGCGGAGAAGGGAATCAAAGTTCCGCTCGAACAGCTCGAGATTCTCAAGGGCGCCGGGCGCACGCCCGAGTTCCTGAAGAAAAATCCGTTCGGCGGAATCCCACTGCTGGAACTCGATGACGGCAGCTATCTTGCGGAGTCCGTCGCGATTTGCCGCTACCTCGAAGGCCTGCATCCCGAGCCGAATCTGATGGGAAAGGATTTCCGCGAGCAGGCGTTGATCGAGATGTGGCAGCGGCGCGCGGAACTGAGTCTCTTTGGCTCCATCGGGCGCGCGTTTCAAAACACCAATCCGATAATCGCGCCGGTCATCGGCCAGCAGTTCCCGGAATACGGCGCTAAGCAACTCGCCACCGCGCAGCAAACACTCGCCGTCTTCGACGCGCAACTCAAAGGGAAAGAATTCATCGCCGGCCCGCGCTACACGATCGCCGATATCACCGCGCTCGTCGCGATCGAGTTCGGGAAACAGAACGCGGGGCTCCAGCTCGATCCCGCGCTCAAGGAAATCGCTCGATGGCACCAGGCGGTATCGAGCCGCCCCAGCGCCAAGGCTTGAATTTCAACGCCGCGAAAAATTTATCGAGGTAGTCGATCTATGAAACTCTACGAATTTACCCAGGCTCCAAACCCTCGGCGCGTGCGCGTGTTCCTGGCCGAAAAAGGCGTCAGCGTTCCCACCGTGCAGGTCAATATCGGCGCGGCAGAGAATCGCAAACCCGAATTCCTGAAGATCAATCCGATGGGCGGGTTGCCGGTGCTCGAGCTCGACGACGGCACGCACATCGCAGAGTCGGTCGCGATTTGCCGCTACTTCGAAGTGCTCCATCCCGAGCCCAACCTGATGGGCAAGGACGCCAAGGAGCAGGCGGTCGTCGAAATGTGGAACCGGCGCATGGAGTTCGAGGTCCTGGGCATGGCCGCGGGCGCATTTCGCAACACCAGCGACTTTTTCAAGGGCCGCATCCCGCAGGTCAGGGAATATGGCGAGGTCTGCCACGCGGCCGTGATCAAACGCCTCGAATGGCTCGACCAGGAGCTTGCTAACCGCGAGTTTATCGCGGGCAACCGCTACACGATCGCCGACATCACGGCGCTCATCGGCATCGACTTCGGTCGCACGACGCAGATCAGGATCCAGCCCGAGCAGAAGAACCTCGCGCGATGGCATGCGGCAGTGTCGGCTCGTCCCAGCGCCAAGGCGTGACGATCGGATCAAGACCAATTGCGAATTTGACGCGGCGATGCCGGACGGCGTCGCCGCTTCCTTTTAGCGGCTACTCGATGAGGCGGCGACGGCGACCGGCGCGGCGGTCGGCGGCCAGATCGGCGTGAAGACGCGATAGAGCAGGAGATAAATAATCACGCCGGTGACCGACACGTACATCCAGAGCGGCCAGGTCCATCGCGCGATTCGGCGATGACGCATGAAGCGGCCGCGCAGCGCGAGCCAGATTGTGCCGATAACGAGCGGAACGATCACGCCGGCCAGGATGATGTGCGGGATCAAAATCGCGAAATAGACCGGACGAATCGCGCCCTGCCCGCTGAAGCGCACGTCGCCCACGTGATAGTGGAAAATCAGGTACGAAGTCAGAAATAGCGCCGACATCATCAAGGCGGCGATCATGCAAGCGCGATGGGCCGCGACGCGCTTCTGCTTGATGAACACGAAGCCCGCAAGCAGCAGCACGGTCGCGCTGCCGTTCAAGATCGCGTTAAGCGGCGCCAGGGATCGATAGTCAAACACAAATCGGACCTCAGCCCCAGAGAATAATGTCCGCCGGCGCGCGCCGCCAGTACCGCATTGGCATAGGCCGCCGGGTTAACGACTCATCATGCGCTGGCGACCGATCCATTATTGTTCCACCTGGTGGTAACTGCTTAACTGTTCGCTGCGCGCTTTGATGAAGGCTCGAGACCGCGCGAATCAGGGGTTTCCGCCATTTGAGTTGGACATCTTTTGCTTCCTGCCTGCGTGGCGGAATCACCGGCCTCGCCATGCTGGCGGTGTTAGCGTGCGCGCTCTTTGCGCACGATGCCGGAGCGGAGATGCTTCTGCCGCCAGCGACTTCGAGCACGACCTGGAGCGTGGCGAGCGATCACAAAACGATCCTGCTCGCGATCGATCACGGCCATCCCGCGCCTTTCATGGTCAAAGGCGTCGATTACTCGCCGCGGCCGATAAACGATTCGTCGAAGGTTGGTCCCTCCAGCGATTATTTCTGGGGCGACCCTTCGCATCTCACCTATGAGTTGATCTGGACGCGTGACGTGTGGGGCTCGACCTACAACGACTCGAACCTGCATCTGCCCGACGGATGGATTCGGCAGCTCGGCGCCAACAGTATCCGCACTTACGCGTGGTGGAAGTGGGCGCCACAAACACCGGCGGATTACTCGAAGTGGCGAGATTTGGATTGGAGCGTCGGGCCGCGAATCCGTTTCGGAGATGACAGCACTCCCGCTGGCTTCGCCGCCTACCCTGCTCACGACGGTGGCGATCAATTCCTCGATCTGTGTTGGAACAACGGCAAGAATCCGATCTATGTCGTGATCGGAATCTCAGTCGATCCATGGACCGGCTTCGCTTCAGCCAATTTTGACTCGAAGCAATGGCACGACGAGCAAATCTTTCTCGCCAAGACCACGAAGTGGCTAGCGAAACGGTACGGATATCATCCTGCGGTTCTTGGGTTTGCGATCGGCAATGAGACCAACCTGCCGTTCGATCGTGGCACCGACAGGTTCATCGAGTACTGGAATTATCTCGACTCGCTCGGCGCGATCGTAAAGCGATATGCGCCCGGCAAACTAACGATGAGCGCGTTCGAGGACTATCCCCACCCCGAGCGGCCGATGCTGCTGCGGCAGCTCGTCAAGTTCAAGAACCTCGCCGCCGCGAAACCAGGCTCGCCGACGATCCCGGTATGCGTCGACATGAACGGCGCGCATCCCGGCACCAACTGCGTTTCGCCGCATCGGCGCCCCGCGTATCCCGCCGACGTTTACTCACTCGATGTCTGGGGATTCAATTCCTATCGCAAGCCCGAAACCGAGGACGCTGCCAATTTCAAGCACTGGGTAGTCGATGGCTACTATACACAAGGCGCGAACCACTACGATGCGGCTCCTAATCCCGAGCCCAAGCCACTGTTGCTAACTGAATGGGGAGCACCGGCGTCAGTTCGCACACGCGAGGGTCAGCCGCCGCATCCGCCGAATCCCGAGTGGGTGAATGTCGACCGCGGAATGCCAGGCGAGTTTCACGGCGCCAGTGGATATCGAACTGCGAAACTCATTCAGCAAATTGGCAACGATATTTATGGACCCGATTCGAAAATCTCAGTTTTGAACGGTGGAGTGTTGGCTGGCGGATATATATTCGAATTGCAGGACGAATGGTGGAAAGAGGATCAGCGCAATCCGGCGAGCTGGGCGACGCACGACACAACAACCCTGACATTCAAGTTTCCATTCGGCGAGGAAGGACACGGCTTCTCATCCTTTTGGGATGAAGAGTGGTTCGGCCTGCTGTCGACTAACGTCAGCCCCGCGCGATTGCAACAATGCGCGATAGCTGCGCCGCCGGCTTCGACCACCTGTGAAGGAAGTGGCGCCGGGGCATCGACCGATCCTGTACTCACTGCGGCGGGCAGCGCGGCATGGCTCAACGGCGGGGCGGATGAGCTCACGCCGCGCGCGGGATATTACGCACTGCAATCGATCTTCAAGGGCAACAGCGGCATCGACGCGCCGGCCGGAGGAAAGGCGCCGGTTGTGTTGACGCAGACCACCTGCGCATCAGGCCCATCGGTCTTCTGCCAGGTCGGCGCGACAAACGCCCCGACGCGCTTCGAAGCTCGCGGGCTGCCAGCCGGGTTGCAGCTCGACCCGCGACAGGGAATCATCTTCGGCAGCTATAACAAGCCGGGGAATTTCTCAGTTCGCGTGACGGCCATCAACGAGAGCGGCAAGTCTGCCGAGACTTCGGTAATGGCTACTCGCGAACCTGCGGTCGCATCAGCCGCTCCGAAGCCTCCTCCGAATGTGACTGCGATTTCGTTCAAGCCCAATCATCATCCGTGAGGATGCGGATAGTCACACCATCCGAGATTGCGTGAGGTGCCGTCGAAGGTGTCGCGCGTCTTGTAGTATTCGTATTTTCCTTCGAGCGCGGCTTCCTGGGTTTTAGCGAGAATCACAGCGACCTGCTCCTTACTCATCGGACGGAAGGTGTGCGCCGCTTCGAGTGCCTGATCCAGAAACGACATCCAGTCAATTCCCGTCACGAGCGTGCTGATCGGCAAGTTCATCGTATAGTGCAACGCCTCGATCGGTGTCACCGTATTGCTCTGCAGAATGAAGTTGTCGCCGAATGCTTTCATCCCGATCACGCCCATATTCTTTTCGAGTGCGACCGGCAGCACTTCCCGCTGGAAACTATCATAGTGAGCGTCCATGACATTGAGCGGCATCTGTACCGTGTCGAACGTCACGCCATATTGATCGGCGAGACGAATCATCTTGAGCAGCATGCTAGGCGTCTTGTGACCGGTGAAGCCGATGAACCTGGTTTTGCCGGCTTTCTTAAGGCGCAGCAGTGCTTCTATCGCGCCGCCCTTGCCAAATACCATGTCGGGATCGGTATCGCGTATCACTTCGTGAATCTGCAGCAGATCGACATAGTCAGTTTGTAATCGTTTCAGGCATTCATCGAACTGCCATTCGACGGTCGCGGCCTTGCGGCCATCGATCTTCGTCATAAGAAAGACTTTCTGCCGATAGCCGTCGCGGAGCGCAATTCCCATGCGGCGCTCGCTCTCGCCGAGATGGTAATCCCAGGAGTTGTCCATGAAGGTAACGCCGTTGTCGATGGCGCTGCGAATAATCCTGATTCCATAATTGGGATCGGGCGGCTCACCGATGTGATATCCGCCGAGGCCGATGATGGAGACTTTCGCCCCGGTGCGGCCGAGCGTTCGATACTGCATTTCCCCGCCGGGCGCGATCGCCGCCCAGACTTTGCTGGCCGCCAAAGTTCCAAGTGCACCAAGTCGCGCCGCAAGCGCAATAAATTTTCTCCTCGTCACTAAATCCGGACGCTCCTCTCCACGAACGCAGCTTGACTCGTAGTTATTAACCCTGAGGCCTGGCTGGGTTCCCTCTCCTCATCCTAGGAGAGGGTAAGGGAGAGGTTCAACGCCCGAAGTTGCAGTGCGATGGCCTCGTCGCGATCGTAAGAAACCTGCATTGCAAGCGTCTTTGGAACTTCGCCCTCACCCGCAGTCCGATTCAGATCGTGAATCGGACTGCGGCCTCGCCCGATTCGCGGCGGCAACCAGAGGTTGCAGCCGCGGGGAGAGGCTATTGGCTTGCGCAACCAACCAGAGAAAAAAAAGGCGAGAGCGAAACGCTCCCGCCTTTTTACGTTCGAGCTTGTGTGTTTGCGATTACGGTGCAGCTTCGGGCGCAGGCGCGACCGGATTGGCACCTTCCATCGCTGGATTCGTCACCTTGATGCGATGGTCGTAGTGCGTCCACAGCCGGGTCGTCAGATCGGGCAGCAGCATGAAGCACAGGAACGTGACCAGGACTACCGGCGTAATCGCGATAATCCAGAGACCCTTGCGCTCCATCGCCAGATGCATGAAGTACATCGCGACCATTACTGCTTTGGCCCAGGCGAGCGCGACCAGCAGGCTGACCTTCATCACCTTCGGCAAACCGAGCGCGTAAATTACCAGTTCGATTCCGGTGAGCACCGAGAGGTAGATGAAGATTGCGATGTAGTTCGGTTCTTCGTGCGCCACCGCGTGTCCGGCAACTGCTTGTGTAGCCATTGTCGTTTCTCCTCTGCGCCGCGCCTAGATCAGGTAGATGAAGGTGAAGATCAGAATCCACACCAGGTCAACGAAGTGCCAGTAGAGGCCGGCGATCTCGACTAATTTCGCCTTTTCCTGCGGCAGCTTGCCCATCAGGCCGCGGATCCAGAGCACGCTGTTGTAAACGACGCCGCCGAAGACGTGGCAGCCGTGAAATCCGGTGAGGATGAAAAACGTCGCGTCGAACAGGTCGCGCTTTATCGACATGCCCTTGATTTCGAGCAAGTGATGCCATTCGAAGGCCTGCATCCCAAGAAAGGTCGCGCCACCGACGATCGTCAGGAACATGAAAGTCTTGAACTTGCCTTGATTGCCGCGCTGGATGCCCGACAACGCCTCGACCATCGTCACGCTCGAGCAAATGAGGATGAACGTCATGATCGCGGTGGTAGTGATGCCAAGGAACTGGGCGGGTTCAGGCCAGTTGATGTTGTTGATGCGCAGCGCACCATACGCCGCGATACCGGCGCCAAAGGTCATCGCGTCGGCCGCCAGGAACGACCACATCCCGAGCTTGCCTGAAGTATCTGGCGTTAACGACGGCTCGTGCTGATCGAGCTGTTCGACGCCGTGTCCGTGTTCGAGAGCTGCGGCCTCGCTCATCGCTACCATCCCCGTAGAGGAACAAAGGTTGAGGGCCTGCGCGCGCGCAGACCGTTAGTCACAATTCTCAGCGCTTGGACGCCTCCGCCTGCGAATCGCGCCGCGAGCGCCGCCATGCGAAAAACATGATGCTGCCGAAGACGGCGAAGGTCACGTATGGGGCGGAGAGCATGAAAAGGACGCTGGTGTTGTAGGCGTGGATCGCGTGATCTCCGGGCGACAGCCCGCACATCGCGCAAGCATTGGCGATTTGCGGCGCCGCGGCAATCGCGGTTCCGACTGCGGCCCCGATATATGCTCCGAGTTTCTTCATCTCCGTTCCTCCGAATCTTCTCATCTACATAAGGTAAACGAGCACGAACAAAAGCGGCCAAATCGCACAAACGAAATACCAATACACGGCGCACAGCTCGACGCCGGCGGCGTTGCGCGCGTTGTAGCGGCCCCCGATGGCGGCCGCGACGACCCCGCACAGCCATACGACGCCGGCCGTGACGTGCGCGCCGTGCAGTCCGATCAGAGTGTAGAAAGTCGCGCCGTAAGTGCCGCTGGTGAGTCGCAGGCCGTGCGCTACGAGCCTGACCCATTCCGATCCCTGTACCGCGAGAAAGGTCACGCCGAGGATGCCGGTGATGACCAGCCACTGACGCAACAGGCGCTGGCGATTTTGATGCACCGCGCGCACCGCCATGAACATCGTGACTGCGCTGGTCAGGAGCACGCCGGTGTTGATCCAGGTGATCTCGATCGGCAGGCGCGGCAATGCGGGCGGCGGCCAGAACGGCGCCGAGAGGCGGAATATCAGGAACGACCCGATAAATCCGCTGAACAGCATGACCTCCGACGCGATAACCATCAGCACCGCGAGCATGCCGTTGCTGATGAACGGCCGCTCGGTCGTTTCCAGATCGCTACCACCGCCGGACGTGCGATTCCGCCGCAAAACTGCGGAACCGATCGGGCGTATTTTTGCTGCCAATTCTGCTGCCATCTCTTAGTGCTTCAGGATGATCGTGACAAAGGCCACCGTGGCCAAGGCGATCATCACGCCGATCAGGATTTTCAGCACCCTCCGATTTTCTTCGCGAGCTTCCTCGCGCGTAACTAACGTCGCCATCGCTTCACTCTCAAAGCCTGTCGAGCACCAGCACGAGCAGAACCGTCGGCAGATACACGATCGAAAACAGCAGCACGCGACGCGAGGCGGTCAGATCGAGCGGCCGCCGCACCATGATGATCCCGAGCGTCAGCATCGCGAGGCCGAGTGCGCCCGCGACTAGCATGTAGGGCACGCCGGCGAATCCCATCAGCGTTGGAATCACTGCGAGCGAGACAAGTCCGAGCGACGCGGCGATCACAACTGGATTGGAGGGATTGCCACCGCGCGCAGTGTTCTCAGGAAGCAGGTGGATATTCGCGCGCGCGTAGTCGGTTCGATAAAGCCGCGCCACCGCGAAGGTATGCGGCAACTGCCAGAGGAACATCAGGCCGAACAACGTCAATGGCTCGATTGCAAAACCGCCTCGGGCCGCGGCCCATCCTGCGACAGGCGGGAGTGCGCCGGGGATTGCGCCGACGATGTTGCACATCCAGGTGATGCGCTTCAGCGGTGTGTAGGCTGCCAGGTAAACGATCGTGACCGCGGCAGTCACCCCAGCACAGAGCAGATTAGTCGTGAAAGCCAGGTATGCGATTCCAATCGCGGTCGCATTCGAGCCGAACAGCAACGCCTCGATGGGCCGCATCCGATTCGACGGCAGCGGGCGATGCCTGGTGCGTTCCATCAGGCCGTCGATGTCGCGCTCGAAGTACTGGTTGAGCGCGAGCGTTCCGCCGGCGGCGAGTGCGGTGCCAATCATCAGGTTCGCGGCGAGCGCGAGGTCGAATCCGCCCTGTGTGCCGAGGTAAAAGCCGGCAAGCGTCGTCACCAGGACCATTAGCACGATGCGCGGCTTGGTTAGCTCGTAGTACTCCGCGATACCGCCGTGCGTGGCGGTGAGTGGCGGCGAGGTGGCGACGACTTTGGTGCTCACGCCGTCACCCCGTGGCTCGTGATCGCTTCCATCGCGCGAGCATGACTGCGCGCGGCGCGATTCGACGGTGCGAGCAGATGGCTCGCGCGAATCGCGATCGTGAGCGTCGTCGCGAGCACGCCCGCGCCGACCAGCACGTGCGCGGTCGTCGGAATTACAGCGCGACCCGTCCAGATCGTCAGCGCGCCAAGCGAGATCTGCATCGCAAGCAGGAGGAGCAGCAACAGCGCTGAATGCCGCAGCGGCGTGTTGTTGGTATGCACCCGCAACACGCGAATCACTGTCCACAGCACCATCGTCGTAACGACGACCGCGCCGCATCGATGCGCAAAGTTAATCCCGATGTACTCGTTGATGTAGGGCGGAATGAGATGACCGAACGACAGGGGGAAATCAGGAATCACCAGACCCGCACCAAGATGCCGCATCAGCGCGCCGATCAGTATCTGCACATAGATGATCGCGGTCGTGACGATAGCGAGAGTCGCGAGCGGAATCCTGGCTGGCGGTTCCTCGCGACGCGGCGCATCTTCCCAATTCGGATTCGTCACCAGCGCGATCGAGACCATCAGGCAGACGAATGCCTGCGCAGTCGCCGCATGGGTGACCGCGATCAGGAGCGGCAACTCGAACAGCACCGTGATACCGCCGAGTACTGCCTGAAAGATGACCAGCCCGAACGCGATATATGCGAGGCGCCGGACCCATCCACGCGGCTCGGCTCGCGAGGCCCAGAGCATGAGTGCGAGCGTCAGAACAACGACCGTCGCCGCCACGAGGCGATGCCCGAACTCGAAGCGGATACCGCCCTGCCATGAGGGAATGAGCTTGCCGAACGCGAGCGGCCAATCAGGCACGGCGAGCGCCGATCCCGTCGAGGTAACCAAGCCGCCGACGAAGATCAGGAAAAAAGTTACGCACGCGCTCAACACCGCAAAGCGGTGGAGCGCGCGCGGGGTACGATCAGCTAATCGAGACTGTTCCATTTCAACCAATCGGTCCGCTCAATCAGCCGCCGCAGAAACCTCCGGCAGAGCGCGCGATTGAGGCAGGTAATCCTCCGCAACTTCGTGCGAGCTGTACTCGTATGGACCGCGATAAACGACCGGCACCGGGCCAGGCCAGTTGCCGTGTCCCGGATGTACGGGAGTGGTCCATTCGAGCGTGTTTGCGTGCCACGGGTTCTCCGTAGCCTTCTCGCCCTTGATGAGACTGTAGATGATATTGGCGAGGAAGATAAACTGCGCCGCGCCCAGCACGAATGCGCTGATGGAGATGAACACGTTGATGTGCTGCAGGGGCTTCAGGAAGTCATACTGGGTCGGATTGTAGATGCGCCGCATATGGCCGCCCATGCCCAGGATATGCATCGGGAAAAACGTGCAGTTGAACGCGACGAAGGTGATCCAGAAGTGAATCTTGCCCAGCGTCTCGTTCATCATACGGCCGAACATTTTCGGAAACCAGTACGTGATCGCACCGAATATCGCGAAGATACTGCCGCCGAACAGCACGTAATGGATGTGCGCGACGATGAAGTAGGTATCGTGGATGTACATGTCAACCGGAGTGCAGGCCATCCATACCCCTGACAGGCCGCCGATCACGAACATCGCCACGAATGACAGCGCGTTCAGCATCGCCGCCGTGTAGTGGATGTTGCCCTTGTAGAGGGTGCCCAGCCAGTTGAAGGTTTTGATCGCCGACGGCACCGCGATCACCATCGTGGTCAGCATGAAGCTCGTGCCGAGCGCCGGATCCATGCCCGACTGGAACATGTGATGGCCCCAGACGACCCACGACAGGAACGCGATCGCGATCATCGCATACGCCATCGCGCGGTAGCCGAAGATCGGCTTGCGCGAGAATACCGAAATAATCTCTGACGCCATCCCCATCCCAGGCAGGATCATGATGTAAACCTCGGGATGGCCGAAGAACCAGAACAGATGCTGCCAGAGGAGCGGCTCGCCACCACCGGCGGGCAGAAAGAAGTGGGTGCCGCCAAGACGATCGAAGAGCAGCAGCGCGAGCGCCGTCGTGAGCACCGGCAGCGCCAGCAGCAGCAGGATCGCCGTGATGAAGAGCGACCAGATCACCAGCGGCATGCGAAAGAAATACATGCCCTTGGTGCGCATGTTGATGATCGTGGTGATGTAATTAATCGAGCCCATCAGCGACGACACGCCCAGTACAATGATGCTGATGCACCAGAGATTCTGGCCCCAATCGACACCTGTATAGACGGGGACCGCTGACAGCGGTGCGTACGATGTCCATCCTGCCGCGGCCGGGCCGCCCGGCACGAAGAACGACGACAGCATGATCACGCCGGCCACCGAGCCCACCCAGAATGACAGCATGTTGAGGACCGGAAACGCCATGTCGCGCGCGCCGATCATCAGCGGGATCAGGAAGTTGCCGAAGCATCCGACCAGGATCGGCATGACCACGAAGAAGATCATGATGGTCGCGTGCATCGTGAACATCGCGTTGTAGGTGTTGGGCGGGATCGCGCCTTCATACATGAAAGGCTCGGGAACCCAGCTGAACCCGGGAACCGCGGTTTCGGGAAAGGCCAGCTCCCACCGCATCAGCATCGCCATCAAGCCGCCGATCGACATCATGAAGAGCGCCATGAACAGGAACTGGCGCCCGATCATCTTGTGATCGGTCGAGAAAATGTAGGTGCGCCAGAAGCCGTGCTCGTGATGCTCCGCGTGCGCGCCGTGAACCGCAACCGCTGCCGTGCTGCTCATCTTCGAATGCCCCTCTCCGCGCGCCTACTGGCCGGAGTACTTGTCCTTGAGATACTTCTGGAAATCTTCTTCGGATTCGACCGTCAAGTTACCGAGCATGCCCGAATGGCCGAAGCCGCAGAGCTCGGCGCACGGGATTTCGTAAGTTCCCTTCTCCGTCGCCTCGAACCATACGTGAATGATTCGGCCCGGAACCGCGTCCTGCTTTAGCCGGAGATTGGGGACGAAGAAGCTGTGGATTACATCCTTCGAGGTGAGGTCGATACGCACGACCTGGTTCACCGGCACGTGCATCTCGTTCTCGACCGTGACGTCGTCCTTGGTGCCGAGCTTGCCGTCGGGACCCGGATACGTGATCTCCCAGTTAAATTGCTTGGCGGTGACGTTGTAGAAGACCTGCCCCGGTGGTCCGTGCTCCTTGATATCCGCCCAGGTCGAGCGGCTGAGGAACGCGAGGCTGACCATGATAACGGCGGTCACCGTCGTCCAGATGATCTCGAGGCGCGAATTGCCTTCGATATACTCGGCCTTGCGTCCGGGCCGCGTCCGGTAGCGAACCAGGAAGATCACCATCGTGATCATGGTCGCGATCCAGACGGTCATGACAATCCAGAAGATCAGCTCGAAGAGCCAATCGATCTGGGGACCGAAAGTGGAGATATCGTGTGGAAACCACAGATGCTCGAGCATTAGACCCTCACCGCCCCGTTGGACCCGCGGCCAATCGCAGCTTGGACTGGATAAGTCGTACTCATGCGCGCTGCGAACCGAAATCCGTCGTTGAAAGCTGGCGTGATTATGAACATCAGCTACGCGACTCGTGAAATGAAAAAATATCGCAACTTGTATGAGCCACGTTTCATCGTTGGGTGCCTATGTCTCCACATTTCGGTAGCATTTTCAAGTAATTTCAGAAACTGGGTCCACAAATGCGGCGGCGTCGCGGTTAATCGGTGTTCAGCCGGCGGCGCTCCGCCATCTTAGAACCTGACATGAGCAATTCAATCAGCTGAGGCTCAGTCTTTCTGGTGTATGTTCGCCTGAATCGCGATTGGCGAGAACGCTTCTTTGGGCTAGAACACGCCTTGGCGTTCGCCGGTCAGAGGAGAGTCGTTGATGTCTGAAACCGTGGCCACACTGGCCGAGATGTTTGAACGCCAGGCGCGCAAGCTCGGTCCGCGGCCTCTCCTCAAGAGCAAGGAGGGCAAGGCCTGGCGGGATCATTCGTGGACGGAAATTTCCGACGCTGCGGCGCGTCTGCGCGGCGGTCTGCTCGCGATGGGTGTAAAGCCGGCCGATCGCATCGCGATCCTCGCCGAGAACTGCCCCGAGTGGGTCATCGTCGATCAAGCGGTGCTCGGCGCCGGCGGAGTGGTCGTGCCGCTCTACACGACGAGCGGCAACGAAGAGACGGCGCACGTGCTCGATGACTCCGGGACGCAAATCGTCGCGGTGCACGGCGACGAGATGTTGAAAAAGGTCCTCGCCCTCGCGCCCAATCTGCCGCAACTCAAGACGATCGTCGCAAGTCATCCGGGCGCATCGCCGGCGGCGCCGTTCAACCGTAGTCCACAGGTAGTCACGATCGAGGCGGCCAGCTCCGGCGCTCCTGCCGCACCGATCGAAGGCAGCCGTGAGGATCTCGCGACATTCATCTACACGTCAGGTACGACCGGCGCCTCCAAAGGCGTGATGCTCACGCATGGCAACGTGCTGAGCAACGCCGAGGATTCGCTCGACGCGCTGGGTCTCAACGGCAACGACACGACGCTGTCGTTCCTGCCCGTCGCGCATTCGTTCGAGCGCACCGCGGGTCATTACACCGTGATGATGGCATCAGGCACGATCGCCTACGCCGAAGGGCTCGGGCAGATCGCATCGAATCTGACGGAGATCAATCCCACCGTCGTGCTCACAGTGCCGCGACTGCTCGAAGTCATCTATAGCCGCGTGATGAAGACGGTCGACTCATCGCCGGCGTTTCGTCAGCGAATGTTCCACGCCGCGATCGCCGTAGGATCGCGCGCCGCGGAATATCGCGCGCGCGGCGCTGCGGTCCCGCCGCATCTGGCGCTGCCGATGGCGCTCTTTCGCAAGCTAGTGTTCGAGCGCGTGCGTGGACTCTTCGGCACGCGGCTGCGCTACCTGATCTCAGGCGGTGCACCCCTGCCGGTCGATATCAATCGCTTCCTCTCTGCCGCCGAAGTTCCGATCGTCGAAGGCTACGGCCTGACTGAGGCGGCGCCGGTCGTATCGGTGAATCTTCACGGGCGCAACAAGATCGGCACTGTCGGACGACCGCTGCGCCGCGTCGAGGCGAAGACCGCCGCCGATGGCGAGCTTCTGCTGCGCGGACCGAACATCATGAAGGGTTATTTCCATCGCGATCAGGACACCGCCGAAACCATCGACAGCGAAGGATGGCTTCACACCGGCGATATCGCGACCATCGACTCGGACGGCTACATCAAGATCACCGATCGCAAAAAAGAAATCATCGTGCTGTCGGGCGGCAAGAACGTCTCGCCGGCATACGTCGAGAACAAGCTGACGCACGACAAGTTCATCGCGCAGGCCTGTGTCTTTGGCGATCGTCAGAAGCATCTCGGCGCACTTGTCGTGCTCGATACCGAGGCGCTCGCCGACTTCATCAAGCAAAACGATCTCGCGGGCAGGTCGCCCGAAGAGGTCGTCGAGTCGCCCGCGCTGCGCAAACTCGTCCAGCAGCGCATCTACGAGGTAAACAAGCAGGTCTCCGACGTCGAGGCAGTCGTGAGATTCAAAATACTGCCACAACCTTTCACCCAGGAGAACGGCGAGCTGACCCCGTCGCTAAAGATCCGCCGCCGAATGGTCGCGCAGCACTACAGAGACGCCGTGGCCGAGCTATTCGAATGATCTGACTCGCACGCCTCCGGTGCGCATCCGCCTCGAATCCGGAGATTTGCCGTAAGCAATTTACGCTTTTCCTGCACCGAGCTTACATCTATTGATACAGAGTGCTTGGCGGAATTATTTTCCTCCTAGTTGTAGTATCTTTTATTTGCCAAGCTTAACCTTTTCGGGCAGACCCTCGAGGTCACCGCGACCGATCCCGCATTCAGCGCCGACGAGCTGATGGCCCATCTTGCTGACCCACGCGCGCACGGAGTCTGCCGCTCTTGAAAAGGCAGACGATCTGGGACGGCAAGTCGCTATCCGAAAAGCTTTTTTCCGCCATCCTGCCATCGGGCCCCGAGCGCGCCGGCACGTCGAAGCTGCAGATGCTCGGACTCGGCAAGGGCGGCGTGCTCAAACAAATAATGGCTAAACACAATGTTGAGACGCTGCCGTCGCTGATCTCGCTCGCTCCCGAGCTCGGCGTGCGCATGATCGCGTGCCGAATGGCGATGAGCATCATCGGCATCGCCTAAGAAGAGCTAATCGATCGCCTCGACTACGGCGGCGTCGCGACTTATCTCGGCGATGCGAGCGATTCGCGCATAACGCTTTTCATCTAGCGGGCTTCGTGCTTCGCCCATCGAATCATGCACCGCCGGATCGCAAATCCTCGTGTCAGAGGCGACGCATCGTGAAGTTTCGTCAATCATGAAGGTCATCGACCAGATGCAGGTGAGCGCCAAGGGCATCGAGCGGGCGATCACGCTGTTCGACATCGCAGGCGTCGGGCATCCCTACAATCTTGAGCTCGCAGTCGCCCAAGACCCGATGTTCCATCTGCCAGTCGCGCTGCCGCTGCAATACACCGTCGTTGAAGACAAGCGAGTGAATGCGGCGCCGGTGCCGGGAAGCCTGATCAAGGTGGGAAAGAAGAAAGGCGAAATCAGCGCCGAGCAAATCGTCGCCCCGCTGAGCGATATCAGGATCCAACTCACCGACGCCGAAGGCCGCGACGTCCCGGGTATCGTCTACGGCAAGGTGCTCCCCTATTCACCGCGAACGAGCAGCGGCTTTCCGGTCCGCTTCACCGTCGTCTCGCCGGAGACCGCAGTTTTCCTGCGGCGCCTGATCGCGATGTATCAGTGACGGCGTTCAGCGCCGCTTTCGTCTGGCGGGCGTACCCGTTCAGCAATTGAGGATGGTGTGTGCTTCAGCCGCCGGCCGTGATCTTCTCCTGGTAGACGAGAATTTCTACGCGGCGATTGGTGCGGCGCCCTCGCGCGGTGCTGTTATCGGCGACAGGCTTGTTCTCGCCGTACGAGACCACCTGGAGTTGAGTCGGTTCGACGCCTTCCCTGCCGACGAGGTAGCCGGCAACACTTTCGGCGCGCCGCTGTCCGAGGGCATAGTTATAACTTTCCGCGCCGACGTTGTCGGTATATCCGGCAACGACGAAGACACGTCCCGGCGCTGATGCGCTTTCACCCGAACCCTGGAGATCCTCGATGAATCCAGCAATCTGCCGCTTGGCGTTATCGCTCAAATCCGCGGAGCCAAACTTGAACGTCGGCCCATTGGCAGAGTCGAGCACCAGCTTGCGCTCGAGATGCAGGTTCTGCAGTCCGACCAGCGCGCGATCCGCCTTGGCGTCGGTATTGTCGATCCGTCCGTTTATCGGCTGCAGCTGAGCGTCGACCCAATTTCGAGTCGCGAGGCATCCACTCAAACTTACAAGCAGAGCACCGGCTCCCATCGTTCCGATCACGACACGGCAGGCTCGTCGCATTGGGGAGGTTTGGATCTGTCCAAGTTGGCTGTTTGCAGCGTCCCGGGTGTCGTGGCTTTTCCGCATCGTTTTGACCTTATGTATTGGTTTCAATTCGGACTGAAATCGGCTCGTGAGATAGAGCAAGCGATGTGCCTGAAGTTCGGAAGCAGATTCTGTGCTTGTCGCAATCTTGCAACCATGAAAGTGGAAGATTTTACCGGGATCCGGAACCCATTATCGAAATCCCATCGGAGGTAACTGAACTTAACAACATCATGCTCGAGCTAATACATTCCTAGCCCTCGTAACTAACCGGCTCTTGCACTCATCTGAAACAAGTCTCGATCATCGTTTCCCCGCCGTTCGCGGATAGATGTGCGGATAGATGTGTAAGGTCGAGGCTCGACGAAACCATTAACCGAAAATTTCGGATCGCAAATTGGAGAAAAAACCATGGCAGACGAATCCAAGTGCCCGCATCTGGCCGGCATGCATGCGCACACAAATCGCGACTGGTGGCCCAACCAGATCGACCTCCGCGTTCTTCATCAGCACTCCAACCTGTCCAACCCGATGGGCGAGCAGTTTGACTACGCCAAGGAATTCAACAGCCTCGACCTGAACGCCATCATCAAGGATCTTCACGCTCTGATGACCGACTCGCAGGATTGGTGGCCTGCCGATTTCGGCCACTACGGCGGGTTCTTCATTCGGATGGCGTGGCATGGCGCCGGCACCTATCGCATCGGCGACGGCCGCGGCGGCGCAGGACAGGGTCAGCAGCGCTTTGCTCCGCTCAACAGCTGGCCCGACAATGTGCTTCTCGACAAGGCGCGCCGACTGTTGTGGCCGATCAAACAGAAGTACGGTCGCAAGATCTCGTGGGCGGATCTTTTCATTCTCACCGGCAACGTCGCGCTCGAATCGATGGGCTTCAAGACCTTCGGTTATGGCGGCGGACGCGTCGATACCTGGGAACCCGATCAGGACATCTACTGGGGTCCCGAGGGCAAGTGGCTGGCCGACGAGCGCTATTCCGGCGACCGCGATCTTGAAAATCCCCTCGGCGCCGTTCAGATGGGCCTCATCTACGTGAATCCGGAAGGACCGAACGGCAACCCCGACCCGGTCGCGGCGGCGCGCGACATTCGCGAGACGTTTCGCCGCATGGCGATGAATGACGAAGAGACGGTCGCGCTGATCGCCGGCGGCCATACCTTTGGCAAAACGCACGGCGCGGGCGATGCGGCCCTCGTCGGCCCCGACCCGGAAGCGGCCCCGATCGAGGAGCAGGGCCTCGGATGGAAGAGCAAGTTCGGCTCGGGCAAGGGAGCAGACACGATTGGCAGCGGCCTCGAGGTCATCTGGTCCGGAACGCCAACCAAGTGGAGCAACAACTTCTTTACAAACCTGTTCGAATACGAATGGGAGCTGACGAAGAGCCCGGCAGGGGCGCATCAATGGACGCCCAAGAATGGCGCCGGCGCCGGAACGGTGCCTGACCCGCAGGATCCGTCGAAGCGGCGCTCGCCTTCGATGCTGACCACGGACCTTTCGCTGCGATTCGATCCCGCGTACGAAAAAATCTCGCGCCGCTTCTTGGAGCATCCGGATCAGTTCGCGGATGCGTTCGCGCGCGCATGGTTCAAGCTGACCCATCGCGACATGGGTCCGATCGCGCGCTACCTCGGCCCCCTCGTGCCGAAGGAGCATCTGCCGTGGCAGGATCCAATCCCCGCGATCGATCATCCGCTGGTCGCCGAGCAGGACATTGCCGCTCTGAAGACCAAGATCCTCGCTTCAGGCTTGTCGATCTCCGAGCTCGTCTCGACGGCGTGGGCGTCGGCATCGACGTTCCGCGGCTCCGATAAGCGCGGCGGCGCGAACGGCGCGCGGATCCGCCTCGCCCCACAGAGGTTCTGGGAAGTCAATCAGCCAGCCCAGCTGGAGAAGGTTCTGCAGAAGCTTGAAGCGATCCAGAAGGAGTTTAACGCTTCGCAATCCGGCGGAAAAAAAGTCTCGCTCGCCGATCTGATCGTTCTCGGCGGTGGTGCCGCGATCGAGAAGGCGGCCAAGGCCGCCGGGCACGACACCAAAGTGCCGTTCACGCCCGGGCGCATGGACGCGTCGCAGGAGCAGACCGACATCGAATCCTTCGAGCCACTCGAGCCGAAGGCCGACGGGTTCCGCAATTATCTGCGTGATAAGCAGCGCCTCTCGCCCGAGGAGTTGCTAGTGGATCGCGCGCAATTGCTGACGCTGACCGCGCCCGAGATGACCGTCCTCGTCGGCGGACTGCGCGTCCTCGGCGCGAACCTCGGCAAGTCCGTGCACGGCGTTTTCACCAACAAGCCCGAGACGCTGACCAACGATTTCTTCGTCAACCTGCTCGACATGGGTACGCAGTGGCAACCGTCGGCTCGCGATGAGGGTGCTTATGAGGGACGCGACCGGAAGAGCAACGAGCTCAAGTGGACCGCCACCCGCGTCGATCTGATTTTCGGCTCACATTCGCAGCTTCGCGCGCTCGCAGAAGTCTATGCATGCGCGGACTCGAAAGAGAAATTCGTGAACGACTTCGCTGCGGCATGGACGAAAGTGATGAACGCGGATCGCTTCGACCTCGCCTAATCTCACTGAAACTTTCAGGGGCAAGGATCGCATCGACGATCCTGCCCCTGAATCGAATTCCCGTAGCTTAGCCCGCCTGGTGAGTTTATTGGCGTTGCCAGGATTGGCCGCCGTCTATCGTGGCGTAGGATGTCCCGGTCACGGTCCTTATCACGGCATCCTTGGAATCTGCCGCTCGCACGTGCTCAAGGTCTTCGCTGGTTGGCGATGTCACGCTCTCCCAATAGTGGCCGCCGTCGCGCGTTCGCAGGATCGTTCCATGGCGCCCGACGATCCACGCGACCTTGGCCGAAATTGCGGCGCCTCGCGTGAGATCAACCGTCACGTTGCTCTGCTGAGTGATCACCTTGCCGCTGGCAGTGTGCTTGACGATGCTGCCGTGGGGACCAATGACCCAGCTTGCGTTGTTGTCGGGAGATTGAATCGTGTAGGTGGCGCCGGCGGAGTTTGCGGTTCCCGATACGTCGGCCTGCGCGAGCAGCTCGGCGGATTGTGCGCGCGCCATGCGGGACTTTGCAGTCTCAGAGTGTTGCTCTTGCGGCAGCGCGAAGGCAGCGGCAGACCTGGCCATTGGAGCCGCGGTGGATCCGAAATTATTGGCGCCGCCAGACGGAGGCGCTGGAGGCGGTGCTGGAGCTTCTGGCGCGGGCGGCGCAGCGGGAGCGGCACCGCCTGCAGCGAGGTTCGACGGCGCTTCAGCCTGGGCTGGTGGCTGCATCGGCGCCGCTGCGGGCGCACTCATCGCGAGTTGAGTCCGCTGATTCTGAATGCTGGCCGTCGGGTTGCGGATTACATAGACAACGACCAACGCCGCGACCGCGGCCAGCGCGGGCGCTCCAAACCTGAACAGGCGCACCCAGTTGAAGCCGCGATCCTCCCGCGCTGCGATGACGAGGCCGTCGTCGCTGCGCGCCATCGCCGCGAGCATCATCTGGCATCGCGCGCATTCGGCAAAATGCGCCTCCAGATGGTCGCGCTCGCGCGCGTCGATCGTGCGATCGTAAAACGCCGCGAGGGTCGATGGCTCAGGGCATCGCATCGTCGCTTCGAGTTCGGCCAGGCTCAACCTGGACCTCAGGATCGCATCGAAGGCCTCAGAAGTTCTATCAGGTTCGTGCACGTGCGCCCTCTTTCATGGAACGAACAGCGTCGCGTCTCTTGCTCGCTCCATATCATTTAGCCTCCGGGAGCAGCCGCGCGAGGTCGAGCGGCAGGTCGCCCATCGCATAATCATAACACAGGGCGATTTGCTCATGGCTGAGACCGCCCAACTCGCCTAGCGAGCGCTCGACCGCGCGTTTCAGGTCGTCGCGGATGCGCGTGAGTTTACGCGAAACGCTCGATTCATGCTCGCCGGTGAGCCGTCCGATCTCCTTGAGCGACAGGTTGTGGCGATAGTAGTAGGCCAGCCGCATCCGATCGCGCGGATCAATCGCCGCGATGGCCGCGTCGAGCGCCTCGCCAAGCATCTTCACGTACCGCGCGCGATCGGGATCATGGGGATCGCCAGCGGGCGCGGATTGCTCAGGCGCCGCGTCGAGCGGATCGTTACGTGCCGATTCGCGCAGCATGTCGACGTAGCGCTGCGCCAGTACCGCGCGCATCCAGGTCAGGATCGAGCTGCGCCCGTGAAAGTAGTCGAGCAGCGAGCGGCGCCGGCCCTCGCGCACATCGAGGCCGTAGAGCTCAGCCCAGGCCGAATCTGCAAGCTCGCGCCCGCGCGAATCGTCGCCGGCGATCGCCCGTGCGGCGGCGTACAGGCGCGGACGATGGTTTTCGATCAGATATGCCCACGCGGCATCGTTACCCGCGCGGCAGGCGATCGCGAGCATCAACTCATCGGCGCGCAGCGAATCGATAAACGATGAAACGGCGTCGGGCGCGACCGCCGCAGAGCGGATGCCGCGCTCGACGGCGCCGGCGATCGCATCCTGATCGACGTTCCATCGCGATGCGCCGCCGCGCCGGGCGAGCCTCGCTAGTGCGCGAGCGTGCGCGATGCGAAACGCTTTTGCTTCGTCGCTCACGGACGCGCGAACTGAACTAGACGCGTGTGATCGCCCACGTCGAGCTGGCCATGACAGCGGCCTGCTCTCCCGGTGGATGGACGACGGCCTCGAGGAAAGCGAGCTGGCGCGCGCGCCGCAGCACTCGCGCCGAGCCTTCGAGGGGTCCGGCGCGGAGCACGCGCAGGAAGGTAATCTTCATCTCGGCGGTGACGGCGTACTCCTCCGCCTCGAGGATCGAGCCGATCGCGGTCGAGAGCAGTTCGTCGATAAAGATCGCGAGATGACCGCCGTGAATCGTGCCGAAGGGATTCAGCGCGCTCGGCGCCTGCTGCGGCCATTCCCATCGCGAGGCGCCGGCCTCGAAGCTGAGCGGGCGCATCCCCAGCGTCAGGTTCGGCGACTGATAATCTGCAATCCGTCCTTCGCGGATGATGCGGTTCAGTTCGGTCAGGGGCGAGAGCTTACCCGAATCCGCCACGGTCAATACTCCTCGACTGCGGCGGCGCTGATACGCCGCCGCGTAAGCGATGAGAATAGACCGTCAGGCGCGCAGAATCATCCCCGCGGCCATCGAGGCCGAAATTTTCAGTCGAGCTATCCCACCCGCGTCGCTACGAGGGCGGAGGAAGTCGAGGTCTATCCTGCTGTTCCGGAGAGGTAGCTCGCAAGCATCAGCGCTCCGACGGTGATAGCGGAGCCAAGGACCACGAACACAGCCATCTTCGCCATGCTGCCCATATCTGTTCTCCTTGAAGGCCAAGGCCTTCGGGGCATTCAGGCATTATTCAGGCTTATCTGCGGAATCAGTTACGCCAATACTGAGAAGAGGTCAAGAGCGCCCGCAAGCTGATCTTTGCCGATCCGTTTTCAGCGCGGAAACCGAGGCGCCCATGCCTCCAACGGTACTCGCAGTGAATTGGCGAGATAACTTATCGAATGATACTGGCCCGCCAACGCGAGCATCTCGAGCAGTTGTTCTTCGCTCCAGCATTCAGCGAGTTGCGTCCACAAATCGTCGCCGATTGTTGCGGTTTCGTGGAGTTCATCTACCATTCTTATCAACAGGCGATCCGATTCCGACCAGCATTCCGCGTCAGGGCCGCCAAGGACTATGGCCTTCAACTGTGCGTCGTCGAAGCCTGCCGCGCGGCCGAAGACGCGGGCGTGTACGCCCCATTCATATTCGCAGCGGCATCGCGCGCATACGCGATCGATCACGATCTCGCGCTCGCGAATCGCAAGAGAGGACTCGGTGCCGAGAAAATAGTGGCCGAGCGGGTACATCGCGCCTGCGAGCGGCAGATGGCGCGTCAGCGTGCGGAAGAGCGCGATCGGATCCTTGCCCGGCGGCTGCCAGCGCGCGAGTTCGGCGGCCACAGCGGGAGCAAAAGGCGCTTCGAGCGGTGCGATCCTGGGTCGAGTGCGATTTTCTTGAGACATGGCTGAATCTCCATACTACGATTTCAGTAGTACATTGCTATCACTACGAAATTCGTAGTACAAGATGCGTCATGATTCCGAAGCCGGGACATCCAGTGCGCGGCTCGCGAACGGGTCGGCCGATCATGGCGCTGCTCGACCTGCTGGGACGGCGCTGGGCGCTCAGGATTCTGTGGGAATTGCGCCGTGGGCCGCTGACCTTTGCCGAGCTGAAGGAGCGATGCGACGCGATGTCGCCGAGCGTGCTCAATCAGCGCATCAACGAGCTGCGCGAGACGCGCATCGTGGAGCACGAACGCGGCGGCTATCGGCTAACTCCGGAAGGCAAGCGCCTGCTCGCCGCGCTCGCGCCACTGGACGAATGGGCGAAGCGCTGGTCGCGGCGGTGAACAGAATCGAGGCGCGAATCGCAATGCGCGCGTCTTAACGGCGGGCAGGGACGCTCGCCCCACTGGATGTTTTTTTCTGAAATAGAGGCAGCAATCGAAGTACGAAAGTCTGCTGGAGAATTCCAAGCCAGCAAATAAAGTTTTCTGAGTTCCGTAAGAAGATACAGTGCGGTGGGCGTCCCTGACCGCTGTTGAGATTCGCGAGTCGCAGGTTCGTGCCACCGATTTCTTTTTTCTCATACTCACACCGCGGCGCGATCTAGGGACCTGTACTGAATCGCTTCGCTTACGTGATGCGCCTGGATTGGGGCGCCGCCGTCGAGATCTGCGATGGTGCGCGCTACTTTCAGGATCCTGGTGTAGGCGCGGGCGCTTAGACCGAGGCGGTTGATTGCCAGCTCGAGCAGGCGCTCGCCTGCGCTTTCTACCTGGCAATGAATGCGGAGGTCGCGCGCGGTCATCTGCGCGTTGCAGAAATACGCGCTGCCGCGGAAGCGCTCGAGCTGGATGCGGCGGGCTTCATCGACGCGCGCGCGGATTGCCTGCGAGGTCTCGCCGGCGGCGCGCTCCGTCAGCTCCTTGTATCTCACCGCCGGCACTTCGATGTGAATGTCGATGCGGTCCAGGAGCGGGCCCGAGATTCGCGAGCGATAGCGCTGGATGTTGAGCGGCGAGCAGGTGCATTCGTGCTGCGGATCGGAGTAGAAGCCGCACGGGCACGGGTTCATCGCTGCGATCAGCATCACGGATGCAGGAAAGGTCAGCGTGCCCATCACGCGCGAGATCGTGATGCGTGCGTCTTCGAGCGGCTGGCGCAGAACTTCGAGCACGTTCTTGCGGAACTCCGGCAGCTCGTCGAGGAACAGCACGCCATGATGCGCGAGGCTGACTTCGCCGGGCCGCGGCACCGGTCCGCCGCCGATCAATCCCGCGTCGGAGATCGTATGATGCGGCGCGCGAAACGGCCGCGTCGCGATAATCGCGCGTCCGTCGAGCAATCCCATCACGCTGTGGACCTTGGTCGATTCGATCGCCTCATCGAAGGTCATCGCGGGCAGGATGGTCGGAATGCGCTTCGCAAGCATCGTCTTGCCCGAGCCCGGCGGACCGATCATGAGGACGTTGTGACCGCCGGCCGCGGCGACTTCGAGCGCGCGCTTGGCCTGCTCCTGGCCGCGCACCTCGCTGAAATCGACATCATAGGCAGCGCCGTTGCCGATGAGATTTGACAGATCAGATCGCGTGGGCGCGACTTCGCGCAGGCCTTCAAAGAATTCAAATGCCTCGCGCAGACTGTCGATCCCGAGGACAGCGATGCCGTTGCCGACGACCGCGGCCTCAGTCGAGTTCTCGCGTGGCAGCACGACGCCCGAGTAATGCCGCGAGCGCGCGAGCAGTGCAGTTGGCAACGCACCGCGGATTCCCTTGATACGACCGTCGAGCGCCAGCTCACCAAGCACGAGAAAAGTGCTCAGCCGTTCGCGATTGCGCAGCGTCGAATTTGCCGCGAGCATCGCAAGCGCGAGCGGCAGATCGAACGACGATCCTTCCTTGCGCAGATCGGCCGGCGCGAGATTGATCGTGACGCGGCGATTCGGCCACTCGAGGCCCGAGTTCTTGATCGCAGCCTTGACGCGATCTAGCGCCTCGCGCACCGCGCCTTCGGCGAGCCCGACCATTCTGATGCCCGGGACTCCGGCGGTAATATCGATTTCAACTTCGACCTGGAACGCGTCGACTCCGATTAACGCGCTCGATAGAACGCTCGCGTGCAAATCTGCCCCCTTTAGACTGCAAAACCGGGTTAAAAGTCTATCCCATTGGCATCGTCACCGCGAAGCGAAAATCACCCTCCAACCGTGAGGCGCTCGCCGCGCGAAACGTACTAGAATCCATTTCCGTAGTTCAAATACGGGACGGAGAGTTGCGTACTCCGCATCTTACAACCTCGGGAGTATAGGATCATGTTCTCAATCAGGCGCCTGTTTTTGATTCTTCCCCTGTTCTGCTTCCTCTATGCGCCGCCGGTTCATGCCTTTTGGGATTCGCCCAGCCTGCCCAAGTGGGGCGACTACGATGAGCATCACGCATGGCACGACGCGGGATGGTGGTGGGACAATCGCGCGGACTGGGCGCGCGCTCATCATCCGGAATGGTGGGGCGATTTCGACGAAACTCATCACTGGCAACCGGCCTGGTGGTGGTGGCAAAACCAGCATCAGGCTTGGATCGATGCGCATCATCCGGAATGGTGGGGCGATGTATATGAGGGCCAGTGGTATCCCGCGGTGTCGTGGTACGACTACTCGCCATCGTGGGTGCAACTGCATCACCCGGAATGGTGGGGCGATGTGTACCAGGGTTCGTGGTATCCCGCCGGATGGTGGTGGACGCTGCAGCATGACTGGGTTCTATCGCATCATCCAGAGTGGTGGGGCTCTGCTTATAACGGAATATGGTATCCGGCGCCGTGGTGGTGCCGATTCCATCCCGATCAATGCCAGGCGCATCCCGACTGGTGGGTAGCTGAGTACCAGGGCATGTGGTACCCGGCCGGATGGTGGTGGCAGTTCCATCCCGACCAGTGCCACCTCGATCATCCGGACTGGTGGGGCGACTTCGACAATAATCACTATTGGCGGCCGGCTGAGTGGTGGTGGGCGAACGATCCCAACTGGGCGCGCCAATATCATCCGGATTGGCAGGGCGCTTTCGACGATCATCACGTGTGGCATACCGACTCGTGGTGGATGGATAAGAATCCGACCTGGGCGCAGCAGCATTATCCACAATGGCAAGGCGCCTTCGATTCGAATCACAAATGGCGCGATGTTCACTACTGGGCGGTCAAGGATCCACAGTATGTCCAGCAGAAGCATCCGGAGTGGGTAAAGGGTCTGCGCACTACCCTGCCACAAACCTTCGGACGCCAGGATCAGACGCTGCAGCGTCAGCAGGCAGCGCGCATGAATTTGTTCGATCAGCAGCAGCACGAGTACGAACAGAATCAGCGCAAGTACGGTGCGTCCGCAGGCGCGGCCAACGCCCGCAACGAACAGGCGATGAACGAGCAGCGCAACCAGCAGATGCAGACGCAGCAGCGCGAGCAGTCACAGGAGATGCAGCGTCAGGCGCAACAGGCCGAGCGCAACCAGCAGATGCAGGCCGAACATCAACAGCAGGCGGCTCAGCAGCAGCGCGAACGTCAGCAGCAGGCGATGGTCGAGCAGCAGCGGCGGCAACCCAACTGGAATGCGCAGCGCGCCGAGCTACAACGCCAGAACCAGGCCCAGTCGGCAGCCCTCGAGCGGATGCATACCACGCAACTGCGCGCCTATAACTTCCCCACGGCGCATAGCGCGCCGCCGATGCGCGCCGCGGCCCCGCAGATGCATGGCGGCGGCGGAGCGCCACCCCACGGCGGCGGTGGCGGCAACGAGAAACATCGCTAATCAAAAAAGCGGAGCGGGATGATTCCGCTCCGCTTTTCTTTTCGAGCTGGAAATCCCTCAGCCGGCACCGCATAGCGGCGCCGGCTGAGGGTATTTTGAGATTATCGCGATGACTAATCACAGCGCGGCGAAGCTGCGATTGGTCAGCGGCCACGGCGGTGCGGATTCGATTGCGGCGAAAACTTGCTCTGGCTCTTCAACGATCGAGTACATCCTGCCGTGACGCTCGTCCATGAAGCGGCGATCGATGCAGCTTCTCAGTAACTCTTCGCATTTGTCGTAGAAGCCGCCCGTGTTCACCATCACGATCGGGCCGCCGTAAAGTCCGAGCCGCTTCCACGCCATCGCCTCGAACAGCTCTTCGAGCGTGCCGCATCCGCCCGGCAGCGCGACCACCGCATCGACCTCGCTTATCATCAGGCGTTTGCGTTCGTGCATGTCCTCGACGAGGAGCAGTTCGCTGAGCCCGTGATGGCCCCACTCGACGTCGTACATGAAGCGCGGCAGCACGCCGATCACGCGCCCACCCTCCGCCAGCGCCGCGTCAGCCAGATGCCCCATCGAGCCATTGCTGCCACCGCCATAAACACAGGTAACCTGACGACGCGCCAGCTCGCGGCCTAAGCGCCGCGCGGCCTCATGATAAATCGGGTCACATTGCCGACTGGACGCGCAATATACGCAGACTCGCTTGATTGCCATGAGGCAGGATCGTAACCGGTCCGCCGCTCAGGTCAACTGAGCATGCGCGCAGAATGTCGATAAGGAAGAGGCAACCCGGCGCGATGCTGGAGACGGGAGGAATCGTCGCAGCGCGCGCCGGGTTGCAGAAGGCGCCGGGCTATCGCCGAGCGCGGTTGACGACCGTTACTTCATCGAATTCTGCTGAGCGCCGATCGTGATTACGTTCTTCACGCTGCGGACGCCCTTGGTCTGCTGGGCGAGTTCTTCGGCGCGCTGCGACATCTCTGCCGACGGCGCGCTGCCGCTCAGCGTGACAACCCCGGCAACGGTATCGACGTGGATATCAGCGCCGCTGATGTCCTTGTCCTCGTGAAGGGCCGTCTTCACCTTCGCGGTGATGGCGGTATCCTTCACGGCCCGCTTCGTGCCGTGATAGGCCTCCGATACGGCATTCTCCGAAGAATGACCCGCTGCGTTCATGTCGGCGCTCGCCGACGGCGGGTTGGGATTATCACTCTGCGCGAAGGCCAGCGGCGCCGCCGCGAGCGCAAAGGCAAACATCGGGACTACTAAACCAGCTTTGCGAAAGTTCATTTTGTGTACCTCCTTAGGGATAGCTAGTACACTGAGTATTTAAATACCTCGACCGAAAAACCGAAACTGGACTAAACCAGGCAAAGGAAGTCAGTCCAAACCCTGTGACTTGAACCAATGCTGGATCGCTTCGCGGCGTTCTCCCGAGCGCTCCTGGATCTTGCCGACCAGAATGTCGAGATTGCCCGAGGCCTGGGTGAGATCGTCGTCGGTAATCTGGCCCCACTTCTTCTTGATCTCGCCGCCGAGCTGCTTCAGTTTTCCCTTAAGCTGATCACTGTTCATTTGTGTCTCCTCTAAAAGGCGAGCGGCTCTCGCGCCCTCGCTCTGGGGAGAGAGTGAGCAATGGCGGGGCCATCGCATTAACCGCGTGTTTCTAAAGGATTTTCCGTCAGCTTGCGGGAATTTTTTACAAGCTTCAGGAGATCGGCGCGCCGATGAAGACGCGAATCGGCGTTATTTTCGCCGTGAACCCGACGAGGCTGCGCGCGCGGGCCGCGCCCGGCGTTTTGACGCATGAGCCGTTTCGCGCTCCTCGCCCGCTTCGTCCTGCTGACCAGCCATCGCGACGCCGCGCTTTTCGAGCGACGCCTTGAGCGCATCGTAAAGGTCGATAACCTTAGCTTTGCGCGGTTCGGGCGCCGCGGTCGCGACTTCGTGTCCCTCGGCCTTTTCCTGCGCCGCGGCGACTACTCGTTCGCGATAGTTATCGTGAAACTTGGTCGGATCAAATTGGTCCTGCTCGAGATCCTTGATCAATCGCTTGGCGAGATTCAGTTCCTGGGCCCCGATCTTGGTATCCTTGCCGCGATCGACGTCCGATGCCGATACCACTTCATCGCTGTAGTACATGGTATGCAGCATCAGGCCCTGCTCATAGGGACGGACAATTACCGAGTATTCCTTGTTGCGCATCGTATAGCGCGCGAGCGCGACGACTTGCATCTCGTCCATCGCGGCAGTGAGTAATCGATACGCACGCGCCGACTGGGGTTCGCATCCAAGATGGTAGGAATTTTCGAAATAGATAGGATCGACCTGCGCCAGCGGCACAAACTCGCTGATATCGATCATGTGATCGTCTTTCGCTTCGAGCGCCTTTAGCTCTTCGTCGGTAAAAGTGACGAATGTGTTCTTCTCTATTTCGTATCCTCGCACCAGCTCGCTGCGATCGACTATCGCGTCGTCCACCGGGCAGTAGATTTTCTGCTGGATCCGGCTTTGATCTTTGCCATGGAGCAGTTTGAAGCTGACTGACTTTGAACGGGTGGCGGTGAACAGCTTGACCGGGATGGAGACCAACCCGAATGAGATAGAGCCAGTAGCGATCGGTCGTGCTGCCATAGAGTTAACTCTCCTCGCTGCGCCTACCCGGATGCGGTCTCCTAGTTTATGGGGCACACGCAAATCGCCGCAAGTAGATGCGCCCGTTCTGCTATTTCAGGCGAAATACTACATATTGTGTAAGTGAGGGTTCGTCCCACTATTAAGGGGCCTGTGATTTTAAGTCTGCACGGGCTTTGGGAATCAGGAATCTGCCGCGTGCTGTTCGCGCAGCTCGCGTTGCGCCTGTTCCCAATCGGCTTGCTCGCTTCCATGATCGCCACCGCGTGCGATGAAAATCTCATAGGCCCGCTGGCGGATTTGTTCCTCGGTCGGTTCGAATGCCAAGATTGGCAACGCCACGTGGCCATTGCGTGACGCAGACCGGGGCGGCGGATCGAGCTGGAAAGTCCAGAACATAGGGTTTCCGTTTAGCCAGTTTAGTCGACTGCCGCGTCGCCATCCAGCCTTTACGAACGGCCGATCGATAGTGCTAGTTTGGAAACAGGGCGAAGAGAATGCCGTCGACATGCTTGAATCTCCAACTACCCCGGTAACATCGATCAGGAAAGATCTTGCGCGCTGACACCCGGATGAACGGCGACGACACACGGTTCGATCGCAGCCATGCGGCGCTGGTGATTGTCGATCTGCAGCCGGACTTCATGCCTGGCGGAAATCTGCCGGTGCGCGACGGCGATCAGATTGTCGAGCCGATTCGCAAGTTGATGGATTCCGGGATCTTCGAGGTAATCGTCGCGACGCAGGACTGGCATCCGCCGAATCACGTATCGTTTGCGGTCAATCATCCCGGGCGCAAACCAATGGATCGCATCGAGCTCTACGGACACGAACAAGTGCTGTGGCCGACACATTGCGTGCAGGGGACGCCGGGCGCCGCTCTTGATCCTCGCGTCGATTGGAATCGCGTGTCGGCAATCATCCGCAAGGCGACGGATTCGAGCACGGATTCATACAGCGGGCTACGCAACAACTGGAACCCCGCGGGCCAACGTCCTCCGACGGGATTGGCCGGCTATCTGAAGAATCGTGGTGTTGACTCGTTGTTTATCTGCGGCCTGGCGCGCGACTATTGCGTGAAATGGACGGCCGAAGATGCGCTCGATGACGGATTTCACGTCTGGGTGCTGTGGGATCTGTGCCGCGCGATCGATCCATCGTCGGACCGTGACGTCCACCACGATCTTGCGCACCGTGGCGCCCGGATCATCAACGTCGCTGAACTTCATGGCTCGAAAGCTGCCCAACTTCGATCGCCGTGATCCGGATGAACGAACCTAGAAGCCAGGCCGCCGTCGACAACCCAACATAACACCTCTATACAATCACGCCGTCATACTCGCGCAATATCCCCGACGTACGGTTCAGCGCTTGCCGCAGGTCGGGCGGCGCTCCTGCGCCAGACGGCCTGCTGACACGAAGAGGGAGAAGGCGCCAAGTGGCTGTCGCGATAGATACCTCCATTGACAGAAAGATTGGCAAGAGTCCGAGTCGCGCCGGCGTGGCGATATTCATCGTCCTGCTGCTACTGGGCATGGCCTACGCCGGCTCGCACCTGATCAGGGATCTTGAAGTCGAACCGACCACCTCGATACGTCCCTTTATCTATCTTGGTCTCGCTCTGCTCGTCGCCTTGGGGTTCGAGTTCGTAAACGGCTTTCACGATACGGCTAACGCGGTCGCGACGGTCATCTATACCAACTCGCTCGAACCGCAGGTGGCGGTAGCGTGGTCGGGATTCTGCAATTTCCTCGGAGTACTGGTTTCCTCAGGCGCCGTCGCTTACAGCATCGTCGCGCTGCTGCCGGTCGAATTGATCCTGCAAGTGGGAAGCGCCGCGGGTTTCGCGATGGTGTTTTCGTTGCTCGTGGCGGCGATACTCTGGAACCTCGGCACGTGGTACTTCGGCCTGCCCGCCTCGAGTTCACACACCCTGATCGGATCGATAATCGGCGTCGGTATCGCCAACCAGCTCACGGCCGCCAAATCGCAAACCAGCGGCGTCGATTGGGGCCAGGCGCTCAACATCGGCAAATCGCTTCTGCTTTCACCGCTGGTGGGATTCGCGGTGGCCGCGCTCATTCTTATTATCGCCAAGGCGATTATCACCGATAAGCGTCTGTACACGGCGCCGAGCGGCACCGATGCGCCACCGTTCTGGATTCGATGCCTGCTCATCCTGACTTGCACCGGCGTCAGCTTCGCGCACGGCTCCAACGACGGTCAGAAGGGCATGGGCCTCATCATGCTCATCCTGATCGGAATCGTGCCGACCGCATACGCGGTCAACCGCGCGGTGCCGGCGAGCGATACGCCGGATTTCATTGCCGTCTCGCACCAGGTTGACAACCTGCTCGACCGCTATGTCGAGAAGACGGCGACGACCGCCGATCCGCGTGACGATATCGCGGACTACCTGCGCACGCGGCAATACACGCCGAGCGTCACGCTGGCGCTTCGTCAGATCGTCAATGACATCGCCAACGAGTTGAACGAGTTCGAAGCATTGTCGAAGGTTCCGCCCGAGCGCGTGCGAAACTTCCGCAACGATATGTACCTCGTCAGCGAAGCGCTGCGCGCCATGCAGAAATCAAACCCGGTCAAGTTCAGCGACGCGGACTGGGTGATTCTCAACAATTACAAGAAGCACCTCGATGTGGCGACGAAGTTCATTCCGGGCTGGGTCAAGGTCGCCGTCGCCCTGGCGCTCGGCATGGGCACGATGGTCGGATGGCAACGAATCGTCATCACGGTCGGCGAGAAAATCGGCAAGGATCATCTCACGTACGCACAAGGTGCAGCCGCTGAGTTGACCGCCGCAGCGACCATCGCCGCCGCCGATCATTTCGGTTTGCCCGTGAGCACAACCCACGTGCTGTCATCGGGTATCGCCGGAACGATGACCGCGAATCGCTCCGGCCTCCAGATGGAGACGGTGCGCAACATCGCGCTGGCGTGGGTGCTCACGCTGCCAGCCTCGGTGATGCTCGCGGCATTGCTGTTCTGGATTTTCCGCTCGATTTTCTAATCGAGATCGCCTTCCAGTGGTTCGCACGCGCACGCTCTGACAAACTATTCAAGTTTGTCGGAGCGTGCGCGCGTGGCGAGCTGTTCGATCACGGCGCTTTGCAAATGACTGAAGGAGCGCGGCCGGTTTGTCTCACGCGATTCTCGACTTTATCTACGGCAGCCCGACCTGGTTGTGGGGCAGTATCCTGATGATGCTGCTGGTGGGTTCGGCGTGCTCGGGACTCTACATCTTTCACCGCTCGGTTCACCTCGAGTTGCGGAAGGCCCACAACGAGTTGGCGGGCTTCACTGTCGCGGTTATCAGCGTTGTGTATGCCGTCTTGCTCGCGTTCATCGCGATCGCGACCTGGCAGTCCTACATTGAGGCACAGGACCTGGTGCAGCGCGAAGCAGACTACGTCGACAGCATCTATCGCGATACCATTGGCCTGCCACCCGAGGTCGGCCGTGAGATTCGCGCCGACTTGCAGCAATACGTCGACGTGGTCGCCAATGTCGAGTGGCCGGTGCAGAAGGATGGCAAACCCTCGGAGGCCGGCGCCGAGTCGTTGCGCAAACTGCACGCCGCACTCGTTACGATGCAGCCCGCCAATCTCGGCCAATCCGTTATCCAGGCGGAGGTACTCAAGACGCTCAACGATCTGTATCGCGCCAGAGCGAGCCGCCTGTCGGCGGTCGAAGGCCATGTGCCTTACGTCATCTGGTGGATCATTTTCCTCGGTGGCGCACTGACGACGTCGTACACCTACCTGTTCGGCTTTCACAACTTCAGGATGCACCTCGTGATGACTTCGGCAGTAGTGATGGCGCTGGGACTGGTCGTGGTGCTGATCATCGCGCTGGACTGGCCGTTCCGCGGCGAAGTCAGCGTCCCGCCAAAAGCTTTCCTCGAGGTTCAGCGCTCCTGGGTGGATCTGCCGATACAGAAA
>Ga0335073_10000961_pt1 | contig 38085 bp, 30 predicted proteins | sample Lox_Sample_22_FD_207093 | JGI IMG/M metagenome (GOLD analysis project Ga0335073, IMG submission 207093) | Soil microbial communities from Loxahatchee National Wildlife Refuge, Florida, United States - Lox_Sample_2.2 | ecosystem: Environmental > Terrestrial > Soil > Wetlands | place: USA... | reverse complement strand
GCGCCACGATCGTCTCGGATTCAACTACCGCCTCAGCGACGTTCACTCCGCTTTGGGTCTGGCCCAATTGGAGCGAATCGAGGAACTGCTCGCAGCGCGTGAACGCGCCGCCTCGCTCTACGCGCGAGCCCTCGAGAAAAATGGGGCCATCCAGATTCCTTCCGAGTTCGACGGGTTCAAGCGCAGTTGGTTCGTCTACGTCGTTCAGTTGAATTTTGCCGCGCCGCGCGCCACTCGCGAGCGAATCATCGCCAGACTTCGCGAATGTGGAATCGACTGCCAAATCTACTTCCCCGCAATTCATAAGCAAAGCTACCTGGCCGGAAAGGTCCGGATGCCCTTGGGTCCGCTTTTCCGGGCCGAGGCCGCTTCGGATCGTTGCTTCGCCATTCCATTCTTTTCGGGAATCACAAGCAAAGAAATCGAGTATGTTGCCGACCGTCTGTCGGCCATTCTCGAAGAAGGTTCCACATTGGCAGCTCATCCGAACCGGCCGCTCGACTACGCGGCCGGCCGGCCGCAATAGTCCTTTCTCCCGCACCCATGACTAAAACTGTGATCGGCGTCCATATCGGGCACAATGCGGCGGCAGCCGTGGTGGAAGACGGAAAGCTCGCCTTCGCGCTGCAGGAAGAGCGTCTCACGCGAACCAAGAATCAGGGAGGGATGCCGAGTGGTGTCCTCGAGCAGATCAATTCCCGCTTCCTGGCGCCCGGCGAAAATCAGCAGGAAGTGCCTGTGATTCTTGCGGGCCGCAACCTCTCAACCTGTTACTGGCGCCGCGATGAAATACTCCAGAATTACGGTCAATCTTCCGCCGGGTTTGTCGGCAATGTTAAGCGCTTGGCGCGCAAGAATCCCACGCTCTCGAATCTCATTAACCAGATCAAGACCGATCGACTGGAGCACGAGATAAGCCCGTCTGTCGATCACGCTCGCGTCCGAACAATGGGGCTCGACCACCATTCTTGCCACGCCGCTTCGGCTTACTTCGGCTGGGGAAAACTGGACGAAAAGATTCTCGTGCTCACCTGCGACGGCGCCGGAGACTGCCTCTGCGCCACGGTGAATATCGGTGAGGGCGGCCAACTACAGCGGATTGCTCAGGTCGATGAGGAGCACTCTCTGGGAGCGCTCTACGGGAAAATCACATATTTGTGCGGCATGGTGCCGATGGAACACGAGTACAAGCTCATGGGCCTCGCCCCTTATGCCGAAAATTCTACGGAAGCCAAAAGCATCGCCGCTGCTCTGGATCAACTCTTCGAATTCGACCCAAAGAATCCGATGCGCTGGCGGCGCAGGAATGGCTGCCCGCCCTTGCAGCTGGCGTCGGACTATTTGGAACGGCTGCTTCGCCGCAGGCGGTTTGACCACATCGCAGCGGGCGTCCAGCTCTTTCTAGAGCAGTTTCTCGTTCGATGGATCCAGTCCTGCGTTCGTGAAACAGGCATTGCCAAAGTAGCTCTGAGCGGCGGTGTCTTCATGAACGTGAAAGCAAATCAGAAAATATTGGAGCTTCCCGAGGTCGAAGAGCTGTTTGTGTTTCCATCCTGCGGAGACGAGACCAACGCAATCGGTGCCGCTTGGCTCTACCATCATAAGGCCACGGGGAAACCGCCGCGCCGCTTGGAGCACTTCTATCTGGGAACGGATTCCAACGAAAATGAGATCGACGACGCAATCCGTATGTTCCCGTTCGCCGCGCGCGTCAGTGTTCGTGAGCATGACGATGTCGAAAAAATCGTGGCAGATCTTCTGAGCCGCGGCGAGATTGTCGCACGCATGAAAGGACGGTCGGAGTTCGGAGCGCGCGCCTTGGGGAACCGTTCGATTCTGGCAGATCCTTCCCGCCGCGAAGCCATTCACACGATCAACGAGATGATTAAGTGCAGGGATTTCTGGATGCCGTTTGCTCCCTCCGTCCTGGCGGAGCGAAGCCATGAGTATTTCCGCAAGCCGAAGCCCATGGACGCTCCTTACATGATCGTGACTTTCGACACGTATGAGGTGAAGCGCTCCTGTATTTCGGCTGCGATCCATCCATACGATCACACCGGTCGCCCGCACGAGGTCTCTGAGGCCGCAAATCCCGAATATTACCGTCTTCTCAAATATTTTGAAGCGCTAACGGGCGAATGTCTGATTCTCAACACCTCTTTCAATCTTCACGGCGAGCCGGTTGTGAGTTCGCCGAAGGACGCCTTGCGAGTATTCGATCGCTCCGGTCTGCAGCATCTTGCGCTTGGCAATTTCCTCATTTCCAAGTGCTAGAAATTGGCCCGCGCGTGCCGTGTGGCGCAGCTCCGGCCTGATATCCGATAGCCGGTCTCGATTGCAATCATGTCCGAAACAGTTCCAGGTCTCCCCTTGAATGCGACAGGTCCATACGACCTGCCAAATGAGTCCTCCACCCTTCTGAGGATCTTCGGCAGGAATAGTCTGTGGCTCTGGATGGATCTCGGCGGCCTTCGAATCGGTAGTCTCCTCGCCGGGTTGTTCCTGATCCGCTATTTCGGTCCTGCCAACTTTGGCATCTACAGTTCTGCCCTCGCCATCGGTTGGGTGGTAAACGCAGTCACGGACCTCGGCATCACGCGGTACGCGGCCCGCGAAGTCGCCGCCAGGCCCGCCGAACGCCCGCCCATTTTCGGCGTCAGCCTGTTGACCACTTTTGCCGCATTCTTAATCCAGGCTGCGATGCTGATCCTTGCAGTTCTGACCCATCATGCAATTCTTTCTGCCATTGCTGCGGGACTAATCTTTTGCAATTTGGAAGGGACAGCGAGTCTATGCTCGGCTGTGCTGACCGCAGAACTCCGTTCGCGGGATATCGTTCCCAGCTCAATCACGGGCATTCTCGGCATGATAGGAATGACGGTCCTCGTTATTCTGATGCACCTGTCTGTGCTCGTAATGCTCCTCGGGCTCAGCGTAAAGTCTCTTGTTGTCTTGTCGATGCGCTTGTGGAAGTTGCGTTCGGGCCTGCCTACTCGGGAAACTCTGCATCGCGCCCCCCTGCTCCGCGTTATTCGCAGCGCCTGGCCGTATTTTCAGTACAACCTCACGCAGATCGGTTACGGTCGTGTGGCGATCGTATGTTTTGGCCTTATCGCCAGCCCCGAAAAAGTGGGCTGGTTTGCCGCAGCGTTTGTCATTGCTGATGTCTTCCCACAATGGAGCTACGCGTGCAGCAACGCTCTTCTCCCTGTTTGGACGAAGCTATTCGAGAGCAAGCGGTTTCAGGACCTGGTGGAACTGCGTCAGCGCCTTCTGGATATCGTGATCTTCACAGCGGTTCCCTTTTGGATTGGCCTCGCGCTCTTCGCTCCGCAGGTTTGCAGACTTCTCGGCTCGCGCTATGCCTTCAGTGCCCCGGTATTGCGCATCGTCGCTAGCCGGTCGCTTTTGTCCGTTTTAGACGGATTTCTCGGACACGGCTATCTCATCGCCGTGAATCAGGTAAGGGCCCGGCAGAGGGCGCAAGTCCGCTCGCTGGTTCTTTTGGCTGCTCTTTCGCTGCTTCTCGGTTGGCTGTGGGGGCCTGTGGGCGTGGGTGTGGCTCTCTTCGTTTCCGATTCCACCTTAGTACTCCAGTATCTCCGTATCAGCGCTCGCATAAAAATGAAGATCGAATGGCCGGCTGTGCTGCCAGCTGTGGTCGCCGGAGGAGTGATGGTCGGCGCAGCGTTGGCCACGCCACATTCGATCTCGTTGCCATTTGAAATCATCGTGGTGTTTTGCGCTTACTTCCTGAGCCTATTGGCACTTTCGAGGGACAGACTTTTCGACGCGGGGCGAACGCTCAGGGCGTGTGTTGGCTGAGGAATCTCCAGGTCTCAATTCCTGCCATGTATCTTAACTCGCAAGTATCGATCCGGCCGTGGAGTTCTCGACTTCAGTATGCCGTCCTGGGAATTTTGTTCCTTTCCGGCTTCGCCGTCGCCATTTTAGGAGCGGCTCTTCGGCCTGCGGAAGTCTCGGCGCTCCACCTGCTAGGGAGCATGGCTCTTGCAAAATCGTTCTGCATCCTTTTGGGGGGAATTGCGATTGCCTTTCTCCTCATCCGCCACGCGGAAATCACTCTCGCGCTATTTTTTCTCGTCGGTCTCGTCAAGGGGGATCCAAGCCTTGCGGAGTCTCCAGTGGATTTGACGGTAATGACGGCCGCAATTATCGGTGTAAGTGCCGCCTGGAAACTCCTGGCTTCCGGAAAACGGATTGAGCTGCCGAAAGAATACTTTTTCTATTTGCCGCTGCTTTCGATGATGTGTATCAGCCTTGCGTATACACCGAATGTGCCCGCGGGCGCGGTAAAGGCCCTAAGGTTCATCTGCCTGACAGGAATAGGAATTGTCGGGCCCTTCATTTTCTTCGACACAACCAAGAAAATTCGCCGCTTTTTTTATGTTTTGGTCATCGGCGGAATCGCGCTCGCCATCAACTCCTTATCAATGCTGGGAAACGGGAAAAGGTTTGTTGCCCCGAGTGGATTAAACACTGAGCTCGGTGCCGCTTCCGCGGTCGCACTAATTCTTATATGGGCGCTCATTTTCCCGCGCATCGGTTTTTTATGGAGAGTTCTTTTCTACCCTGTGTTGGGCGTTCTCGTAATCGCTTTGCTTGGCTCTGGCGGACGCTTTGCGAACGTATCTGCCGCGCTCTGCATTTTTCTTGCCGCGATTCTCTGCAAGCCGCTCCTGAAGGATATCGCCATCATGTGCGGCGTCGCGGTCATTGCGCTTCCAATGTTCTGGATTCCTTCTGCCTCGTATCAATACTTGGATTCGCTTCGTCATCCCGCTCTGGCCATGGGGACGCGAAGCGACCTGATGGCTCTCGGTGTAAAGGTGTTTTCCGAGCATCCTCTTCTAGGCGTTGGCGTCGATGGATTTCGGTTCGTGTCTCCCAATCCCATCACATACAACTTCCCCCACAACATCGTCCTTGAGCTCGGCGCTGAAATGGGAATTATTGCTGCTCTTTCCTTTGTTCTGATTGCTTTCACTTCCTTTCGCGAATCGATCCGCCAGTTGTCCGTCCAGGCAACGCCCGATGCGGCATTGGTTCGCACGGTCTTTCTGCTGCTGATCTACGTTCTTCTCGATTCGATGATATCCGGCGACATTAATGACCTCAGATTTATGTGGTTCGTATTTTCGCTGCCTTTCGTCCTTCGCATCCTTCTCTCTCATCCGGAGTTTTCCCTCGAATCCGACCCCGGGAGTTCGCAGCAAGTCATGGAAATACCTGAATCAGCTTAGACCCTTTTTTGTCGGCATCGTCACTCGGCATGAGCACGCTTCAGACCAAGACGTCTCAAGTTTCATCGGAACCTCTCCAACGACCCGTAGCTCTTTCTGACACGCGAACGGAAGAGCTCCGTGGAGTCCGTATTTGCCACCTTTCCCAACAGCCGGGCCGGCGCGATCCTCGCGCCTATACGCGCCAATCGCTGCCGCTGATTGCGCACGGATTGCGCCCCGTCATCATTGGTCCCCACGAAGACGCGAAGGGGCCCGCGGAAGTGGAACTGATATCGCTCGGCCGTACTCGTTCAAGGCTGTGGCGCATCCTCACCGCCTCGCGGGCGGTCCGGGAGGCGATTCGACAGAACGCTCAGATCTACCATATACACTGCCCGGAAAATATTCCCGCAGCCCTGGCTCTGCGGCTCCTGTTTCGCAGAAAAGTGGTCTATGACTCCCGCGAGGATTTCCCCTCGATGATGCTCACCAAGGAGTATCTGCCGCGATTCGTGCGATCTTCAGCGCAAAAAATGACGTTGCTGGCGGAGCGAATTGCAGCTCTGTTCCTCGACGGTTTTATCACCGCGGACTCCGGAACGCTCCGCAAATACGCCCGGATTGGGGCAAGCAAGAAGTTGGTGTTTTACAACTTTCCGAATTTCCGTTTTTTCGCTGGACCGGATGGCGCCGAAACAAAATGCTTCGATCTCGTTTACCGTGGAGGTTTGTCAGAGCGCGCCGGTACAAGGGTTCTCTTGCGCGCAATTGCAAGCCTCCGGCAACGCGGCGTCAGCGTGTCGCTGCTCATGTTTGGGTATACGGACACCGAACGTTCAGCGCAGGAAATTCGCAAGACCATCGCCGAGTTACGAATCGAAGATCTTGTCGTTCTGGGCGGCGTCATTCCCCACGCCCAGATGGCCCAGACGCTTTCCCGGGCGCGCATCGCCGTATGTCCGCTTCTTGCCATTCCCAAATTCATGAATAACATTCCCGTGAAAGTCTTCGAATCCTGGGCTTGTGGTCTACCGGTCATCGCTACCGACTTGCCGCCGATTCACCCCTTTTTCCCCCCCAATCAACGTCATCTGCTTGTCCCTCCCGGCGATCCGGAGGCGCTTGCTGGAACGATTCAAAACGTGCTCGCCCACCCACAACTCGTCAAGGAGTACGGACGCCAGGCAAACCGCTTGGTGCGCGAGCGATACAACAATTCTTCCGAGGTGCGCAAGTTACTCCGTTTTTACCGCGATGTTCTTTGTGCTTGATGTGCAAAAGAGCGCGAAGAAAAGCACGGAGATCATGGGAGGGCGATTCGCTATGACAGAAAAGAGACTCATCGTAAATGCGGACGATTTCGGCTTGAGCCGAGGAATCACCGACGGAATTCTTCTCGCTCACAAAGAGGGAATTGTCACGAGCACGTCCTTGATGGTCAATCAGCCTGCAACCGCATACGCCGTTTCGCAAATCGCCACTGTTCCAAATCTAGGGTGCGGCATTCACCTGAACCTGTGCGAGGGCGCGCCTGTCCTTCCTGCACACATGGTTCCCAGCCTTGTGGGCATCGATGGAAACTTCCATTCGCCACCGGAAATGTCACGCCGCCTCGCCACATATCAAGTGTCGGGTAAGGAGGTGGAAGCGGAGTTCCGAGCGCAGATTCGGAGAATGAAATCCTACGGTCTCACGCCCACTCACGCCGATTCGCACCACCGGATGCACACCTTTCCAGCGGCCGTCGGTCCTTTTCATCGAGCCATCCGCAAGGAAGACATTGTCCGCGCGCGTTCTCCCAGAAAGCGCTATTGGCCCGCCAATGCAGGGTTGGGAGCACCCTATGCCGGACCTCTATATCGGCGAATCGCCGTAAAAGCGTATCTTGAATTTCTGCAGTGGGCCATCTCTCGTGACGTCGCTCTCCCCGATGCAGGAGTGAACCTGCATCCGAAATACGGCCGCAAGCTCGACATGCTCGATGTCGCCTGGCAGGGGGCGCTCGAACACATGCCGTCTGGTACCTACGAACTCTGGTGTCACCCCGGATTTCTCGAGGACGGCTTCTCGGGCACGGACAAGCTGGCGCTTCATCGTGAACGGGAAGTCGGCGTCTTGACGGACCCTGCGCTGCGCGAAATCGTGCACAGACGGGGAATCGAGCTGATTCGGTTCGATCAGATTGGAATGATGCACGGATGACTATGCTTGCGAGACTTTTTCTGCGGCGACTTCCGCAGAACTAACGTTTGCTGCTAACAACCCGCCCAAGCTGTCCCATCGTTACTTTCTCTTTGTAAGGTTGTCGAGCCGTTTAGTACGCAATTCGCAGGTCAATTCCTGAGAGGTGATGCACATGAGGATTTTCATAGCTGGAGTGGATGGTTACCTTGGCTGGTCGCTCGCGCAGCATTTGGTGGCGCGAGGGCACGACGTTGCCGGCGCCGATCTTTTCCTACGGCGACGTTGGGTGGAAGAGATGGGATCGTGGAGCGCCGTTCCCATTTCCTCGATGCGGGACCGCTTGCAGGCATTCAAGGCCCGCTATGGAAAGGAATTGCTCTTTTGGGAAGGCGATCTGCGCGACTACGCCTTTGTGAAAAGCATATTTGAGGAATTTGAGCCCGACGCCATCGTCCACTTCGGCGAATGTCCTTCGGCTCCTTATTCCATGATGGACGTCGACCACACGGTGTTTGTTCAGACCAACAACATCACCACCACATTCAATCTGCTGTACGCCATGCGCGACGTAAGGCCTCAGGCACATTTGGTGAAGTTGGGAACCATGGGCGAATACGGAACACCCAATCTGGCAATTCCCGAGGGATTCTTCGAAGTGGAATTCCGCGGGCGCCGCGCCCGTCTGCCCTTCCCGCGCCTCGCCGGCTCCTGGTACCACTGGTCGAAGGTCCACGGTTCCAACAACATCATGTTCGCCTGCAAGCTCTGGAACCTCATGGCTACCGACGTCATGCAGGGCGTGGTTTTCGGAACCCGGATTGACGGCATGCGTTCCGACCCGCGCCTGCAAACCCGCGTCGACTTCGATCAGTCGTTTGGAACTGCCATTAACCGCTTCTGTTGCCAGGCCGTCATCGGTCACCCGCTGACGCCCTTTGGCAAAGGCCATCAGAAGCGCGGATTCCTCCCGCTCCGGGACTCGATGCAATGTCTCACGCTCGCCCTTGAAAATCCCGCTCGTGCCGGCGAATACCGCGTGTTCAACCAGTTCGCTGAAATCTACGACATTACCGAGCTCGCCGAAAAAGTGAAGCGTGTCGCCGCCGAGACGGGGCTTGAAGTGGAAATCACCAATGTCGAGAATCCGCGCGACGAAGTGGAAGACCATTACTACAGCGCCGATCACCGCAACCTGCTGAACCTGGGCTACAAACCCACTTACGATGTCGAATCCGAAGTCCGGGTCATGCTGGCAGACTTGGGAGACCATCGGGATCGCATCCTCGCCAAGAAGGACGTTCTCATCCCGGACGTCCATTGGAACCGCCCGCGCAAAAAAGTGAACTTCATCGATGCGAATGTGGCCGCTGCTGCCACGGCCGCTGACTAGGCTCCTAATTCCGGCGGCCACCTCCTCGACCGCGCGCTCGACAAGACTCCAGACTTATCGGCGAACATCCTCCGTACCAAGGAAGGGTAGAGATATGCTCGAATCGCAAATCAGAGCCAATTGGCCGTTGCTGCGAATGGCTTATGAAAAGATGCCGTATCGTATTCAAGATTTTCTCACCACCGCCCGGGGCTTCGTTCTGAGCCGCAACCGCTACCATCGCGGAATGTTCGACCTTCTGCAAGAATTAAGGACCCACGAAAAGTGGAACCAGGAGGAGATGGAAGCCTATCAACTCCAGGCTGTCCGTCAGGTCGTCGAGCACGCCCGCAGAACCGTCCCTTTTTACGCAGGCTATCCGCCGATTTCGCTTTGTAGCTTGCAAGACCTGTCCCGTTATCCCATCCTCACGCGCGAAACGGTTAGGGCGAATGTGGATGACTTTGTTTCGACCCGCCACCGGAGCGCCGATTTAATTCGCGTCGGAACAACAGGCACTACGGGAGCCAGCCTGCGCGTTGTTTATCCTGAATCGGTTGCCCGGAAGAACTGGGCTTTTCACATGCGCAGATGGGCTTGGGCGGGAGTCGAACCCCGCACGCCTCGGCTCACGCTCTTTGGCAGTCGCGTCGTTCCCCCGGATCGCCAGGAGCCTCCCTTCTGGACGCACAACGCAGCGGAAGGCCAGACCTTGTTGAGCATTTTTCATCTCTCAGATCGAAACGCTCCGGACTACTTGAAGTTTCTCCGCAACCATTCAGGGACGGTCATCGAGGGATTCCCTTCCGTTCTGGCGATTCTCGCCGAATACATCCTCAGCTCCGAGGACCGCATTCCCATGCGCGTCGTTTTCACTGACGGCGAGCCGCTCTATCCATTTTTGCGGGAATCGATCGAACGCGCCTTCGGCACGCGCGTTTTCGACCTCTACGGGAACACCGAACTGTGCGGTCTAATCCACGAATGCGAGGCAGGAAAGATGCACGCCTCTTCTGACTACGCCTACCTGGAAATTCTGGATGAAGCTGGCCAGCCCGTTCGGGACGGTCGCGAGGGCTACTTCGTCTGGACGGGATTCGTGAATACCGCGATGCCGCTGATCCGTTACCAGGTGGGCGATCGAGGATGTTGGGACTTGACCGGCCCATGCGCCTGCGGTCGTGCCTTTCCGCTGGTCGTGGCAACGATCACCCGCGATAGCGATAACCTGCGGTGTCCCGATGGACGAATCTTTTCGCCGCGGGCCCTCAACCAATCCCTGAAGGGAGCCACCTCTCTTCGCTTCTGCCAGATTCTCCACGAGCGCCCTGGCCATGTTGTAGTCCGCGGCGTGAGCGGTGGTCCCGGCGCCTTCGAGGACGTGATGGTCATACGAAAGAATCTTCAGGGAGTGCTCGGCCCGCGCATGCGTGTCTCCGCCACTTTGACCGACGCTCCAATTGTGCGCGCGGGCGGCAAAATTCCCCTCATCATTCAATGCGAGCCTGCCTCGACGGCGCCCGGGCAGCCCCAACAGGACGTGCATGTGCGCTATCAAACGGCGGGCGTTTGACGCTGAGCAGCGAGTCTCATAGAAAGAGTGCCGGAGGAAAACCCGATGGCGTTTTTATTCTGGTTCTGCATCGGCATCATCTTGTATGTGTACTTTGGATATCCGGCGCTCCTTGCATCCGGCTTCTTTGGGCGGCGACGCAGTGTCCTCAAAAAAGCTTGCGAGCCCTTTGTTAGCATCATCGTGCCCGCACGCAACGAAGAGAAAAACATCGTAGCGAAGCTTGAAAATCTGCTCTCTTTGGATTATCCGCGCGACCGGTTCGAAATTCTTGTGGGGAACGATGCCTCGACCGACCGCACGCCCACTCTTGTGCGCGACTTTGACTCCTCAGGCGTCCTTCTGGTCAATTCCTCCATTCGCCAAGGCAAGAGCGCCATGCAAAACGCGCTAGTCGCCCAATCTAAGGGAGAAGTCTTGGCATTCACGGATGCGGACTGCTTGCTTCCGTGCGATGCCCTGCGTCGGCTTATGGAAAACTTGAGCGACCCTTCGGTTGGATTGGTGACAAACAGCCCTGTCTTCACAAACCCAGAAGCGTCCGGAGTCGTGAAGAATGAAGGCCTCTACTGGAGGTACGAAAAATGGCTGCGTCAGCAAGAAAGCGACCGGTGTCTGCTGGCCATGGCCAGCGGATCTCTGTTTGCTGTCCGGCGTGAACTCTGGCGCCCGCTGAATCCCAATCTGGGCGACGACTTCGTTCTCCCGCTTCAGGTCGTTCGCGCTGGCTACCGTAACATTCTGGAAACGCGAACGGCCGCCCGGACCTTCCTCGGCCAAGATCGCCCTCGCTCCATGCTTGGTATGAAAATGCGCATCATCCGCAAGGATTTTCGCGGACTACTCATGTTTCGCAATTGCCTGAACCCTTTGAAATCCGGGCGCATCGCGATCGCGCTGTTCTCCCACAAGCTTCTCCGGTGGGCGATTCCATACTTTATGATAGGCGCTTTGGTCGCCAATCTCTTTCTTCTTGGTGATCCGGTGTATGCTTCATTTTTCTGGGGCCAGGCATTGTTCTACTGTCTGGCGGGAGCCGGCTTCATGCTCGAATCGCACGAGATTCATTCCCCTCTTTCGGTCCTCTCTTCGCTCTGTCTAGTCAATTGCGCAGCACTCTTGGGAACGCTGGGCTCCTTTTCGCGGCGAAGCGCTGGACAGTGGGAGACGGTCCGATGAACTTCGCAGCGCGTTTATATATATGACTTCTTCCATGCTGGCTCCGATTCATAGTCTTCACAGCTTCGGATGGTTTAACGGCCTCGTGGCGTTTTGCATCTGCGCAGGATTGCTCCCCGTGATTTGCCGCTTTGCGGACCGACGCAAGCTGCACGATCCTCCGGGTTCTCTGAAGATCCACTCGATCCCCACGGCGCGCATTGGCGGAATCGCCATCGGCATCAGCCTGGCCGTCGGAATCTCCATAGGAGGCGAGGGATTTTTCTCAAGAGCCCTGGGCTTCTATCTTGCCCTCCTTGTAATCTGGACCGTTGGGCTCCTCGACGACCTCTTCACTCTCAGCGTGCCGCTCCGCCTGATGGCGCAGGTTTCGGCAGGGCTCTTGATCGCTCTGACGCCGTGGCGTCTCTCTTTTTTCAGCAATTCCTTCCTGAATATCGCAGGCACCTGCTTTTTCGTTCTCATATTCGCGAATTCGTTCAATTTCTTCGATGGAGCCGACGGTCTGGCCGCGGGCGTTGCGGGTCTTGTGGGTCTCGGCTACATCCTTCTTTATACTCTTCACGCCGATTCGGTCGGCGCCGCCGTTGCCTGGAGCCTCTTCGGCAGCTGCGCGGCCTTTCTGTTTTTTAATTTCCCTCCCGCCAAAATTTTCATGGGCGATTCGGGCAGCACCGTGCTGGGGCTAGTGGTCGCGTTTCTTGGATTGGACTTTTATCGCGTGCACTATGCGATTGGAACGCACTTGCTTCTCCCCCTGGTCTTTGCCGGTCTCCCGCTAATGGATTTCTTTCTTGCCGTTTTCCGCCGGCTTCGCAAAGGCGTTTCCCCTTTTTCCGGCGATCGGCAGCATATCTACGATCTCCTGCGTCATCGCGGTTGGTCGGCCCGCCCCGTCGCTCTCGGCGCCTATCTTGCAACCGGCGTCTTCTTGCTCGGCGGCGCACTGTGTGATCAACCGAATTGGCTCTTCTCGCTCTTCGCCGTGGCGCTGCTGTTCGGGTACGCGCTCGTCGGTGCGATCTGGCTGGGAAGTCTTCGCTAGGTAACTCCGGAACCCCAAGAAAAAATCATGCTGCTCTGGCACAAGGAAGGCTTTCCGGTCGCGCACCGGGTTGCCATCGCGGGCGATTTTCTTCCCTCGCGCGAATTGGTTTTGCCTCCCCGACATGCCTGGAGCGACATGGCCGCCTCGCTTGCTCCGCATTTCGCGGATGTTGACGTCGCCATCGCGAACCTAGAATGTCCCCTAAGCGTTGACGGCCTGCGCGCGAAACCCAAACTGGGGCTTGGAGCGCATTTCGGCGGCCCCGTTGCGTCGCTTGATTACCTTTCTTTACTAGGAATCGAAATCGTAAGCCTGGCCAATAATCACATCTACGACTTCGGTAATGAAGGCGCTGTACGAACCGCGCGGGCCTTGTCGCAAAGAACCATGACTCCTCTCGGAATTGGCAAGTCGCTATCGGAGTCGCCCGACGTCGCGGTCTGGAGAGGATGGAAAGATGTTCGCGTCGGATTCTGGGCCGCTGCGCAGGGACTCGACGAGCTCTCATCTCGAAAGCCCGGCATCGAGCCCGCGACGCCCAGACGTGGCACAGAGGCTGTTGAGGAATTGGCGCGGCGCGGCGCTGACCTCAAAATCGCGCTGCTTCATCTCGGATTAGAGCGCACCAACCTGCCGGATCCACACGATGTTGAGCTCATGCGCTCATTGTGCCAATCCGGCTTTGATGTGGTCGCTGCCGCTCATTCGCACCGCATTAGCGGCTGGGATACCGTTGCCCGGTCTGGGCGGAGCGACGCTTTCTGTTTCTACGGCCTCGGAAGTTTGGCTTCGAACATTATCTATTCACCACTCGAGCGCGAGGGTCTGGTCGTGGTCCTCGGAGTCAGTTCGAAAGGAGAAATCGTTCGTCTGGAGGCGCGTCCCGTTTATCTGAAGGATGTTGGGTGGGGGAGCGTCCCCGACGTCTCCGCCACCGGCAGAATCGAACAACGATTTCTTAACATTTCCGAAGAAATCGCATCTGGCGCGTTCGAGTCACGTTTCTACAACGAGGTTTCTCGCGGCTTCTTCCACCGCCAGCTTCGCGATCTTCACACCGCCATCCAAAATGGTGGATTGCGAGGCGCGGTGCGGAAGATGAGCCGTGTCCGCAAACGTCACCTGAAGAGAATCATTCAGGCGGTTATTAATTGAACTAAATCCTTGTCCGTGATGTCTGCCAGCCCTGGTTATGGATCTCTGAATTCCAAATTGGGCACCGGCCCTTCATCCGAAACAATTCGATCCGAGGCCTGACATGATTCGCTTTTCCTCAACCCTCTTATTCCTCCTTCTCGCTTGTCCTTTCTTGTTGCTTCCCAGCCAACTCGCCGCACAACAGCCGAAGCCCGCGCAACAGCAACAGATCCAGAATCAGAAGGAAAATCAGCAGGAAGACCAAATGGAGGATCAGTCGCAAGATTTACAGACGCGCGACGTATGTCCCTTTACCGGGACGATCTCGAAAAAAGAAGGCAAGTTCTATCTCGAGGATCATTCGCACAGGCAGACGTATCTCTTGGACGATGATTGGCTCGCGCGGCGCCATGTTGGAGCCAACGTCCTCGTGCACGGTACATTAAACCAGGACAAGAATCTGATCCACGTTCGGTCGATCATTAACGTCCGGTCCATTACATTTCCCCGCTGCGACTCGATGCTCTACGCTCCGCAAAGGCACGCCTACACCGGAATTGCGGCATGAAAACGATTATTCGGGTTCCCGGTTCCGTGCTCGCCGATCGAGAGGCACTGGCGCGTCTCGCCGCTCAAATCGGAGCTCTGGCTCGCCTCGGCAACCGTGTCCTTGTCATACACGGTGGAAATTGCTTCGTGAGTGCAGAGCTGAGGCGCACCGGCTCGCCCGGACAGTATGAAGGCGGATTACGTGTTATTGACCGGACCACGCGCGACATTTCCATTCGCGTGCTGGCGGGTCAATTGACCAAATGCTTGGCGGCGGCTGTTTCGAGAGAACAATGCCGCGTCCTTGGAATTTCGCCCCTCAGCGCTTCCTGTTTTCGCAGCGAGACTCTATTTCGGCAAAACGTGCCCGGGAAGCTTGGCTACGAGGGCTATCTCGTCGGTGTGGACAGATGCTTTATTGAATCGCTTTGGGATCAGGGGATGGTCCTGATCACGCCCTGCCTGGCGTCTGCGGCCACGGGCGAAGTTCAGTGTATCCAAGCCGACCACATGGCCGCCGCATGTGCAGAATATCTTGCGGCTGACCAGTTGCTGCTCATTTCCGGCAGAGATCTCCTGCCGCTCATGCGCGAGGACGTCATAAGATTGAGCGTCAATAAACTCAGTCGCATTCTGAGCCGTCCCGCAGCGCCTGACCACATTCTAGTGAAACTCGAGGCGGCGAAGCGGGCGCTTGACGCTGGCATCAAATCGGTCGTGCTGGTTCGTTTAGGCTCCAAGCATGCATTGTGGGAGGCGGTCGTACCTGACCAGGTTCATTCACGCCCGCCGCTTCCTGCCCCCGTTCCCAATCCGCATCGCGCGGATATGTAAGCCCCCTGTCGTCGATCCTCGTCACAAGAGCAAACTATGCGAAAACTTATGTGGATTCCCCTGTTGTTCCTGTCGACTTGTGCGCTTTCCCACGCCAGCACTTTTTATGTGGATTCCCACGGTGGCAACGACGCAAATGACGGAACCTCCGCTGCCGCGGCCTGGAAGACCATCGCCAAGGTCAATCAAACGCACTTGGCTCCAGGTGACACAATCCTGCTGCGCAGAGGAAGCATCTGGAGAGAGGAACTGATTCTGTCTTCCTCCGGCCGGGATGGTGACCCGATCACCATCGACGCCTACGGCTCCGGAGCTCTGCCTGTCCTTGACGAGGCAGATCCGGTGCCTCCACGCAGTTGGTCCAAATGTAGCGATTGCTCTCCCGGATTCTGGCAAGCCCCCATTGCACAACCGCCGAGCGTCGTTATCTTCGGTTCCCGGAAAGGCGACAGGAAACCTGACCTCGATGCCATAAAGGATTCTGACGATTGGTCATGGCAGTCCGGTGTTCTCTATATTGATTCTGCGTCCGATCCAGCGGATCCCAGAACGGACCTGGTCATCGAGGCCGGTGCGCGTCCTTCCGGCATCGACCTTGCTGGAATGTCATACGTGGTTCTCAGAAATGTAGAAGTGACCGGAGCAAACTCCGTCACGTTCGGCGAGGGCGCAGGCATCTGGGCGAAATCCCCTCGCCTCGCCGGACCGGCTCCCAATCACCTGGTCATCTCGCACGTTGTCGTCATCAACGGCGCAGGCGACGGCATTCATTTGGAAAATTCCGATGCGACTACCGTGGAAAATTCGCTTGTGGCCTTTAACGAAGGCTCCGGAATCAAAATCTACGGCACCAACAGCAAATTCCTTATCACCTCCGGCGTCATTCAAAACAACGAGGTCCATCATAACCACTCCAACGGAATCAATATCTTTGGCTGCCCGCCGGGGACACGTTGCCGTTCCGTTGTTTATCCGGAAGGAGTGATTGTCAGCGGCCTCAAGATCACCGGCAACGTTGTGCACGACAATGGCGCGGGTATCTATCTGCATGAAACCGATCATTCGCTGGTGGCGAGCAACATTTCCTTCTCGAATAAAGATACTTCCGCAAAAGGGGAAGGATACTGCGTCGGGATTTCGGGCTCGAGTTCCAACGTCATTGAAAAAAATGAATGCTACGACGCCCGCCTTTCGGCCATTGAATTGTCGATTGACACGGGCCGTCCCGCCCTTGGCTCGAGCGGCAACATCGTCCGTTACAACGACATTCACGACGACGGGACGAACGGTATCTTCACAGACAATGTCCCCAGCCGGGACAATCAGATTCTCTACAATCTGATCTACAACCACCCCAACGGCAGTTGCATCATGGCCAATTACACCGGACACAAAATCTTCAATAACACTTGCTACAACAACCGCATCGGAATCCATTTTTACGTCAGCTCCTCCACGCGCGAGACGGGAAATATCGCCGTCAAGAACAACATCATCGTAAACAGTTCCGAATATCACGTGCTGATCGAACCGGGTGTGAACGGCGCTTTGGATTTCGCAAATAACGATTATTTTCCAGATGGCCCGCGACTCTTTGATTGGAAGGATTCGATTTCGGATTTCGCCGGTTGGTGCTCCCAAGGCCGGGAAGACAATTCTTTCATCGCCAATCCGCAATTTGTCGAAGTCCCCCCTCGCAAACCCTCTGACTTCTCCTTACGCGAGGGCTCTCCCGTCGTCGCGAAAGGAACCGACCTCGGTGCGGATTTCAGCGTCGCTCTGGGTCCTTCTCCTCTTGCCTGGCCCGGCCGGGTCGAGCTTCTTCCTCAGAGCAACTACCATTGGGACGTTGGCGCCGTCCGCCATCGTCCTTGACACAACGAAAAATTAAACTGCATAGCAACCTTCATTCTCCACGTTGGATCCGCCAGCGAGCCGCGCCGCGACATCCTCGGTAACGCCGGCATAACATTGTCCCGAAGCCCGGCCGCGAGGAATGTAAAAGATACGTCGAAAGAGAGTGGTGAGCCGCGCAGGACTTGTGCCGACCCTTCGGGACTGCAATCCGCTGTCACTACGCCAAATACTAAGTAGTCGATTCGTCTAGTTTGCTCTCGCGTCATAGTAGCTGGTTCTTGACCTTGTTCGTCCCTTGATGTTCCCCTAGTGGTCCCCGCACGACTTTTGCTTGCCTGATGCCCATGATGGGGTAGCGTGACATACTCCCTCCCGGCGTCGAAGACTCCGCTCTTCGGACGATGCCCGGCGCTCCGGTATGCCGCGAGATACCCGGGCGAGCACCGACCCTACAGCGACTAAATGTCCTGCTTGTTCAGCGATTGAAGTTCGTCGTCAAGTCTTTGTCTGACCTCTGCCCCTAAGGCCTCCCTTTCGCTCGCGCTTCTCGCGTCCGCCAGCACGATGCGTAGGTATCGACAGGAACATCGGCCGGGCAAGTCGCTCGTCGCGTCCCTCGCATGGCCAACGGTTCATCGGCGTTCATCGTTTGGGAGGAATGGGCAATCAAACCGCCAGTCGAATTAACTGTCTGAACTAGATTGCCTCCATCCTAAACGAAGATGCTGATCGTGATGGGCGAGATTTTCTCGATTCTTCTGCCGAAGGGATTGACCTGACCCGAGATTTATGTACTAGGTGAAGCAAGAGAGAATTCACCTGTAGGAAGACCGGTCAGGTCAGCCTAGTTTAGAGGGTGACTGAATTACTGGACTGAAATGGACAATTGCCCCGTGACCTCGGTCACTGCTTAACTAGCGCGTCCTGGCTTTGACTGTACGAAAAATGGCTATGACGGCACCACAATCGGGAATTCGTGAAGGCGGCCCCGCCGCAGCAGCTGTGATGCAAGGTTTGACCTCACAGGAAGCAGCGGAGAGGCTTCAGCAGTTTGGCCCCAATGAACCCGCGCCTCCATGCCGTCGTTCTGCCGTTCGCGATTTGTTGCGTCTTTTCCTGAACCCGTTGGTGCTGATTCTGTTGATTGCGGCCTCGGTCTCCGGTTTTCTCGGACAAGCGGTTGATGCCGGCATCATAATTACCATCGTTCTGCTGAGCGTCACAACCGACTTCATCCAAACCTATCATTCGGACCGAGCGGTCGAACAGCTAAGAGAACGCGTGGCGCCCACCGCGACCACGCTACGGGATGGGGAATGGCGGGAAATCCGCAGGGCCGATATCGTCCCGGGAGATCTAGTGCGACTTTCCGCCGGAGACATGGTCCCCGCGGACGCCCGCCTCCTGGTTTCGCGCGATCTTTACATTCAACAAGCGGCGTTGACAGGTGAATCTCTTCCCGCAGAAAAAGAGGCAAAGGGAGGAGAAACCTCGACGCTACCCGACGCACCGAACATGGTCTTCCTTGGGACCTCGGTCGTAAGCGGAAGCGCGACTGCGCTTGTTGTAGCCACCGGAGTTAGGACCTCTTTCGGCGACATCGCAGCTCGGCTTAGCTCTCCTCCCGAGGCGACACCATTCGACCGTGGACTGAAGGATTTCAGTCTGCTCCTCACGCGCACTGTGTTTTTCCTGGTCATGTTCCTGCTCGTCGTCAGCTTTACTCAGCATCGGAGCCCGCTCCAGTCGCTCCTGTTTGCCGTCGCCCTGGCGGTCGGCCTGACCCCCGAATTTCTTCCGATGATTACCACGATAACCCTCTCAAAGGGCGCCAGGGTCATGGCTCAAGAGAAGGTGATCGTGAAACATCTTTCGGCGATTCAGAATTTTGGCAGCGTCGACGTACTTTGTACGGACAAGACTGGAACGATCACAAGCGGGCAGATGATATTGGACCGCTCCCTGGATCCATTTGGGGCCGCGTCGCAGGCGCCTTTCAATCTGGCCTATTCCAATAGCAAGTTCCAAACTGGCATCCGAAGTCCGCTCGACGCAGCCATTCTGCAGCGTCCGGAGCCAGAAGAGGCGAAAGGCTACGAAAAGCGGGACGAGATTCCTTACGACTTCGAACGGCGGCGTCTCTCGATCGTTGTGGAGCGCAACGGTACGCGCTTGCTCATTACCAAGGGCTCGCCGGAAGGCATCCTCCCGCTCTTGGCTTCCTATGAGGTTGGGGGCCGCGCCGTCCCAATTGACGCGGATGCGCTTTCTCGCTGCCAAAAGGCATATAAGGATCTGAGCACGCTCGGGCTTCGCACTCTCGCTGTCGCATATGCGAAAGTTGAATCCAAGCATGACTACTCCGTTAGCGACGAGGTGCGGCTGACTCTCGTAGGGTTTCTCGCCTTCGCGGATCCGCCTCTGCCAGATGCCGCCGAGGCGCTTGCTGCACTCCGACGCGATGGTGTTGAGGTGAAGATTATTACCGGCGACGGAGAGATCGTGACGCGTCACGTGTGCGATCAGGTTGGTCTGGATGCGGGCCAGGTCGTGCTCGGCGACGAGGTTGACCAAATGACGGACGCAGCGCTGCCACAGGTCGCCGAGACCACCACGACTTTCGCGCGGATCTCACCCGCACAGAAAAACCGGATTCTGCTCGCGCTCAAGCACAGGGGCCGCATCGTCGGCTTCATGGGAGACGGAATCAATGACGCTCCTTCACTTCACGCCGCCGATGTGGGCATCTCCGTGTCGACCGCCGTGGACGTGGCCCGCGACGCGGCGGATATCATCCTGGTTAAGCCCGGCCTCAACATTCTCGACCGCGGTATCGAAGAGGGGCGGAAAGCTTTTGGCAACGTGATGAAGTACCTGCTGATGGGCACCAGCTCGAATTTCGGAAACATGTTCAGCATGGCCGGAGCTTCGATCTTCTTGCCGTTTCTTCCCATGCTGCCCACTCAAATCCTGCTAAACAATTTCTTGTACGACTTGTCGCAGATTACGATCCCGACCGACAATGTGGACGGCGAATATCTTCGCAAGCCGCAGCACTGGGATATCCATCTCATCCGGAATTTCATGATATTTATTGGGCCGATCAGCTCAATCTTCGATTTCTTGACATTTTACGTCTTGCTGCACTTTTTCCACGCCAAGGAAGCGCTCTTCCACACTGGGTGGTTTGTCGAGTCAATCGCGACCCAAACATTGGTCATCTTCATAATTCGCACTGCGCGAAATCCGCTGCGCAGCCGACCAAGCCGGCCATTAATCTTAACCACACTGATCATCGTGGCCATAGGTGTCCTTCTGCCGTACAGCCCTCTTGCGCGCACGCTGGGCTTCGTGCCCCTGCCGGGAATCTACCTTGCTTTTGTTGCAGCGGCGACGCTCATCTATCTCTCCCTTGTCGAAGCAGGAAAACGCGTGTTGCTGGCGCGGCAATGATGGCGGCAAACGCGGGCGGCGTTCGGCGGGAGCCAAGAGAGCATACGATGGATCAAGGAAGATAGCGTGGGAGCCCTCATCCCACTAACCGATGCTTCGCGGCGACCGGTGCATGTGCCTGTCGTCACAGGCTGCATTATCCTCGCGAATTTCATCGCCTTTGGACTCGAACTGAAGGGCGGTGAGGCGTTCGTGCTCAAGTGGTCTGTGGTTCCCGCGAATATCACCGCCGGTCATGACTGGATTACGATTTTGACGGCGATGTTCTTGCACGCCAGTTGGTCACACATTCTGGGAAACATGGTCTTCTTGTGGGCTTTCGGTCCCGAGGTTGAAGACTGCATGAATCCATTGCGGTATTTGGTGTTCTACCTTGCCGGCGGCTTGGTGGCCATGCTGGGCCAGGTTGCGGCTAACCCTCACTCCACAGTTCCATGTCTGGGTGCAAGCGGGGCGATCGCTACATTGATGGGCGGATTTCTTGTGACGTATCCTGGTGATCAGATCAAATCGATTTTGATTATCTTCGTGTTCGTGCGTGTCAGTTTCATCCCGGCGGCGGTCATAATCGGGGTTTGGTTTCTCACGCAGCTTTTTAATGTCGGATCGATCGCGACGGCTCAGACAGGAGGAGTCGCTTACGTCGCTCACGTTGCCGGCGCGATTTTCGGTGCCCTCGCGGTGCCTCTTTTTCGAGATCCGAAGTACCTCGCAGATCAAGCCTAGACGCACTTCCAAGCTTCCGCAGACGAATCAGATGCGCTCTCTTCGCGCTTGAATTACATCTCGGCGGCCGGAAACTAATGTCTGAGGTCTCAAGGCGGTGTGATCTCGGTCACCTTCACGCTAATTAATGCAGTTCGTGAAAATCATGCCACCATGTGAGGTGTATCACCGCGAATCGCGGCCGGTCGGGCAAAAATGTCGCTCGATTCCAGGAGTTCTCCGTATTCAGGAAAACGCGGGCGACGATTGGCAGCCGGCAGCGAGAAAGTACACGGGTGAGGAGCACAAATGGGCCAAGACCAGCGGAAGATTATTGTAATCGGCGCCGGCATTGCGGGCTTATGCGCCGCGGTATATGCGCGCAAATGCGGCTTCGACGTCGACGTTTTCGAGCAACACGATTCGGCCGGAGGCCTGGCAACGAGTTGGCGGCGCGGGGACTTCACTTTTGAGACCTGCGTGCATTGGCTGCTTGGGTCGAACCCCCACGGGATGCTACACGAGCAATGGCAGGAAGTCTTCGACATTGACAGGCTGACATTTGTTTATCACGACGAATACGTCCGCCTGGAAGGCGAACATGGAGAACGTTTAACGATCTACACGAACGTCGATCGCATGGAATCGGAGCTTCTGAAGGCCGCACCGCAGGATGCCGACGAAATCCGCCATCTCGCTTCGGCAATTCGCAGGTTCGGGAAATTCCAGCTGCCTGATTCGAGCGAGCCATGGCCTGGCAATTGGCTGCAGTTGCTGCACTCGCTGCCTTACCTGCCGCTGCTCCGGAAATGGTCGAGCATGAGCATCGAGGACTGTGGACAGCGATTCACGCATCCGCTCCTGAAGAAATTCTTCATGAGCGGTCAATTGGCGCGTCTTTCTGCACTCGCGCTGGTGTTTTCCCTAGCGTGGATGAATGAGCACAATGCGGGCTATCCGATCGGAGGCTCGCAGGCGGTGATTCGGCTGATCGTAGAAAGGCTAAGAGCTTTGGGCGGGCGCCTTCATCTCGGCGCTAAGGTTCACAAGATCGTCGTTGAGCGTGATGCGGCCGTCGGCGTCCAATTGGAGAGCGGCGAGACGTTCGCGGCGGAATGGGTCATCTCGGCGAGCGATGGCCATTCGACCATCTACGATCTGCTCGCGGGCGCATACACGGACAGCGCGACAGAAAAGCTCTATCGCACACTCCAGACTTTCCCCTCTTATTTGCAGGTTTCCCTCGGTATTGCTCGCAATCTTTCAGAACAGGGAGCTCTTGTAACGCTTCTTTTGGATTCTCCGCTCGTGGTCGACTCGGAAACGAAGCTCGATCAGATCTCATTCCGGTTCTTTCATTACGACCCGACGTTTGCGCCGCCGGGAAAGACAGCCGTGACTTGCTTTCTCCCGACATCCAATTTCGAGTTCTGGACTCGTTTGCAAAGAGAGGATCCGGCGCAGTATCAAGCGGAAAAGCAGCGTGTGCGCAAAGCGATTTGCGCAGTTCTGGAGCGGCACGTCCCTGGATTGGGTGCCGCGATCGAGATAACAGACGTATCAACACCCGCCAGCGTCATCCAGTGCACCGGCAATTGGAAAGGAAGCATGGAAGGTTGGCTCTTGACGCCTAGCACAGGATACAGGTCGCTTGGGAACACCCTGCCTGGCTTGAAGCGATTCCTGATGATTGGCCAGTGGATGATGCCAGGCGGGGGCCTGCCATCGGGCTTGATGACCGCGCGAGCCGGGATTCAAAAAGTTTGCAGGTCTGATAATGTCCCGTTCGTGCCTAGCCACACGGTGAGCAAAACGGCTGCATAAGCAGTCTCGACTGACCGTGCAAAGCGCAGCTTTAGCCGGGCGACCGCACGGCGTAAATTTTTCAGAAAGTGACGCGGAATTCGTCCACCACTATCATTTCTGATTCTGGGGCTTAGCCAAATCAGCCGGAACCTGCCTGTCCGGCACGCACGACAGGTCCTGCAGCGTTGTCGAGGAGGCCCGATGTCCTCCAGCTTTCAATCCTGGCCAATTCCCGATCTGGACGCTCGGTGACGACTTTGAGCTCGCCGGCGTAAATCCCGCCACCATTGCCGTCGAGCGATAGAAACTCGCCTTCATGCATCGTTTTCCGGCCGATGCAGCAGGTCCGCCGGTTAAGATCAATTTGGAGATCGGCACAAGCGACCAGGCAAACCTTGCCAAGTTGTCGCGCAATGACAGCTGCGTGGGAAGTTCGACTGCCACCTCTGGTAAGGATGCCAGTCGCATTCATTATTCCGCTGATGTCAGCGGTGCCCATCTCACTGCGAACCAGAATTACCGGCGTGCCGGCGGTGGCCATGCTTTTTGCTGTCTCCGAGTTGAGGGCGATCGCACCCTCCGCGACTCCCATGCCGGCTATTAGAGCGCGGGCAAGAGGTTCAGGTGTCGCGTCCGCCAGAGTCGTTCGCACGACGGAATTCAGATCAATGTGAGCAAGTTGGGACAGCGCATCCTGCGCACTTATCAACCCCTCATCCACTTGATCTACAGCGATGCGCAAAGCAGCCCAGGGGGTTCGCTTGGCGGAGCGGGATTGCAGCAAGTAGAGCTTGCCGGATTGAAGCGTGAACTCAAAGTCCTGAGCGTCGCCGAAAAGGGCCTCCAGCATGCGGCCCGTCTCTTCGAGTTGCCCCCAGACCAAAGGCAGCGTGCGGCGGAGCCGGCGATCGCCATGAGAGACTAGACGTCCGGCAACTACGTCTTCGCCTTGCGCATTGAACTGAAAATCCAGGTAGAGTTCGCGCTCGCCGGTCGCAGGATTCCGCGTGAAGGCGACACCGGCGCCCGAAGATCCGCCCGCATTTCCAAATACCATGCGCTGGATCGTCGCAGCGGTTCCGCCGTCGTGCTCGATTCCATTTGCGGCACGATAGGCAAAAGCCTTCGGTGCATGCCATGACTGGAAGACAGCTACGGCCGCTTGCGTCAATTGTTGGCGCGGATCACTCGGGAATGGCTCTCCAGATAGCTCGCGGAAGCGGCCGAGCAAATCGCGCGTCAATCGGCGCAGGTTGTCATAGTCCAGCTCGCATTCCGCTTCGACGCCCGCGCGCGACAAGGCCAGAGCTAGCGGTTCATCGAATGCATCTCTCGGCAGGCCTCGCACGACGCACGCGTATTCTTGCACCAAGCGGCGGTAACAGTCCCAGGCGAGGCGTGGATTGCCGGTGTAGCCGATCAGTCCTTCAGCAGTTTCGGCGTTGATCCCGATGTTCGAAACGGTCTCCAGCATGCCTGGCATCGAGGTGGCCGCCCCGGAGCGGACGGAAAGCAGCAGCGGGGACCGTGGCGAACCGAATCCGAGGCCTGTCGCCCTCTCGAGAGTCGCGATTCCAGATGACAGAGTCTGCTGAAGAGAGTTCTCCTCTGCCTGGGACTTGATGCGCCAGCACCATTCGACTGGTAGTACAAAACCAGCGGGAACGGACAATCCTGCCGCGGCCATGCGCATCAGATTCCACGCCTTGAAGCCGACTTCCTCGGATTCATCCTTCGGCAGTGCGGAGTGCGGAAGTATTTCGTAGAGTCCTAGGCTCATAAGCGGTCACCTCAAGCACGCAACACGTCGCCGAGCAGGTAGTCCCGAGTCATCAGACCAGCCCATTTCAGGGCGTCTGCTGCTTCCTCTAGGCTATCTCCCATTTTGGAATAAATGTGGAGCTGACGGAACCCGTGAGCCCTCTCGACCGCAGCATAGGTTAGCGCGCGCTCGGCGTCGTCCGCGCGATGCTCCAAAGCGAACAGCGCATCAATGGCCGTGAGGAAGTCGCGAACATAATCTTGCATCGTCGTGCCCGCGCGCTTGTCAATATGCCAGGCATGGCTCAACGCCATGATCCATTGCTGCGCGGCTTCGAGCAGCAAATCAGTAAGCGCTCGAAGCTCTTCGAGTACCTCTTCGCCGGGCTCCGCTGCGACCAGCAAGTCCACCAAAAAGGTGGCTTCTTCGAGTTCGTCGGCTGCATTGTCGGCTGTTTCCAGCACGCGGAACAGAGTCGTGTACTCAGGGCGCCGATGCACTGCTTCTCGGCTGGCCGCAACGAGCTGGTCCGCGCTGTGCTCGAAGTTTCGCGCGCGATGGGCCAACTCTTTATAACGGCCGTCGGGCTCGCCGGGCCCGATACTGTGAACGCCCTCGTGCAACAGGGTAGCAATCTCGAAAATCATGGCCGCTTGATCGCTGGCGATCTGAAGCAGCCGCTTGCCCTCGCTGCTGAAGTGCGCTTGCAGTTCAGCGCGGACGCGATCCTGGATCAGGCCCGGAGACTGGTTCTGGCGCAATCCTTCCGTCGCGGCGCGAAAGACGAAGCGCACGAACTCCGTCGTGGCATCGTCTCCGAGTACGTCGCAGAGCCGATCGCCGAAATGGATGGCGGAGTCATGCGTGTCTTCGATGGCTCGATTGATGAGTTGCGCCCCGCCGAGTTCCAGAAAACCTCGATGGCCGACCTCGGCTCCAGCGGCCCAAGCTAGAAGAGCAATTCGATTCTTCCCGCGCAGGAAGCCACGCAACTCCTTTCGAGCGCGGTTCCAGTCAATGAGGAACACCAGCTGGGAACCAAGAAAATCGAGATACTTCAGCAGTTCGGCGGAATCCTTGGAATCAAAGCGTCCGGTGACCAAGACGAAGGAATCGCCGGACAGACTGGTGTCCAGCTGTTTGGCTTGCTTTTCTCCCCAGTCGACGGCGTACGGCTTGAGCATATTGCGCAGAAACTCAATACGCCCTGGATGAACATCGGTGTGAGTGATTTGAACGCGCATTCCTTCGACGTGTATCACGATGACGTGCGCGTCTGTGGTTCCGAGATCGTTCTGGATGATCAGCTGGTTTCCGGCACGGATGGCGGTGGTGCCTAGGCCAGGATGGCTGAACTTGAGCGGCGCAGTCCGATTCAGACCGGTCATGAAGGCCGCGATCAAGGGGCGATCGGCAGGATCGACGTGGTAAACGGACGCACCGTTTAGCTGCTCCGCAGCGAGGCCGGCTTGCATAGCATTCAACGCCTTGTGCAAATCCATGAGGAACTGGTGGAGACTGTCCACTTCGGCTGACCCCGCTCGAGTAAGCCTGTCGATGGCAGCGCAGTCGACCAGATCGTCCTGGGATCCAGAGAGACCGGCAAGCAAACGTTCCAGTCGCTCGGTGAACTCGGCACGACGGGCAGGTGTTTTCACCAGCACCGGCGCGGCCACAGCGCGAAGGTCATCAACGATCCTCTCTACAATTGCGCTGTAACCTGGTATCCGGTACCGCCCATTCTCGCGCCGCGCTTGAGTCGCAAGGTCGTCTGGAGTTCGATCGCTGATGCCGCAAGCCAAGCGCTCACGTTGGAGCGTGTCGGGAGGCAATTCGGGATGATCTGCTCGCGTGGCGGCGAGTTGCAATAGGCTCAGGTAGTACTTGATGCGTTCGTTGGCTGCCAACGCTGAGTGGATCTGCGCCGGAAGGTCGAGATCCATTTCACCGATGGCTTCCAGGATTTGATTCTTCATGAGGCTACCTCCTGCTGTGCGTAAGTCTTTCACGTGGCGAACGACCATGCCTGCCGAGCCGACTGGGGCTGCGCAAATGCTCACAGAGACGAAAGCACGCCGAAGGGGGAGCGGCGAGAAGTGGAAAGGACCGGTTGAGAGACTATTGGCCTTGGCATGGTCAGGCCCCAGTGTTTCGCTCATTCCCTCCTACACCGCACCCTACGTTGGCAGCATTACTGCTTCTGTGATAAACATCACGCGACACGTTGGGCTGGCAGCGTCTGTAACATGCCGTTAACCAGCGTGACCGGCAAACTGCTCAGAGATGTGGAGAAACGCGGCTCCAAGAGACATCGGTAGCCAGTCCGTCGCGATTGCCGAGTGCGAGCAATCAGCCATGCACGGGTTACATTCCTAAGCGCAATTTTTCACACTTAATCTAGAAGCAGATTTTCTTGTCCGGTCCGCGCCTCAGCGGGCGGTTTTTTTGTAAATTTCCGACCCGCCCGTGAGTAAGACCTGGAATAAGCCCCTTAGTCTCGATTGAATAGTTTTGGCACGCCGCGTGCGATTGTCACGGTGGGGCCACACGGTCAGATAAGTCGCGATTGCTTGGTGGAGGAGTTCGATGAGGAGAATTTTGAAGAAACCGGGAAAGGCAGCCTCGAAATTCCGCAACAAACTGGGCGAATCTCTCAGCGCTGTCCTGAAATTCGATGCACCGCTTGCGTAGGCGACGACGCTGTCGCTAGAAGCCCTCAAAGCCTGCAGCTCTGGTTTTAAGGCTACAAAAACAACGGGGCCAGCAGCGAGTATCTCATTCTACAAGCAGGCCATTGACATGGACCCGAATTTCGCACTCGCCCACGCGATATTGAGCCGTACATTTGAGATATTGGGGAATCTGGATTAGCTGCCGACTATTCCCGAAAGGCCTACGAACTCCGCAACCGCGCGGGCGAGGCTGAAAAATATATCATCTCAGATTAGTTCCATATCGAGGCCATGCGAGACATCGAAAAGGCCAAGCTTGCCAGCTTTGGAAACAGGCTTATCCCTACGTAGAGTTCCCATACTTTGCCGTCGGGAATAATTCTCCTGGTGTTTGGCCAATATGAAAGCGCGGTTGAAGAAGCCGCGGAGGCAGTTCGATTGAATCCGAACATTTTCCATCGCTCGTTCTCCGGATTAGCCAGACCGTTCTTTTTATCAGCGGACCGCTGGACCCGGTCACAACCCCAGTCGGGACGCGGGGTCTGCGCGATGCGGCAAGAAATCCGGACAAAATGCTGCTCATCGTCCCTAGCGCGGATCACGATTCGACGTTCAAGACCGCACCGCAGCTTTACAAAAATACTGTGTGCGCGACTCCGAAGGCCCTCATAAAGTGAACCATCCCTCGCGCGCGATCTTGCGCATAACAGAGTTCTACTGGAACGTATGGTCACCAACTTTCAGCCAAAAGTGCCATATTCCTATTTCATCACCAACACGGGGCACGGGGCATAGTCCAGCACCCGTTCCGTGACGGAACCGATCAGCACGCGAGTTGTTCCGCGCCTTCCGGTATGTCCCATGATAATGAGGTCGGCACCCAAGCTGTTCGCTGCCTCAATGATTTCTTCAAAAGGGTCGCCTTTGCGTATCTCGCATTCGGCTGAGACGCTTTGTTGGTCAGCCTGTTTTCGAGCGGATTCCAAATAGCGGCGCGCCTGCTCCTCAAGCTCCGCTCCCACGTCGCGTTCATCGCGCTTGCTGAACCGTACCAGCTCCGCCAGGACCAATTTGTCGACCACGTAGAGGACGGTCAGCCGGCAAGCAGGAGAAAGCGCCAGAATACGCAAGGCCATCTGGACGGCCTTGAGAGACGCTTCCGAGCCGTCAATCGGAACAAGAATGTGTTTGAATAGCGGTTCCATCTATCGTTCGCGACGCTCCTTCACCCGCTTCGTTCGCATAAAGCTGTCGCGCTCCTGTTCTTCCAGAACGGCTTGAATTCTGCGGATTGCCGCCTGATATTTCGGGATCAGCAAATTTTCGAGGACCCTGACGCGCCGTTGCGTCCGGTCGAGTTCTCTTGCAACTCTCCAAACGGACCCGGTGATCTCAGTCCAAGAGCCGAGGATTTGGCCAACTTCCACCCATTTTGTTCGAAGCTCGTCGAAAATCCCGCTGATTCCTGCCGGACTGTAAGGGAAAGGCAACGGCCTGACTCTCATCTTCACCAAAGGCAGAGAGACACCCATCACGCTTCGGGTCTCGACCGAGTAATCTGTGTTCGCAGCGGGGGCCAGCGCGGCAAATCGCATGGCATCCATTCCCATTATGATGCGAGCCTCGCGCTGAACTTTAAACGCTGAAGCGAACCGCTGCCGGACTTCTCCTTCCGTGTGCTTCACCTCGCTAAGTAGCCCCCACAGCTCGCGCAGCAGAGTTTCCCGCTTCTGTTCTAAAATCGCGTGACCCTGGACGGCCTGATCCAGCTCGCGACGCAGATCGAGCAGGACCGTTCGCGTTGAAGGCAATTGATCCGGATCAATCATCGCGAACTCTTGATTCGAGCTTTCCGGAATAATGCTGCCGGAGGTCTTCTTCGCTAATCCGCGTTAATTCCGCCGCCGGGAGCAGGGAGAGGACTTCCCACCCGATGTCGAGGGTTTCCCCGATGAATCGGCCCTGGCCAGCGGCTTGGCCGACAAACCTTGTCTCGAACGCCTTCCCAAATTCCAAATAGGCGCGATCGGCCGGCGTTAGGGCCGTCTCACCAATCACGACAGAAATCGCACGCACCTCCTGAACTCGCGCGTACGAAGCGTAGAGTTGTGCGGCTAAACTCGGGTGGTCCGCACGCGTGCCTCCCTGTCCGATACCATTCTTCATGAGCCGCGATAGCGAGGGTAGGACGTCGATCGGCGGATAAATACCTTCGCGATGCAGCGCGCGGCTCAATACGATCTGGCCCTCGGTGATATATCCGGTCAAATCGGGCACCGGGTGCGTGATGTCGTCGCCCGGCATGGTTAATATCGGAATCTGCGTCACGGAACCCGGCCTTCCGTGGACGCGGCCACATCTTTCGAAAATCGACGCGAGGTCCGAGTAGAGATAGCTGGGATAAGCCTTTCGTCCGGGAACCTCGTTGCGCCGGGAAGAAATCTCCCGCAGGGCTTCGGCATAGTTCGTTACGTTGGTGATCAGAACCAGAACGTGGTATCCGTGGTCAAAAGCGAGAAACTCAGCCAAGCTGAGAGCGACTCGTGGCGTAACGATTCGCTCAAGCGGCGACTCGTCGGCGAGATTCAAGAAGAGGGCCGTCCGTCCCAACAGTCCAGACTCTTCGAACCTTTGCTGAAAGTAGGAAGCGGTATCGTGCGAGACACCGAGCGCCACGAAAACGACAGCGAACTTTTCGCCTTCCTCGGCGATGCGTGCTTGCAAGGCGATTTGCGCCGCCAGCTCATTGTGGGGAAGCCCGGCCCCTGAAAATATGGGAAGCTTCTGTCCCCGCACCACTGTGTTCATACCATCAATTGCCGAAATCCCAGTCTCTATGAAGTGCTGCGGATGTGCGCGCGCGGTGGGGTTCAGCGGCGCGCCGTACATCTCCAAGCGCATTTCCGCCAGCGGCGGCGGGAGACCGTCCCTCGGCGCTCCGAGTCCGTTGAAAATCCGCCCCAACATTTCCCGCGATACGCCCGTGTGAAAGGTCTCTCCACAAAAACGCAGCAGGAGCTCGTGAGGTTGAAGTCCGGCCGTATCGCCCCACAACTCGCTTATCGCGATTTTTTCTCCCGTTGTGATCACTTGCCCAAGCCGTACGCTATCGGCGGCATGCACCTCCATGAGTTCTCCATAGGCGGCTTTCCCGTAGCCTTCCGCGATCACGAGCGGGCCCTCGATTCGATCTGCGCCGATGTACTCACGCATTGGGTTTCCGTCCCGCCATCACAAGCGCTTCCAATTTTGATTTCAATTGCTGGAAAGTCTGCCCGATTTGATCCGACTCGCCGTTGCCAACGGTTTCTTTCATCTGCACTAGGCGCCGAACGTCCAGCATCTCACGGACGCGCTCCAGTGGAACTCCCGCATCGATTGCGTGCTGGCCGGCTTGGTGTAGCTCGACGAAAAACCTCAGCAGGGCGACTTGCTTGGCTGGGATGCAATAGGCATCGACGGCGTGAAGCGCATTCTGTTGAAGAAAGCCTTCCTTGAGGAGCCGGGCGGCATCAAGAATCCAGCGTTGACGGTCGGGCAAGGCCTGCACTCCAACCAAACGGACAAACTGTTCGAGCCGGGAATCTTGCTCAAGAATTTGCGCTGCCATGCTTCGCAGTGCCTGCCAATCCGCCCCCGCAAGTTTCGACCAACTCGCAGCCACTACCTCTGCATAGAGACTGTAGCTCGTGCGCCAGTTGATTGCAGGGTAGTGACGTGCGTTGGCTAGATCCCGGTCCAAAGCCCAGAACACGCGCGTGTATCGCTGAGTATGCTGGGTGACCGGCTCGGTAAGATCACCGCCGGGAGGACTGATGGCCCCGACAATCGTAACGGAGCCTTCCCTGCCTCCGAGAGTCGTTACGCGCCCTGCTCTCTCGTAAAATGCCGCGATGCGGCTGGGCAAATAGGCGGGATAGCCTTCTTCGGCGGGCATCTCCTCCAGCCGGCCCGAAATTTCGCGCAGTGCTTCTGCCCAGCGAGAAGTTGAGTCCGCAAAAAGCGCAACGCCGTAGCCTTGATCGCGGTAGTATTCGGCAATTGTGATGGCCGAATAGATACTCGCTTCACGAGCCGCCACGGGCATGTTGGAAGTATTTGCAATGAGGACCGTGCGCTCCATAAGAGGCCGCTTGCTGGTCGGGTCGGTGAGGTGAGGAAATTCGTCGAGCACCTCCGCCATTTCGTTGCCGCGTTCACCGCAGCCGACATAAATAATCACGTCCGCATCGCACCATTTCGCCAGCGATTGTTGGAGGATCGTCTTACCCGCGCCAAATGGGCCCGGCATGGCGGCCGTCCCACCCTTGGCCAAAGGCGCAAATGTGTCCAGAACCCGCTGCCCGGTGATCAAGGGGCGCGAGGGCTCCAGACGCCCGGCAACGGGCCGCTCGGAGCGAATGGGCCAACGCTCAATCATGGTCAGCGACCGCCGATCACCTCCTAATATCTCGATAGTCGCCACCGTATCGCGTGCTGCGTATTCACCTTGTGCCGCGATTTCCGTCAGTTTTCCTTCGATTCCAGGTGGGGCCAGAATCCGATGCTCGATCAGAGGGGTCTCGGGAACGACTCCCAATAAGCTTCCGGGGCGGATTGCGTCGCCGCGTCGCGCACGAGGCGAGAAACTCCATTTCCGGGAAGGGAGCGCCTCGGCCTGTGATCCACATCGAAGGTAGATTCCCTGCTCATCGCGCATGACTGTGAGCGGCCGCTGCAGTCCGTCATACGTATTCGCCAGCAAACCCGGGCCAAGCAAAACGGAGAGCGGCGCTCCCGTTCCAAACAATGGTTCGCCGGGACGCAATCCATTTGTCTCCTCATAAACCTCGATCGTCGCGATGTCGTGATCGAGTGCAATCACTTCGCCCGTCAGACGCGGCTCTCCCACGTGAACCTGTTCGAGCGCGCTAATCGACTCTGAAACCTTCGCCTTCACGACAGGGCCACTGATCCATGTCAGGACGCCAGCAGGCGATGGCTCTACGATGGAGTTCAAGTCCGCCCCTTCGACAAAATTTGAAATACCGTCTCTCGCAGACTAGCCCGTGCTAGATATAGCTGCGTCGAAAATGTGGCATCGAAGCGGAACCGGCCGCTGGTCACGATGAGCCCCCCCCATGTATCCGCGGGTTCCGCTGCACGGTGAAATTGGACTCGGGCTTCCTCGGACCATTCCTTAAGGCGTTCCGATGAAAGGAACTTGTGGCCTGTCGGATCGGCGGCCAGTACCGGGTCGCCCGCATCTATCTCGCGCGCACCTCGCAGGGCAAGATGTTTAAGAACGTCAAGATATGCGGGTTGCTCAACCAGTTTTCGAAGCTGTTCCTCCGTGGCGGCCCAAACGTTTTGAATTGGCTCTTCGCGTAGTTGCGCCAGGCGACGCTTGACTTCCAGCTCGGCGCGGGCCGCATTTCTGCGCGACAGCGCTCTGATTTGCTTCTCCGTCGCCTCTTCCGATCGCCGACGCAACGCAATGCTCTCTTCCTCCGCAGCATTTAGAATGGAAGCGGCGCGGCGTTTTGCTTCTTCGGTGATCTGAACAGCCTTGAGCTGCGCGCGACGGACCACATCGGCGGCAAGGGCTTCCGGATCTCCCAGAACAGTCGTCATTCATGATTCCAAGCGAATTCCCAGAGCTCGCTGAATCCTGGCTTCGAGCGCAACCGAAGGTTTCTCGGAACTGCGGCACGGAATCTCGACAACGAGCGGCCCGGACTCGCGCCTCGATTCGGGCTGCAATTCAGACCAATTTTCCGTAAGCAGAATCAGCGCGACATCCGCATCGGCCATTGCGTTTTGAAGAGCTGTTTTTGCTTCCTCAACGCTCGCCACGGCATGCCCTGCCAGTCCGATCAGGCTCAAACCAAAAACAGCGTCTTCATCGCCGATCACGACAATCTTTCGGTCCTGCATCAGCCCCTCAAGATAATGAATGAAACAATCAACCCGTAGATGACAATTCCTTCCGCCAAGCCCACGAATATCAGCGTTCTGCCCAGCAGTTCCGGCTTCTCCGCAATCGCGCCGATGGCGGCTGCGCCGGAAATACCAACGGCGATGCCCGCTCCGATGGCCGCGAGTCCAACAGCGATTGCGGCCCCGAGGAACCGGTTCTGCGCAATGCTAGTTCCGGCAGCGCCCTGCGCATAGACCGGCTGCGCCAATACGGTGAGCATCAGCAATAAAAAGAGAAGGTTGAAGCCTTCAAGCCCGAGCACCCATCCCCGCATGTCTTCCTCCTGTTCGAAGTGAGAAGGGCGCGAACGGAAGCCCTCTGCCCTCAAAGAATCTTCCGAAAAACTCATAATACTCGAGCCGTATCGCCTGAATGCCCACGATCACTCCTTCAAAACCGACGATGAGTGTCGTGCCCAGAACCATGACCACCCAGCCCCATCGTCCCTTCGAATAGCTCGCAACAAGGTCGGAAAGCCCCTCGTGCGCCACAGCGAATGCACCGAGCCGAATGAAGGAAAGGCTGTTGCTCACATATCCGGTCACGGCTTCGAACAGTTCGAAGAACCCTGTGACAATCGCCTCGCCGAGCGGTGTAGAGCCGCGTCGCCAGATCCACTTGGCCAGCGGCTCGTGAAACCACAAAAGCGCACAAAGCACAGGAATCAGCAGCAGCACGGACTTCGGCAAGACCCCATAGCCGACGCCAAGCCCTCCGCCCAACAGCGCCCAGTACAGGGCAATGCCCGTCAGTCCGTTTTTTTCCAGAAGGAGTCGCGGCCAGTCTTTCGACCGCCAGGCGTTTGCAAAATTCAGCAAGAAGCCGATGTTGAGCAGGACGATGCCGCCCGCTACAGCCGTGATAAGAATCGTCCACATTCCCTCCAGGGGTCGGAGCCACGACGCGCGTAAAGTCGGTTGGCCAAACGCCGTTCCATACAGGAACCCAAAAAACATTCCGCTCGCCCCTGCTGTGGTGACAAGGACTCCAAGGTCGCGGCGCCAGCGTGCCAACAATAGCCCCGCGAGAAGCAACAAAAGGCCGTGCCCCAGGTCACCGAACATCATCCCGTACATTATGAAAAAACTGATGGTGACGATCAGCGTTGGGTCGAGTTCATCGTAGGAGGAAAGCCCGAACGTCGTGACCAGCTCCTCGAAAGGTTTCAACCAGCCCGGGATTCGCACCAGACTCGGTACGCTTTGTCGCTTTGGATCGGCTTTGAGCACCTCCATCGCAACGGGATGGCCCGCCGCGCTCTCCACCGCCTTCTTGACTCGAGAAAGATCGCTCGCCGCGATCCAGCCCGAGATTAGAGACACCTCGCCGTGCTTGGGGAAACGCTGAATCGCTTCTGCAAGGTTCCGGTTCGTCGCCGCCCGGCGCCATAACGCGTTCAGTTCATTCGAAAGCCCCGCAGTCATATTCTGGCGTTCGTGATCAAGAGCACCGAATCGACCTTGTATTTCTCGGGCTTTGCGCCCGAGAGAATCAAGTGCTTGCTCGGGCCGGCCGAGCGCTTCGGAAGGAACTGGGATCGGTTCGAAGAAGGCGCTCTTCAAAGCCCGGTCGAGGACGGCGGCATTCTCAGCCGAACTGGCGCCCAGCAGGAGCGTTTGATCTTTGTGACGTTGCAGAGGAATGAGAACGAACGGAATTTGGAACAGCGCTTCGGCGACTCGTGTGACGTTCTCGCTGGGAATCGTGCCGACCACGACCGTTTGATAACGTAGGTTCCGCAGACTTTCCACCGGCACTTGTAGAGGAAGTAGGACTCTCACTTGTGACTCGCTCAGCTTCAGCCGCTCTATCTCCTTGCCGGCATGCTCCAACTGCTGCTGCAGCGGCTTGGTTCTTTCTTCCAATTCCGCGAGACGCTGTTCGATCATGCGCCAGTCTTCTTTCGGATGGAGGTCACCCTCCGGAGCGCCGCGAATCGCCGGCTTGTAATCGAGCAGATCGAATATTTCCTCGAGGCGCGTGACAAGCCTGGCGTAGCGATTCGCCAAGGCGCTCCATTCTGGGGACGGCGTCCATCCTTCCGGCTGAGCTTCTTCCAACTGGAGCACTTCCATGCGCGCCAGCACCGTCGCAACGACGGCGAGGTCGGGATCCAGCACGAAGAGGTTCACCTCGAGCATTGGTTCCGGCGCAAATAGGCTCATGCCGCCCGGAGCAACCGCCGAGCAATTTCCATTGCGCTCAATCCGGTTGTCTTCCCCTCCACAATAACCGTCAAATCGTGGATTTCGCCTTCAAACAGCCAAAGATACCCCAGGACGCCGCCCAGCCGCGATATTGGCCGATCCATGGCCATGGTCGCGCGCTCAAACCGCTGCCGTTCGCATTGAAATTCAATCTCCGTCAGACCCTGCGCCTCCGGAACATCCGCCCCGAGATGAAAACCGAGTCGTTCGACCTCGACCCTTAGGGGAGAGCCCAGGACGACGCGCCGCAGGGTATCCAGTCCCGCCGCGAATGCACGGTGCAAAGTGTAATTGATGATTTCTTCAGCCGTCATCGCGCCGTAGACCTTGTAACGATAGGCCCAAAGCAGATTCTGAACCGCTATCCAGTGGCCAAGAAACTGCCGCGCGTCATCCTTATCCGCTCCGCTCTGCGCTTCGATGAGACGAACTAGCTGCTGAAAATAAAACAGATCCAGGGCGACCTCCGGGTAAAACAACCGCCCTTCCTGACGATACCTTTCCATGGCGTGCTCAAGAGGCCGCGCGAAAGGCGAATCGCGGATCCTTTCGATCACCGACTCCACAGACTCCGCTTCGAGGAGTTCTTCCCATCGCCAATGAGCGGGACGAATCGGTATGAGAGACGATAAGACACGTGATCGGTCCAATCGGTAGTGGACCGCGCGAAGGACGGTCTTCAGATTTTCGACTGTCAGACGCTCCGTGTACCAGACCACGAGTGCTCGAGATTGACGGGGTAGAAAGCGAGCGACGGAGCGCCCGGCGGCGGCAGATTCGCCTCGAAGATTCTGCACGCGCAGCGACCCATTGGGACCAATGGCAGACGCTGCGCTCGTGCCAGCCAGGACTTCGTCCAATTGCATTAGGGAGTCCGTTTCAAGAAGCTGTGCCCAAGTCCCAGCATCGAGCAGGCGGGAAAGCCTCGCTCGAATGTATCCTTGCGCGGCGGCATAGGATAGTACGCTCAAATCAAGCGCCCCCGCGAGTTATCCAGCTCACAACCCTTTCTACAGCATCGGGGGAATGTTCCTTTGCCGCACGCTGAATTTCCTTGGCCTCCGCGTTGACCTGATCGAGCCGCTTCCTCATTTCCGTGCCGCCTTCGGCCTCGACATCCCTCATTCGGCTCTGAAGAATGCTTTCCAGGTCCCGGCGAGTTGCCTCGATTCGCTCCTTCGCTTGTCCTTGGGCCTCGTCGAGAATTTTCTTCGCGGATTCTTCTGCGGTCTGCAAGATACCTCCTGCCTGGTCCTCGGCCTCAATCAGGCGCTTCAAAGTGCCTTCCATGTTGAATGGTTCGTCCTGCACGATTTCGCTGGCTCCTTCGTCGAATCCGCGCCATCAAGCTGCCAGTGTCGCAACTTGTTGACACGTTATACCTGCTCCCTACTCTTCTATCAGCGAAGAAGCAACCCAATTATGCAATTTGGCGGTCACGTACAATTTCGACCGAGCAAGGAGCATGCCGCGCCACAAATTCGGCAACGCTGCCAAGCAAGAGTCGCTGAATTCCTCCCCGTCCGCGGGAACCAACTACGACCAAGTCTGCGCCCCATTCCTTTGCCGAATCGATGAGCTTCATTCGAATGTCGCCTTGTTCTACGGCGGTTGTCGCCTTGAAACCCGCGTTTCGCAGTGTCTTAGCAGCGCGATCCACCAGTTCCTCGCCTAGGTTTCTTTGTTCTTCCAACTCGGGCGCAAACCGGGAGGACATCTGCGGGGGACTCGAAACGGATATCGGCTGCACCACATGCAGGACTCGAATTTCAGTTGCCTCAGGGCGAAACTGCGACAGGATCATCCTCAGAGCGTTGTCCGAATTTCGCGAATCGTCCACGCCCAATAGAACTCTCATAGTCCCCCTTTCCGCAGCCGCTTTCATGAAGGTACGGACCTGCCACACATTGTGCGACGAAAGGGATTCATCATCGCGTGAGATTGGCTCTAGCAGATCTCCTGCCAAATGCAAAAGTCCCTGCGTCGCCAGCGGGCCCGGGCAATGGCATCCCGAACAGAAATACTGTCATCCGCGCCGCGACCAACGGCGCGCCGCAACCATCTCCGCTTCCCATCATAGGGTCGCTATTCCTGTCTCTCAATACCAGCGCTTGTACCTGCAGATGTCGTAAGGGTCTGTGACGAAAATCACATCGGCGGGTGACACTTCACACTTCGCGCCCTGTGATGTCGCAACTATAAGGAGATTGGAGCAAATGCAAATGGCGCCTGAAACGCGAATGGAAAATTGCCCGTGCGGGGAAGCCGGTCTTACGGCAATGTGTGTTTCCGCTGGGAGCCCTTCGCAGAAAGGTCGAAAGAGATGCTAAGCAAAGAACAATTAAAGCTTCTTTCGCAGATATCCGAACCGGTACTCACGACTTATTTAGACGTGAGGCCCGGCGACCCATCTCGGCATGCGCGTGTTCCACCCTTCATGACCTGGCTCAGAAATGAAGCCGATTCCGCAAGCGCCTCTCTGCCAACCAGTGAGAAAAGTGCTTTCCACGAACAATTGACGCGCGTTGAAAACTTTCTGAGTGAC
>Ga0335073_10000960_pt1 | contig 38155 bp, 29 predicted proteins | sample Lox_Sample_22_FD_207093 | JGI IMG/M metagenome (GOLD analysis project Ga0335073, IMG submission 207093) | Soil microbial communities from Loxahatchee National Wildlife Refuge, Florida, United States - Lox_Sample_2.2 | ecosystem: Environmental > Terrestrial > Soil > Wetlands | place: USA... | reverse complement strand
AACCAGAGAGTAGTAGTCGCCGCGGCAGTTGAAGAGGATGCCAGTATTTCCCATGACAACGCCGGTCCCGAATAATTCGTGCAGACTGGGTTCGAAGCTGACCATGTTGTGGTCTTTGTCGATCAGCGCGATGTAGCTGGTGTCGCCGACGTGGTTAGCGTGTCCTTCGGCAGTTGGGTGGACAGGGCGGTCAAGTTCGCCGGCGATGGATTTCTCTGGAGTGCCCGGCCGCAATTCCAAGGAGGCTTTCGCAGGGTCGATCAGCTTGCGGCGCTCGCGGGCGTAGTCCTTCGAGAGCAAGCCGTCGTAGGGAATCTTGATGAAATCCATGTCGCCGAGGTATTTTTCGCGATCGCCCATGGCCAGCTTTATGGCTTCAACGCTGGTGTGCAGGAATTCGGGGCTATTGTGACCCATGGACTTCAGATCGTAGCCCTCAAGCATGTTTAGAGCGATCAATTCTGTCGGCCCCTGACTGGAGGAAGGGTTCTTGTAGATATCGTATCCGCGATAGTTGATCGAAACTGGCGTCTCCACTTCAGCGGTATATTCGGCGAAATCTTCGTAGCGGAACAGGCCTCCGTTGGCTTCCGAAAAGCGAGCGAGTTCGAGTGCGATATCGCCTTTGTAGAAGCGGTCGCGGGCTGCTTTGAGCGCTTCGTGGCGTCCGTTTGACTCGTTTCGCTTCTCAGCCTGAACCAGTTTCTTCAAAGTGGCGGCTAGGTCAGGATTTTTTAGAATCTCTCCCGCTTTGGGGGCCTTTCCGTTCGGGAGATAAATCCTGGTTGTGGTGGGATATTTCAGAATTTTGGTACTACCCGCGATGTACCCGGCTCCTCGCTCACTTAGAGGAAATCCGTTCTCTGCCAGATCGATGGCTGGTTGCAGTACCTGCTCGAAGCTCATTGTTCCCCAACGATCGAGCAGGATGTACCACGCGTCGACCACTCCGGGAATGCCGCCCGAGAGAAGACCATCACTCTCCGGGATCTTGCCGCCGTTATTTTTCTGATACCACTCGATGGTCGCCAGCTTAGGGGCGCGCGGCTCTGCGTTGATGGAGTAGACCTTCTTTTCGCGCGCGTTATAGACAAGAAGGACAGCGTCGCTGCCGACCCCGTTCAAAGAAAAATCCGTGATGGCGAGGGCCGCCTGGCCAGCTACAGCGGCGTCGAAGGCATTGCCGCCGGCATCGAGAATCCTCCGCGCTGCTTCGGTTGCCTCCGCTTTCATCGAAGCAACGGCCGCGTGGCGTCCACGGAGGACCGGACGCATGGTCTGCGTAGAGGGACCGTACGTCTGGGAATGAAGTCCGGGAGCAATGGTGAAAGAAAGTACGAGGCATATCAGGCAGCGTTTGAGGAGCATGAGTGGTTTTTCCCTATGATCTGGCCAGCGCCAATCGGTTGTGAAGCACGGAGTTTATTCCAAGGGGATCGTCGTAGACAAGGAAATGGCGATTCGCATGATCTTTTCGCCGGAGTGGATGGCATTACTTTGGGTACGCAACTACAAAAGCTTTTACCGCTGAGGTCGCTGAGACTTCGCAGAGTTCGCGCCGGCTCTTCAGCAGCAGCGGTGTCTTCGCTCACAGCTCAATTCTCGCTCGCGACAAAACGTAGCATAGGCCGCTGTCGAGGATGACGATTGCGTGCGTTGCAGGAAACGCGCGTACGCAGCCTCGTCGAAAATTTCGCGCAATGCCGCATAGATGACTTTTAACACTCGATTGAGACCCTTCATGCTCTTTCCCCCGCGAGGCGAGTCATGGTGAACGGCGTTTCCTTTACGACCGACTGCTTCCGACCGGTCAAGATGCCGACCCAGTGACGGGCAGATTCAAGTAGGACCAAAGTCACCATCACTACCAGGATCGCGGTGACGGCGGCGTCCAGACGATTGTTAAAGACGAGGCGACCCGTAGCGGTGGTCTGTGCACCCGCCGCGAGCACATGCGCCTGCGCCAGAAAACCGATTCTTGGGTTTGGATCAAAGATCTTTTGCCATGATGCGGTGAACGTCACCGAAACCAGCCAGACCAGCGGTATCAGAGTCACGGCGGCGTATTTTGTTCGGTGCATCTTGATGATGATGGTGGTTGCAACACACAGGGCAACAATAGCCAACAGTTGATTGGCGATGCCGAACAGCGGCCAGAGGGAATTGATGCCGCCGAGCGGATCTTTTACTCCTTGCCATAAGAAGTATCCCCAGGCTGCGACGATGAGGGCGCTTGTCGTGATAATCGACGGATACCAACTGGTGCGGCCGAGCGGCTTATAGATGTGGCCGAGTGCGTCCTGGATCATGAAGCGTGCGACACGTGTTCCGGCATCGAGGATTGTGAGGATGAATAGAGCCTCGAACATCACAGCGAAGTGATACCAGAGTGCCATCACTCGGGAACCGCCGAGGCTCTGCGAAAAAATGTGTGCCATGCCCACAGCAAAAGCAGGGGCGCCACCGGTGCGGTTGAACAACGTCTGTTCTCCGACGGCCGTGGCGAGTGATTGCATCTCGGCGGCGCTCACGGGGAATCCCCAATTCGAGATGGTCGCGGTGGCGCCCGCTGCGCCTTGCCCAACAATTCCCGCCGGGCTGTTGATGGCAAAGTAGACGCCGGGTTGCAAAACGCAGGCCGCGATGATCGCCATCACGGCGACCGCGGACTCAGCCAACATGGCGCCATAACCGACAAGAGGAGTTTCAGTTTCGCGGGCGATCAGTTTGGGAGTTGTACCGCTCGAGATGAGCGAATGGAAACCGCTGATCGCGCCGCAAGCGATTGTGATGAAGGCGAAGGGAAAAAGCTTGCCGGCGAAGACCGGCCCCGATCCGTCCACAAACCGGGTAAATGCGGGCATGTGCAACGTGGGATGTAGGGCAACGATGCCGATCCCCAGCAGCCCGATTGTTCCCAGTTTCACAAAGGTGCTCAGGTAGTCACGCGGCGCGAGCAATAACCACACAGGCACTACGGAGGCGGCAAAGGCGTAGACGATGATCGAGACGGCGAGAGTGGTCGCACGAAGAGTGAAAATGTGAGCCACAGCGGGAGTTTGAGAAATCCACTGTCCACTCCAGATGGCGAGCAGTACCAGGACGAAGCCAAGCGCGGAAACTTCCAGTACCTTACCGGGGCGAATGCGGCGTAGGTAGACGCCCATCAGGATGGCGATTGGAATCGTCATGGCGATGGTAAATGTGCCCCAAGGACTATCCTTCAGGGCGTTCACGACAACCAGCGCGACGACAGCCAGCAGAATGATCAGGATGATGATTACGGCTGTGTAAGCGATGATCCCGCCGATGGCGCCGGTTTCTTCTTTGGCCATTTCGGTGAGCGACTTGCCATCGCGACGAACGGAGAAGAGCAGGATTACGAAATCCTGGACGCATCCGGCGAAGACTGCTCCAGCAAGCACCCAAAGAGTTCCGGGCAAATAGCCGAACTGGGCGGCGAGTACGGGGCCGACGAGCGGTCCGGGGCCGGCGATCGCAGCGAAATGATGACCGAAGACCACCCATTTGTTGGTGACCAGAAAATCGCGGCCGTTCTCTAAACGCTCGGCTGGCGTGGCGCGCAGGGCATCGACGGCAAGGATTTTGGCCGCAATGAATTTGGCGTAGAACCGGTAGCCGATGGCATAACAACAAGTGGCCGCGGTGACCAGCCAGAGTGCATTGATCGGCTCAGAACGACGGATTGCAACAATGCCGACGGCCACTGCGCCCAGTAAGCAAACTGATACCCAAGCCAGAATCCCCAGAAGCTTGTTCATGCCGACGAGCATTGTGGCGAATCTGCGAAGGAATCGCAATGCCTTGCATCCAATGCGAGCGATGCTTCTGCAATTTCCGACACTCCCTCGGGCACTCGCGGGCAAAATCTTGAACCGCTGAGAACGCAGAGGACTCGCCGAGTAACCCTGAGAAATCTTTTCGCCGTCCCGGTCTTAGGGAAGCCTGCGATCACGACGTGTCAAGCGACTTTCGTTTTGTTTCATTTCATTTCTAATTATTTAGTGCTACCCTATTCGTTCCTAACGGTTGCAATCCTCGAACGGGGCCGCCAGCATCGGGTCCTGGCTCCTGGGGATCATCCAGTATTCACAATGGCAACGAGGAGCAAACGATGAAGATTGGTGTCTTAACCGGCGGTGGAGACTGTCCCGGACTCAATGCGGTGATTCGTGCTGTCGTTCGCAAGGGAGTGTTTCACTATCATGATCAGTTCGTGGGATTCCTCGAAGGCTGGCGCGGATTAGTTGAGGACAACAGCATTCCGCTGGATCTGGACGCAGTCAGCGGGATCTTGCCCCGGGGAGGAACCATCCTGCGTACCTCGCGCACCAATCCGTCGAAGCGGCCTGATGGGTTCGATCGCTGCATCGCCACGCTGCAGAAGCACAAGATCGATGCACTCATTGCCATTGGAGGCGACGACACGCTTTCGGTTGCGCAAAAGCTGCACGAAAAGGAGGTGAAGGTCGTAGGAGTGCCGAAGACGATCGATAACGATCTGGGTGGCACGGATTACACCTTCGGATTCGATACAGCCTGCAATATCGTGTGCGAAGCCATCGACCGCGTGCACACAACCGCCGAAGCACACAACCGCGTCATGGTGGTAGAGGTGATGGGACGCAATGCAGGCTGGATTGCTTTGTACAGTGGAATCGCAGGCGGGGCCGATGTGATTCTGATTCCCGAGCGGCCGTTTGACATCGAGAAGGTCGCTGACTCCATTCGTCATCGTCATGAGCGGGGACGGTACTTCTCGATTGTTGTGGTTGCGGAAGGCGCGAAGTTTGCTACCGCATCGGGCGCCCCGGTAATCCACGATATTGGGAAGGACGAGTTTGGCCACGCCAAGCTTGGCGGAATTGCCAACGAACTGGCTCGCGAGATTGAGAAGCGCACTGGATTTGAAACGCGGCCGGTGGTTCTAGGGCACATCCAGCGCGGCGGATCTCCGACCGCGTTCGACCGTGTGCTGGCAACCCGCTACGGCTTGGGAGCGATTGATATGGTGCATCGCGGCGAGTTTGGACGCATGGCTGCCCTGAAAGCGAACAAGATCGTCTCTATCACCCTGCAGGAAGCTATCTCAAAGAATCGGGTGGTCGACAACGAGATGATTGAGATCGCATCCGGACTGTTTGAAGAGATCGGAGAGGTGGCCAGCAAGTAGGAAGCTATTCAGCAATTCCTCAGGCCCGTGTTGGACGCAGATCAAAGCGAACCATCAGCACCCTCGGCTGATTTTCGTTTAAGAGAGTACTTTCGCGAAAGCACGATTGCGAGCATCGGCAGATAAATTGACAGCACGATCCATCTGCCTACTTCGTCGAACGATTGTGGCGGATGGTACCAGCGCCAAATGCCGGCACACCAACTAAAAAACACTGTTATCAAAATTTCACGGCGCGTCTTTGGTATCAGCCACAATATGAAAGCGTCGAAGAACCAGCGCTGCGGCATGCACGACGTCGCGAGCAAGAGCATTGCGTCTCGATCACGATACTGAAGCAACGCCAGTAAGATGAGCGGGCCCGGTAACACAGTCAAGGCAACAAAATAGTGGTAGTTGTGCGCCTGCCTTAGCCACAAAAGCGGCCAACCCGGGAGCACGAGTAAACTCACGACTGCCACAACCGCGCAAAGCAACCAGCCTCTTATTGAAAATCTAGCAAGAAAGACGGGCAGTCCAACCTGGGGCTTGGCCATCGTCAGCGGAAGCAAGTAGGGGAAGAATGCGGCGGCCGCAACGATGGGCGACCATTGCACATACAGGAGCCCGATCCAATAAGGATAGGCCAGAAATATAAGGAGCCTGTGATAGCCCTCGCGAACCAAGCCGAAAGCCAGAAGTCCCGAACTGATCCCGTAAAAAATGCCCGCGGCAATCTCATGTGGCAATTTCACAAACGGCAAAGCAAACAATGCAGCGGTAATGGGATATTGCTCCAGAGGAGTGTCGTACGGGTTCTGGTGATGCAGCAGACCTTCCGCGAGGTGAAGAGACCAGGTGAAGTCGCCCGCACCTAGCCCTAATCTGCGCATGAGGGAGAAACAAAGAAGACCGGACGTTATACCCACGACGAGGGAGACGAGTATCCGCGACCGGATTGGGACCATTGTGATCGGTCATTTGTATCATGAGCTTCCCTGTATGATTGAGTTCTTTCCAGCCTGTTCGAGGAGATTTGCTTCACGACGATGAGAACTGAGTCCGCTTCGCTATGAAATCCTGGGTCTGGCTCCTGCTTGCAGTCTTCACGTGCGCCGTGACCTTGGCCTATCGCCAGCGAATCCTGCTTCCTTGGGAACACTACATCAATGTGGAGCGGGGTTCGCTCAAAGCGGAGATGGGCGATCTCTACCCCAGATGGGTCGGAACACGAGAACTTCTTCTGCACGGGCGCAATCCTTATGGGCCAGAAGTGAGCCACGAGATTCAGACGGCTTTCTACGGACACGCCATCGAGCAAACGTATAACAAGCCAGAAGCAAAGATTCTGGATGAGCAGAGATTTGCCTACCCAGTGTATGTGGTGTTCCTGCTCGCCCCGACTATGGATCTTGACTTCGCCAAGGTGCAGAAGTGGGCGCCGGTGGCCTTTGGCATTTTTGTCGCACTGAGCGTCTGGCTGTGGCTCCGGGTGCTGGATTGGCGAATCTCGCACTTGAGCACCGTCGCGTTGATTCTGATTGTGCTCAGCACTCCGCAGATGCTGCAGGGATTCCGGCTGCACCAAATCGGCCTTTTTGTTTTTTTCTTGCTTGCGCTGGCAAGTTGGTGCGTGGTTCGAGAGCATTTGTTTCTCGCGGGAGTTCTTCTCGCGCTCTCGACAATCAAGCCACAGACTGTCGTGCTTTGCGTGGTTTGGTTCCTGCTTTGGACACTCGGCGGTTGGAAGAACCGCTGGCGCCTTGCCGGAGGATTCGCAGCCGCAACGATCGCTTTGGTCGGTGCAGGAGAATTACTGTTGCCTCGATGGCCGCAGTACTTTCTAGAAGGGGTCGAGGATTATCCCAAGTACTTCTGGACGACATCTCTTACACGCCTGGTTCTGGGAAACTGGATTGGAGGCTCACTCTCGATTGCAGCGATCGGCCTTTTACTGGCGTACGCCTGGAGCAAACGACGGGTCGCCGCGCAGTCGGCAGACTTTGTTGAGCTCCTCAGTATGTTTTTTGTGGCATCAGCGCTCGTTTTGCCGCTGCTCATACCTTTCAATCAGGGCCTCCTGCTCCTCCCAGTTTTTATGCTTCTGCGGGACTGGAGGACGCTTCCGAATTATGGGCGCAAGGCCTTCGTCGGACTGCTGGCTTGGCCTGTGATTGCCGCCAGCATTCTTCTGATTCACCCGCCAGACACACATTCGATCACTCGCACACCATTTCTTCCTTCTGCGCTGATCCTGCTAACTCCCTTTCTAGTCTGTGTACTGATGTTTCTTCGCCGTGAGCCGCCGGACTTGGCAAAGGCCGAATAACGGTAAGGCGCAGGCTCTTCGATATGATTGGGGGCGCATGGACATTGCTGGGTGGCTGACTGGACGGCGTTTACGGGCGCAGGGTCTTGTGCTTGCGCTGGCCCTTTGGTCGATCTACTCGTGGGTAATCGCCACTCCTGGGCTGCGCGATCGCAACGGGAATCTTAAAGGTACCGATTTTCTTCACTTCTACACGCTGGGATCCCTGGCCATTGCGCATCGTGGCGAAGCTCTGTACGACATGAGTGCGCAGGCGGTGCTGGCATCGCAGCGTGTCCCGGCTGCGGCAGGAATCCGATATCTGCCGCTCTATCCGCCGCAGGTTTCCGTCCTCTTTGCACCTTTTGCACGTTTTTCATACCCGACAGCACTTGCATTGTGGGCGGTTATTTCGGGCTTGATTTATGCCGCGTGTTGCTACGGTGTTTGGCGGGTGTGCTCAAGGCTTTCCGGCTATCGAGGGACCCTCGCGCTGCTCGCCGCGGCATTCCCGTCATTCTTTCACCTCATCGCGTGGGGACAAACATCAGCACTAGCTCTCGCATGCTTCACGGTTGCGTTTCTCTGCTTTCGTAAGCGGCACGAGTTCGTGGCCGGAATCGCACTAGGGTTGCTCATCTTCAAACCTCAATTGGCTCTGGCGGGCGTGATTCTTTTCCTGTCATTAGGCTCATGGCGGATGATTGCAGGGGCGATTGCAAGTTCAGCTATTGAAATGGCGGCCGGGGTTCTGTACTACGGGCTGGCGCCATTAGTCGCATGGTTCCAAACGATCTGGCATGTTCGGCAGGTAGGATACGCGCTGGAGCCGAGGCCCTACCAAACGCATTCTCTCCGCACGTTCTGGTCGATGTTGATTCCGTGGAACTCGATATCGCTCGCGCTCTACGTAATCAGCGCAATCGTAGTGCTCGCATGGACCATTCAGGTGTGGAAGCGTTCGCAATCTTGGGAACTACGATTCTCGATTTTGCTTTTGGCAACCGTGCTCGTTTCACCACATCTCACGGTCTACGATCTGGTGATTCTAGCTCCGGCGTTGTTGCTTCTTGCAAATTGGCTGCTGAGTCAAACAGAGATGCGCAGGTGGCCGAAAATTGGCGTCCTTCTTTACCTCGTATACATACTTCCGTTAGTAGGTTTCCTGACGCGATGGACGCACATGCAACTCTCTGTCCTAGCGATGACTGCACTCGCATATGAGATTTGGCGGGTGGTCCGCTCAGACGATGTTTTGCGCTGCGCTGTTGGCGCTAACGTCCGATCGGTTCAGGTCTAGGTTAGCGCCCGCCGGTTCCAAAAAGAAAAGTGAGAGCGTCTGGGAATCTTTTTGCCCACGCGGACTCGTGGTGTGTTGCTCCATCGTCAATCTGAAGGCGAAACCGATCGGCACCCAATCCAGCACGCCCGAAGATTGAAGCCAATTCACGCACGTCATCGACCATGCTGCGGTCTTTATCTTCTCTGCCGGCTTCCGCTGTTCCTGTGGCGAGAAACACTCGTCCGGCCCAGCGTTTTATGGCGCGACTTTCGCGAATCATCTGCCGATTCGAAGCCCAAAGAGACGGGCTCTCTAGAAGCAAGTGCCCGATCAGCGCGGGCTGCACAGCGGCGGTATAGAGCGAAATGAGAGCGCCGAGAGATGAGCCGCCCAAGCCCGTGTTCTCGGGACCGGTTGCAACGCGGTAGTTGCGCGCAACAAACGGCATGACTTCTTTAGTGAGGAAGTTCGGGTACTTCTGCCCCTGCACCCGGAGCATCACGGGCTGCATCGAGCGATGCGGCATGTATTCGCGGAAACGGTCTTTACCGGCGTTGTCGATACCGACAATAATCATCGGCGCGATTACGCCCTCACGGATCAAGCGGTCCGCCGTTTCGTCAACTTGCCATTCCACCCCCGTGAACGACGTAGTTGTCTCAAACAAATTCTGGCCATCGTTCAGATAGAGAACCGGATATTGTCTGCCATCGTTTTCACCGTCGTCATAGCCTGGCGGAAGCCACACTCGCAAGAATCGTGTGTTGCGGAAAATGCGGCTCTGAAATTCGTGCAGGCGTAGGTCTCCGGCCGCAGCCTCCACGCGGATCACTCCCTCGGAGATTCCCGACGGCAAACGTTCAGATTTAGCGATTTCTTCCATTGCAGACGAAATGATTTCTTAGGATATAACGGCGGATTGGTTCATGCGGACGGGCTTCGTAGCTTTACGGTAATCGATAAGAAGGCAATCAGAGAGATCAGGATCAGCGATCCGACGCATAAGATGCACCACGTGGCTAAGACACGTGCCTCGACATAGGTGAGATATAGAGCGAATGCAAGACCCGCCAGGGCTGCTAGGAGGAGACGAGTTGGAGTTTCGGCGCGCGACCTCCAGAATGTCGATAGAACGAATAACGCGACATAGCCTGCCACTCCAATCCCTGCAACCGGGATTCCCTGAATTTCGGAGTATTCGCTGCGGTTCACGATGTCACAGCTAAATTTCTGGCTGAAGTCGCAGAAGTTCGTGGCTGATTTCGCATAGTGTCTTTGCAGGGAGACGCCGGAGACAACTACTCCCGCAACCGACAGCACAGCTATCAGCATGAAGAGGATATTGTTGCGGACGGCGTTCAAGGCAGAGCGCACCCGGTTTTATCGCTTAATGCGTCCATTGAGAGAACTCCTTCTTTGGGAGCCTCGTTGCCGAATTGCCAACTTGGAAAGAGCTTCACTCCGGCAGCCTTGCACGCGGGGGCCAATTCGCCGGGCTTGTCCTTGATCGCGCACTCGACGTAGTCGATCTTCTTGAATGATGCGCCGAACATTTCTTTTTGATCGGCGCAATGCGGGCACCAATAGAGCCCATACATTTTTGTCCCTTTGCTCGTGAGGCATTGCGCGAATGAATCGTATTTATGGTTCTTGTAGTAGCGGCCGCCGAAGAAGGCACCCGCGAAGCAGATCAGAATAATTGCGTACGCAAGCCTCTTGCGTGATTTGCTCTCATTCGTTTCTTCGCGATCACGCTGTTTTTTTCGCCGCTCTTCAGACATAGTTTTTTATATCACGGGCTTCACGCAACCACTGTCAGGGCTCCAGGCAGGACGTCTAGTTCCTCGCAATGTAACGACAGAACTTCGCCATCGACCATGACATCGACCGGATTGTTTAGATTGAACTCGACGCGCTTTACGGCCTTATGTTCGGCGAGCGGATGTTCGATATGCGTACCGTCATAGAGTCCCGGCAGGTTCCGGATCAGTCCCAACCTGCCTATCGGTCCCCAGCGAACGTATTCCACTAAGCCGTCATTCACCTCGGCTTTGGGAGCGATCATCATCGTGCCGCCGGTAAACTTGCTGTTATTGAAAGTGATGAAGAGGCAGCGCCGATCATCGAATTTATCTTGAGTCTCTAATCGCACGGGAAACGGACGTCGGTTGAAGCGGGCGAGCGTTAAAAAGATGGATGTGAAATAGCCTAGCTCCCCCCAGTGCGCGAATCGATGGGCCCGCAATGTTGCGACATCTGCGGAAAAGCCCATACTGAGCAAGTTGATGTAGTAGATCGTGCCCCCGCGATGGCGCAGGCGCAGGACGTCGCAGGTGCGGGCACGGTCCGCAAGGATCGATTCGATGGCATAGTCGACGCCTTTGTCACTGAAGTCGCGCAGGAAGGAATTGCCGGTGCCGAGCGGAAGAAATCCCAGGCGCGCTGGTTCCTTGTCGATCGATTCGGGAAAAAGTCCGTTGACAACTTCGTAGGAAGTGCCGTCTCCGCCGACGGCGATGAAGTTGCGGATACCGCGTCCATAGGCTTCGCGGGTAATTCGCGTGGCATCGCCCGATGCGGACGTGTTCGCAACTTCGACCTCGATGCCGCCGGCACGCAGGCGGTCGAGTGCAGGCCCGAGGAGTTTCTGACTCTTCCCTCCTCCGGCAGCGGGATTCACGATTGCGAGATAGCTTCGCCCCAATTCGAAGTCCGACTTTCGATTACAACTGCGTGATTGCTGAACGCACTACAGACTTGCCAATTTCTTCGGCCAGGACCTGACGCTTGATTTTCATCGAGGCGGTGCGCGGGAAATCTTTCTCCCAGACGAGATATCCGCCGACACGCTTGAAGTCAGGCAGCTTGCGGTTGCGCGCTGCGATGTCTTCCAGTAAGGCCGGCTCCAGTTTCTGGTTCTGCTCCAAGCGCAGAACCAGCAGTAGAGCCTCTTTGCCGAGTTCCTTTTTTGGCCAGATGTAGTTCGAGGCGAAGATCGCGTATTCCTTCACTGCCAGGCCATCGAATACAGTTTCGATGTCTTCGGGGTAGATATTTTTTCCGCCCTCGGTGACGATCATGTTCTTCTTGCGGCCGAAGAGTTGAAGATGGCCGTGTTGCTCGAAGCGTCCGAGATCGCCAGTGAGCAGCCAGCCGTCGACGATAGTTTCAAGAGTGAGTTCCGGATCATCAAGGTAATGCGACATCACCGTCTTGCTTTGCACCGCTACCTCGCCAATGCCGTCGGCGTCGGGATTCAGAATGCGAAGCTCGACTCCCGGCAGGGACTTGCCGACGGTGTCTGCGCGGAAAGGCTTGAGATCGTTCAGCGTCAGAGCCGTGCCCGCCTCAGTCAGGCCATAGCCGTTCACCACGGGGACGCCGAGGTCGTAGAAGAACTGCATGGTGGAGGGCTCCATGAAGGCGCCACCGGTGATGAGGGCGAGCAACTCTCCGCCGAAACCTTGATGAATATTTGAGAGCAGCATGCGGCTGAGCTTCACGTTTGGCCTGCGCTTCGTCAGAGCGCGGTTAAGCGAGATCATCGTGTTCAGGATGGCGCGCTTCCAGCCGGGTAATTCGTCGAACTTTGCGCGGAGACCTTTTTCGAGATTCTTCAAGATCATCGGGACCAGCGAAACGTACGTGATGCGGTATCGCACAAAGGCATCGCGCACAAACTCTGGACGCAGCGTGCGGAGGTGCACGACGCAGGCGCCGCAGACGAAGGGCCCGATGAATCCCACCATGAAGTCGATCGCGTGGTTTGTCGGAAGGATGCTGAGGTAACGCACTCCCGGCCAGAAGGGATACCACGCCGTCAGCGAGCGGCACTGTTCGAGATAATTCTCATGGGTCAGAACGCAGCCTTTCGGACGGCCTCCGGTTCCGGAGGAATAGACGATGCAGGCAACGTCGTCCTTCTGGCGCATCACGAAATCGGGCGCGCCCTTGCGCTTGAAATCTTCCCAGCGGAAGGCGCCAGCGAGATCGGCGCCGAGCGGAGCTTCGGTGACTAATACGATCTTCGTCGCGATTTTCTGAAATTCCTGAGCCTGCATGATCGCGCGCCACAGGTGATATTCGACGATCAGGACTTTGGCCTTGGAATGAGCGAGCAGTTGGAGATGCTCAGCGGGAGTCAGCTTGTAGTCGAGGGGAACGAGCACGCCGCCGCAATAGAAAATGGCGTAGGCCGAGACCAGCCACTTCGACTGGTTGGTCATGATGATCGCGGCGCGATCGTTTGGATCGAAATCGGCATCTTCGAGGGCACGGGCGAGAGGGAGCGCCATTTCCTTGAAGTCGGAGTAGGTGAGGCGCAGTTTCTCGCGGTCGCGTTCGGCTTCGATCAGACACACTTCGGAGGAAAAGCGGTCAAGGGCATCGCGAAGGGCCGCTCCCAGGCAAGTGTATTGACGAAGATCGAGCATGGTTGAATTGCTGCTTGTCGATTGTAGATTGCTGATTGAGCAAGTCGAGCACAGTTGCGGGAGCATGTTCCCTCCCGATCAACAATCAGAAATCAACAATTGGAATCTTTGCTACAAGCGCGCCTGGATTTTTCCAGCCAGCGTGCGGAAATCGGTCACTCCCTGCAATTCGTAGTCAGGCAGTTCGACGTGAAAATGATTCTCGAGTTTTGTGAGCAGATCGAGCGTCTGGAGGCTGTCAATCCCGAGCGCTTTGAAAAAGTCGTCATCGGGGGAAAGTTTTTCGCGCGAGACTTTAAAGTGCGCCGAGGCGAGATCGAGGATCTCATCCAAGGTCTTTTCAGCTGTTGGCATAAGCAGTCATTTTAATTCAGTTTCGCCTAGGGCAAATACGGCTGCGCGTCTTTTGATTCGACAAACTTCTTGAGTCCGGCCTGCACGGCTGGACGCGAAAACAGTTCGCAGAAGATATCGATCTCGCGACGGAGTTCCTCGTGAGGGATCGGCTTGATGAACTGCTTCGCCGTTGCCGAGGTGCCGCGGTCGAATTTGGCGATCTGGGCGGCGGTGGCCCGGGCGGCTCGCAAGACTTCTCCTTCGGCAACGACCTGGCTTGCGAGTCCGATCTGCTGCGCCTTGGTGGCATTGAAGCTGCGGCCGGTGAGTAACAGATCCCGTACGACGGCATTGCTGATGTCGCGCTTGAGGCGTGGGATACCGCCGAATCCGGGGATCAGTCCGAGACGCAATTCGGGGAAGGCGAAGCGCGCCGTCTTGTCGGCGACGATCAGGTCGCAGGCCAGCGCTAATTCGAATCCGCCGCCAAAGACGACGCCGTTGACCGCAGCGATGGTCGTTAAAGGAGAGGCGTCGATTATGTTCAGTGCGCTATGAATTCGCTCCAGAAATTCGCGGACGCCTTTGGCGGCGTCGGAGGTGGCCATGGCTTGCGAGCGCTGGTAGAGCTCGCGAAGATCGGCTCCGGCGCAAAACCCGCATTTCAAGTCGCTGTAGATTAAGACCGCATGCGCCGATGAGTCGAGGCTTTGCAGGTAACGCGAGAAGGCTTCAAGTTCGTCGAGCGATTTGGAGCCTATCTCGTTGCAAGGGGTGCGGTGAAGGCGAAGCTCGACGACGCCTTCCTTGAACTCCCACGACATGGTCTGGCCGAGATGCGGAGTGGTCATGCGGTCTTCACCGTGCGGTACATGGCCTCGATTTCGTTTTTCATCCGCGTAGCGATCACGTCGCGCTTCAGCTTGCCGTTGGCGGTGAGCATACCGTTGTCGATCGAAAAGGCGTCTTGTGAGATGTGGAAAGCACGCACCTGCTTGTAATGTGGCAATTGAGAATTGACCGCGTCCAAAGCGGACTGCACCTCCTCGCTGCTGACACTGCCGGTGATAAGCGCCGTGAGATATCCGCGGCCGTTGCCGATGATCACGACCTGCTGTGCGTTTGGCAGATGCTTGGCAATCTCTTCTTCGACCGTTTCGGGAGCGATCTTGTGGCCTGATCCCAAGACAATGAGGTTTTTGATGCGTCCAACAATGCGCCAAGTACCGGTCGAGTCGAGTTCGCCTTGGTCGCCGGTGTGGAACCATCCGTCGCGCAATACATCGGCGGACTGCTGCGGGCGATTCCAGTAGCCGGGGAAAACGTTTGGCCCACGAACGATGATCTCTTCGTTTTCGGCGAGCCTCATCTCGATGCCGGGGATCGTCGGGCCGACATGAGCTGGCACGGGATTTTTCGGGTCGTCCATGGTGAGAATGCCCGTGGTCTCGGTGAGTCCGTACACCTGTAATACCGGGATGCCGAGCATGCGGAAGTAGTCTTGCGTCTCCGGTGTGAGCGGAGCGGAACCGCAGATCAGGGCTTTCAGATTCTCCCCGACCATCTTCTTGCGAATGGTCGGAAAGACGAGTTTGTTGGCCAGCCAGAGCCAGAACGAGCTAGCGCCTTTATTCGCTGTCCAGTCCGCCTTTGCTCGGGAATAGATGGCTTGGCCGATGCCGCCCTTTTTTGCGATTTGCTCGTCGACTCCGCGCCGCATGCGCTCGAGCAACTGCGGCACGTTGAGGAAATAGTGCGGCGCCACGGAGGGCATGTCGTTGGGAATCTTCGTCAGATCGGTATTCAACGTGACCAGGCTGCCGCGAAGCATGAAGGTCAAGACAGCGATCCATGAGGCGCAGAAACTGAATGGCAGGTAATGGAAGATGCGATCTTGCCCGGTGCGGCCGTCCATTAACTCGTCGAGGCGGGCGGCGGTACGGCCCAGCATGAATCCGACGTTCGCAGCGGTGAGCACGACGCCTTTCGATTCGCCCGATGTTCCGGAGGTGTAAATGATGGTGACTGCGTCTTCGTCGCGGACTTGCGGGCGATCGAGGGTGATGCCATCGACACCTGCGAAGATTTCGTCCAAGAGGAAGTGCGGAGGCGCATCTGGCCAGGCTTGCTGAATTCCGGCGCGAAGGCCAGCGTCGCCGCAGCCGACCAGAGAAGGCGCGCTGTCTTTCATGATGGCGACAAGTTCTGCCGGGGCTTGGCGGAAGTAAAGCGGAACGACGATCAGGCCCTCGGCCATCGCGGCCAGATCCATCGCGATCCAGCGAATGCTATTCGCGGCGAGGATACCGCAACGGTCGCCCTTCTTGAGTCCCTTGGACGCGAGGAAAGTGCGTGCTTTCGCGACCAGTTCTAGGAGCTCCGGCCCGGTTACGCCGGTGGTATGGCCATCGCGGATCTCCTGCAACACGATGTTGCCTGGAGCGGACTTGAGTTGCGCAAAGATGTCGCCGACGAATGGCATATCTTTTCTGGGACGAGCGACTAACTATATGCGGAAATCAACTGCCTGAGAGAATCGTTCATCGGCGGCAGATAATCTTCCCAACTCCACTCGCCGGTGCGCGTGGGAAATTCCGGATAGCGGCGCTGCACTTCTTCTTCGAAGAAGACGCCCATCTGCGCCATGACTTTGAGGTTCTTCACGACGGTCCGCGCGATTCCATCGGAAATCCGCTCGCCCTCTGTTGCCAAAACATTCAGCGCTGCCAGCAGCTTCGGCTCGAGATCGGGATCATCGACCATCGTCAGCAACTCCGGATGTCCGCGCTCGCGCATCAGGTTGCGGATTCGTTCGTCCATGGTGATGCCGGCCGATGGAACAAGGGCGGGCATGGATGTCACGATGCCGTGATAGCGCGACGACGCCATCATGTGGCAACAGCGCAGGATGCTGACCAGTTCGTACATGTTGTACTGATCGGAGGTGAGGACAGGAACTCCGCCAAGCTTTTCGGCGATGCGATTGGCGGGGCGCGCGTCGAGACGCTCAGTGGCCACCATGATCACGAAAACTTTGCGCTGCTCTCGGAAGGCGTCGACAGCATTCGCGATTGACTTCAGATAGTGCTGATAGGCTCGATCGGCAGCTGGCCCGGAGTTATGAAAGTACACGGTACGGTAGTGGCTGTCTTTGTAAGCGCCCGTCATGGTGCGCAGAGCGTACTTGACCACGGACGCGCGTACGGGCCACTCAAACGGATTGATCGGACAAACCACCAGCACGGGAGTTCGGCCATCCCATCCGACCTCGCGCAATATCCTTTGACCGTATTCTGCCGGTCGCGGCTCGAAGGTCCAGGCCGTATCGGTGCCGAGTTGGGTCGGAACTCCCAGCTCGCTCAGGATTTTTCGTGACTCGTCATTGCGCGTGATCACGAGCGACTGCTTGCAGTAACGTCCGCACATTCTTGCGACGAGGGGATCCATGTGCCCGGCTTCGGCGCCGTAACCGACTGACAATTTGTTTTCGACTGCGGCGAGGCCGAGCGATCCGATCATCATGGTGGTCAGGGCATTGGCGAACTTGCTCTTGAACATCGAGCCTTCGCACGCGACGACGCCGTGATGCTTCGGGACTTCATCGAACAGAAACGGCGGGAAAATGTCGGGTAGATGAACCTGCGTCGTGCCCTCAAAGTATCCCTTCGAAAAGTCGAAGTTCTGGCTCATGACGCTGAAGTCGACGCGGTCTGCGCCCAGAATGTGGCGGATTTGCCGGATCATCTCTTCGACGCGGACATCGGATCCCATGTTGCGGGTACCGTTGTATCCGGCGAACAAGAGCTTTAACTTTTCGCTGGGCTGCCAAGGCTTGTTGCCGCCCATCATCCAGCGGACCTTGGCGCGCTCGATGTTGCTGCTCACCCAGGCTTCGAGGACGAAATCCATCATGCGGCGTTCCCTCCTCTGGTCGAGGGCCACGGCTGGTATTTGTATTCGAAGTTGTTCTCGCGGCTGAACTTCAGCAACGGAAAACTGTATTGCGAGAACGGTACGGGTCGGCGCCCGAGCTCGGAAGTCACGCGGGTGTTGTCGAACACCGTATTCCACACGAGGTACGGCATGAAGACCTTCATCAACGAAGCGCCCCGGCCCATTGGTCCTTTGCGGTTAGACAGGAACTTGACCGACTCGGTAAAGGGACGCTCTGCGAATGGCACGAAAACGGGCTTGCGCTTCTGCTGGGAGGAAGCAAGTGCGGCTGTCAGTTCGCGGAATGTCTGGGAGTCGACTCCTGAGGAAAGATGATAGGTATCGAACTTGGGCTGCTCTTTCTGATGAAGCGTCGCAATGGCGTCGGCTACAAAGTCGACGTTCACGATATCGATCTTGTCCGTCGGCCGGAACGGGAGCACGGGCAATCCTGCCAGGAAAACGAAGGCGCGCACCATGTCGAACTGCGTGGTTTCAGCATGGCGGCTGTCGCCGAGAACGATGCTGGGACGAAAGACGGTCTTCGGAGTATCCGGCAGCAGGACTCGCGTCATGTGCTCGCAGAACTTTTTCGTGCGCGCGTAGGGGTCGTAGTCGGAGCGGTCCCAATCGATCGAGTTGTCTTCGGTGACGACTTCGTTGCTGCGCTTCCCTGCTACGGCAACTGTGCTGACCTCGCTAAAGCGGCGCAGGCCGTGATAGTGTTCAGCATTCCGCGCCAGCGTGAGGACTTCAAGTGTTCCTCGAAGGTTTACGTTTAAACAACTCTTTTCAGACTTGCGATTCAATGACGCCGCGCAGTGAATAATCGAGTCGGTGGTGTGAACCAGCCGGTCATATTCGTCGCGGTTTAAGCCGAATCCGGGCGAAGTCAGATCGCCGCAGAAGATACGGATTTTGGTCTGCAAGTATTCGTAGAAGCCGGGAAACTGCAAATGCAACTGTAGTGATTGCCACAGGCGCAGCTGCGCTTCCTGCGGATCGCGCGCGCGCACCAGCAAGTTCAGCGAAGCACCGTGGCCTTGCAGAAGGTTGGCGGCGACGTGTGCGCCGATGTATCCGGTCGATCCAGTCAGGAATATCGCCACGTTGCTCCGTCAGTCCCGGTTTTCAAGGCGTCTCCGTTCGAAGGCGCGAGTTGAAACGTGCGGGGAGGCCGTACCTCCAGCGGACGGCCCTCAATTAGAGGATAGGTCCAGCGCCGCAGCGCCGGAATATGAATATTGATCCAGTACTCCCACCAATCAAGCGAGCGGGTATTGTAGCCGAACTGCTCGCGCTCTTCGGGGATCAGCGCATATGAGAGCTTCTCGACGTTCTCGGCGGTGAAGTCGTGCTCGTTGAGCAAAATGAAAGGCTCGAATAGTTCGATGAGCTTTTCGACCCGCTCGAGATTCCGTTCTGCCTTCACTAGCGGCGCCTTCTTGAGCGGCAGCGGCGACATGATGCGCTGGATCGATTTTACGATTGCTTTCTGTGCCGGGGCCGACATGCGGTTGTAGCGCTCCTTGGAGACGGAAATCGCATCAAACCGCAGCCTTAGCCAAGCTTCCAAACCTTCCTGGGCCCGGTAGTGTTTGCGATGTGCTAATGAAGTTAATTCGATGGAACGCCCCATGTCGCACGGATTCGTCACCGAAGTCGCGAGTTGATAGAGCGGGTCGTGGCGGCGCTCCATTACGGCGGCACCAATTAACGTCATACCCGCGCAAACCGAATCCACCGGGATGATGTCGAGCCGCTTGCTCTCTTTCGAAGGCAGCTGACGGAAGTAGGTACCGAGCAAGTACGAGAGCGACGCTGAAGTGTTAATCCCTTCATTCCACCCGAGGAATGGTTTGGCCAGCGAAGTTTCGACAATTGCGGGGCGGACGACTGCAATCGGGAGGCCTGCCCCATACTTGGCAATCAGCGATTCGGCCAGGCTCTTGGTCAGTGTGTACGTATTGGGCCAGCCCAGTTCTTTGGCGCGGCGCGTTCCGGCCTCGGTCAGGTAGGTCTTCAGCCAGCGCACCCGTCCCTTGCGGATCTGGTTCTCGAGGGCGGCGCCTTGAAGGTCTTTGGCCGCATGCTGCTTGGCTCGGGCTTCCATTCGCAAACCAGCCGTCACTTCCTCGCTTTCGGATCGCCTTTCGCCTTCCTCAATCAACTGTTTGAGGGAGTGCCACTCCTGCTCGGCATCAAAGCCCGCCAAGCCTCGCGGAGTGTAGTTCGGAACCAGCCTCTCGCTGACACGTCCATCCTGCTCTCCGGCTACGTAGCAAGTGGACAGATGCAGGAGTCCGGCGTGGTCAGCACCACGAATAAATTCCAGAATGTTGAGGGCGGCATCGGTATTCGTGGTGAGGGCGTCACGCAGGTCCGGATTGAAATCAGTGAGGCCTGAGCTGTTAATCACCAAATCGAGGTTTTTTTGCAAAACCTCAGTCGCTTCGAGACTTAGACCTAAGCCCGCCTGCGTCACATCTCCCTCGACGACTTCAACTTTCTCGCGCAGGAAGTCGCCAAGTTTGTCGCCATACTTCTCGAAAAGAGGATCGAAGACTGGCGAATCTTCGATCATCTTCTGGAAGCGTCTCTCACCCGGACTGGACTTCTGCCGCCGGATCAAAAGATAGATCCGCTTTATTTCGGGAAGATCCAGCAGCGTATTAGCCAGCCAAACTTTCCCGATAAATCCGGTGACGCCAATCAGCATCACGCTCTTGCCGGCGAAAGCTCGTCGGACCGAGAAATCAGCAGCCTGCTTCGTCCCTTCGAAGTGAACGACGGGGCGGACCGCGACAGGGTTCTGCCGCTCGGCAGAGGTTACAGCGCCGATCAATTCCTCGTAACTGATATCGAGATGGCGCGCCAGAGTTTTGGGAGCGCGGCGGCCGTCGGGCATGTTCTCCCGAAATGGAGCGAAGGCACCCCGGGGCCGGATGACCGGATTGAGCAGGCGTCCCGTTGCAGTTCCATCGCGAAATTCGAGGCGGTTCGCGACGATGTGCCGCACCCCGAGATGCTGGGCCAGTGGACGCATCAGGTGATCGAGAGCCTGGCTCACGAGCACCACATCTGCCCCGGACTGCAAGAGCTCCTGAACTTTTTCCACGCCCTCTTGCTTCAGATGGGGCTTCAGCTTGTATTGGAAAAACTCTTCGCCGAGCAGGTCCAAACGATCGCGAGTTACTCCTCGAAGCACGGAATGAACCACTCGGGTGGCGAATTTTCGATTGGCCGCATAGAGAAAGGGGCGCAGCACCGCCATCAGAAAAATGAGGCCCCGCCTCCGAAAACGGTCCGAGAATGTCTGAGCATTCCAGGTGAAGAAGGCGATCGGTCTGACCACAGTCAGATCGAGCAGGCTCCCTTCAACGCGCCAGTAAACGGTGGGGGCCGTACTGGAGTTGTGGCTTAACGGGTCCAAAGTCGTGTGTAATCCTCAGGTTGCAGCGCCTGCGGGTCGGTGAAACGTTTATTGTAACAATCGAATCAATTTTGAGACACAGCTTTAAGGGGCACAAGGAGCTATTTACGAAGGCGTGGTCGTCGATTTCGTCCGTATGAGCAGGGCCACAGAGCCGCTTATGACAAGCACGGCGGCAATCGACAATAGTCCACCGCGGAATCCGCCACCGATCGTGCGGAAGAAGCCGATGATATCCGGCCCGAAGTAGCCTCCAAGGTTCGCCAGCGAGTTAATGACCGCGATGCCCGCAGCTGCCGAAAGTCCACCCATGCTCGCCGTGACCAGCGCCCAGAACGGTCCACACATCCCCTCGGCGAATGCCATCCCTACACCAATGCCGGCAACAACAATCGCAGTTGAAGTTCCGTAACCCGCGACAACCAGTCCGGCAGCAGCGATGAACGCCGGAATTGCGATATGCCAGCGCCTTTCTCCGCTCCTGTCGGACCGGGCTCCTACAGCCACCATCACGAGTACGGTTAGGAGAAATGGCAGAACAGCAACGATACCGGTCCAGAAATAACTCAATCCTGAGATTGATCGGATCACGCTGGGCAACCAAAGAGTAAGGCCGTACATGGTGGTCGATACGGCGAAGTAGATCATCGATAGCAGCCAGATCCGTCCGCTGACAAGGACTTTCCAGAAATCACCGGCAGCGACGGGTGGCTCATTGAGCCGCTCTCGTTCGAGTGTTTCGAGGAGCCAGGTGCGCTCTTCACCCACCAGCCACTTCGCATCGTGCGGATGATCGGAAAGGGTTAGGAAAACGGCGCCCCCAAGCAGAATGGCTGGCAGTCCCTCAATCAGAAACATCCACTGCCATCCCGCCAGCCCTCCGCCGTGAAGATTGAGCAAACTTCCCGAGATCGGGCTTCCGACAACTCCGGCGAGCGGGTTTGCTGTCATGAACCAGGCGACGGCCGTAGCTCGCGCGCTGGCGGGGAACCATCGTTTCATATACAGAATGATTCCTGGGAAGAACCCCGCCTCTGCCGCTCCAAGCAGAAATCTCATCGCGTAAAAACTGACCGGGCCGCGGATCAGGATCATCAGGCAGGAAACTACGCCCCATGCCACCATCAACAGAGAAATCCATCGGCGCACTCCGACTTTTTCGAGCACAAGATTGCTGGGCAACTGAAAAAGGAAGTAGCCGATGAAAAAAATTCCCGAGGCACGGCCGATCACCCGATCACTTAATCCGAATTGCTCGCGCATCTGCAACACGCCGAAGCCAACATTAATTCGATCGAGATAGGCAACGATGTAGAGGAGAAACAGAAACGGCATGAGCCGCCACATCAGTCGCGAGACAACGGCGGATTCCATGCGGTCAGATGTCGTTTGCAATGGCGGGTCCCAAGGAAAGCGAAGCGGAGCTTTTTCCGTCTCCGCCGTGCGAGGATTCTACTCTAAGGCAAGGCTTTTCCTGATTTTGCGGACGATCTGCTGCGGGGTACCGGAAATTTCTACCGTGGTCGCGTCACCGGGCTCCTCAAGATCGGCTAACTGGCTGGCGAGAATCGATTCGTTGGCAAAGTGCCCGCGCCGCGCCCGCAGCCTGGATGCGATTAACTTGCCAGTTCCCTTCAGATAGACAAAGCGGACCTCAGGACCAGCATCGAGTTTGTCGCGATAGATTCTCTTCAGAGCCGAGCACGCCAAGACTGCGCTCTGTCCCTGCTCGATCCACTCGACAATTTTTGCGCGGAGAAGATCGAGCCATGGCTCTCGATCCAAATCAGTCAGGGCTATGCCGTTACGAATTTTTTCGACGTTCGAGGCAGGATGAAACTCGTCCGCATCCGCGAAATCCCAGCCCATCTGCTGAGCTAGCAGTTCGCCGACGGTGGTCTTCCCGGCCCCAACGACTCCCATGACGATTACGATCATTGCGAGATGATAACCGTCATTTCTTCACGTAGGTCTTCTGCCGGCCGGTGCGTGCGTTCATGACGGTAAAAGTGCCGTCGTTTTCCGCAGTGACCTTGAAGTACTTCCCTTCGCAATTTTCTTTCACGTTCGCGATGTGTTCGGGATCGACATTGTGATCTTTGTCGGAATCAGCCGCATAGTGCAATTGCCAAAGGTCCTCCAGCCCCGGAGACTCATGAACGATTTTCCAGGCCGCCGGGCTCCCGCCCTTATGCGCACCATTGTTCATGATGGCAACGCGAGGACGAATTGCCCAAACCAGAGCCTTGGAATTCGACTGATCCAAGCCGTGATGGCTTACCAGGAAGAGATCCACGGTGCCAATCACGTTGTTGGGGCACATCAGTTCCAGTTCTTTCTTCTTCGTCAGGTCGCCGAGGTCGAGAAAACGGAACTTCCCGAAGGTGACCAGCACGCCAACCGATCTCGCATTCTCGGAATCGTCCGACGGCGGGTTCGGTTCAGCGGAACAGTAGGGATTTGCCTCGCCCGTATTCGGCAGTGGACTGGAGATGTGCTCTCCATTCGCGGTCAGGACGCGAACTTCGATGTCCTTGATGGGCAGCGCCCAGCCCGGCTTCACGATGACATGAGCGTGTCCGGCGATCGCTTTTTCATAGGCCGCATAGTCCGTGCGCGTAACTGCCGAATCCTCCATGTTGGGTCCGTGGTCAACAAACGTTCCGATCTTGATACCGTCGACAAGCTGCGGAACTCCGCCAACGTGATCGCGGTGATAATGCGTGATCAGAACATAGTCAATCTGTTTGAGGCCCGCGTCGTGAGCGGCAGCCATAATGCGATCCGCGTCTCGACCTTCTCCACCGGGCCATCCTGTATCAATCAGCAGCGACTGCCCGCTCGGACTGACGATCAGGGTGGATTGCCCGCCTTCGACGTCGATGGAATAAATATGCAGTGATTTGGGACTCGATGCCGCTGCATATGAGCTCACCGCTGCCCAAAGGCAGCAGAACAGGATTATCAAAGTTCGACGCATGCGTTGCATCCTATTCAGAAGAATTTCCGGAAATTATGCCATGCGAGTTGCTTCGACAGCCGGACTTCTTCGTCCTGGTAGTTTTACGTTTGTGTTAGCCTGAGTGGGTCCGGCTTTTTGCTTGACATTGAAAGACGATCAGAGTACCTATGCTGTCCGAACACTCGTTACGGTGTGGGGCCGTGCGAGTTCTTTAAAACGGAAAGACTCCCGGGTAGAACGAAATCACTCATGAGTTCTGTGTCACTGCCTTTTGCCGGTGTCCGCTCGCGGGCCACGTTATTATTGCGCGACTATGCCGAACTAACCAAGCTGCGGGTCACGAGCCTGATCGTGATGACCGCCTGGTGCGGTTACTTCTTCGGCGCTCACAAGGCCTCTGAATCCTGGTTCACTTTCGGGCTTTTCCACGCTTTGTTTGGGATCGGATTGGTTTCGAGCGGAACTGCCGCCCTGAACGAAGTCATGGAGCAGGATGTTGATGCTCGGATGCGGCGCACCGCAATTCGTCCCCTGCCCGCTGGACGCATGAGTGTATTTCACGCAACCGCGGTTGGCCTGATTGCTGCATTGGGTGGCTCGTTGTATCTTGCTGTTTTCACTAATCCGCTCACAGGTTTCCTGACGCTGCTGACATCGGTCGTTTACTTGGCCGCTTATACGCCACTGAAGCGGATTTCACCAATCTGCACGTTCATTGGAGCTTTTCCGGGTGCCATGCCCGGAGTGCTTGGCTGGACCGCGATCCGCGGCCGGTTGGAATGGGAAACCCTGGTTCTGTTTGCCATTCTCTTTGTCTGGCAGTTCCCACACTTCTTCTCGATTGCGTGGTTGTACCGGGACGACTACGCGAAGGGCGGCATCAAAATGCTGCCGGTCGTTGAAGAAGACGGTCGATCCACGGGGCGCAGGATTCTGGCGTATTCAGTAGCGCTGATTCCCATCAGCGTCCTGCCCAGCCTGATAGGAATGGCAGGAAGACTCTACCTGATCGGCGCGGTGGTGCTCGGCGTAGCGCTTCTCTACTTCGGCCTCCGGCTCGCATTTCTTGGTCTGCCTCTATCGGCGGCAGCCTCAAAGATGCGCGCTCGCCATGTCCTGCAGGCGACTGTGATCTACTTACCGCTTCTCTTCGCCCTGATGATGGTCAATTCCGCCGCTCCCTGAAACTACTTCCCGGCATTCTTAGCAAATTCCGGCGGAGGTCCGACATTGTCAGGCAGCGGAGCCGACAGAGACTTCAGGAACTCCAGCAGATCATCCCTCTCGTCAAAACTCAGAAAATCAATGGCATGAATCTCTTTATCGAGATGAGGATTTGCATTCCCACCCCCGATGTAGTGTCCAAGCGCATCGTTCAAACTCGGGAACGATCCGTCGTGCATGTACGGAGCCCGTTCTGCGATGTTTCGTAAGGACGGAGTTTTGAAGGCTCCCCAGTCCGCATCGTTCTTCGTTTGCTCAAAGCGACCGAGGTCAACCATGTTGCCTTGAATGTCAGCTCCGATTCCCAGATTGTGGAACTTGTTATCGGTGAAGAGGGCGTAGTCTTTGCCGATCGTGTGACACACCTCGCAATTGGCCTTCTTCGGGTCCATGAACAGCTTCAATCCACGCTGCGCCGATGCCGAAAGCGCCTTCTTGTCGTGGCCATAGTAGAAGCGGTCAAAGGGCGAGTTCCCGCTCAGCACCGTCCGTTCAAACGATGCAATGGACTTCGACACGAGATCGATGGTGATCTGGTCCGTTCCCCATGCTTGCTTGAACAAAGCAACATACTTCGGATCCGCTTGCAGTCGTTGCACTGCGTCGTTATGAGTCGTCGCCATTTCCACCGGATTCGCAATCGGCCCCTTGCATTGCTCCTCGAGGCTTGGTGCCCGCCCATCCCAGAACTGCAGGGTGTTGTATGCGGAGTTGATGACCGTCGGGGAATGGCGCGTGCCCTTTTTGCCTCCCACTCCCAATGACACCGGGTGCGTATCCGTGAACCCCATCTGTGGCCCATGGCACGTGGCACAGGAGACCGTATTGTCCGCCGAAAGAATCGGGTCGTAGTAGAGTCGGCGTCCGAGCGCGATGGTATCGGCAGTCGGCGGATTGTCTGCTGGAATCGGCACTAGAGGCAATCCCAGCGGCACCTTGATCTCGAAAGGCTTCCCTGCCGGCATGGTTGCGCCAGCTGGACGAGTGAGCGCCTTCGTCGGCGTATATAGAATGGCGAAACTAATGAGTGCGACAAAGAATATTGAGAAGAGCAGGACGCGAGTCTTGTCGGAAGATCGCATAGCGGACTCCTTTTGCAGAATTGACGTTAAAATTCTAGGATTCAAGGACAGAATCGAATGTGTTTGGAATCACAACGCTGGCGAGATTCGTAAGGTGAACGATTGAACCTAACCGAAGAACCACATCGCAGACTCAACCCGCTGACGAACGAATGGATACTGGTTTCGCCCCATCGTGCCACTCGTCCGTGGCAAGGAGAAGTTTCCAAGACAACGCATGCGATCGAGCCCGCGTACGATCCGACTTGCTATTTGTGTCCGGGAAATCTTCGTGCCGGAGGCGTGCGCAATCCGTCGTATCCATCGACATTCGTGTTCGACAACGATTTCGCGGCGTTGAAGCCGGGCACCGATCGCCAGCGAGTTGACGTCGATGGCATGAACCTCATCGTTGCCCAAGGCGAACCCGGAATCTGCCGTGTGATCTGCTTCTCTCCCCGCCACGATCTGACTCTAGCGACTATGGAGACCGGAGAGATTGAAGGCGTGGTTCGTACCTGGATCGAACAGTACCGGGAACTCGGAGCTCTCGACTCCATTAATCACGTTCAGATTTTCGAGAATCGCGGCGCGATGATGGGCGCCAGCAACCCGCATCCTCACTGCCAGGTCTGGGCTACGGCATCGCTCCCCGGCGAACCGACGAAGGAACTTTCCTCCCAGCACACGTATTTCGAGAAGCATCACCGCTGTCTTTTATGTGATTACCAACTTTTGGAACGCGGCGAGAAGACTCGCATCATTTACGAGAACGATGGATTCACCGCACTCGTGCCCTTCTGGGCAGTATGGCCGTTTGAAATCCTGGTGTGCAGCCGGCGTCATATTGGAAAGATGAGCGAGTTCATCGAAACTGACTCGAGCGCATTAGCAGATATGTTGCACGTAGTGACTTCAACGTACGACAAGGTCTTCGACGTTCCCTTTCCTTACTCGATGGGATTCCATCAGTCCCCGACAGATGGCGAGCCACATCCGGAATGGCATTTCCATGCACACTTCTACCCGCCATTGTTGAGGTCGGCGACCATCCGCAAATTCATGGTTGGATTTGAAATGCTGGGCAATGCTCAGCGAGACATCACGGCTGAAACGGCGGCAGAACGCTTGAAGGAATTGCTTAACAACAAAACGAGGTAGCGGGCAATCTTAAGCCTGAAAATCCCAGCCTTCGTCCTTCATCTTGCGGTTGGTCCAGTGCTGGAGCTGTTCGAAGAGTGCAGGCTCGATTACGGCAAACCGAATTCCCACACGGCCCTCGTCGCCCACCCACATGAGCCGCGCCTTTGCCTGGAACCGGACATCACTATCAGGCAAGGTGAACGACACATCAAGCAGTCCGGCAAACTTGAGAGGTTCTTTCAGACCATCCAGCCCCATACCACCTGTGCTCAGATTCATACCACGCACCTGAAGCTCTTCGCCTTGGGGACTCCTGACTGTGACAGCAATGTCGACACGCGCCCGGAAGAACTTTTGCTGTTCGTTGCTGATGAATCCCAATGACGCGGTCGTCTCGCCCGGGGCGAAGCTAATGCTGTACTCCTTCAGCTTACGGCTCAACGTCCGTCGGGAAATACCAAGTTGCTCGGCCGCGAGCGTTCGTTGTCCGCCCGTGCGCTCGAGAGCTTTCATAATCATCTGCTCTTCCATGCTCTCCAGATTGCTAACCGGCATCGAAGCGGTTTGACGCAGAGCCGAAGGCTCCCCCGTCAAGGCTGCGCTCAAACGCGAGAAGTCAATTTCCATTCCCGGAGCTTCCATCGCCATTTTCGCCACAAGGTTCCTGAGTTCGCGGATGTTGCCGGGCCATGCATGCGAAAGCAGCGCCGAGATCGCCTGCTCCGAGAAATTCTTGCCAGGGGCTTTCAGGCGTAGGAAATGCTCGCCGAGAGCGACGATGTCTTCCGGGCGTTCTCGCAGCGGAGGCACGCGCAGTTGGAACTGTCCTAATCTGTGGTACAGATCTTGCCGGAAGCGCCCTTCTTTTACTGCGGCTTCAAGATCCTGGTTCGTCGCGGCGACGATGCGGACATCCACCCTGATCTTGCGATGTCCTCCCAGACGGTAAAACGGTTGCCCGTCGAGCACGCGCAGCAGTTTGACTTGTGTCTGCAGTTGCAGCTCGCCAATTTCGTCCAGAAATAACGTTCCCCTGTCGGCGAGTTCAAAAAGCCCTGGCTTGGACGACTCCGCGCCGCTGAATGCTCCTTTTTCGTATCCGAAGAGTTCGCTCTCGACGAGGTTTTCCGGCAGCGCCGCGCAGTTGATATCGACCCAAGGCTTGCCCTTCCGGTTCGACGACTCGTGAATGGTGCGGGCAATGAGTTCTTTACCGGTTCCTGTCTCGCCGGTAATCAGCACTGTTTCACTATGACTGGCAACGCGATCCACCAGACCCATGAATTTGTGCATCGCCGGGCTGGCAAGGATGAACTCCGTGTCATCGATCTTTCGCGAAATGATGCCGCGAACTTTTCGATTCTCAGCAACTGATTCGGCGGCCGCGGCAGCCGACGCGAGATTGACCGGCACCACGGTGGCAACAATCGCCGTCGGGGTTGCCGACGCATCCTTTAGAACGGTCGCAGTGAAGTCAACCGCAAAGCTCGCTCCAGTTTTCGGCTGTGCGAAAAGTCTTCCGCGATAGTCGACTTGCGTCAAAGTGGCCGCAAGTACGGCCTTCCGCAAGCGGCTGATATCCCGTTTATCCGCATCGTCACCTGCAAACAGAGGGAAGCAGTCACGCCCGACAAGTTCAGCGGGCGAATATCCAAAAAGTTTGCTGAAAGCGGCGTTGCAGGCACCAAACTTCCCCATCATGTCGGTGTAGAAAACGGCCGTGGAAGGCTCGGCATTCAATCCGTTCGTCGGAGACGCCGCCGTGGGCGCGGAATGCTCGTAGCTTTGACGAGAAAGTGGCATGTTCGAGCGTTTGGGACGATGTTGACATAGCCCAGGGCGTTCTCCCACAGCCCAGTTCACCTGGAGGTAACAAAAGTAACCCGCATGTGAGATCTACCGGGGCGGATGTTCTTATCGTTCGTTCCGAAATGCAGTGCAAGTCTTTTCCTGGAACCATTGGTTACCTTAGTAAGCTTCTGAAACCCTAATCTCTGCAATAGGATTCCAGCGGCGCCAGAGTGTGAGCGGATTCCTCCCCGCAAGCCCTGACGGTGGATTGCGTGTTTCCCGCGAGAAAAGTGTGCCTCGCCTTCGTGTAGGCGGGCGACCCACGCCGTCGCGGAGGACATCGCCGCACCCACGAAAACCCAAATGAAATCGGAATCGGGCGAACTATCGATCCAAGCGAAGTCGTTCGTCGGCATCACTGCGTCGATTGGCGTGGTTGTGCTGGGGTATGCCTTTTCGCACTGGCAGTCGCAAGACCTGATGCGATTCGCCAGTTACCTCGCAGTCGCCCTGCTGGCTTCCGGATTGAAGGTGCAACTCCCCGGCATTGACGGCACGATGTCGGTCAATTTCCTCTTTATCTTGCTGGGCGTGTTGGAATTGGGCCTCCCTGAGACTCTCGTTCTCGGCTGCACGGCCACACTGGTTCAGAGCGTCTGGCAGGCACGCAAACGAATTGATCCGATCAAGATCATCTTCAACGTAGGGATGATGGCGAATGCCTGCTACCTGACCTACGTCACCTATCACTCTTTGTCCGGTCGATTCGATTCGAACAAGCCCATTCTGCTGATGTTGGCGGCATTGGTCTTCTTTTTCGCCAATACGCTCCCGATTTCCGCCGTCATTGCATTGACGGAGAGTAAGTCCACTCGGCGAGTCTGGTCTGAATGCTACTTCTGGTCGTTCCCGTATTATCTGGTCGGCGCGGCCGCAGTCGGGCTCGTAGGAATTGTTAATAAGAGCGCGGGATGGCAAACATCTCTGCTCGTGCTCCCGTTGATCTACTGGGTTTACCGTTCCTACCGTCTGTATCTCGGCCGCCTGGAAGCTGAAAAAGAGCGCGTCGAAGTCGAAAAGCGCCACGTCGAACAGATCGCGTCTCTCAACATGCGGACAATCGAGGCGCTCGCGCTCGCCATTGAAGCCAAGGACCACACCACGCACACGCACCTGCAGCGCGTCCGCACGTACGCGGTTGAGTTGGCAAAACAATTGAATCTTGGCGAGGAGCAAACCGAAGCTCTTCGTGCCGCGGCGCTCCTGCACGATATTGGCAAACTGGCTGTACCCGAACAGATCATTAACAAACCCGGCAAACTGACGCCCGAAGAGTTCGAGAAGATGAAGGTTCACCCGATTGTGGGAGCCGAGATTCTCGATCGGGTTGCGTTCCCATACCCAGTGGCTCCGATTGTGCGTTCGCATCACGAACGTTGGGACGGCACAGGCTATCCCGAAGGCCTTTCCGCGGAACAAATACCGATCGGCGCCCGCATTCTGGCCGCCGTCGACTGCCTTGACGCGCTGGCTTCACATCGACAGTACCGGCCAGCGTTGCCGCTCGCGGAGGCAATGGAGAAGGTCAAGGAAAAGTCTGGCACCTGGTTCGATCCAACGATCGTCGCCATGCTGGAAGACCGGTATATCGAACTGGAACGCATGGCACAGATGTCGGAAGACACCGCCGTGCCATCCGGACTTTCCAAGAGCGTGCGCGTCGAACGCGGCCATGCGCCTGCTGCGGGATTTGAGCGTACCGATACGACGCTTGGGTTCGTCGAAAACGCCGACTTCCTCAGCTCGATTGCCTCGGCGCGCCAGGAAGCCCAAACCATGTTCGAACTGAGCCAGGATTTGGGCGTATCACTGAGTCTGAGTGAGACGCTCTCTGTTCTTTCCATGCGCCTGAGGCGAATGATTCCTTATGACTCGATCGCCGTTTTTGTGAATCGCAACGGCTGGTTGCTGCCCGAGTTGGTGAGTGGAGACAACTTCCGGGCGCTCTCGTCATTAAAAATTCGAGTAGGCGAAGGCCTGTGCGGTTGGGTTGCGGAAAACTCGAAACCCATCGTGAATGGTAATCCTGAGGTCGAAGTCGGCTACATGGCCGACGCCACGAAGCAGACGAAATTGCAATCCGCGCTGGTTGTTCCTCTCGAAGGAGTCAATGGAGTGGTTGGCGTGCTCGCCATGTACCAGGCAACCCGCGACGCCTTCACGCCGGACCACCTACGTATTCTGCTGGCGGTTGCATCAAAGGTTGCCCTATCCGTGGAAAACGCATTGAAGTACCAGCAGGCGGAGAGCTCCGCGACGACGGATTATTTGACCGGCCTTCCCAATGCGCGCTCTCTGTTCGTACATCTGGCGCAGGAAGTTGCCCGCTGTCGGCGCATGAAGTCTTCGCTGGCGGTGCTCGTGTGCGACATCGATGGCTTCAAGCAAATCAACGACTCTTACGGACACCTCGAAGGAGACAAACTTCTGCGCGAGTTCACCTCGCGTTTGAAAGACGTGTGTCGCGGTTACGATTACGTCGCCCGTATGGGCGGAGACGAATTCGTGATTACGGCTCCGGGACTCACGCCGGATGCGGCGAAAGAGAAATCGGAACGATTGAATCAGGCCGCCATCGAGTCCGGACGGCACGTTTGCGGCCGCGATCTGATCAGCCGCAGTGTTGGCATGGCCTTCTGCCCCGAAGATGGATACGACGTCGAACGGCTCCTCGCTGAAGCCGACCGCCGGATGTATTCCATGAAGCAAGCTCATCACGCCGAAGCGGCTGCGCGCGAAGAGTTCGCCAAGACGCGCGGAGCCGGCGCTGAATAGGAGATCTGACCATGCTGGGCCGAAAAATTGCGCGGCATGGAATCGCGATCCTCGCCACGGCTCTTATCGGCGGTCTTCTTTCGGCAACGCTGGTCAGGCTTGCCCCAGGTTTCGACGCCGATGAAGCGCAACTCGATCCACATCTAAGTTCCGAAAGCATTCAGGCCCTGCGCCAGTCGCGCCAGGAGCAGCACAACATCTTCCATTTCTATTTTCAGTCGCTCCAACGCGCGTTGAAGGGGGACCTCGGACGATCACTTTCTCTAGGACAGCCAGTCAGCGAACTCCTCCGCCAGCGAGTTCCGCTGACGCTCCGGCTCGTAGCACTGGGATTCTTCTTAAGCTGGGCTGCTGTGTTGGCCCTCGCACTGAGCACCGCTTGGCTGAGAGTCGCCGCCTATGATGGACTCGCTACCGTGATGAGTGGGACGCTGCTCTGCATTCCGGCTGCAGTACTAGCGCTCCTGTCTGTGCTGTGGAACGTTCCCGGAGCTTTGGCGATCGGATTAATCATCTTTCCGCGGGACTATCGTTACGCGCGGAATCTCCTGAGCAAAGCCCATGCGCAGCCTCATGTTCTCGCAGCCCGCGCCAGAGGACTGAGCGAACTGCGGATCCTTTTCTGGCATGTCGTTCCAGTGGTCGCTCCGCAATTATTGGCGGTTGCCGGCGTTTCGGTCAGCCTTGCAGTGGGCGCGGCGATTCCGGTCGAAGCGCTTTGCGGTTTTGCGGGCGTGGGACAACTCGCGTGGCAAGCAGCACTGGCTCGCGATTTGCCTCTGTTGGTGAACATCACAGTTCTCGTAACTCTCGTTACGCTGCTAGCGAACTCAGGAGCCGATGTACTCGGATCCGCGCTGAGAGGCGAGCACGCATGAAGATCTGGCGCACGATAGCCTGCGTCGTCTTGCTGCTCATGGTTGGCGTGTCTCTCTCTGCCAATTGGCTGGCTCCGGACGGCTACGCAAAGCAATATCGAGAAGCCGCGGGCGCACCTCCATCCCGTCAACACTGGCTGGGAACTGACGAAATCGGCCGCGACCGCTTTGCTCGAGTACTCTACGGAACCCGCATTTCCCTGCTTCTTGCTCCAGCCGCGGCATTGATTTCTACCTTGATGGCCGCTTTTGTTGGAGGACTCGCCGGATATCTCGGCGGAGCTTGGGCCCGAGCCGCGATGGCCGTCACAGACTTGTTCCTGTCTCTACCCTGGCTCTTTCTGTTAATCACAGTTCGCGCCCTGATGCCCTTGAACGTGTCGCCGCTTGTGTCCGTGCTGGTGACGTTCTTGCTCCTGGGGTTGCTCGGCTGGACAGGTGCCGCTCGCGTGCTTTGCGCGACCGCAAGTTCGCTGCGTAATTCGGATTTTGTCCGTCAGGCTCGTGCTTCGGGCGTCCGCGGACCACGTCTGTTCTGGATTCACGTGCTTCCCAACCTCAAGCCAGTGCTCTATGCGCAGTTCTGGATTTCGATCCCTGCGTTCATTCTGAGCGAAGCAAACCTGGGAATCCTCGGTCTCGGTGTCGCAGAACCACTGCCCTCGTGGGGAAGCCTACTGAAGGAACTCGAGGGGCTGGTCTCGGTGGGCGAGGAGCCCTGGAAGTTTGTTCCGCTCGTTCTGCTTGTAGTCGTTGTGACTTCATTTCAACTTGTGCTTTCAAATTCTGATGAGGTGGCTGCGTGAGCCATAGAAAGACTGTTATCGCCATGTTCGCGACTTGCAAAAAAGCAATTCCCGCCGGGGTATTCTGCCTCGGGCTTTTGATAGGCAGCGCCACAGGCCAAGGTGAACTGCGCTTCTGTCTGCGCGCGGAACCAAAGACCTTCGATCCCCTCAAGGTTGAAGATGACGCTTCCGTCGCAATTCGCTATCTGACGGGAGGCGTGTTAGTTCGCCTGAACCGTCAAACACAGGCCCTCGAACCAGAGCTGGCGCAGTCGTGGAAAGTCTCGAAAGATGGCAAGCAAATCAGTTTCAAACTTCGCTCCGGGATTTCTTTCTCGGATGGAACTCCGTTTTCCGCAGAAGACGTTGCCTACACCGTCCAGCAATTGATGGATCCGTCGCTGCACTCTGCCACCGGCGACGCGTTCCGCACCGGACCGGGCAAGGTTGAGACAAAAGTGATTTCCCCAACTCAAATTTCCATCACCTTTCCGGCGCCCGTCGCTGGGCTCGATCGCCAATTTGATCAGGTCGCCATCATGTCGTCGCATTCTCCGAAAAAAGAAATGGCGGTACTCGGACCGTTCATGGTTGCCGACTACAAGCCCGGCGCAACACTCGAATTGAAACGAAATCCGAATTACTGGAAGATGGATGAACAAGGTCACAAGCTTCCTTACCTCGACGGAATTCACCTCGATATTCAGGCGAACCGCGACGTCGAAATGCTTCGGTTTAAACGCAACGAGATCGATCTGATCAACTCGCTCGACAGCGAATACTTCGATAAGTTATCCGAAAGCTCAGCGAACGTCGCACATGACGCCGGGCCGTCCCTTGACTCCGAGCAGATGTGGTTCAACGAAGTTCAGAAGGCGCCGATCCCGGCTTACAAAAAGAATTGGTTTCGATCCGCCAATTTCCGTCGCGCGATCTCGGAAGCGGTCAATCGTGCGGACATGGCCAAGATTGTCTTCCGTGGACATGCGCAGCCCGCAATCGGGCCCGTGTCTCCGGCAAACAAGTTCTGGTTCAACGCGAAACTCAAGCCGCAGCCTTACTCGCCCGACACCGCCCTCAAAATGCTTCAGGCAGATGGCTTCCGCATGGAAAATGGAACGCTCAAGGACAAAGATGGGAATGCTGTTGTCTTCTCGATCATTACGAATTCGGGGAACAAATACCGCGAGCGCATGGCGACGATGATGCAGGAAGACCTGCAGAAGATTGGGATCCACGTAAACGTCGTGACACTCGACTTCCCTTCCCTCATCGAGCGCATGACACAATCCTTCGACTATGAAGCGATCCTGCTGGGACTAACCAATGTTGGTCTCGATCCCAACGATCAGATGAACGTTTGGCTGAGTTCTTCTGACAATCATCAGTGGAATCCTTCGGAGAAAACTCCCGAAACCGCATGGGAAACGGAGATCGACAAACTGATGCGCGCCCAAGCGTCTTCGGCCGATGCAAAAAAGAGAAAAGAGAGTTTTGATCGCGTGCAGGAGATCGCCGTGGATCAGATGCCTTTCATCTATCTGGTAAATAAGAACGCATTATCAGCAGTCGCCGCAGATGTTCACGGAGCCAGTCCGGTGATTCTGTCGCCACAGACCTATTGGAACGCAGAGCGGCTGTCGGTAAAGTGAGAGTCACTGCCAGCAGATGTTAAAGAGCAAATCAGTACCCGAAGAAACGGAATAATGAATCAAGCCCCACAAGACGTTCTGCTCGCAACGCGCCTTTCGGTGCGCTATGGCGGCAAGCCTCCTGTGTTGAAGGATGCGGCTCTTGAGGTGCGACGGGGTGAAGTGCTCGGCCTGATCGGCCAAAGCGGCTCAGGAAAAAGTACCCTTGCACTCGCGATATTGGCATTGCTCGATCGCAAGAGAGTATCGCTTGAGGGCTCGATCGTCTTTGACGGCTGTGATCTATTGAACTTCCGTGAAAAGGAAATGCGCGATCTGAGGGGCCGGAAAGTTTCTCTCGTCCTGCAGAGCCCGCTGTCATCTCTCAATCCTGCGCTGAAGATTCGCACTCAACTGAAAGAAGCATGGCGCGCCCATTCCTCACAGGCGTCGGGACAGTCCGATTGCGATCAGGTAATCCGTCGATCGCTGGAGAGCGTGAGTCTCCCTTCCAGTGATGAATTCCTGACGAAGTATCCCTCTCAGATGAGCATCGGGCAGGCTCAACGAGTCCTGATTGCAATGGCGGTCATGCACCGGCCTGCCCTCTTGATTGCCGACGAGGCCACTAGCGCGCTCGATGTGATCACGCAGTCTGAGATACTGGCACTTTTTCGTGAATTGAACCAAGACTCCGGGATGTCGATTCTGTATATCTCTCACGACCTCGCATCAGTAGCCGGAATTTGCGACCGCGTTGCCATCCTGCACGAGGGAGAAATCGTGGAATCGGGAGAAACTTCCCAAGTGCTCACCGAGCCGCAGCATGCATACACTCGCCGCCTCGTCGCATCCATACCCAAATTGCCTGTTCCGCGCCCAAATAGTCGAGCAGCAAACGTCTGATCGAATTCGCGCTGCACACCGCACCTCGTTTGACTCACGTTCCGCTCTCTCGCCAAACTCATCCGCCAACCGTTCTTCAACCGCGGAGAAATGAGACAAACTGTCCCACGCCCACCTTCGTGGGACACATTGACCCAACCACCTTCTCGCGATCCATTATAACGCCTTTAGAATCAATAGCTTAAATTATTAGAATTGGTGCATCTCGTGCAACGTACCCGGTGGTACATAGCGCGAAGTTCCCCCGATCCGTTCAGAAAGGTGCCACTTTTATGGTGCGGACACAGAAAGTACCGAAGCCGATTGGGCGCAACGAGCGTCATAGTGCGGCTTGGGGTAAACGTCTCGGCATGTTTGTCCTGCTGGCCAGCAGCATGGCCTTTGGCCAGTGGACGAACAATGCCGGCCGCTTCTCACGCATCTCTCCGGAACTTTCCGGATTGATGAGCCAGGCGAAGCTGGGTACAGCGCGGGGAAAGACTGTTCAAGTCATCGTGCAGTACAAGCAGGTACCCACGGCAACCCACTATGCAACGATGGCTGGACGTGGCGGCCGCCTGCACAACAAACTGCACTCCATCAAGGGTGCGGCCTTCACAATTCCGGTGAGCGCGCTGCCTGCTCTCGAGGCAGATCCGGCAATCGCATCGGTCACGATCGACCATCCTATGCAGTTGATGGACGATACGACGGATGCTGCTATCGGCGTTGCCTCAGCATGGAACTCCGGTTACAACGGGGCTGGCATCGGCGTAGCGGTGATCGACAGCGGTATCAACGACAGCCATCCCGATCTTTGGAACTCGGCTCACACGAATTCGCGGGTCGTCTATCACCAGGACTTCACTGGAACCCCGACGACGAACTCCAGCGGTGGCAATTATGACCTCTATGGCCATGGCACGCACGTGGCTGGAATCATCGGCGGCAATGGTTATCTTTCCGGCGGGCAATATCAGGGTGTCGCCCCCGGCGTGAACCTGATCGACCTGCGCGCGCTCGATGCCAATGGCGCCGGCACCGACAGCACGGTCATCGCCGCCATTCAGCAGGCGATTGCCTTGAAGAACGCCTACAACATCCGCGTCATTAACCTCTCGCTAGGCCGCGGAATTCCTACGAGCTATACACAGGATCCTCTGTGCCAAGCCGTGGAAGCGGCTTGGAATTCGGGAATCGTCGTTGTCGTGGCCGCAGGCAACTACGGCCGCCTGGGCATTAGTGGCAGCAACGGTTACGGAACCATTACAGCTCCTGGCAACGACCCCTATGTGATCACAGTGGGCGCCACCAAGAGCGAAGGTTCTTCGCTGTTGTCCGCCGAGACGATTGCCAGTTACAGCTCGAAAGGGCCAACGACGTATGACCACGTCGTGAAGCCTGACCTCGTTGCTCCTGGAAATGCCATTGTTTCGCTGTCAGCTCCCGGAGCCACGCTGGAGGGACTGTACTCCGGCGATCTAGTCACCGGAACTGACGGGAACTCCGACTACTTTAAGCTCAGCGGCACAAGCATGGCGACTCCGGCGGTAGCCGGGGCAGCCGCCATCCTGCTCTCCGAGCAAAGCACTCTTACTCCGGATCAGGTGAAGGCTCGCCTGATGAAGAGCGCGTACAAGATGGGTCTGACCTCCAGCATGGCCTTTGTGCCTCACCTGCAGCAGACCTTTACCAGCTTGTACGACCTGTTTACGGATGGATCCGGAATTCTCAACGTGCAGACTGCCGTTGCGAGCACGGATCTTGCTCCGTCAACGGTCGGATCAGCTCTGTCTCCGAGTGTTGTTTTCAATCCTCAGACCCACACGGTTTCGCTGGTGAACGGAAACTCTTCCGTTGCCAGCAACTCGGTGGTATGGGGAACCTCGGTGGTTTGGGGAACTTCGGTGGTATGGGGAACCTCGGTGGTTTGGGGAACCTCAGTGGTTTGGGGAAGTTCGGTGCCGTGGAACGACAACACCACCAGTGCATTCAGTGTGGTGTGGGGCTCCAGCACTGGAACCGCCTCAGCCACCAGCGTCGTGTGGGGCGCATCGGT
>Ga0335073_10000959_pt1 | contig 38158 bp, 34 predicted proteins | sample Lox_Sample_22_FD_207093 | JGI IMG/M metagenome (GOLD analysis project Ga0335073, IMG submission 207093) | Soil microbial communities from Loxahatchee National Wildlife Refuge, Florida, United States - Lox_Sample_2.2 | ecosystem: Environmental > Terrestrial > Soil > Wetlands | place: USA... | reverse complement strand
GGAACATCTCAGTGACCCGGCCGGTGCGCTAGAGGCGCTGATGAACGTACTCAGGCCTGGCGGATCCCTTACCGTCATCGAGGGCGATCACGGCTCGGCGTACTTCCATCCGACCAGCGAGCAAGCTCGCCGCGCGATTCAGTGCCTGATTGACCTGCAGCAACAGGCCGGGGGCGACTCGCTGATCGGACGCCGGCTGTATCCGCTGCTGGCGCAGGCGGGCTACCGGGATGTACATGTGACTCCCTTGGTGGCCTACGCCGACGGCAGCAGGCCCGACCTGGCGGATGCCTTCACGCGCAAGACGTTCACGGCGATGGTCGAAGGAGTTGCCGGAGAAGCTGTCGGCCAGGGCCTTATCGATCCAGTGAGCTGGTCAGCCGGAGTCCGGGACCTGCGGCGGGCTGCGGGCAGCGACGGGACCTTCTGTTACACGTTCTTCAAAGCTGTCGCTGTGCGCTGAGTCGACGGCGGGGGCAACGGAGAAGCCCGAATTCGTTGCAGTTACCGGGCAGACGGCCCACGGGCAAGGCCTATCATTATAGGGTGTTAAGCGGTCAGCATGATAGGCCACACTAGGGCGACGGCTGCACAGGAGGACGAGACATGCGTTATCGCCTGCTCGGCAAGACCGGCTTGTCGGTATCTGAGATCGGCTACGGCTCGTGGGGCATCGGCGGGTCGATGTGGATCGGGGCGCAGGAAGATGAGTCGATTACTGCGCTGAACCGCGCGATCGAGCTAGGCGTGAACTTCATCGACACGGCTCGCGGCTACGGGGAGAGCGAGCGCATCGTAGGCCGCGTCGTCCGCGAGCACAGCGGCGACGAGCTGTACGTGGCGACCAAAGTCCCCCCGAAGAACGGGATCTGGCCGGCTCCAAGCGGCGTCGACCCTGCTGACACATTTCCGGGCGATCACATCCGCGCGAGCCTGGAGACCAGTCTGCGCGCCTCCGGGCTCGAGGCGTTCGACGTCCTGCAGTTCCACGTGTGGAGCGATGAGTGGATGGGGCGCGGGGACTGGTTGGAGACCATCGAGGCGCTCAAGGCCGAGGGCAAGATTCGCTTCTTCGGCGTCTCGGTCAACGACTACCAGCCGGGCAGCGTGCTCGAGCTTGTCCGCAGCGGCCATTGCGACACCGTGCAGGCGATCTACAACGTGTTCCATCAGGAGCCAGAGGACCAGCTGTTGCCGACGTGCGCCGAGCACGGAGTTGGCGTGATAGTGCGCGTCCCGCTGGACGAGGGCGCCCTGACTGGACAGATCACCGTCGACACCACGTTCCCGGACGGGGACTTCCGCAACCGCTACTTCGGGGGCGACCGTAAGGCCCAGGTTGAGCAGCACATCGACGCCCTGACGTCGGACCTCGGCATCAGCCGCGACGAGGTAGCCGGGTATGCGTTGCGTTACGTCCTCAGCGAACAGGCAGTTTCGGCGGTCATCCCCGGCATGCGAACGGTGCGCAACGTTGAGCGGAACGCGGCGGTGAGTGACCTAGGCCCGCTGACCGACCAAGAGCGGCAGACACTGGCCCGGCACCGCTGGGAGAAGAACTTCTACCCCGGCTGACGTACGCTGTCGCCGATCAGCGGCACCGCGCCACGCGCTGCCAGCTCCGCCACGATGCCTTCCGCCGCCCGGCGCTTGAGCTCGGCCAGCGATTCCTCGCTGTAGAACGCCACATGCGGGGTGATGACCACCCGGCCGTCGGCGAGCAGGGGGTTCGCCGGATCCGGCGGCTCGGCTTCCAGCACGTCGAGCGCCGCGCCGGCCAGCCGCCCGCCGGAGATCGCCTGGCCGAGCGCGATCTGGTCGACGAGCCCGCCACGAGAGGTGTTCACCAGCACGGCAGTTGGCCGCATCGTCGCCAGCCGGGTCGCGTCGATGAGGTGGAAGGTCTCCGCTGACAGGGGAAGGTGCAGCGTGACGACGTCGCTGGTCGCCAGCAGTTCCGCCATGGTGAGGACCGGAACGGCGGAATTGCCGGGTGGCACTATGTCGCAGCCAACCACGTCGAAGCCGAGCGCGGCGGCCTTCCGGGCGACGGCTTGGCCAATCCGGCCGAGGCCCAGCACTCCGAGCCGCAGCGTTGACAGGCGGTGCAGTTGGCCCTGAGCGCGGAGGTCCCAGTGGCCGGACCTGACGTTGCGCGCGTAGCTGTCGATGCCGCGGCACAGGGACAGGATCAGAGCGATCGTATGGTCGGAGACTTCCTGAACTGCATAGTCCGGCACGGACACGATCGCTACGCCGCGAGCGTGCGCTGCCGCGACGTCGATCGTGTCCAGGCCCGCGCCGTATCGCCCGACTACCAGGCAGCCGGGCAGCCCGGTCAGCACCCCGGCGGTCACTGGCGCGTACTGCACGAGCAGCGCGACTGCTCCGTAGCCGGCCGCGAGCACGTCGTCCTCACTGCGGCAGTGCCCAAGCAGCACCCGGAGCCCGGCTGCGGTGAACACGGCCTGCTCAATCTGCACGTCCGGATGGTCGCAGTCGGTGATCAGCACGAGCGGACGCCCATCGCGCTGGTCAGCCAGCGCGGTCACTGCCGCGCCCCGTCGCTCCACTGATTCCACACCGGGGTCAGCGCGTCATGGACGAGGCAGAACCGGCGGTACGCCTCCTGGTAGCGGGCGGCGGCATCCGGACTCGGACTAAATACCTGGGCCGGGCGGACCATCTGCTCGGCAGCGGCTATCGCGTCACGGTGCCAGCCTGCCCCGACAGCAGCGAGGATCGCCGCCCCTAGTATCCCTCCCTCGGTCAGGGCCATGGTCTGCACAGGGTGACCGAAGATGTCCGCACGCATCTGGTTCCACAGGGCGCTGCCCGCCCCGCCGCCGGTGCAGCGGACCGCACCTTCGGCCCCATCGGGGCAGACGCACTCAAGCGCCCGACGGTCCTCGAAGGTGATGCCCTCCATGACCGCCCGGATGAAGTGCGGCCGGTGGTGACCGAGGCCGGCGCCGACGAAGGAACCACGGGCCTCCGCACTGCCGAGCGTCCGCTCGCCGAGCAGGTAAGGGAAAAACAGCAATCCGCCGGAGCCGGGCTCAACCCCGGCCGCCAGGCACGTGGCCGCGTCGAAATCAACTGCGGCCCGATCGGCCGGCGCGGTTTCTCCCGGCTGCAGCAGATCAAGCCACCACCGGAAGGCCTGGCCGGCCGCGTCGCTGATGCCGAACCAGACCCACCCGCCGCTGGCTGACCGCAGGTTCATGACCCGCATGTCCGACGACGCTACGGGAGCAGCTGCGGCCATGATGGACGCGGTGCCAGCTACCAGCCCGGCGCGGCCTGGTGTCGTGATCCCGGTGGCGAGCAGCTGGCACAGCATGTCGCCCGCGCCGGCAACGACCGGCGTGCCGGATGCCAGGCCAGTCTGCCTGGCGACGTCGGGGCCGACGGTACCGATCACGGTTGCTGAGTCGGCAATGTCCGGAAGCTTGCTGCGTTCCACGCCTAGCGCCGCCATCAGGTCGGGAGACCAGGTACAGGTCGCGGCATCACACAGGAACGACCCAGATGCCTCCGACGGATCCGTGGCCAGCACGCCGCACAACCGCAGGTTCACATAGTCCTTGGCGACCAGCAGGCAATCGGCGGCCTCGTACGCGGCCGGCAACTGCGAGCGGAGCCAGGCCATCTTGAAGCCGGCCCACGCCGGTAGCGGCCGGTTCCCGGCCAGCATCGACAGGTCCTCCGCGTCGGGGCGGCGAAGGAACTCCGTCACCTGCTCAAGACTGCGCTTGTCGCTCCAAATCGCCGCCCGGTCCGTGACTTGTGCTCCAGACACGTCGCACGCGACCAGGCTGTGCATCTGGGCGCCGACTCCCACGGCCTCTATCCGTGCCTGCGGGTTACGCCGCACGACCGTCGCGAGGTTGGCCACAGTGGTGTCCCACCACTGCCTCGGATCCTGCTCGGCCCAGCCGGGCCTCGGGGCGTAGAGGTCGAGGGGCGACGCGGCGACGTCCGTGATGCTGCCGTTGCCGTCCACGAGCGCAGCCCTGGTGCTCTGGGTGCCGATATCAATGGCAGCGACGTACTCAGCCGTCATCGTCGGCTCCTGGCTCCGCCGGCCGGGACTGGCCAGCGCCTGCCATATTCATCCGGTGCAGTTCAGGGCCGTCGGCGCCGCGAAACACCCGCCAGCCGAATCCCGCGTCGGCAACGGAATCGTAGTCATGGCCCGCGTCGCCGAAGTAGACGGCAAGGAAGACGAGCGGCGCATCCCCGATGTTGACGGTGCGGTGCGCCCAGCCTGGCGGGACGTAGACGGAGGCACGCGGCTCGAGATCCTGCCGGGCGAACTCACCCGTCCTAGATTGCATCAGCATCACGCCCGAACCGGACATGCCCAGATAGAACTCGGCCGAGTCCCGAACGTGATGGTGCCCCTTGGTCATGAAGTACTCAGTACCGATGGTGCCCGGCATGATGATGGTGGTGCGGAAGGTGAGGTGACCTGCCTCCGCCGGAACGCTGGCGTCATAGCCGGTGTAGATCACCGGATCGTCGCCGTGCGCCAGCAAGCTGCGCGCGGCTTCCTGGTCAGCATAGGCGCCGATCATTTCGCTGAGCCGCCTGGAGAAACCGGCGGCCGCCGGAACCAGCGAACCGCTGTCGAAGTCCAGCATCGCGCGGAATGGCTGCATCTCCGTCGTCCGTCAGCCGGCCGAAGCGGACTGCGGCCGGGCCGTCCGGACTGGCGCCGGCAGGCTGACTCCCAACTCGCCGATATGCACCGGACCGCCGGTCGAAATCGCGCGGTTAGCCGCGGCGCCGAGGAGCACCGAAGCAGCCCCGTCAAGATGCGACGCTGCGCGGCCCCACGGGTCGGCAGGCGGATTCGGCGCGAAGATCTGCTCGAGCATCGCCGCATCGCCGCTATGCGGACCGGCGCCGGACTCCACGTCGATCTCGACGGGGCCTGCGAACATCGGATACAACCGGAGCTGGCGGCGCTGGCCTGGGGCAGTAGCAGCGGGACTGGCGGCAACGGCCTCGCCTGTCGGCGTCTGCTCGAGGATGTGCGCGCCGTGTTGCTCGCGCAGCTCGATCCGGCCTTTGTCGCCGGTAATGGCCACTATCAGGCCCTCCCACGGAGAGTAGGCGACGAGAGAGTAGCTGAGCAGCGCGCCGCCGCGGTATCTCGCGGCGACCACCATGGTGTCCTCGGCCGAAATGCCGTCGCCGAACACATTGCGGTCTCGCAGGTAGCCGGTTTCCCGCTCTGCCTCGAGATAAAGGCCGCGGAGCATAGGGCTGCGCGACAGGTCGATGGCAAACGGATCGACTTGTTGTCCAGCGGTAGGCGCGTGATCGGTGTAGCGGTGATAGCCATATCGCTCGCCGCGCCCGGCCGCAGCTTCACGCCCGTAGAACGACAGCGACCCCATCGCGAAGACCGTCTCCGGCCACGATTCGATCCACCAGTTCACCAGGTCGAAATGGTGCGTCGCCTTATGCACGAGCAAGCCACCGGATAGGTCCTTCTCCCGGTGCCAGCGACGGAAATAATCAGCGCCGTGACTGGTGTCGAGCATCCAGGAGAAGTCGACGAGGCGGGGCGTTCCGATCGCACCACTGGCGACCAGCTCGCGGATCCGGGTGTAGCCAGGCTCGTACCGGTAATTGAAGGTCACCGTGAGGCGGCGCCCGGTGCCTTCGATCGCGGCCAGGATCGCCGCTACCTTCTCCGCATCGATCGTCATCGGCTTCTCAGAGATCACATCGCAGCCGTGCTCCATCGCCGCGATGATGTAGCGGTGGTGGTAGGCGTCCACGGTTGTCACGACCACGACGTCGGGCCGCTGCTGCGCCAGCATGAGCTCGAACTGCTCGGCGCCATAGGCCGCTACCTCGTCCCGGTGATGGCGCTCCGCCAGTCTCCGGTTGTGGTAGCTGGCACGCACCGAGCTGATGTCGCATAGCGCGACGAGCTCACAGTGCTCCCGGTACGTCCCGCAGATGGCGTCGACGTACATCGTCGCCCTGCTCCCGGTGCCGACGATGGCGTAGCGAGTCTTAACGCGCGGCTGGTCAGGCATTGCGCCCGCAGTCGGTCATCGTCGGCTCACGGTCATGGTGAGGTAACCTCCAGCTCGAACTTGAAGTTGTCGCCGCGGTAGATCGCGACGTAGTACTCAAAGAGGACACCGTCGGCACTACGGGTTACGCTCTCCACGCGCAGCGCGGGCAAGCCGGTCTGGACGCGCAGGTGCTTGGCATCCTCGGCGGTCAGCGCGGTAGCGTCGATGGCCCGGTGGCCGGTCGCCGGGTGTACGCCGTAGTTCTCTGCCAGCACCTGGTACAACGACCGGTCGGTCATATCCATATCGGTCAGGCCGGGAAACAGGCGGGCGGGCAGCACGGTGCGCACGACTTGTACTGCGCGTCGGTCCACGCTGCGGACCCGGTCGAACCGGATCACTTCCTCGCCCAGCCCGATCTCGACGAGCTTCGCCAGGCTGACCGTGCTGGGCTCGGTGCGCAGCGCCAGCACCTTCGAGCGCACGGTGTGGCCGGCGCGCTGCATCGACTCGTAGAACCCAAGCGAGTGCTGGACGAAGCTGGTGTTGAGCGTTCGGCCAGTGACGTAGGTGCCCTTGCCCTTGACCTTGTGGACGAGGCCCTCTGCCTCGAGCTCCGCCAGAGCCTGCCGGACCACCGTGCGGCTTACTGAGTACTGCTTGCACAGCTCTGATTCGGACGGCAGCATGTCGCCCTCAGTGCCGCTCTCAATGCCCTTGACAAGGATGCGCTTGAGCTGCTGGTAATACGGCTCAAAAGAGCGCACGTCAATCCCCACCGCAAGATCCGTCATGACAGGATTATAGGTCGCCGCGCGCACCGCGCCGGTTAGCGACTGCTCCGCCGTGGCCCCTCCTCGACGAGTCGGAACTCCCGGATGTACAGCTGCTGCCTGCCACCCTAGCCTCCGAGCATCCTACCATCTTGACATCCTGTCATGATAGGACTAACTTTACGGTTACTTACAGTAATGATGGCCGCAGTGGCCATTACTGCTGGTCTTGGCTAGGGCAGGGCAATCGCCAGGGGTGGCAGAATGCCGTCAGCCCGGCCACCGTTCCACGTGTGACGTCCAAGGCCGAGGAAGTAAATATGAGACTGTACTCAGGATCTTTAAGGAGCAGCCGTAAGCGGGGCGCGCTCTGCCTCGCGGCCTGCTCCGCAGTCATGCTCGCGCTGCTGGCCGCGTGCAGCAGCAGCAGCGGAAGCGGCAGCTCGAAGAGCGTGCACCTTACCTATGCCCTCTGGGACCCGGTACAGGAGGTCGGGTACAAGAAGTCGATCGCGCTGTTCGAGAAGTCGCACCCCAATATCTCGGTCACGGTCGAGCAGATCCCCTATGCGGATTACGAGAGCAAGCTCACGGCGGAGTTCGCGTCGGGCAGCGGCCCAGACGTCTTCTGGGTGAACACGCCGTTCCTCGCGCAGTTCGAGCAGGCCAAGGTCATGCTGAACCTCGCGCCGCTGATCAAGAAGTACCACGTGAACATGTCCATGTACCGGCCTGCGCTGGTCGCGCTGCACTCCAACAACGGAGCGATCTACGGGCTGCCCAAGGACTGGGACACCGAAGGCATCTTCTACAACAAGACTTACTTCGCCGCGCACCACATCAGCATCCCGGCGAACCTTAACTGGAACCCCACCAACGGCGGCACCTTCCTGACGCTGGCGAAAGAAGCGACGATCGACAAGAACGGCAACAACGCTCTCTCGCCGAAGTTCAACCCCAACGCCATCGCGACGTACGGGGTGGCGATCGTCAACCAGCCCGACATCGGCTACGGCCCGTTCCTGGCCAGTGACGGCGTGCCGGTGTTCCAGCAGAAGGGCCTTGCGGCCGGGGTCAAGTGCTCGTGCTACCCCAAGAGCATCACGTTCGACACGCCTGCTGGCATCGCGTCCCTGCAGTTCCTGATGAACCTGTCGCTCAAGTACCACGTGGCACCGCCGGGCAGCGAGTACGGCTCGAACGCTGCCGCGCCGACCAACGAGGACGTGACGCTGTTCTCGGCCGGCAAGGTGGCGATGGATGTGGAAGGCGACTGGTTCACCGACTCGATCGCGTCGGCGGCCAAGTTCAAGTTCGGCGTGCTGCCGATCCCGACCGGGCCGGATGGCCGGTGGAGCTTTACCAACGGCCTGATCGATGCCATCAACGTGCACAGCCCGAACCAGACGGCCGCCTGGGAACTCGAGCAGTGGCTCGGATCGCCAACCTCGGAGTCGATCATGGGCTCCGGCGGGTACATCTGGCCGGGCATCGCGTCGCTGGACACGACGTTCCTGAACTACTGGAAGGCCAAGGGCGTCGACGTCAGCCCGTTCCTCGAAGAGGCGGAAGACTCCAGCCATGTCGAGACCCTGCCCGTAGCGCCGGAGGCCGGCCAGCTGATCACCTCACTGTCCACCAACCTCGGACCAGCCTGGCTGGGCTCCGAGCCGGTCGCTCAGGCGGTCGCAGCTGCCACCAAGCAAGGAAACCAGCTGCTGCAGAATCCGTCCCAGTAGGGCCGCAGCCATAGCTGTGTGATCGCGGCGGCGGGTTCAGGCTCGGAGACTGAACCCGCCGTCGTCAGTCGCTCAGCCGAGCTTCCGCAGCGTACTGGCCGCTGCTTCAGGCTCGATGTCGTTGGTAAACGCGCCGACGCCCGACTCTGAACCGGCGAGGTACTTGAGCTTGCCGGGCGCCCGGCGGATGGTGAACAACTCCAGGTGCAGGGCAAAGTCGGCGCGGCCGGCCCGGGTTGGAGCCTGGTGCCATCCGGACACGTACGGGGCGGGCGCATCGAACAGCCGGTCGAACCGCCGCAGCAGGTCGAGGTAGATCTCGCAGAACTCGGCGGACTCCGCCGGGTCGAGACCGGACAGATCCGCGACCCGGCGTGCCGGGTAGATATGCACCTCATAGGGCCAGCGCGCGGCATGGGGCACGAACGCCGTCCAGTGTTCGCCTGCGCAGACCACGCGTTCACCGTCTGATCGCTCGGCGGCCAGCATGTCGTCGAACAGATTCCGCCCGGTCTGCGTGCGGTACTCGCCGCAGGTAGCCAGCATGCGCGCCGTCCGCGGGGCAACGAACGGGTAGGCGTAAATCTGCCCGTGCGGATGGCTCAGCGTCGTGCCGATCTCGGGCCCGCGATTCTCGAAACAGAACACCTGCTCCACCCCCGGCAGCGCGCCGAGCTCCACGCTCCGGTCCGCCCAGGCAATCATGACCGTACCCGCCTGCGCTGGGGTCAGATCAGCGAACGATGCGGCGTGATCCTGGCTGAAGCAGACCACTTCGCACCGGCCGACTCCGGGCCTAGCGGCTAGCAGCCCGCCGACCGTGGCTGCGCCGGCTGGCGCGGGCACCAGCGATGGGAACCGATTCTCGAAAACCGCGACGTCGTATCCAGGAGCCGGGATCTCGGTCAGGTGGCCTGGCGCCGAAGGGCACAGCGGACACTCGCCTTCCAGTGGCTGATACGTGCGATCCTGGCGGTGGCTGGCGATGATGACCCACTCGCCGAGCATCGGGTCGTACCGAACCTGCGACGACAACTCGACCGGCCGCAGGTCCCTGGTATCGGGGAAGGCGCTGGCAGCTGCGGCGGAGTCACCGTAGTAGATGAGCTCACGGCCGTCCGCCAGCTTGACGACGGCCTTCGTCATGCTGCGCCGTCGTCGTCGGCCCCGGCAACCGGCTCGGGTTCGGCTTCCTCGGCGGTCAGCTCGGCTTCGTCGGCGATGATCAGTTCCGGAACCTGGCTGGCGATGGTCTCGCGCACGTCGGCCGTCAGGCCGGAATCGCTCACTACGACCGCGGCGTCGGCCAGCGCAGCGATCCCAGACAACCCGACAACGCCCCACTTGGTGTGATCTGCAAGCACGATTAGTCGGTGCGCAGAGGCGATCATCGCTCGGTTCATCTCAGCTTCCATAATGTTGGGCGTGGTGAACCCGGCATCTAGGTCCATGCCGTGCACGCCCATGAGCACCATGTCCGCGTGCAGATCTCGGACTGCCGCCACTGCCAGCGGGCCCACGAGTGCATCAGAGGGGGTCCTGACGCCGCCAGTGAGGATCACCGTCTGATGCGCCCGGTCGCTGCGCTCATGCAGGACCTCAGCCACGCGCAGCGAGTTGGTCAGCACCGTGAGGTCGGGAATCTCGGCCAGCCGTGAGGCCAGCGCGTGCGTCGTCGTGCCCGCCGAGACCGCGACTGCGGTTCCGGGCCGGACCAGGCGGGCCGCTGCAGCAGCGATCGCCTCTTTCGCCGCCCGTTCCCGTCCGACCTTCGCCTCGAACCCTGGCTCGTCGCTGCTGGCCGGCTCGATAATCACGCCTCCGTGAACCTTCTGCACTACGCCGCGGCTCACTAATGCCTGGATGTCCCGCCTGATCGTCATGTCCGACACGCCGAGCAGTTTGGTGAGCATGCTGACCCGAACCCCGCCCGCGCGGCTAACCTCCGCCAGGATCCGCCGCTGCCGCTGTGCCGCCAGCATCAGCCGTTCCTCGGATCCAGATCGGACGATGGTCCTGTTGTCTCGTTCTCTCAACACACCACACTCCTAGCTCGCGACGCCAGGCAGCGGCCAGTCGTACCGCCATTTTTCAATGATCACGTCTCGGTTTGGTAACACTTGCTTGACTAGACGCTCATTTGGCGTTGTTCTTTGATCGATATTGGCGTTCTTCGTGCGTTCAGGTCACGCCTGGCCATCACAAAGGCGCGGCGCCCGGGTAGCGAGAATCGCCCGAACCCGGATACTTCGGGCGTCATCCCGGTCGCCGTACCCCGACATCCTAACATCTTGACATCCTGTCATGATAGGAATACGTTAACCGTCACGATAAAGGTTGCCAGCAATCAACACAGCGGGCAGCAAGGCACGGCCGGGCGGGCGGTCGCCTCAGATCCGGACCGGGTCCGTGCGACCAAGCGTGTCTTGCTCTGCCCGCGGCGAGTAGCGCAGCTGAGGAGCCCGAAGTGGAGTTCACCAGGCTTGGCCGTAGCGGACTGAGCGTCAGCCGGCTGTGCCTGGGCACCATGAACTTCGGCGCGGAAGTGGACGAGCAAGACTCGTTTCCGATCCTCGATCGGGCACTGGACGCCGGCATCAACTTCCTCGACACGGCTAATACTTACGGTGGCCGGCTCGGCGTCGGTGCCACCGAGGAGATCGTCGGCCGGTGGCTCGCACGCGACCGCGGTCGCCGCGATGAGCTCGTCGTAGCCACGAAGGTCTACGGCCGGATGAGCACTGCCGTAGGCGACGGCGGCCTCTCGGCGCGGCACATCAGGAAGGCCTGCGAGGACTCACTGCGCCGCCTTCAGACCGACCGCATAGATCTTTACCAGATGCACCACATCGATCGGGCAGTGCCCGTCGACGAGGTGTGGGAGGCGCTGGAGTTACTGCTCAGCCAGGGCAAGATCATCTACTGCGGCTCGTCCAACTTCGCCGGATGGCACATCGCCAGAGCGCAGGAGGCTGCAGGAAAGCGGAACCGGCTAGGGCTGGTCTCCGAGCAGTCGCTCTATAACCTTGTGGAGCGCAGCCTGGAGCGCGAGGTAATCCCGGCTGCGGAGTATTACGGGCTGAGCATCATCCCCTGGTCGCCATTGCATGGCGGACTGCTAGGCGGAATGCTTGCGGAGGGCGGCAGCCGCCGAATGGGGGGACGGTCGGCCAACACGCTGCCTGGAGTCCGGCCGCAGCTCGAGCGGTACGAGGCGTTCTGCGAGAAGCTCGGCGAGCCGCCAGCCGTAGTTGCGCTCGCCTGGCTGCTGTCCCGTCCGCAGGTCGCCGCGCCGATTGTCGGGCCGCGCACGCTCGGTCAGCTGGAGGGCGCCCTGACGGCAGTGGATGTCAAGCTCGACGAGGCCGCGCTCAGCGAACTCGACGAGATCTTCCCTGGCCACCTGACCGCACCGGAAGATTACGCGTTCTAGATGAGCGCCATCAGCGATCCTGAGACCTGGTTGCACATCAACATTGCGGAGGCGCCCCGGTGACAAAGGTGGAGGTGCCGTCCGGCCGGCTCGCACCAGCCAGGACACGGCAGCCGAGCAAGAACGGCATGATGGGGCGGACAAGCGAGGGCCGGCTGGGCAAGTCGGGCTTCCGCGCGTTCCTCGGCGCGCTGCCGTTCATCACGCCGAGTTTCTTCGGCGTGATCGTGTTCCTGGTGATCCCGGTCATCGCGCTGTTCGTCATCAGCTTGCTCAACTGGAACCTGTTCACGCCTGCCACGTTCAACGGGTTTACGAACTACCTCAACATCTTCAGATTCGACGGCGCACGCAACTCCATCACCGTCACCCTCTATTACGTCCTGCTCAACATTCCGCTGCAGACCGTCGTCGCTCTCGGCCTGGCGATCATGCTCAACCGGAGGCGCCCGCTCATGGGCGTCTACCGGCTGCTTTTCGTCGTCCCGTACCTGTCGACGCCGGTGGCGACAGCGGTGATCTGGTACTGGGTGTTCGACCCCAAGTTCGGTGCGGTGAACACCCTGCTGGCTCACGTCGGCATCACCGGGCCGCAGTGGCTGTCGTCGTCGGCGTGGGCGATGCCGGTTGTCGCCATGGTCAACATCTGGCAGTACGTCGGCTACAACATGCTCTTCTTCCTGGCTGGCCTCCAGGCGATTCCGAGGCAGCTGTACGAGGCCGCTGAGATCGACGGAGCCGGTCCGATCAAGCAGTTCTTCCGAATCAGCCTGCCGCTGCTCAACTCGACGATGCTGTTTGTGCTGGTCACCGGCGTGATCGGATCGTTCCAGGTGTTCGACACCTTGTACGTACTGACACAAGGCGGGCCGGGCAACTCGACGGAGGTGATGAATCTGCGGATCTACCAGGTGGCGTTCACGGACTTCAAGCTCGGGGAGGCGGCGGCGATGTCGGTGGTGCTCTTCGGCATGATCCTCATCTTCACCATCGGGCAGTTCCTGTTCTTCAGGAACAGGACGACGTACGAGTACTCGGCATGACCGGGCAAGCGCTGGTGGAGCGCAGCCGGGAGATCCTGGGCCGGCCCATGCGCGCCTCCCGGCTTCCGTTGCCGGTCAAGGTGGTCCAGCTGACCGTCTTTTACCTGTTCCTGACCGCGGTGGCGGTCGTCTTCCTTGGCCCGTACATCCTCACTCTGTTCGCCTCGTTCAAGCCGATCGGCAAGATCTTCAGCGAGCCGGCCTGGGTTCCGCCCAACTCGCTGTACGTGCACAACTTCGTCTACGACTTGTTCACCGGCGAATTCCTGCGCTACCTGGCCAATACCGCGGGTGTGACGATCGTCCTGACCGTGGGCCAGGTGACATTCAGCATCCTCGCTGCCTACGCGTTCGCCAGGCTGAGCTTCCCTGGCCGAGACAAGATCTTCTGGATCTACCTGATGACGCTAATGGTGCCGAACGCCGTCACGATCATCCCCCTCTACACCATCATGCGCATGGCTCACCTGCTCAACACGTACTGGGCGATCTTCCTGCCCTACGTCTTCGGAGCCCCGTACACGATCTTCTTGATGCGGCAGTTCTTCCGCAATATTCCCCAGGAGGTCATTGACGCCGCGCGCGTGGACGGCTGTTCCGAATTCAAGATTCTACGGCGCATCATCGTGCCACTCTCCAAGCCGGTGATCATCACCGCAACGCTTATCGCCTTTGTCTTCGGCTGGAACAACTTCCTCTGGCCGCTGATCGTCACCAATTCACAAAACCTCTACGTGCTCACGATTGGCCTGGCCAACTTCCAGTCGAACATGAACTCTCAGTGGAATTACTCACTGGCGGGGTCGGTCATCACGCTCTTCCCGATGGCCGTCGTGTTCGCCATTTTCCAGCGGCACATCATTCGGTCGGTTTCCATAACACAGATTCGCTAGCTGCATTACCAGTGCCCGCGCAGGCGGGACCCGCCGGCTGAGCAAGCCGGGCGCTGTCCGGAAGGGATCAGAGAGGAGTGCTCTACCCAGCCATAGGCAAATCGGGCGGACGAATACGAGGAATACGATGAAAGGGATAAAACTACTTTCGTGCATTGCCGCACTCGGCCTCGCCGCCGGTGTCGCCGCCTGCTCGTCGAGCGGCCCATCTAGCAGCAGCGGCAAGGTGCACCTGACTTACGCGCTCTGGGACCCGAACGAAGAAGTCGGGTACAAGAAGTCCATTGCTGTCTTCGAAAAGTCGCACCCCAACATTAGCGTTACCGTGGTGCAGATTCCTTACCCCAACTATCAGGAGAAGCTGCAGGCTGAGTTCACTTCCGGCACCGGCCCCGACATCTTCTGGGTTAACACGCCGTGGCTTTCTACCTGGATCAAAGACGGTCTGATGATGAACCTCGCACCTGATATCGCGAAGGCGCACATCAACATGTCGCAGTACATCCCGTCGCTGGTTTCCCTGCACACCTACAATGGCGCCATCTACGGCCTGCCCAAGGACTGGGACACCATCGCGGTCTACTACAACGAGAACTACTTCGCGCAGCACCACATCGCCGTGCCAACGAGCTGGTCGTGGAACACCACAAACGGCGGCACGTTCCTGAAGGTGCTGCAGGAAGCGACCATCGACAGCAACGGGAACAACGCAACTTCACCGAAGTTCAACCCCAGCAAGGTCGTAACCTACGGCGCCCAGATGGACAACGCGATGCAGACTGGCTGGGGCAGCTTCCTTGCCGAGGACGGCGTCTACACGATCCCGAAGGCGTTCGCTTCGTCCGTGTCGTTCAACACGCCTAAAGCGGACCAGGTATTCCAGTTCATCCGCAACCTCATGTACAAGTGGCACGTCATGATCCCCGGCGCTGAGCTCGGGTCAAACGCCACTGACCCGTCGAGCGAGAACAACGCGCTGTTCGCGGCCGGCAAGATCGCCATGCAGATCGGCGGCGACTGGGAGACCACCGGCACCTATGCGGACGTGGGTAGCAAGTTCAAGATCGGCGTTATCCCGCTGCCGGCCGGCCCCGATGGCACGTGGAGCGTGTTCAACGGGCTCATTGACGCCATCAACCCGCACACGCCGCACTTCCAGCAGGCCTGGGAGCTCGAGCAGTGGCTCGGCTCGGAGGCGTCCGAGAAGATCATGGGTGAGGGCGGCTACATCTGGCCGGCGATCCCGAGCCTGGATCCGCTGTTCGCCGCCTACTGGGCCAAGAAGGGCGTGAGCATGTCCGGCTTCCTCAGCGAGTCGAAGGGCAACCTCACCGACTGGCCGAATACCCCGGGCATGAACCAGGGCCTGACCGACATGCAGCGTGACATGGGGCCGATCTGGCTCGGGCCTGGCAGTCTGGCCCAGACATCGACCGACGTCGCTCAAGCGGCAACTGACGCCAACCACGATCTGTCGTCAGCTGGCGCATAGCACGTGACGGCAGCCGGTCTGCGGGGCCCTGCCGGCCCCGCAGACCGCGCCGCGCGTCATGCAAACCAAGGAGGAGGCAGTGATCGCGGACGGTGACAGGTACGAGCACTTGCCTTACCGTCAGTGCGGCCTAAGCGGCATCAGGCTTCCGGCGCTGTCGCTTGGGCTCTGGCCGAACTTCGGCGGCCGGCGCCCGCCGGAGGAAGCGCGAAGCCTGTTGCTGCGTGCCTTCGATCTCGGCATCACGCACTTTGACCTGGCCAACAACTACGGCCCGCCGTATGGATCGGCGGAGGAGACGTTCGGCCGGGTGATGCGATCCGACCTGGCCCGGTATCGGGACGAGTTGCTGGTATCGACGAAGGCAGGCTTCGACATGTGGCCTGGTCCCTACGGCGACGGCGGCTCCCGCAAGTACCTGCTCGCTAGCCTGGACCAGAGCCTGCGCAGGATGGGCCTGGATTATGTGGACATCTTCTACTCGCACCGCCCTGACCCCGATACACCGCTGGCGGAGACCATGGGCGCGCTGGCCAGCGCGGTCCAGGCCGGCAAGGCGCTCTATGTCGGGATCTCCAACTACCCGGCGGACCGCACGGCCGAGGCGGCCGCGATGCTTCGCCAGCTCGGCACTCCGCTGCTGATCCACCAGCCGTCGTACTCCATGCTGAATCGGTGGGTCGAGGACAAACTGCTGGACGTGCTGGGCAGCGAGGGCATCGGCTGCATCGCGTTCTCCCCGCTAGCGCAGGGCGTGCTCAGCGGCAAGTACGCCGCTGACATTCCGCTAGCCTCGCGTGCGGCCGAGAACTGGACGCTGACCGGTTCGGACCTCAGCGATCAGGTAGTGCGCCGGGTGGCCGGCCTGGCCGCGATCGCGAGAGAGCGCGGGCAGACCCTGGCGCAGCTCGCGATCGCATGGGTGCTGCGCGACTCGCGAGTCACCTCGGCTCTTATCGGAGTCAGGACTGACACTCAGCTGCAGGAAAACGTTGCGGCGGTCAGAGCACCGGGCCTGACCGCCGAGGAACTGGCGGCGATCGAACGGTGCCTTGAGGAGTGAACGTGGCAGAGCAGACATCCAGTGGCGCCCATCCGGCAAGCGGAATCGTTTCGTCCGCGGGGCGGGCAGCCGGCGACCAGCTCGTTGACCCGGCGGAGATTCCCTGGGTGCCGCAAGCCGACGGCGTCTGGTTCCGGCCGCTGCGGCTGTCGCCGGAGCTCGGCACCTGGACGAACTTGCTGCGGGTCACCAGGCAGGGCGTCATCAACCTGCACCGGCACGTTGCGCCAGTCGAAGCCTGGGTCGTCCAGGGCCAGTGGCGATACCTGGAACACGACTGGGTAGCGCGGCCGTCCTGCTATGTCTACGAGCCCGCCGGCGACGTACATACGCTCGTCACGCAAGGCGATGAGGAGATGATCACGCTGTTCTCGATGCACGGGCCTATCGAGTACATCGGGCCGGACGGCGAGATCACGTTCGTCGAGACTGCCGAGACGAAACTGCGCCGGTACCTCGACTTTTGCGAGTCCCATCACCTCCCGGTCGCTCCCGTCATCAGGTAACCGGAACACGGCGAGATGGACTTTCAGCTGAGCGGACGCGTAGCCATTGTCAACGCAGCGAGCCGCGGCCTCGGGCGCGGCGTCGCGGAGGCGCTTGCCGCCGAGGGAGCCAGACTGGTCATCTCCTCGCGGACGCAGGCAGATATCGAGAAGGCTGCCGAGCAGATCTCCGCAGCGCACGCGACCGACGTGATCGCAGTGCCTGCCGATGTTTCTGTTCCCGGCACGGCGGAGCGACTGATCGCCACTGCCGTCGACAGCTTCGGGGCGGTCGACATTCTGGTCAACAACAGCGGCGGGCCCCCCGGTGGCACGTTCTCCGACTTCGACGACTCGGCCTGGCAGCGGGCGTTTGAGCTGCTGCTGCTCAACGTCGTCCGGATGACCCGCGCCGCGCTGCCGTACCTCCGCGCGAGCGGCCAGGGCAGGATCGTCAACGTCGCGTCGTCGGCGGTAAAAGAGCCGATCCCCGGGCTGATCTTGTCGAATAGCCTGCGGGCCGGGGTTGTCGGCCTGGCGAAGACCCTCGCCGACGAACTCGCGCCGGACCATATTACGGTGAACAACGTGCTGCCCGGCCGCATCCTGACTGACCGGCTTCGTGGCCCGTTCATCGAGCCGGCCCGGCTCGCGGGCATCGACGTGGACGAGCTGGCGCGGGCTGAGGTGGCCAAGGAAGTTCCGCTCGGCCGCGTCGGCGAGCCTGCCGACCTGGCGGGCCTTGTGGCGTTCCTCTGCTCGTCAGCCGCTGGGTATCTGACCGGTCTGACGGTGACGGTCGACGGAGGCAGGATGCGCGCCATCTTCTGACCCTGGCCGAGCGGGAGCCAGGCGCTCGCGGCAATATCCGGATCTATTACCTGGAGGTGCGGCAATGGAGCTTGACGGTAAGCGGGTCGCGGTTCTGATCGAGGACGACTACAACCTGGACGAGTTCATCTATCCGTATCATCGCCTGACCGAGGCCGGTGCCGAAGTCAGGGTTGTCGGCACCAGCCGTGCGGACACCTTCAGCAGCCACGGCAGGGTCGTCAGATCCGACCTGCCTGCCGCGCACGCGAGGGTCAGCGACTTCGATGCAGTGATCATTCCCGGCGGGTACGCGCCGGACCGGATGCGGCGGGACAAGGACATGGTGGACTTCGTCCGCGGCATGGACGGGGCGGGCAAGCCGGTGGCAGCGATCTGCCATGCCGGCTGGATGCTCGTCTCAGCAAAGATCGTGAACGGCCGACGTGCCACCTGTTTCTACTCAGTGCGCGACGACCTCGAAGCCGCCGGAGCCCAGTGGGTCGACGAGGCGGTTGTGGTCGACCGCAATCTGATCACCTCGCGGACGCCCGCTGACCTCCCGGTCTTCTGCCGTGCGCTGATTGAGGAGATGCAGCGAACGCCGGCTGTCGTGAGCTGATGCGGTAGCTACTCTGACTGGAACCCGACTTCGGAGCGCCAGCTGTACTGCGGCTCGTATCCAAGCAGGCGGCGGGCCTTGGCGGTGTCGAACATCGACTCGTGCGGCCCCGCCTCACGGCGCCAGGGCACGTCAGGGAAGAATTCCTCGACTAGCGACGTGATGGGCTTGCTCATCACCGTGTCCGGGCTGGCGATGATGAACACTTCCGCGCCGGTGATCGGCGCCTCGATTGCCTTGCGCACCGCCTGCGCCGCGTCCCTCGCGTCGATGTAAGACCAGAGGTTCCACTTCCGCCGTGCCGGGTCGTCGTCGAACTCGGGGAACTGCGCGTAGTCCTCTGTCAGCATGACGTTCGAGAAACGCAGGCTGATTATCTTCATCTCCGGGTCCCACCGGCAGAAGTGCCTGGCCATCTCCTCGCCGACCGTCTTAGACAGTGCGTACGCAGTCTCCGGCCGGGGTGGGTACTCCTCGTCAACCGGCACGTACGGAGGCGGGTTGTTGAAGGGCAGCCCCAGTACGGTCTCGCTGGACGCCGACACAATCGTGTGGATGCCGAGGTGACGCGCGGCAGCGAAGACGTTATACGTGCTGATGACGTTGTTGCGGAACAGCTCAGCGCCGGGCGCCCAGCCCGGGGCAGGGACCGCGCCCAGATGCACGACGGCGTCAACGCCGCGATGCCGATCGTCGACCTGATGCAGGACTTCCATGGTCTGGCCCATGTCGGTGAGGTCGGCACGCACGAACGGGCTCGGGTCGTCCGCCGGGCGGACCAAGTCGACATTGGTGACCGAATAGCCGTGCTCGAGCAGTTCGGTCAGGCACGCGCGGCCAAGCTTGCCGCTACCGCCGGTTAGCACCACTTGCGTCATGTTTCGTCCTCTCTCGCGCGCCGGACTACGACAGGTTGGTCATGAACTGCTCTGGAGGTCACCGCGATCCAGCGAGGCTAGAGCGAAGGCCGCCTTCATCACGGTTCGCTGGCGCACGGCGGCAAACGCCTCCTCCCACTGGTCCAGGGAGAACTCGGTCACCAGCCGGTCAGCGGCGTCCGCATACCGGCCGAGGATCAGCAATGCGGGTTCCCACGCGGCGTACGCAGAACTCGAGCTCATCGCAATGTCGACGGCCTTGTACATGGCTTTGTCCCAGTCGAACTCGATGCTGGGCCGGCCGTTCAGCCCGATGGCCGCCACCCTCGCCCGGCGGCGCAGCAGGTCTACCCCGAGCCCGATGGCCTCCGCCGAGCCCGTTGTCTCAACCAGCAGGTCGGCCCCCCGTCCGGCGGAGGCGGAGGCTACGAGCGCCTCCGCCTCGGCCGGATCGGTGACGGCGGCGAACCCGAGTTCGGCGGCCAGCGCCAGCCTCACCTTGCTGCCGCCGCTCCGCCCGAGCACGAATACGTCCTTCGCCCCAGCGAAACGAGCGGCCAATGCTGCCAGCATGCCAACCGGGCCTGGCCCAGTCACGACGACCGTGTCGCCCGGCATTACCGGCGCACGCTCAAGGGCTGACAGCACGACAGCCATCGGCTCGGCTAGCACGGCTACCCGGCTCCGGAGCCCGGCCGGGACTGGGTGCAGCAGCCGGGCCGGCACGGCGAGGTGGCTAGCGAACGCACCGTCGATCCCCCAGCCTGGCGAACGCTTATCCGCGCACAACTGAACGCATCCGCGCCTGCAGAGGTAGCACGAGCCGCATGCGCCGGCGTGTGGCTCGCAGACGACGCGGCTGCCGATCAGTCGGGGATCGACGCCAGGGCCGACCGCCTGCACCTGCCCGGTGAACTCGTGCCCGAGTACTACCGGCGGCCAGTTCGGGAATTCATCGGCGACAATGTGCAGGTCAGTTCCGCAGATGCCGGCGTAGGTCACGGCGAGTACCACCTGGCCAGATCCTGGCAACGGCTCGCTGATGTCGCGAAGCTCGATGTGGCCGGGCCCGGAAGCGACCTTCATCAGGGCCTTCATGCTTGGCTGTCGCAGCGCACCAGGACCTTCAGTGCCTGGCCGCGACTGAGCCGAAGCAGCGCATCTGGCACATCCTGCAGCTCGACTACGTCCGTGATCAGGCCCGTGACGTCAACTGAGCCACTCGCAAGCAACCGCAGCGCCGTGCTCAGGTCATGCGGCCGGTAGACCCTGGTGCCGACGACGTTGAGCTCGGCGAACGTCACGGACTGGAGGTCGAAGGCCGCGGGATGGCCGAACACGCCGGCCACCACGATGGTGCCGCGGGGCCGCACCAGCCGGGTGGCATGCCTCGCCGTGGCCGGCGCTGCCGCGGCGTCGAAGACGATGTCGGCCGGGTCTCCGTCGAGCGCGGACGGGAGCATGTCCGGCTCCGGTACCACGTCGAAGCCGAGCTTCCTCGCCGACTCCCGTCGCGTGGCGACGGGCTCGGCCAGCACGATCTGATGCGCCCCGGCCGCCCGGACCACAAGTGCGATCAGGAGTCCAATCGGGCCAGCGCCGAGGATCACGACGGTCGCGCCAAGATACGGGCCCGCACGGCTGGCAGCGTGCACGGCGACCGCCAGCGGCTCAGCGAGCGCGGCGGTAATGGCCGGCACCGCGGCGGGCACCGGATGCAGCTTGCTCTCGCCGACCGACACCCCGCAGCCCAGGCCGCCGTCACGGTCGATGCCGATCAGCCGCAGCTGCTGGCAGACGTGCTCGTCGCCGCGCAAGCATGCGATGCACGCTCCGCATGCGATGGTCGGATCGACGACTACCAGCTGTCCCGCCCACCGGCCGTCGGCGGCCACCCCGACGATCTCATGGCCGAGCACCAGTGGCATCCGCGCCCTCGGATGCTCACCGGCCGCGATGTGCAGATCGGTCCCGCAGAGACCCACGAACTGCGGCCTGACGAGGACCTCGCCGGCCACTGGCGGGCGCGACGGTAGGGTGCGGAGGTGAAGCTCATGTGGCCGCTCGAGTACTAATGCGCGCTCTCCCGCCTCAGCCATGATGATATCCTAACATGACAGGATGATAGCCAGTGGCGGGACGAGCACAGCGGCCGGCGAGGGCGCCCAACGAGCGGGCAAGACGAGAAGAGCAGGACGGGACAGATGATCGACGGTGTGCTAGCACGGCTCGCTGAGCTCGTGCTGTTGCCCGTCATCGAGATCCCGGACCCCGCTCTCGCGGTCCCGCTCGCGGACTCCCTGATCGAGGGCGGGCTGCCTTGTGCGGAGATAACGTTCCGCACTCCGGGCGCGGCCAAGGCGATTCAGGAGATAGCGCGGCTGCGGCCAGATGTGCTGCTCGGCGCTGGCACCGTCAGGTCCACCGATCAGGTCGACAGCGCGATCGACGCGGGCGCTACGTTCCTGGTCACCCCCGGCCTCAGCGCGCCGGTAGTGCAGCACGCGATTGCCAGCGGCGTCCCCATCATGCCCGGAGTCTGCACGCCGACCGAGCTTGAGATGGCGCTGGAACTCGGCGCGGACGTGGTCAAGTTCTTTCCGGCGCAGCCAGCCGGCGGCCCCGGCTATCTCCGCGCGCTGATCGCCCCGTATCCATCCGTGCGATTCGTGCCGACTGGTGGGATCAGCGCCAGCACGCTTGCGGACTACCTGGCGATCAGGCAGGTCGTCGCCGTCGGCGGCAGCTGGATGGCGCCACGCGAATTGATCGCGGCGAGCGACTTCGGCGCCATTACCGAACGGGTCAGGCAGGCCGAGCAGCTGGTGCGCGAGCTTCGGCCGACCCAATCAACCCGGCCAGCACAGCCGACCGAGCCGATCTGACGGACCCCAGAGGGCGGAGTTGCGATGGCGATAGATGGGCTCAGACCGTCCGGCGCATGCCGGTGGGACCTGGTCGCCCTCGGCGAGGTGATGCTCCGCCTCGACCCCGGCGACGGGCGGGTCGCGACGGCTCGCACCTTCCGAGCGTGGGAGGGCGGCGGCGAGTACAACGTCGCACGAGCGCTGCGGCGGACCTTCGGCATGCAGACGTCGATCGTGACCGCCTTCGCCGATAATCCCGTCGGCAGGCTGCTCGAAGACCTGCTCTACACCGGCGGCGTCGATCAGTCCCATGTCCGGTGGGCGCCCTACGACGGCGTCGGCCGATCCGTCCGGAACGGGCTCAACTTCACCGAGCGCGGCTTCGGCGTCCGCGCCGGGATCGGCTGTCCCGACCGCGGCCAGACGGCAGCGTCCCAGCTGAAGGTCGGCGACGTCGACTGGGACGCCATCTTCGGATCAGAGGGCGCCCGCTGCTTTCACACCGGCGGCATCTTCGCGGCGCTCTCCGCCACCACTCCCGCCGTGGCGGCCGAGGCGATCAGGTCAGCAAAGGGCCACGGCACGATCGTGTCTTATGACCTGAACTACCGGCCCTCACTGTGGCGGGATGCCGGCGGTTCTGAGCGCGCCCGCGAGGTGAACGCTGAGCTGGTGCGCCAGGCAGACATACTGCTCGGGAACGAGGAAGACTATCCGGCCGCGCTTGGCAGCACAGTGACCGGGCTTGACGCGGATTTCTCCCGGCTCGACCCGCAGGCTTACGCCGGGATGCTCGAGTCTGTGCTGCGCGAGTATCCGAACCTGCAGCTCGCCGCCGTGACCCTGCGGCGTGCCACCACGGCGAGCCGGAACGACTGGACCGCGCTCTGCTACGCCGGTGGCAACTGCTACGCCGCACCGGTGCGAGCCGACCTGGAAATCTACGACCGGGTCGGCGGCGGGGACGGGTTCACGTCGGGGCTGCTGTACGGGCTGCTCACCGGACGTGACCCGCAGGCCGCGGTGGAACTCGGCGCCGCGCACGGAGCCCTCGCGATGACCACGCCAGGCGACACGTCCATGGCGACGCTCGCCGATGTCGAGCGGCTCGTCCGCGGCGGTACGGCCAGGATCATCCGCTGACCATCGCGGGCGGGCGGACCGGGCCGGTCCCTGCCCCGGTCCGCTCGATGGCCGCCGCTATCTTGTCGAGGTCGTCGTCGGACAGCTCCACGGCGCCCGCGCCGACCCACCCGTCAACCTGATCGGGTGACCTCGAGCCGACAATGGCGCCAGTGACGCCGGGCCACGCGAGCAGCCAGGCCAGGGCCACCGCCCCGGTCGTCACGGCGTGCCGCGCGGCAATCCCGTGCAGCGCATCGCGCAGGTCCAGATTCCGGCTGAGCTTCGGCTCGTTGAAGTCCGTGGCCAGATCGGGATGCCAGCGCCGCCAGTCACTGGCATCCATCAGAGCGACGCGCTCGGCCGAGAACGTGTCTGTCAGCAGGCCAGCCTGCAGCGGGCTGTAGCAGATCACGCCCGTCTGGTGTTCGTCGCACCAGGGAATGACGTCGGCGGCAGCCGGCCGGTTGATCATCGAGAAACCCGGCTGCAGCGAGTCCACGTGCCGAATCGATTCGCACCGCTCCAGCAGCGCAACGTCGAAGTTCGAGACCGCCCCGGCACGGACCTTGCCGGCGTCGACTAGGTCACACATTGCTCCCCAGGATTCCTCGACCGGAGTGCCCGTGGAATCTGGCCAATGGAACTGATACAGGTCGATTCGCTCGACGCCAAGTCGCCGCAGCGACGCCTCGCACTCCATCCGGACACAGTCGGGCCGCAAATCACGCATCGGGTCACCGAACGGGTCCGCATCCGACCAGCGCAGGCCGCACTTCGTGAAGATGTACGGCCGATCGCCGTCCGGAATCGGCTTAATCGCGGTGCCGACGATCTCTTCAGCGTGCCCGCGCCCGTAAACGGCGGCGGTGTCGATCCAGTTCACGCCGAGGTCGAGCGCGTGCCGCAGCGCCCGTACCGATGACGCGTCATCCTGCGGTCCCCAGCCGTACTTCCAGCCGCTTCCGCCGATCGCCCAGCTACCGGCTCCGACTACCGTGATGTCCATTCCGCTGCGCCCGAGCGGGCGGGTCGGCACTGTCATCGCTGCTCCTTCTCGCGGCTACTTCAAGTCGGCGTAAAGGCAAGCTAATCCTGTCATGATAGGGTGTCAACCGGTCAGCGTGATAGGCAGGCGTGGCGGCGGAGGGCGAGGCGGAATGGGGCTGATAGCGGACCGCACACCTTCGCCGCATGGCTGGATGCACACGTGATCGGCGACGTCACCAGGGTGAGCGACGCGGTGCTCATCCTCGGCGGCGAACCGCTGCGGTCCGGTGACGGTCTTGCTACTGCGGACGTGACCGATCCGGCTACGCAGCAAGTCATCGGGCACGCGCCGGTAGCCGATGAGGCAGCCGTCGACGCTGCCGTGCGCTCAGCCGCAGCGGCGTTCGGGTACTGGTCGGCGCTGCCAGCCAGCACTCGTGGCGCGGATCTCGCGGCCATCGCCGACTGGATAAGGCGGCAGGCTGACACGCTCGCCACGTTGCTGACGCTGGAGCAAGGCAAGCCCCTCAGCGAGTCGATCAGCGAGGTAGAGGCGGCAGCGCGGGCATTTGACTACTACGCTGCCGAAGCCACGCGGGTCCGCGGTGCGACCATACTCACCTCGTCGCGGACCCTCCGCAGCGTCGTCATTCAGCAGCCGATGGGTGTCGTCGCTGCGATAACCACGTGGAACTACCCACTCGGCATCATGGCCTGGAAGATCGCTCCAGCGCTCGCGGCCGGCTGCACGGTAGTGGCCAAGCCTGCTGAGCAGACGCCGCTCACCGTGCTCGCAATGGTGGCCGGCGCGGCCGAGGCCGGACTGCCTCCTGGCGTTCTCAACTCCGTGAGCGGCCCCGGCCCCACGACCGGTACCTGGCTCGCGTCGCACCCAGGTGTCCGCAAGATCACCTTTACCGGCGGTACCGCGACCGGGCGCACTTTACTGCGCCTTGCAGCCGACGACATCAAGAGCGTGACGCTAGAGCTAGGCGGTCATTCCCCGATGATCGTGCTCGCCGATGCTCCGCTCGACCTGGCCGTTGCCGACGGCGTGAAGCGATCCTTCAGGAACGCCGGTCAGCTCTGCAACTCGGTCAACAGAGTGTTTGTCGAGGAAGCGGTGGCGAACGAGTTCATCGCCAGATTCGCCGAGATGTCGGCCCGGCTGGTCCCGGGCCATGGCCTGGCCCAGCCCGAACCCGACCTTGGCCCCCTCACCACTCGCGAGGGCCTGGCCAGGGTGCAGGCACACGTCGAGGACGCCAGGGCCAAGGGCGCGAAGATCCTCGTCGGCGGCGCGCGACCGGATGATGGTCACCTGGCGGGAGGATTCTTCTACCAGCCGACGGTCGTGGTCGGCGATCACGACCTCCGGATGGCGCGAGAGGAAACGTTCGGCCCGGTGGCCCCGATCATCGTCGTGCCGGATGCCGATGAAGCCGTGAGACTGGCCAACTCCCTGGACGCCGGGCTGGTGGCGTACCTCTACACCAAGGACTTGCGCGCCGCGACCATGCTGTCCGAACAACTTGAGTTCGGCACTGTCAATATCAACAACGTTGGCGGCGGAGACGTGCCGTTCCCTTACGCCGGCTGGAAGCACAGCGGCCTCGGAGTGGAACTGTCCCGCGAAGGCCTGGCAGAGTTCCTGCGTGTCAAGCACGTGCGGACCGAGCTTGGATATTAACCAGAACGCACCGCGTGCCGGCCGGGTTGTGCACGCGAGATAACGCGGAGGTGTGTGGGTAATGGCAGAGGTCTGGCACGACGAGTCGGCAGGCGTATGGCTGCTGGAGATGTCGACGACCTCCTATGCATTCGGCCTTGCTGGTGACGGGACCGCCCTTCGGCACCTGCACTGGGGACCGCCCAGCCACCTCGCGGGGATCGGCATCCTGGCCGGACAGGCGCGCAGCGAGCCATCTTCCTGGGAGCGGTATCGGACGTGGGCTGCCGAGTTGCCGGACGAGTACGTGCCGTGGGGCGGCATGCGATACGACGAGCCAACTCTCAAGGCGGAGTATCCGGATGGCACCCGAGGCGTCGAGCTGCGCTTTAATGGCCACCGCATCACCCGCGACCAGGGCAACGCGACCCTGGAGATCGATCTGGCGGACCCCGTCTACAACCTGCGGGCGACGCTCCACTACCGCATCTACGACGGGTTCGACGTTCTGGACCGATGGGCAACTCTGCGGAACGACGGGCAAGGCCCGGTGCACGTGCGGCAAGCCCTATCTGCAAACTGGTGGCTGCCGACGCGGCGAGACTGGCGGCTGCGCTATCTGCACGGTGGCTGGGGAGCTGAAACTCAGCTGACGCAGGCCTCCCTCGTTCCCGGCAAGCTGGTGCTTGAGAGCAGGCGCGGCACGACGAGCCATGAGTTCAACCCCTGGTTCACGCTGGATCCCGACGGCGCCGCGACCGACGAAGCCGGCGAGGTCTGGAGCGGGGAGCTGGCCTGGAGCGGCTCGTGGAAGCTGGTATATGAGCTGACCGCCGCCGGACGGGTGCATGTCTCAGGCGGCTGGAACGACTTCGATTGGTCCTACCGGCTCGCGCCCGGCGACGAGCTCACCACGCCGCCGTTCGCCGCTTTGTACACCACCAGCGGATTCGGCGCAGCCAGCCGGGAGTGGCACCGCTGGCAGCACGCGCAGGTCCTCGGTCGCGGCGACCGCACCGGGATGCTCACCCGGCCAGCTTGGGCACCGCAGCCGGCCAGCGAGGCGGCCGCCGCGGCCCCGCCACGCCCTGTGCTCTACAACTCCTGGGAGGCAACCGCCTTCGCCGTAAGTCACGCTGGCCAGGAACGGCTGGCTGGACTGGCGGCCGAGCTTGGCATCGAGTGCTTCGTGGTCGACGACGGCTGGTTCCGGGGTCGCGTGCATGATCACGCCGGCCTTGGCGACTGGTCGGTGGACCGGGCCAAGTTTCCTGCAGGCCTGACGCCGCTGATCAAGGCCGTCAACGACCTCGGCATGCGGTTCGGCTTGTGGGTCGAGCCGGAGATGGTGAATCCGGACAGCGACCTGTACCGGGCGCACCCTGACTGGGTGTATCACTTCGCCAACCGAGCCAGGACTCAGCACCGGAACCAGCACATCCTGAATCTTGCCCGGCCTGACGTGGCCGAATGGGTATTCCGCATACTTGACGAGCTGCTGACCGAGCACGACATCCGGTTCGTCAAATGGGACATGAACCGGCACTTCTCCGAGCCCGGATGGCCAGGCGCTGCCGAGCGCAACCCGGAGCGGATCTGGATCGACCACGTCCGCAACCTGTACGCGATCCTCGACGCTTTGCGCGGGGCGCATCCTGGCGTCGAGTTCGAGTCGTGCTCTGGCGGCGGTGGACGCGTCGATCTCGGCATCCTCGGCCGGGTGGAGCAGGTCTGGACGTCGGACAACACCGACGCGTGGGATCGCGTGCTGATCCAGCACGGGTTCAGCCAGGCATACACGCCGCAGGTGATGATGGCCTGGGTCACCGACAATGCCAACTGGCTGACCAAGCGGCGACTACCGCTGCGGTTCCAGTTCCACTCCGCCATGGCAGGCTCACTGGGGATCGGCGCGGACCTGACCGCCTGGAGCGCGGCGGAGCGCGCGGAGGCCGCAGAGCTCATCGCCGAGTACAAGGAGATCCGGCCGGTCATCCAGCAGGGTGGGCTGTACCGGCTTGAGTCGGCCGGCGGTGCGCCGTTCTCGGCCAATCAGTACCTTGCCGATGACGGCTCCGAGCTGGTGGTCCTGGGCTGGTGGGGACCGACGCAGTGCGGGTCAGGCCTGCACCGGCTGCGGCTGGCGGGGCTGGATGAAGCGGCGACCTACCGCGATGCCAGCACCGGCCAGGAACACCAGGGCGGCGTGCTGATGCACGAGGGATTGCAACTGCCGACCGGCATCGGCAATGACTACGGCAGCATGCTCGTGCGTCTTGTGCGGCCGTGACCGCCGACCTCGCTATGGCCGGTCATCCGGGCAGGCCTGACCCGCTGATCGCGGGAATGGCTGCGGTGACCTGCTCTGCTGCCCTCAGCGCTGCGACCGCGTCGGCCGCGGTTGCTCCGCTGCAGTCGGCTCCCCTGGCGTATCGGGCGAACTCCTCGGCTTGCCGGCGCAGCGCCTCGAGTTGGGCCCGCTCGCCGTCGGCGGGATCAAGGAAATCGCAGCGCTCGAATCCGCCGGTGCCGAAGACCTCGGCCCTGGCCATGTCGCCCCGCGGGTGGTGACGACCGAGCGAGACGAACCCGGCAGTGCCGCCGGACAACGTTGCCAGGACTTGCGCGCTGTCCACATCACCGGTGATGCCCGCATCGGCGCTGACCGGCCCGGCGGCCGCGCTGAGTGCGCCGATGTCCTGACCGGTCAGCCAGCGGATCTGATCAAACTCGTGGACCCCCATGTCGATCGCGATGCCGCCGCTGTGTGCGCGGAACAGCGGCGACGGCGGCGCCTCATCCCACTGATAGCAGGCCACCAGGTGGAGGTCACCGAGTTCGCCGCCCTGAATCCGGTGCCGCAGGGCAATCAGCGCCGGAACGTACCTGCGCCAGTAGGCGACCTGCATCCGGACGCCCGCGGCAGCGGCGATCTCAGCGGCCTTGAGGGCTTGCTGGGACGTTAGCCCGCAGGGTTTCTCACACAGAATAGGCAGGCCCGACGGGGCGAGTTCGGAGATGATCGAGAGGTGCTGATCGGTCGGCGCGGCGACAAGCACGGCGTCCGGCGAGGTGTTCGCGAGCATCTCGGCGAAGCTGGCATGCACCGAGAAGCCGTCTCCAGTCAGAGCGCTCCTCGACTGCGGTGACGGCTCGGCGATTGCCGTGATCGCGACCTCACTAGAGTCCGCGAGCGCACGCATGTGGGTGCGGCCCATGCGACCCGCGCCGACGAGTCCGAGGCGGAACGGCGCTGCCACGTCACAGGCCCCGTTCTGACAGGTAAGCACGGTTGTCACGCTGATCTGCCGCGGCACGCGCAAAGCGCTCGGCGGTCCGGGGCAGGATGTCCTGCTCCACCACCAGCCAGCCGGAGAATCCGGCCGTCCGCAAGCCGTCCAGGATTTCCTGGACGTCCAGGTCGCCGTTGCCCAGCGCGCAGAACGCCTCCCGCGACCAGATCTCCGTCACTGGCGCTCCATCGTCGACGATCCCTTTCATGACCGTGCGGACGGCGTCCTTGAGGTGAACGTGGTTGATCCGCTCAGCCCAGGCCCTCAGCATCACGGCCGGATCGCCGCCGCCCAGCATCATGTGCCCGGTCTCAAGGCATAGCCCGATGTCGGAGACCTCGAGTACCCGCTCGATCTCCCACGGCGCCTCGACGTTGGTCCCGGTTTCCGGGTGGAAGGTCGGCTCATATCCCCGGTCACGGCAGTGGGCGACAACCCTGGTCAGCCCCTCGCCGAACCGCCGCCACTCCTCGGCGGACAGGCCCACGGAGTGATCCGCCGCAGCGCGCCCGGGCCGCTCGCGGCGTGCCTTGCTGCCGTTGTCGGCGAGGGTGGGACGGGGCGCCGGCCCGGTCAGGTACGGCCTCACGGCATCGAAAGTGTCGAGCAGCGCATCCAGCTCAGGCAGGACCTGCTCAAGCGCGCCGGAGTCGGCGTAGGGAAGCTCAAGATAGGCGCCCGCCAGGCCGAGCCCGCGCTCGGCGAGCAACTCGCCCAGTTGCGCGCCGCTGCCCAGGTAACCCACCGGGCCCAGGTCGATGCCGGCGTATCCGGCAGCGGCTACCTGGTCGAGCACGCTCAGCCCGTCGGGCACATTCGGGTCGTGACCGACCGTTATCTCGAATGCTCCGTAGCTAACCGGCGCGTTAGCGACGGCAATTCCGCCATGCTGCCCCGCTGATCCCATCGTGCTTTCTCCCCTCTGCCGGTCTCGCATCGCTTGCGGCTCAGCCGACGTCCGACGGCGCAGCGACGGGTCCGCCCCTGCGGCGGCTCTCGATGATCGACTGGCAGACCGCGATGTCACGTAGCCCGTTCCGCCACCGTGTCACACTGGCACTCATGCGACTGACCGTCGGACAGGCACTTGTCCGGTTCCTCACCGTCCAGTACAGCGAGCGCGACGGTGTCAGTCAGCCGTTCTTCGCCGGCTGCTGGGGGATCTTCGGCCACGGGAACGTGGCGGGCCTGAGCCAGGCGCTGCTGGAAGCCGGCCACAGCTTCCGCTACTACCAGGGGCGGAACGAGCAGGCGATGGTGCACGCGGCCGCCGGCTATGCGCGGATGACGAACCGGCTGCGGGCCTTCGCCTGCACCTCCTCGATCGGCCCGGGTGCGACGAACATGGTGACCGGTGCCGCGCTCGCCACCGTTAACCGGCTTCCGGTCCTGCTGCTGCCGGGCGACGTCTTCGCTACCAGGGTGGCTAACCCGGTGCTCCAGGAACTCGAGGATCCGCGCACGCTTGATGTCTCAGTCAACGACTGCCTGCGCCCGGTGTCACGGTACTTCGACCGCATCTGGCGGCCCGAGCAACTGCCCGCCGCCCTCCTGCAGGCGATGCGCGTACTGACCGACCCGGCGGACACCGGTGCGGTGACCCTGGCGCTTCCGCAAGACACCGCCGCGCAGGCCTACGACTGGGCGCCAGAGCTCTTCCAGGCGCGGGTATGGCGCATTCCCCGGCCCTATCCCGAGCCGGAGGTCATCGCGCAGGCGGCCGAGGCGATCCGCAGCAGCAGGCGGCCGCTGCTTGTGGCCGGCGGCGGCGTGCACTATAGCGACGCTGCCGACGAACTGCGCAGGTTCGCCGAGCAGACCGGGGTACCGGTCGCCGAAACTCAGGCCGGCAAGGGCGCTCTTCGCTACGACCACCCAGCAGCTCTCGGCGCCATCGGCGCGACCGGAACCGTAGCCGCCAACAGCGCCGCGGCCGAAGCCGACCTGGTCATTGGCGCCGGAACTCGGTGGAGCGATTTCACCACCGCGTCCAGCAGCCTGTTTGCGCATCCTGGCGTGCGGTTCGTGAACCTGAACGTTGCGGCATTCGATGCGCACAAGCTGTCGGCGCTGCCGCTAGTGGCGGACGCGCGGGTCGGCCTGGAACTGCTCGCCGCGGAACTCGGCGGCTGGCACGTATCGGAGGAGTACCGGAATTCCGCGCGGCAGCAGGCGGCCGAGTGGGACGCGATCGTCGAACGGGCCTATCACCTGAATCATCAGCCGCTGCCGGCACAGTCCGAGGTCATCGGGGCGCTCAACGAGGCGACTCGGCCGCGGGATGTCGTCGTGTGCGCCGCCGGGAGCATGCCCGGCGACCTGCACAAGCTGTGGCGGACCAGGGACTCCAGGGGCTACCACGTCGAGTACGGCTTTTCCTGCATGGGCTATGAGATCGCCGGCGGTCTCGGGGTGAAGATGGCGGCACCCGACCGCGACGTCTACGTGCTGGTCGGGGACGGGTCATATCTCATGCTCAACTCCGAGCTGGTCACGTGCGTCCAGGAAGGCATCAAGATCGTGGTGGTCCTCGTGCAGAACCACGGCTTCCAGTCCATCGGCGCGCTCTCGCGGTCAGTCGGCGCGGACGGCTTCGGGACTCGCTACCGTTACCGGGGCGCCGAATCCGGCCAGCTGGATGGTGACGTGCTCCCGGTTGACCTGGCCGCTAACGCCGCCAGCCTGGGAGCACGGGCAGTCAAGGTGGCCTCGATCGCCGAGCTCCGGGATGCACTCGCCGCGGCCCAGTCGTCGGACCGGACCACCGTCATTCACATCGAGACCGACCCAACGGTGCTAGCGCCCGACTCGGGGGCCTGGTGGGACGTCCCGGTCGCCGAGGTGTCCGAGCTAGCGCTGACCCAGGCCGCCCGTACAGCCTATGAGGAGAACAAGAAGAAGCAGCTCGGGCGCTCCGGTGAGTTCGCGCCGGGGATCGCGAGCCAGTAGCCGGCGGCCGGATCGCTGTGCGAGCACCGCATGACCTAAGACTCGTCAACTCTGCCCATTAGGCCCTCACCGCGGATTGTCGCTGCGACCAAGCTGAAATAAGCAAGGCCAATGGCGGCCCTCAAGCCCCCGCGGAAAGAGGCGAGTGTCATGCCGACCACGATCATTCTGGGAAGCGTTATTGCGTCCTGGCCGCTCCTGTGGCTGATATATGGCAGCGCTGCCGTAATTGTCGTGCTGCTCACGGCCCTAGTAGCACTGGCAGCAAGCCCGCGGCGGCACCCGCGGCACACCCGGCACGCAGCCGGAATGACATCAGTGCCGAGCGAGACCGTCTCGTCAGGCCAGCACGCTCTGGTCTGACCGCGCTCGCGCCGGCGGCCGGCGCGATCGCCAGGGTAACGAGGCAGAACAAGGATCCGTGATCAGGCCACCGAGTCTCGGATCACAACGACCGGGCAGGTGGCGTGATGCACCATGTGCTGGCTGACGGAGCCAAGCAGCGCCTCGACGAAGCCGCCATGCCCGCGACTGCCGACCACGAGGAGGTCGGCGCCGGCAGATGCATCCAGTAGCACCTGGGCAGCATTGCCCTCGCTGACCCGCTGCATGATCGCCGCGGCGTCAGGCGCAACCTCGGCTACAGCGTCCCTGAGAACCTGGGCCGCCAGTCCTTCCCAGTCGACATCGACGACAGCCGCCGCATAGCCGTAGGTAGCGGGATAGTCCCAGGCCGTGACGGCCTCCACAACCGCACCCGTCAGCTTCGCCTGGCCGATTGCCCATGCTAGAGCGGCCTTGGACGACGGGGACCCGTCCACACCCACGACGATGCGATGCTCGTGTTCAGCGTTCATAGCCACTCCAGGGGAAGTTCGACGGCGGATATTCAGCTGATCAGCATAGGAGAGTCGGTCCTCCTACCTAGGACCGGGCACTCGCTGCTCCACGCCGAGGTGAAACAGGTCAGCGTCCTGGCTCGATAACGATGGATCCCGTCTGGGTGGTAGCCACGATCGCGTGGGGCGACTTCCGATCGCGCTCGACGACGACGCGAATACTGCCCACAGTGGCGTTAGCCTGGGCGTCGTAGTGCACGTCGCCTGGTACCCGCAGGATTATCGAGCCGATGGCAGCGACTGCGGTGATAGCGGCCGGCGCAATCTCGAAGGTGGCGCTGATCTCGCCTGCCGAGAGGCGCAACTGCGCACGCGGCGCCAGCAGGTCGCGACCCACTATGGACCCAGCATTGTCGGTCGCGTAGATCGGCCCGGACACCGACGCTAGATCAATGTCTCCGGCGCGGGTGCTCACCGTGACCGGCCCCGATAGCGAGTCGGCCCTGATCGTCCCGGCGTCGGTGTGGATCCGCACAGCGGTCGCCTGCGGTACGACGATGTCGTAGCTGACTGTGCAGGTCTGCAGACCTGGGCAGCTGCTGTTTAGGGTCAGAGCGTCGGCGGACAATCGATGCGTGGTACTGGGTGCAGAGTGCCGGAACGTGACGCGCTCGGTGACCCTGACCGTACCGGTGCGCGCGCCATCGACGGCGACGTCCCCTGCCTGGTCATTCACCACCAGGATCCGCACGTGAGCGGCGACCGAGTAGCTGCTGGTGCGATGCTGCACAGACCCGACGCTGACATTGACGTAACAGCCGGCCAGCACGGAAACAGCGAGGCCTGCTGCCAGCGCCGAGGCAGCGGCTTTGATGACCGACCGAGCAGCTAACACGCGCTTAGCTCGCGTGAGACGGCTGCGCGGCACCATCGGATTCCAGCCGCTGGGCGGCTGATTCGGCTGCGTTGCGCAGCCATAGCGCGTGCTCGGGGTTCAACTCGTCTAGGCGCACTAGCAGCTCCCTGGTCTCAGCTTCAAGAAGCCGGATGGTAGCAAGAGTCCGTTCGGCATGACCGTAAGCCACGGCGTATCTCCCTATCCCGTGAGCCGTTGCGCTGGCTAGCGGACACATACTTCCTGCGTTGGCAGCGGCGCCCCAGGGCCGTAGGTCCATGGTCTAGGCTCACAGGTCCTTGCGTGTATTAGGCGCGAGCGCTGACGTCGATGGTGGCGACCAGGGCAGCCAGGTCGCGGCGCCGTGACTCTGCAGTCCACACTGCCCACGTTCGGCGGACAATCGGGCTGCCGATCAACGGGTGCCAGCTGATCCCGTCGGGCAGCGGTTGCGTCCAGCGCGGCGGGGCAAGCGCGAACGTCAGCCCGGTGGCGACTGCCGCCAGTTTGACCTCGGTGGTCAGCGGCGGGTCACCGGCGGGCTGATCACTGACCTCGATGCCATGCGCGCGCATCGTCGCAGCAACCTGGTCGTACCAGGCCGGGCTGTCCGCTCGTGCGAACCCCATCCAGCTGAGACTCGCTAGCTTGTGCAGCTGGACGCCACCGGGCTCAGCGATCGCGCCCGCACGCGCGTCGGACAGCAGCACGCCTATCGTCTCTTCAACGGCGAGCACGGAGTCGAGAGCAGCGTCATTCGGCCGGTCGCGGACGAGCCCCAGGTCGAGATCGCCGACCCGAAGGGCTGATACTTGCACTGCACTGGCAGCGTGCCGGATCTCCACGCGCGTGCGCGGATGGCGCGTCGCGAGCTCGGCGAAAGCGGCAGGCAGGACGTCCGCCGGAAACTCCAGCGGCACCCCTATCCGCAGCACGGCAGCTTGTGTTTCCGGACCAGCGATGAGAGCCACGGTGCGGTCGTGATGGTCGATAAGGGACTTAGCCTCGCGAAGCAGAACCTTCCCGGCATCGGTCGGCCGCGCTCCCGTGCGATCGCGATCCAGCAACCTCACACCAAGCTGCCGCTCCAGGGACTGCACGGTCTGCGACAGGGCGGACTGGCTCACATGCAGCCGACGGGCGGCGGCGGAAAGGCTTCCGTCCGTCACGACTGCCACGAACGCCCGCAGCTCACGGATCTCCATGCCACCATCCGATCACCTTCCCGCTGCCCGCATGCCGACGGGTATAAGCGCCGCTTATGGCCATTGCCGAGAACGCCGTTAACCGGCCCGCAATACCGTCCGCAGCTATCCCGTTGGTCGGGGGCGGGCGCCACCCAGAGCGTCCGGGCGCCACCCAGAGCGTCGCTGAAAGGAAGGACCATCAGATGACTGCATCACTTACCGGCTCTACCGCGCTGATCACCGGCGGCAACAGCGGCATCGGCCGCTCGGCCGGCATCGCGCTGGCCGATCTCGGCGCACATGTCGTACTCACCGGGCGCGACGCCGTCCGCGGCCGGCAGGCCGTCGACGCAATCCGCGCAACTGGCGGCACGGCTGACTTCATCGCTGCGTCGCTGACCGACGAGGGCAGTGCCCGCGCACTGGCACGGCGGGCTGCTGAACTTGGCGGCGGGCATGTTGACATCCTGGTGAACAGCGCGGGCATCTTCCCGTTCGGGCCGACGCACGAGGCCACCGAGGCGGACTTCGACTCGGTGTATGCCGTCAACGTAAAGGTCCCGTTCTTCCTCGTTGCCGAGCTAGCGCCGGCAATGGCGAAGCGCGGCAAGGGCGCCATCGTGAACATCACAACGATGGTGGCCGAGTTCGGCCAGGCCAACATGGCGCTGTACGGATCGAGCAAGGCGGCACTCGTCTTGCTGACCAAGTCCTGGGCTGCCGAGTACGGGCCGTCCGGGGTTCGGGTCAACGCCGTTAGCCCGGGACCGACCCGCACCGAGGGCACGGCGCCCATGGGTGACGCGCTCGACCAGCTCGCCGCGGCCGCACCACACGGCCGGCCTGGGCTGCCGGAGGAGATCGCCAGCGCTGTCGCGTACCTGGCCAGCGACGATGCCAGTTTCGTCTACGGTGCCGTTCTGCCCGTGGACGGCGGGCGGATTGCTGTCTGACTCGCGCCGAGGACGCCCGCCGTGGCGCGGGCGTCCGCGTGTCAGGGAATGCGCTGTGCGCGGAGGGCGCCTCGGCGCAGCTTGCCGGCGTCATCCCGCAGGGGCTGGTCGGTGTACTCAATCGAGCGAGGCACTTTGTAGCGGGCGATCCGCTCCGCGGCGAAGGCCAGCAGTTCATCCTCGGACACGGACTCCGCGTCGGCCTCGACGATCGCGTGGACGATGTTGCCCATGTCTGCGTCCGGCAGGCCGATCACCGCTACGGACCTGACGGCGGGGTGTTCGGCGAGCGCTGCCTCGACCTCAGCCGGGTAAACGTTGGCGCCGCCAGTGAGGATCATGTCCTGCAGCCGGTCGCCGAGGTAAAGATAGCCGTCCTCGTCCAGCCACCCCATGTCCCCGAGAGACTCCCACCCGCCCGGGAGCGTACGGGCCGTGGCGCCGACGTACCGGTACGTTGGCTCGGCGCGGAGGGAGTGCAGCCAGACCTCGCCCTGCTGGCCGGCCGGAAGCTCGTTGCCTTCCGCATCGCGGATCACGACAGTGCCAGGTGCCGGGCGCCCTACTGAACGGCGATGGGCGAGCCACTCCGTTCCGGTGATAATCGTCGCCGCCTGCGCCTCGGTGCCGGCATACAGCTCGAAGACGCGATCCGGGCCTAGCCAGTCGATCCATACCTGCTTGAGCCATTCCGGGCAGGGCTCGGCCAGGTGCCACACTGCCTGCAGCGAAGACGTGTCATAGGAGTCTCGTAGCTCCGCCGGGAGCCGCCAGATCCGCTTCATCATCGTCGGGACAAGGTAAACAGTGTCGCCGCGATAGTGATCGATGGCAGCGAGCGTGGCCTCAGCGTCGAAGCGCGGCAGGACCACGACATGACTCCCTGCCAGCCAGGCCGAGCATGACCACACGATGGGGCCGTTGTGGTACAGCGGTGCGGGCATGACCATGCAGCCGTCGGCCACGCCGAACAGCGGCGGCGCATCCTCTTCGCTGGCGGCGGGATCGCCGGAGACGATCAGCTTGGGTCGACCGGTCGAGCCCCCCGACGTGGGTGCCTTCCAGGCTGGGGACGTGATGTCTGGCAACGGGCCGTCGGACAGGGCCGGGTCCGGCTGATACCCGGCCGGCAGCGACCGCCGTCCGGGAGCCAGGTGGGCGGGAACTCCGATGACGGCCGGCGGGTCGGCCAGCTCGAGGATGGCGCGGAGCTCAGGCTCGGGCAACCTGGCCGATACGGGCTGCGGGATGGCACCAACCTTCCAGCAGGCGGCCACAGCTACGAACCAGTCCGTCGAGTTCGGCAGCGCAATCGTGACCATGTCACCGAGACCGACGCCTCCGGAGCCGAGGTCCCGAGCCAGGCGGTTGGCAGCGGACTCGAGCTGGGCTCTGGTGAGGCTGCGCTCGCCGCAGGTGATGGCCGGCCGATCAGGGTCAGCATCGGCGAGGGCAGTCAGACGCTGGCTGAAGGAGATCATGCCCATGACGAGGCCGGCACCCCCGGGTGGTCTAGCGATCGGCTTATGGCGCTAGCTGATTATGGCAGTGATCCGTTCACTTTCTGACGGCTGCGGACCCGGCTGCGGCTGTTCACGGCCGAGTTCCCGGTCGGGGTGAACATCTACGGGCCTGCCAGCTGGCCTGGCCCTCGAGGTAATCGGCAGAATCGCTTGCGTTTGCAGTTTTCGGCGCTATTTGCTGAAACTGCAAACGCAAGCGAAGGGAGCGAGCCAGGATGTCGCCGGTGCCGACGCCGCGGGCACGGACATCGAGCGGGCTGGTCAGCGAGCTTCGGATGTTCTCGGTCGAGTGCGGCATCCGCAATCTGACGATCGTTCAGGTCGAGACTGACGAGGGGATTAGCGGCCTCGGCGAGGCGACGCTCGAATGGCACGACGAGCCAGTGGCCGCCTCGATCAAGGCACTGAGCGATGTCATCGCCGGGCGCGACGCGGGCCGCATCGAGTACCTGTGGCAGCTCATGCTGCGGTCGGGGTTCTGGCGAGGCGGGCCAGCGCACCTCACGGCGCTGTCCGCGATCGACCAGGCTCTGTGGGACATCAAGGGCAAGGCAAGCGGGCTGCCCGTCTATGACCTGCTAGGCGGCCGGTGCCGCGAC
>Ga0335073_10000958_pt1 | contig 38176 bp, 29 predicted proteins | sample Lox_Sample_22_FD_207093 | JGI IMG/M metagenome (GOLD analysis project Ga0335073, IMG submission 207093) | Soil microbial communities from Loxahatchee National Wildlife Refuge, Florida, United States - Lox_Sample_2.2 | ecosystem: Environmental > Terrestrial > Soil > Wetlands | place: USA... | reverse complement strand
CGCAAGCTCTCACGATTTACAAAGAATTTCCGGGCAATCCCGAAATCGAAGAGCACGCGGGGAATCTGCTGCTCGAAGGCCGTAAATACGACGATGCCGTGCGGCAATTGGAAGAGGCTTATCAGAAGGAGCCGACGCCGGCCAATCGGAAATCTCTGGCGGCGGCGTATCTCGAAATCAACCAGTTGGATAAGGCACTCCCGCTGCTCGAGAAAGCGGTGGCCGAAGAGCCGGCGAATTACGACTTACACCTCGGTTACGCACACGCCTTGCGCGACCGGAAGCAATACCAGGCCGCCGCGGCGCAGTTCAACGAAGCCGCCAAACTCAAGCCGGCCGAAACCAAAACATGGAATGAGCTTGGCAGCATGCTGTACCTGTCGGGCGACCGCGACGGTGCGCTGGTGGCGCTGGATCACGCCCGCCAGTTGGGAGACAATTCGCCGGGCAACTGGTTCCTGACCGCGATCATGCTGGACGGCTCCCACACTACCAAAGCCGCGTCCATCCAGCAGGCGATTGCGGCATACCAGAAATTTCTGGCGGTGAGTGACGGCAAAAGTCCGAACCAGGAGTTTCAGGCGCGGCAGCGAGCTAAAATCCTCCAGCGGGAGTTGGACCGACGATGAGGCGAATTGTCCTGACGATTCTGCTGCTCTCCAGCCAATGGGCGCACGCCGATCTGAAGAAGGCCATGGCCGAACAAAACCTCGAAAAGCGGTCCGGGCTGGCGCTGGAAAACGCGGAAGCGGCTCTGAAACAGGCGCGCGCGGCTTATGACCAGGGCGATAACAACGAGGTGGCGAAGGATGCCGCGGAGGTTCTGGATTCGGTGAATCTGGCTGCTTCCTCGCTTGAGCAGAGCGGGAAAAATCCGCGCCGCAGCATCTGGTTTAAGAAGGCTGAGATCTCCACCCGGGACCTCTCGCGGCGGATTCAGGATTTTCAGGATGAAATGAGCTACGTGGACCGGCCGCTGCTCGACAAACTGAAAGTCCGGGTCCAGGAAGTCCACGACGAATTGCTGATGGGCGTCATGGAGGGTAGGAAGAAACAATGAGAGCGCTACTGGTTTGCCTGTTAATCGCCGCTCCGCTGGCCGCACAGCACGATTTTCTCACTGCCGACGAAATCGAAAAAGTGCGCGATGCACAGGAACCCAACCTGCGCCTCAAACTGTACTCGCAATTCGCGCAGGAGCGAGTGGACCTGGTCAAGCATCTGATGGAAAAAGACAAGGCCGGACGTTCGGCGCTGATCCACGACACGTTGGACGAATACTGCAAAATCCTGGATGCGATCGATACCGTGACCGACGACGCACTCTCGCGCAAACTCGATGTGAAGGCTGGTTTGGCGGCGGTAGCGTCGCAGGAAAAGGATATGCTCCCTTACCTCCAACAGGTGGCTGAGAGCCACCCTCGCGATCTGGAGCGCTACGATTTTGTCTTAAAACAGGCAATCGATGCTACGAGCGACAGCCTGGATGCCGCAAAGGAGGATTTGGGGACGCGAGCCGAGGAAGTGATGGCCCGTGAGGAGAAGGAAAAGAAGGAGCGCGAGGCTGCTATGAGCCCGTCGGAACGGGAGGGCGAGGCCGCCCAGCAGAAGCGCGCCGCCGAACAAAAAGCGGTGCAGGAATCGCAGCAGAAGAAGGCCCCCACGCTCTACCGGCCGGGGGAGAAGAAGAGTACTTCGGATAACAACAAGGGCGGCGGGCAGTAGCTAACGCGGCTCGCTGGTGCAGAAGTTGGCGAGATCGCAGCCGCATCCTGGAATCGGCGGCGCGCCATTGAGTCCTCCGGTGCAGCCGTACCCTCCCGTGCTCGATAAATTACAGGGCTGGCCCTCCGCCGGACAGGTACTCGCGATAGCTTTCGACCGCAGCATGGTAGCGGTGAGAGACGCAGCCATGACCGCCATTGCGAGCGCGTAAATCCAGGCCATGAGGCGTCGCTTGGATTTTTCAATCATCGGTGTCACCTCACTCTGTTTTCTGCACGCGGCGTACCGCTTCGGCCAGGTCCGAGGGTCCGAGTTCGCCCACCCAGACTTTTTCTGTTCTTCCGCCTGGAGATACGAGGACGGTGAGGGGAGTTTCGAGGAACGAGTATTTCAAAATGCTTTCGGGATCGGTGCGAGCCAGCACGGTGGCCGAGTCGAAACTATATAGTTTTGAAAAGTTGGGCGGCAGCGCGCCGCCGACATTGACGAAAACTACGCGAGTGTCTCTCGCCTGGCGCTCGAGGTCGTGCCAAGCCGGCCAATTCCGTTTCGAATGCGGGCAAGTGGGAGAGAACACCAGCAAGAGCGTCTGCCGATTGCCATCCGGGTAGGAAACTGTGATATCGCCACCATCCCTTGCCTGGCCGCGCAGGTCGGAAACGGTAGTCCCTTCGGCGGTGTGGCGCAAGGAGGCGTAATGCTGCGCGAGATTCGCCAGCCGGCGATTGTCGCGGACCAGCACGAAATTGGAAGCCGCGAGCAGAACCCCGGCGACGAGAGGCGGCAAGATTACGGCAGTGTTCGAAAAAATACGAGGTAGCGGCACGAGGCACCTACGGCATATTCAGCACCGTTGGGGCCACGCCGGGACATCGTATGATGATTAACCAATGGCTACATTGGCGGAACAGTTCGGCTCCATCGATATTTACCTGTTCGACCAACTGCTGCGAGGCCGCATCCGGCCGGGCATGCGTGTGCTGGATGCGGGATGCGGCGGGGGGCGCAACCTGGGGTATCTGCTGCGCGAGGGCTACGAGGTCTTCGGCGTGGACGCGGATGGGCGAGCGATCGCGGAAGTGCGGCGCGCGGCGGCGCACCTGCCGGCGGACAATTTCCGCGCGGAGAGGGTCGAAGCAATGTCGTTTCCGGACGCCTTGGCGGACGCCGTGCTATCGAGCGCGGTGCTGCACTTCGCGCGCGACGACGAGCAGTTCGCCGCCATGCTGCGCGGGTCGTGGCGCGCCCTCCGGCACGGCGGGCTCTTTTTCTGCCGGCTGGCTTCCGATATCGGCATGGAGGGCCGCTTCCAGTCAATCGCGGGCCGGCGCTTCCGCCTGCTCGACGGGTCGGAGCGGTATTTGGTGAACGAAGCGATGCTGATGGAGTGGACCGCCGAGTTGGGCGGACAGTTGCTCGATCCGCTCAAGACGACGGTCGTGCAGAATCAGCGGTGTATGACGACCTGGGTGGTGAAGAAGTAGCGCTGCTTACAGTTTTACCGTCACCGTCTTCACTTCAGTGTATTGGTGGAGGCCGTATTCGCCGAGTTCGCGGCCGATGCCCGACCGCTTGAACCCGCCGAAAGGCGCGGCGGCATCGAAGACGTCGTAGCAGTTGATCCAGACAGTGCCGGCACGGACGCTGTTGGCGATGGCGTGGGCTTTGGAAATGTCTTTCGTCCAGACTGCGGCGGCCAATCCATAATCGGTGCGATTGGCGCGTTGAACGACTTCATCCATGTCGCGGAACTTGATGATGCTCATGACCGGTCCGAAAATTTCTTCCCGGGCGATCGACATATCGTCTTTCACATCGGCGAAGACCGTGGGCTGAATGAAATAGCCGCGGTCGCCGACGCGATTGCCGCCGCAAACCAGGCGCGCGCCTTCCTTCTTTCCGCTGTCGATATAGTGCATGACTTTGGCGTACTGGTCATGGTCGACCTGCGGGCCCTGCTCGGTCTTGGGGTCGAACGGATCGCCCACGGTCCGCTTCCGGGCCCGGGCGGCGCTGCGCTCCACGAATTCGTCGTAAGCTTTCTCCTCGACGAACAGGCGCGAACCGGCGCAGCAGCATTGGCCCTGATTGAAGAACAGCGCGAAATGCGCCCCTTCAATCGCCTGGTCCATATCGGCATCGGCGAAGACGATATTGGGGCTCTTACCGCCGAGTTCGAGAGTCACGCGCTTGAGGTTGGATTTGGCGGAGGCCTCCATAATCAGGTGGCCGACCTCGGTCGAGCCGGTGAACGCAACCTTATCGACGTCCATGTGGCGGGCGATGGCGGCGCCGGCGGTCGGGCCGTAGCCGGGAAGCAGGTTCACCACGCCCGCGGGGAAACCGGCTTCGAGAATCAGTTCTCCCACGCGGAGCGCGCTGAGTGGTGTCTGTTCGGCGGGCTTCATCACCACGGTATTGCCGGTGGCGAGCGCCGGCCCGAGCTTCCACGCCTGCATGAGCAGCGGAAAATTCCAGGGGATGATTTGCCCCACCACGCCCACGGGTTCGTGGCGGGTATAGCAGAAGTAATCGCCCTGGATCGGGATGGTTCGGCCCTGGACCTTGTCGGCCCAGCCGGCGTAATAGCGATAGCAGGCGATCGTGAGCGGCAGATCGGCCGCGGCGGCGACGGCATAAGGCTTGCCGTTATCGAGAGATTCCAGGCGAGCCAACTCGCCGGCGTGGCGTTCGATGAGGTCGGCCAGCTTGTTTAAAAGGCGGCCGCGCTCGGAGGCGGACATTTTCCGCCACGGTCCGCGGTCGAAAGCCTCGCGCGCGGCTTTGACGGCTCGGTCGACATCGGGGGCGTCGGCTTCGGCCACTTCGCAGATGACTTCTCCGGTGGATGGATTGATGGTAGGAAATTTCCTGCCGGAAGCGCTATCCGTCCACTGATTGTTGATGAGCAGTCTGGTCGCTGACACAGCGACCTGGGCTTCCCTGTGGGCAGCGGTAACTGTTGCCATGAATTTGCTCCTTCGGCCGATCTGTTCTGAGTGTCTACACGGTCGGCCTGTGATAGACACGATATCACTTTCGGCTCGGAATGGATGCGGCTGGATGGTCGGTTCGATACGTTCGTGAGGCCTGAAATCAGCAGTTCCAGCCCAGCACGGGGACCTTACCGTTGACCATCTCGGGGAACGGCGGGGAATCGAACATCAGGTAGGGATGGGCGCGATCGAGGGCGCTCGCCTGGTCCAGGCGGGCACGGATTTCCGCCGGGATGGAAAACTCGAGCGCGCGGAGATTGGATTCGAGCTGACTCATTCTGGTGGCGCCGATGATGGTCGAAGTTACACCGGGCTGGGTGGCGACCCATTTCAGAGCGACTTCCGCGGGTGGACGGCCGATCTGGTTGGCGGCCTCGAGCAGAGCGTCGAGAATGCGCCAGTTGCGTTCGGTGCGTTTCTCGAACACGGGATTGCCGGAGGAACTGATGGTTTCGAGCCGCCCTGAGCCCGTTTCGCCGCGCTTGTATTTGCCGGTGAGAAAGCCGCTGGCGAGCGGGCTCCATGGACAGATGCCCATGCCGAACTCGCTTGCCGCCGGGATGTGCTCGCGCTCGATGCTGCGCTCCACCAGCGAATATTCGAGCTGGAACGCGATGGCCGGCTCGCTGTGGGCGAACTGCGCGATTGTCTGGGCGCGCGCCGCGTACCAAGCGGGAACGTCGGAGAATCCAAAATAGCGGATCTTGCCGGAGCGCACGAGGTCGTTCATGCTGGCCATCACTTCTTCGACGGGCGTCGTGCCATCCCAGACGTGCACCCAGTAGAGGTCGATGTAGTCGGTTTGCAGGCGGCGCAGAGAGCCTTCGAGCGCGCGGTAGAGATTTTTGCGGCCGTTGCCGCCGGCGTTGGGATTGGAGGGGTCGGCGTTGAATGTGAATTTGGTGGCCAGTACGATGCGATCGCGGAGGTTGCGCGCGCGGATCAGACGGCCGCAGATTTCCTCGCTTTTCCCGCCGGTGTAGAGGTCGGCGGTGTCGAGGAAGTTCCCGCCGGCAGCGAGATAGGCGTCGAGCATCTGGCCACAGGTGGCCTCGTCGGATCCCCATCCCCATTCCGTTCCGAATGTCATGGTTCCCAGGCAGAAAGGGCTGACGCGGAGGCCGCTGCGTCCCAGAGTCGAATATGGCGTGAGCGACATACTGAAAGGATGCCCTCGGGGCGGGTCGCGATTCGCGGAACAAACCCGAGAAAGGAGACCTGTCGTTTCGGCGTTTGGTGAGCTGCGACGCGATGCCATGCTATGCTGCCTGCTACAAACCATTCGCGATTTGAATCGTCTAGCCCAGTAAGGAATCCCCATGTCGAATTGGCTCAAGGACTTCAGATTTGCCTGGCGGATGCTCGGAAAAAGTCCGGGACTTTCGGCCGCGGCGGTGCTCTGTCTGGCGCTTGGAATCGGCGCCACCAGCGCGATTTTCAGCGTGGTTCACGCAGTTTTGCTGAAGCCGCTCGGCTATCGCGATCCGGGCCGCCTGGTGCGGGTTTACACCGAGTTCCCCACGTTTCCGAATGGCGGTTTGCGCCGATTCTGGACCTCGCCACCCGAATACTACGAGTTGGCACATGAACTGAATTCCTGGGAGTCGCTGGACGCATGGGTCACTTCGGGAGCGAACCTGGCGGGCGAAGTTGACCCGATACGCGTCACCAGTTGCTTTGTGACCGGCGGATTGTTTCGGGACCTCGGAGTGGCGCCGATGCTGGGCAGGGCCATTACGCCCGGGGATGACGTGGAAGGCGCTCCCAAGGTGATTGTCGTCGGCTACGACTTGTGGCAGCGCACCTTTGGCGGCAAGAACGACGTGCTCGGACGAACCATCCAGGTGAACGGTGAGAATACCAATATCGTCGGGGTGATGCCTCCGGGATTCGCCTTCCCGCCGGGGGAACTGGATCCACCCGAAGCCTGGTCTCCGCTGCAACTCGGGACTCCCGACCCGCAGAGGCGCGGGAGCCATTACCTGTACTTACTCGGGCGGTTGAAGGCGGGTGTCTCGGAAGCGCAGGCGCAGCAGGAAATTAACCGCCACGTGCAGGATTCGCCCGCGCGGTGGGGAAACAACCATCCCTTCAGTCCGAAATTCCATCCAATCGTCACCTATCCTTTGCACGATGAAGTGGTCAGGCCGATTCGCCCGGCACTCTGGATGCTGATGGGCGCCGTGGGATTCGTGCTCCTGATCGCCTGTGTAAACGTCGCCAACCTCCTGCTGGCGCGCGCGGAAGCCAGACAGCGGGAAATTGCGATTCGCAAAGCGCTCGGAGCGGGTGTGGGGCAACTGGTGCGGCAGTTTGTCGCGGAAGGTTCGCTGCTGTCGCTGGGCGGAGCGGCGGCCGGGTTGGTGCTGGCGTTCGCCAGTCTTGGGTTTATCGTGGCCGCGGGAAGGGCCAGTATTCCGCGCGCGGCCGAAGTCACAATCGACCCCACGGTGCTGGCGGTGACCTTCGCCGTGTCGCTCGCTACGGCGGTTCTGTTCGGCTTTGCTCCCCTGCTCCAGATCGCCGCCGGAACGCTGCACGATACTTTGAAGGCGGCCGGAGGGCGAACCGCGGGGTCGGTGGCGGCCAACCGCTTCCGATCGACGCTGGTGGCGAGCGAACTGGCGTTCGCGCTCATGCTGCTGATCGGCACCGGGCTGATGATTCGCGCGTTCTGGAAGCTCAGCGAAGTGAATCCAGGCTTTCGTCCGGGTGGATTGTTGACCCTGCGTGTGAATCTGCCGTCCGCGACTTATCCCAACCCGCAAGTGGTGGATGGCTTCTGGCGGGCGCTGCAACAGAAGTTGAGGTCCCTGCCGGGTGCGGAGTCCGCGACGCTGACCAGCGGGCTTCCGCCGGAACGTCCGATCAATGCCAACGATACTTATATCGAAGGATTCACGGCCGTTCCGAACGGACCCGGGCATAACATCGATTACTGGCAAATCGTCGGCGAGCGCTATTTCGAAACCATGGGCATTCACGTGATCGAAGGCCGCGCGCTCGACGAGCGCGATACCGCGGGCGCGCCACTGACGGCCGTCATCAATCAAACCATGGCGCGAGTCTACTACGGCAACCAGAGCCCGATCGGAAGAAGAATCAATCCCGAGGGCGGTCCGAAACAGGCGGACACCTACCGGACGATCGTCGGGGTTGTGGAGGACGTTAGGAACGCCGGATTGGACAAGCCCGCGGGAACCGAAGCGTTTTTTCCGGCGATGCAGAGAGACTTCGCCGGACGCATGTTTTACGTCATCGCGAGGACCACAGGCGACCCCCACCGATTGAGCAGCGGTATTCGCGGCGCAGTCCACCAGCTTGACCCGGCGCTCCCGGTGACCCAGGTACGCACCATGGACGAGGTTCTGGCATTCGCGAAATCGCGCCCGCGCTTCCTGACCACGCTGCTCGGGCTGTTCTCCGCTACGGCGCTGCTGCTGGCTTCGATCGGATTGTACGGCGTGATTTCCTATTCCGTGACTCGCAGGACCACCGAGTTTGGCATTCGCATCGCGATGGGGGCGGGTGCGGGCAACCTGCTGGGACTTGTACTTGGCCATGGATTGCGCCTGGCGCTCACCGGCGTAGCCGCGGGCGCCGCCGGCGCACTGGCGCTCACGCACTTCATCCGCGGACTCCTGTTTGGCGTCAGTTCATTCGATCCGGTGACATTTGCGGAGATGGCGTTGGTGCTCATCGCCGTGGCGGTGGTGGCGTGCGTGGTGCCGGCGAGGAGAGCGATCAAAGTGGACCCGCTTGTCGCTTTGCGGTACGAATGAGTCAGTTCGCGACCGGCACTTTCAAAGCGGAGTCCACTACGAGCCGTTTCACCACCACTTTTCCGGGGACGAGCTCGAGGCCCAGGTCACGAAGTGCCGCGAAGATAGTGGGGAAGTTGGAGTCTTGCGCGTCAGCGAAATGAAACCCCGGCATCGAGCCGGGTGAGGCATCGAGCTCGATATCGTAGGCACCCGCCAGATTGGTGGCGTTGACAACCGTCCGGCCCATCATGACCCGTAGCGCGGTTGCCAGAGTGTCCGTGGTTTCCGCGGTCCATTCGAAGTGCCCATTGAATCGCATGCTCATTCCCGGCTTGGCGTCCGGCGCCGATGCCTTCAGCCTGGCGCCGCCCTTTGCGACGGTAAGGGTGTAGCCGGATTCCTCGCTCGTCTCCCAATGCTGCTTCATTTGGAACCGGTCCGCCAAAAGATTCTGCAGCATTTCCGGGATATGTCCCTCCGGCCCATCCGCCGGAATCTTTGCCGCAACCATATATCGCCGCTGATTCATCCAATCGGGCGCACGGATGTCGAGCGGCTTCACGCCATAAGCCTGGCAGAGGATACCGATCAGACTCACGTGCGGCCAATCGATCCGCCTGGCGTGAGCTTCGATAGCCGGCGGCATGCCGGTGGTGTAATGTCCGTCCGCGCCATCGTCCTCAGGCGCGGGTTTGACGGAGGCGACTTCAAAGGTCTGCCTTGGGGCATCCTGGGCGACCAGGACCGCGGACATGCTGAAAAAGAGCGCCACCACCTGCCGCATAAGAAACTACCGGGTGGATTCTGTCATGGGACGAATCAGGCGCAGTGCGGGACGCGTCAGGTAATCGCGCTGGTAGGCGCGATGGGCATCATCATCCGGGTAATGCTCGCTCGCCGGATACGGATAGCTGCTCATGCCGTGGAACGGCAGCGGCAGCACCGATTGGGAAAAGGCAGTGTTGGCGTCGGCGTCTTTGGCCCAGCCATCGACGAGCAGCAGGTAATCGCGGCGCCAGCCTTCAGGCAGCGCGGGCAGGTTCGCCGCGGAGAAGCGCATGCGGATCTCATCGCCTGAGCCCATAATCACCATGCGATCGTCGGGCTGGCGCAGCAGGCCGGCGACCGCGCCGTAGCGGGTATAATTGCCGGGCGTGGGATTCCACATGGTGGAGGGGGCGACTGACTGGTAGTCAAAAGACTCGGGCTGCTCGCGGTCGGACGAGATGGTGGCATGGGAAAAACCGCGGAAGTGGAGGTCGGCTGCGCTCAAAGGCATTGCGGTGAGGCGCGTGGCGGGCAGCGTGTCGTTCTCGAAGAGGTAGATTTCGTCCCAATAAACGCACAGGCTGGTGACAATGCGGACTTCGCGCGATGCGCTGAGGAACTTGCCGGTGAGGTCGACGGCCATGGCTTTCGGTTTGCCGGACGGCATGCCCATGTCGTCGATCACGGTTTTCCAGTTGCCCTGCGCGTCTTTCACTTGCAGATAGGGGAAGACGAGATCGTGATGCGCTTGCATGGCGTTGAGGAAGGTGCTCCCATCGGCCCAATCCACCCATCCGTTGAGGACGAGCGTGGCCTTGCCATCGGGCGCCGCACCGGCGAAATCGAGATCGAGTGCGTGCAGTTCGGCGACCCCCGCATGATCGCGCGCGAAATCGACGGGATACTGGTGGTCGAGGGCGAGAAGAGACGCGCGGACATCCTTACCGTGGGAATCGTGGGCGGCTGTGGGATAGAAGCGGCGCGTGCCGCCGTATAAGCGGAACTCGGGGAACGGCGGCGATTTGAATTTCTCGTTGGTGACGATCTCCGTATCCGCGGGATGGTCGAGTGCCAGCAGCTTGACCTGGTCGATGTAGGAGACCTCGCGTAATTCCTCGGTCATGCGGATTTCGTACGCGCCATCGCGCGCCTGAAGTGCCGGGGCGGGAATCGAGACCCATTCCTGGTGATCGACGGGGAAGTAGCGGCCATCGCCGGAACTGGCGCCGAGCGGCGCGACGCCCAGCACGTCGGTGAGGAACTGGAAGCGATTGCCGTTCCAGGTGAAGATCATAGGGCAGGAGCCGGCGAGGCGCGGAGCTTCGGTGATGGGGGTGACTTTGTTCGCCGGCAGCTTCATTTCGTTCTGGATGAGCCCGTTTGCCCAGGTGATGCGGACCGTATCGACGGTGGTGAGATCGCCGAGGCGGAAGACGAGCGGGATGCCGGCGTAGGTCATCTTCTGGTAATTTGTACCGGCTTTCACCTCTACTTTCGCGTTAAACGAGAGCTTGTTATTCTTCACGCCGATGAGGCCGATTTCGATCCAGTTGCCGTAGTCTCCGGTGGTGTCGTGAAACATCAGCAAGTCACCGCCGGGCGCGATACCGGCATAGTCGAGGCGGCCGTTGCCGGTGAAATCGGCTGCTCCGGGGCGGTACGGAACGGCCGGCGCCGGAGCCGCTTCGAGGGTGCCGCGGCGGTTCACAAGAGCGCCATCGTTGGCGACCAAATCGGTGAATCCATCGCGATTGAAATCGACGGCGTTCAGGTCATGGGCTCCCGGCATGAGGACGTCGAGTGGCACGGCTTTATAGTTCCCGCCGAGTTTATCGCGATAGAGCACGCCGGGGCGATCGGCGTAGGAGACGATGAGGTCGAAGCCCGGAGTGTCGGGTTCGAGATCGAACCGGACCGCGTCGAGAGCTTTGCCGGCGACGAACGGGAAACGCTTGGTTTCGTCGCTGAAACCGGCCTCGCCGTTGTTGCGCATGAGCCGGGTATCGTCGCCGATCAGCATGATGTCTTCGTCATAATCGTGGTCATAGTCGATCCAGACGGCCTTGCGGAAGGAACCGGTGGCGAGATCGGCGTGTTTCACGAATGTCTTGCCGGTATTGCGATACAATGCGGCGCCGTTGGCGGTTAGGACACAGAGATCGGGCAGGCCGTCGTTATTGAAGTCCCCGGGAGCGATGAACTCGACACCGCGGAGAGCTTCCAGGCCGGAATTTGGGACGGGCGTTCGGCCGCCGCGATACCAGGCGACCTTGTTTGCCGACCACGCGATCAGGTCGGGATGGCCGTCGGCGCCGGCCATGGTGGCGACGCCCGCGCCGGGGCCGTTGAACCCATCGGCGAGCTTTTCGCCGCGATACGTGGGCGCAGTTGGCGGTGCGCCCGGCGCGACATCGATCGGATCGTAGAGCTCGGCGTAAGCGCACCAGTCCATGTCTTCGGGGACGGCCGCGCCTTCCTGATCTTTCTTGAGCTGCTGGAAAATGGTGAGTTCGCGGGCGGAATCGTTGGCGCGTCCGGCTTGCCGGTAGAGAGCCTGAAGCTGGTAGTGGGGAGCGGAGAGGCGCGGGCTGAGGTCGCGCGCGATCTCGAATTCCTTGATGGCCGCCGGGTAGTCCTCCTTCATTTTGTAGAGGACGCCGAGCTGGTAGTGCGATACCGGCTCGTTGGGAACGAGGCGAACCATTTCCTTAAACTGCGCAAGAGCCTTTTCGATCTCGTTTTCCTTCTTGTACAGGATGCCGAGGTTGAACCAGGTGTGTGGCAGCTTCGGATCCTCCTTTTGCACCTTAAGCAGTTCGGCCATACCTGCATCGTTGTCGCCCTGGCGCAGCAGGGCGAGGCCGTAGTTGAGCTGCTCGCGAGGCGAATTGGGCGCCAGCTCGAGGGCCTTCTTGAGTTCGGTGACGGCTTCCGCGTGCGTGGTGGGGTTTTCGTAAAAGGCCTTGCCGAGATTGCGGTGCTGCCAGAGGCTGGGGTCGTTGGAACTCTGTCCGAAGACCATCCAGCCCGTGCCACCCGCCGCGGCGAGGATAAGTAGCCAAAGGAAGACGCGAAGTTTGCCGTGCATGCTAACTGACAGTATGGCAGAAGAAGCGGCCACGTCCCCGCGCTCGCGCGACAATGAAGTTTGACCCAAATTCTGACTCTTTCGGCGCGCCAGCAGGCCCGCCTTTTGCGCGAGCGACGGATTTCCTCACGGGAGCTGGTGAGCGCCCATCTGGATCGAATCGCCGATGTCAATCCGGCGCTGAATGCCGCCGTGGAGGTAGTGGGCGAACAGGCGCTGGCCGATGCCAACGCGGCCGATCGCGAACTGGCGTTCGGAAATCCGCGCGGTCCGCTGCACGGAGTTCCGTTCAGCATCAAAGATTCCATCGAGCAGGCCGGGACGAGGTGCACCGCGGGGACTATTGGACGGATGAAGGCCGCGCTTTCGACCGTAGACGCGACGCTGGTCGAACGCCTGCGGCGCGCCGGCGCAATTCCGATCGCGCGCACCAATCTGCCCGATCTGCTATTCGCGTTCGAAAGCGACAATTTGATCTATGGACAGACCAACAATCCGTACGATGTCTCGCGCACGCCCGGAGGGTCGAGCGGCGGGGAAGCGGCCCTGATTGCCGCGTGCGGATCGCCGCTCGGCCTCGGCAGCGACGCGGCTGGCTCGGTGCGGCTGCCGGCGGCGTTTTGCGGAATCGCCGGCATCAAGCCGACTTCGGGCCGACTGCCGCGCACCGGCCACTTTCCGCCTGCCGGAGGATGGCTCGAGATGGTGTGGCAGATCGGGCCGATGGCGCGACGCGTGGAAGACCTCGTCGAAGCGATGCGTTGGTTGAACGGACCCGATGGCATCGATGTCACGGTTCCCGACGTGCCGTTTCGCGAGCCGGCGCAGGTGAAGCTCGCCGATTTGCGCGTCGCATACTATACCGATAACGATTGTGCGCCGGCGGATGAGGAAGTCGCGGCGGTGGTGCGGTCCGCGGCGCGCGCGATCGAGCCCGAAGTGCGATCGGTGGCGGAGGCGCGGCCCTCCTGCCTGGGGGAGGCTTACGATCTGGAGATGAAGTGGATCGGGCCGGATGGCGGCGACGGGTTGCGGGCCTATCTTCACACCCTCGGATCGGCGCGGGTGCATCCGCTGCTCACCGGATGGCTCGATAAGCTGGAGGCATATCGCACCGATCTGGCGGGCCTGGCGCGTTATTGGTCGGAACTCGACGCCTATCGCGCCGAAATGCTGCGATTCGCGCGCGACATCGATGTGATTCTGGCGCCGGCGTACATTCACGCCGGGCTGCCGCACGGCGAATCGATTCGCGATGAGAATTTCCGCGGTTTCAGCCATACGATGGCGTTCAATATGGCGGGATGGCCGGCGGCGGTGGTGCGTGGCGGCGAATCCGCCGGGGGGCTTCCAATCGCGGTGCAGGTGGCGGCGGCTCCCTGGCGCGAGGATGTGGCGCTGCGAGTGGCACTGGCGCTGGAGGAGGCGATGGGAGGGTGGAAGCCGGCGCATGTTTAGCGGATTTCCGGCGGCGACTTTCGACCGCGATCTGGTCACGCGGTGGCCGTGGATCGTAGCGATGCTCGGCTGGGCAGTGTTCAGCCTCTATTGGGACGCCGCCGGGAAACGGACCGCGAAAACCAAGAGCGCGGAATCGCGCTGGTCGCGCTGGCTTCATGTATCGCTGGCGAATATCGCGCTGATTCTGGAAGTGGCTCCTCTTCGCGGAGGGCGTTTCCTTCCGCTTTCGTCGTCTATCATGGCCACTGGCGCCGCCGTGGAGGCGGCGGGGCTTTATCTCGCCATTCTGGCGCGGCGGCATCTCGGCCTGTATTGGAGTGGCGAAATTTCGATAAAAGTAGACCATCGGTTGATTCGTACCGGTCCTTATAGGAGGCTGCGTCATCCGATCTATATCGGACTTCTCGCCATGTTTGCCGGCACGGCATTGGTGACGGGAACGTGGGTAGCGCTGGTGGGATTTGCAATGGCTGTGCTGGCCTACGTGCGCAAGATCTGGCTCGAAGAGAAGAATCTGCGCGCGGCATTCGGAGCGGAATACGACGCTTACCGGCGCGAGTCGTTCTGAAGCTACTTCATCTCGAACAGCAGCATGAAATCCATGACGTTGTTCGGCCGCGGCTGGGTCGTCGGGGTAATACGCCTGAACTCGGTGCTGACGGACGGCACAAAAGCCTTCAAGAATTCGGCGGGGTACTCGTAGTCGTAGGGATCTCCGATTCGAAGCTTCCAGAGCTTGCGGGCCTTGGCTTCATCGTCCGGCGCCAGGCCGATGATGGTCAGCTTTCCGGCATAGAACATCGGGCCCAAGGCGAACGGGATTTTGAGATCGAGCCGAAGCTGGTCGTCATGGAAGATGCGCTCCGGGCGGGCGGATGCCTGAAAATATCCCGTCCGCTTCACGGGCTTTTCGGCCTCCCAGATGGATTTCTGGATCTCGCTCCAATTGGCGATTTGATCCTTCTTGAATTGCGCGGCTTGGAACATGGCCTCGCGCGGCAGGTTGTTGCCGACGAAAGTCACTTCGCCGAGCTTGAATTGCGGGCCCTCATCGATGGCGGTGGTCACCGTGACGTTTCCGGGGGATGTTTTTTGTGCCGTGATTTTCGGAAACGCGACGCGGTACATGCCGTGATCCTCATACTCGCGGCGGAGATTAATCTCGACGAGTTGGCGAAAGCGGCGATCGGTATAGCCCTCGTCTGCGATAAGTTTGGCCAGTACCCCGTTGAGCGCCTCGGAAGTGAGTTCGTGCTGACCGATGAAATTCAAAGCGGCGATGTGGGGCAAGGTAGCGGGCTGGAACGAGATCAGATTCCTGCCAGTTCTCAAGTCGGATTCCAGGCGTATGACCACGGGTTGACCGGCGAGTTCGGCCTTGGCATGCTCGGCCAGGGCGTTGGCGATGAACTCCTCCGCGGTGTCGTTGTCGGGCACCCTGCGATCGAAGGGCGGATAAAGCGAAGTGAGCCAGCGCCAGAGCTCGGAATCGTCGGCGCCCGGGAAGTCGATGGAAGCTGGGGCGAACTGCTGCTGGTCCTGGATGGTCAGGGTGAGCACCCAGCCGCGCTTCGGACCTGGAGCATAGCGGTAGGAGACGGCTTGAAAGAGGCCGGTATCGGTGAGTCTGCCGCACGCCTTTTCGAAGGTCGCCTTGTCGGCGGCGCCGCCGATACGCAATTGCCCGATGCTGAGGATCGCGTCGTGGGAGATTGCCGTGCCTTCGAGAACCAGAGACTCGAGCGGGAGGGATTGAGCGGCCAGAGGGTACGCCAGGACAAGCGCGAACGCGAGTTTCCTTAGCATAAGGCGAGTATAGCGGACCTATCCGGCCGCAATGCAGATGGCTCGTGCAGCCGGAATGGGTCTCTCAGTGCGTCATCGCGTACACGAGGTAGTTTACGCCGATGCGCAGTCCCATATAGGAAAACTTCTGCGGGTAAGTGGGCTCGTCTGCGTTTTCCCAGGAGTCGCCGAGGTCGTTGTCGTGGGTCATCACGGCGATCAGGCGATGGTGATCGTCGTAGACGCCGCGCCAGTGAGGATCGTCGCCGCCGCTTCCCCACGTCGGATTGGTGCGGCACTTTTCGCAGATGCTGTGCGTCTGCGTGTATTGCATGCCGGGAACCTGGTAACGCTCATCGAGATCGTAGACGGTGTGGAAGATCGGATCGTTATTGGGGATGTCGATGATCTGGCTGTCGGGCAGGACCTTTTTGAAGCTGTAGACGAAGACTTCCCATTCCTTGGTGCCGTGGAAATCGTCGCACATGAAGAATCCGCCGCGATCGAAGAACTCGCGGAATTTGGCCACCATCTGATCGGTGAGCTGCCAATGGCCCACCTCCACCGCGTAGACCCAGGGATAATTGAAAATGTCGTCATCCGCTTCCATGTTGATGGGCTGTTCGGCGGAGCGCGCGTCGATGCGGGTGAGGCGGCGGATGGCGAGCGCGAGATGGCGGTCGGAGCGCGGATAGTCGATGGTCCAGTTGGTCATGCCCTGGTGCCAGTCGTACTGCGAGTTCATGGTCGATTGCCAATCGACATATACCGGACTGGTGGGGTACATCAGGCGGGCGAAGGTCCACTCGCCCGGTACCTGGTAGTCCTTGGGCAGTGGAAAATTGTTATATTCCCACGCGGGGTATTCGCGGAAGGGGTCTTGGGCCCATAGGGTGCAGATAAAGAGTGCACACCCAGCCAGTCCCGCGAGAATCGCAGCACGCATCTCTTTTCAGTATAGACGCGCCATCAGCGTCCACGTCTCCCTCCGCCGGTGGCCGCCACGAGGTGCGCCGGCATATCGGCGACGGCAAAGCTCATGACGGCGAGGGCGGCGACGCTTTTGCGGAAGTCTTCAGGGTCCACCTTGTCGAGAGTGTCGGCCTCGCTATGGTGCCAGTCGAAGTAATGCGTGCCGGAGGCGCGTTCGCTCATGCCGGGGACGCCGTCGTGCACCAAGGCGTTGATGTCCTCGCCGCCGCCACCGCCGGTAATCTCGCCGGCACCGATGGGTTCGAGCAGTTTGGCAATTTGCTTCAGCATCTCCATGGAATTGGCGTCGACGCCGGCGCCGAAACCACGCGGCGTTTCGGCGCCGCCATCCATTTCGAGAGCCATTACCTGATTCTTGAGTTGCTCGCCGACAAAGGCGCGGTACGACTCGCCGCCACGCGTGCCGTTCTCTTCGTTTACCCAGAAAGCCACGCGGAGGGTGCGGCGCGGTTGGAGGCCAAGGTGGTGGATGATGGACAGGGCTTCGAGGCAGGCCATGATGGAGGCGCCGTCGTCCTGCGCGCCCTGTCCCACGTCCCAGGAATCAATGTGGCCGCCGATCACAACGACTTCCTCGGGGTGCTCCTTGCCGGGGATTTCGCCGATGACATTCCCGCTGTCGGCATCGGGGAGCATTTCGGCGCCCATTTCGAGATGAACGCGGGCGGGAGTGCCTTCGCCGTAGAAGCGCGCCAGCATGTAGCTGTCTTCGGGAGAGATGGCGGCGGCGGGGATTTTGGGCTGCTCGGGATCGTACTCCATAGCGCCGGTGTGTGGGAGTTGGACGGCCAGCGGAGTGGCGGAGCGGACGAGTGCGGCAACCGCTCCAAGTGCCGCCGCTCGAGACGCGCCGTTCGAGCGGTAATTGCGGCCGGAACCGTAGTTAGTGAAGGTGTAGTTATAGACCACAATTTTGCCCTGAACTTTGTCGCGGCCGAGTTTGGCGAGTTCGTCGAAGTTGGAGACAACCACGGTATCGGCGGTGATTCCGCCAGGAGGGGTGCCAACGCTCATGCCGAGGCCGAGCATGTGCAACGGCCTTTCGACCGGCGTGATCATCTTGGCGGATTCGCTGTTTCGCACCCAATGCGGCACCTTGGTGGGGATGACGCGGACGTTGCTCAGGCCGGCAGCCTTCATCTGCTCGACGGACCAGGCGATCGCGCGCTCCAATCCCATCGACCCGCTGAGGCGGTTGCCGATCCGGTAGCACAGATAGGCGAGGCGATCGTAGCCCTCGTGGTCCGCCATGGCCGCGCGGATGAGCTTGTCGGCGGTATCGCGGTATTGTTCGGTAAGATTGGGCTCGTTGTGGGCCAACAGGGCAGAGGCGGCCAGAACGAGAACGGAAGCGGACATGCTGCGCCGAGTCATTAGGACAATATTACATGACCGGGCAGGATTCTACTGCGGGGCGTATCTTCGGGTGGCCGCCGTGACGGGAGCGACTTGTCAGGGAAGCGTTTCCTTCAGCACTTTTTCGCTTTGTTCGCGGCGGAAATCGTGGAGCTTTTGCTTCAATTCCGGCCGGCCTGTGGCCAGGATCGCAATCGCCAGCAGCGCGGCGTTGCGGGCACCAGCGCCGCCGATGGCCAGCGTGCCGACGGGGATTCCCGCCGGCATCTGAACCGTGGAAAGTAGCGAATCCATGCCCTTGAGCGATGCGCTCTCCATCGGGACGCCGAGCACGGGCAAAACGGTGTGCGCCGCGCAGACGCCCGCGAGGTGAGCGGCACCTCCCGCGGCGGCGATGATCACCTGGATGCCGCGGCCGTCGGCCTGGCTCACGTACTCAGCCGTCTGATGCGGCGTCCGGTGCGCCGAAAGCACCCGGCACTCGTGCGCCACGCCGAAGCGCGTCAACATCTCGTCGGCCTGGCGCATGGTTTCCCAGTCCGACTTGCTGCCCATGATCACCGCTACCAGCGGGTTGGTTTCTGCCATGATTTATTGTCCTTGAGCGAGAGTATATCCGGCCTTGCCGTCGAAATCGCGCAGCGTCTGCGTGGCTGCGATGGTGATTCCGGCCCCGGCCACGCGTCCCAACAGCGCGACGATCTGCGCCATGCCGGTGGGGCCGGATGCCACAAAGCGGCAGCGGTAGCTATCGGTGCAGAAAGTCCACGCGTTGCCGCCCGGCCAGACTTTCACGCCGCGATTGTCGATCATCTGCAAGGTCAACCCGTCAGCCGCGAGTTTTCCCATGGCCGCCGCCAGGTCGTCGGTCGTCCGCCAAGGCCACTCGACGAATACGTCAACGCCCTTCACGGTGACGGCACTGGCGCTCGTTGACACAGACGCCATCGGGGCAGCGGCCGTCCGCCGCGCATAGGTAACGGCCTTCAAGGTGTTGGGCTTCTGCCCCAGGCGCGCGATTACCGCCGCGGCAAATTCCTTCGTCCCCACTTTCTGCGTGCTCACGCCTTCGGTGAATACGTCATAAGTATGGATGCCGTCCTCGATGGTGCGTAGCCAGGCGTTCTGTACCTTTTCGGCGGTCTCCGGCAAGTCGATGTGAACCAGCATCAGGACCGCGCCGAGCAGCAATCCCGAGGGGTTGGCCAGATTCTGTCCCGCGCGCCGCGGCGCCGAACCGTGGATCGCCTCGAACATCGCGCACTGCTCGCCGACGTTGGCCGACCCCGCGAGTCCTACCGAACCGGCGATCTGCGCCGCCACGTCCGAAAGGATATCGCCATAGAGATTCGGCATCACAATCACGTCGAAGGCTTCCGGGGTATCGGCCATCTTGGCGGCGCCGATATCGACAATCCAGGCTTCCTTCTGAATGTCCGGGTAGCCGGCGCCCACCTCGTCGAAAATTTTGTGGAACAGGCCGTCGGTCATCTTCATGATGTTGTCCTTCATGAAGCAGGTGACCTTCTTGCGATTGTGCAGGCGGGCGTACTCGAAGGCGTAGTGGATGATTTTTTCGCTGCCGGGGCGCGAGATCAGCTTGATGCAGGAAGTGACCTCGGGGCTGATCTGGTATTCGATGCCGGCGTAGAGGTCCTCTTCGTTTTCGCGGACAATCACCACGTCCATATTGGGGTGCTTGGTCTCGATGAAGGGGTGATACGAGACGCAGGGCCGTACGTTGGCATACTGCCCCAGCGTTTTGCGGGTGGTGACGTTGAGGCTCTTGAAGCCGCCGCCCTGGGGGGTAGTGATAGGAGCTTTCAGGAAGACTTTGGTGCGCAGGAGGGACTCCCACGAACTGGGTTCTATGCCGGCGGTGTTGCCGCGCAAATAGACCTTTTCCCCGATTTCAATGGTCTCGATCTCGAGAGCCGCGCCGGCCGCTTCCAGGATCTGAAGCGTAGCGCTCATGATTTCCGGGCCGATGCCGTCGCCGTAGGCAACGGTGATAGGGATTTTGGTGGGCATATCGGAACACTCAGGATAGTTGGAATTATCCACATCCGCAATGGGAGCGGCGGAATTTCCGACAGGGTGGCTACTAGTAGCCCCGGCCCGCAGGGGTTTATGGCGCGCAAACTTTGCGAAAACCCTCTGTTATGCTGAGTGGGGCAGGTTTCAGTCCCGCCGGTTGCCGATGCGAGTCTCGAAGGCGGTAGTCGGTCCCGTAATCGTTGCGGTGATGTTTGCCGGGCTGGCGTTCCGGCTGTTCCGGCTGGTGTCGGAATACGCCGTCAACATCCTGTTTTGGGACCAGTGGGATTTCAACGACGCCGCACTGTTCAGCCATCATTCCGTTTGGGGTATTTTCCGCTTCCAACATGGGCCGCATCGACAGGGAGTAGGAGGCATTCTGGCGGCGCTGGTGGAACCGTGGTTCCGATGGAACAGCCGCACGGAAGCATTTCTTGTGACGGCCATTGTGGTCTTGGCCGGATTGTGCCTGTTAGTGCTCAAGTACCGGTTGCTCGGGCCGTTGACGTGGACTGACACGGCGATTCCGCTGTTGATGTTCACGCCCGCGCAATGGGAGTCCGATTGGAATACCGTGAATCTCGCCCACGGAGTGCTCCCGGTCCTGCTGGTCGTGGTCTATTGCATCGCGTGGACGTGGCGGAAAGAGCGTGCCAAATATGTGTCGATTACGGCCATCAATTTCCTTACTCTTTACACGGGTTTCGGCTTCTTCCTCGGGCTGATTACGCCCGCGCTCCTGGCGGCGAAATTTCGCCAGGCCCGCAAAGCGGGACAGGGAAACCGGGGCATCCTGCTGGCTTGTTTCGGGCTGTCGATTTTGTCGCTGGCGTCCTTCTTCATTTCGTACAAAAACCAGGATGCGTCGGACTGCTCGTCCCTGTTTTCCGCTCCCGGGCTGGATTACCTGCGGTTTCTATGTCTGATGTTGGCGAGCCCTTTCGGTATCCGTTCGGTGGATTCTGCGGCGATTCTGGCGGGAGGCCTGGTATTGGCCGCGGTGACGGCTGTCGCAGTAGCCGGCTGGAAAGATATGCTCGCTGCCGCGCCGCGCCTTTCTCACGAAGTGCTGGCGATCATGACCTCATTCGCGATTCTCTTCTGCGCCGCCGCCACCGTGGGGCGCACCTGCACGGGACTGATCGACGCGCACGCATCGCGCTACATCATTTATAAGCAGATTGCCCTGGTGAGCTTGTATTTCCAGGCGCTGACGGTGCGGACGAAGGCCTGGCGCACGGCTCTCGCAGCGCTGGCGGTGGTGCTGTTCCTGCCGTCGCTGGTTATCACCGGCGCCGACCGGCGGCTAATCACGGATTTATACAAGTTGAAGACTGGTTGGCGTACGTGCTACCTCAGCGGCAAAGCGGCCGGCGAATGCGACGAGCAGAACGGCGCGATTTATCCCGATCCGGATTTCACCCGGTTGCAGCAGAAACTGGACTACCTGCGGGCAGCCCGCCTGAATCTCTTCTCGGACACCCCCGAAGTGCGAAGATAGCAGCATGGACGGATCTCCGCCGCGATTTGCGGGTGTGGAGTTGTATTTCTACGATCTCGAAAGGGCGCGGACCTTTTACCGGGAAATACTCGGCCTTACGGTGGCCGACGAAGAACCGGGGCATTATGCCAGGTTCGACAGCGGAGGCGGCTTCGTTTGCCTGGAGCGAAAAGGCTCGGAGCAATATCCTTCGCGCGATAAGGCCGTACTGTTCTTCGAAGTAGAGGATCTGGCCGCGGCGCGAGCTGCCATCGGGGAAGACCGCTTCGTGCACGAGGCACCCGGTTGGGCAGTGCTGCACGATCCCGAGGGCCACAACGTGCTGCTGCTCGAACGCCGGCCGGGTGAAGGCGCCGATGCCGAAAAATGACACGCGCGGCTTCGCGCGCTTCGCCTGGTTCGTGCTGGCGTACAACATCGCGGTAATCCTGTGGGGCGCGTATGTGCGCGCCACTGGCTCGGGCGCGGGTTGCGGCAATCATTGGCCGCTGTGCGACGGCACGGTCGCGCTGGTGTCGGCCAACACGCACAAGATCATCGAATACACACACCGGGCGATGACTGGTCTGGACACGCCGCTGGTACTGCTGCTGGTGGTGTGGGCGTTTCGCGCCTTTCCCCGCTACCATCCGACGCGCCGCGCCGCGCTGCTTTCGGGCATATTTCTGCTCACGGAAGCGCTCATCGGAGCGCTGCTGGTGAAGATCCAGCATGTGGCGCAGAACGCCGACGCTTACACGGAATCGGCACACCTGGTGAACACTCTGATGCTCGTCGCCTGTTTCACGCTTACGGCATGGTTCGCCGAAGGGCACAGGCCACCGAAACTGCGCGGCAGAAATGCCTGGACGGCGGCGATGAGCCTCGCGGCGGTGATGTTGCTGAGCATCACGGGTGTGATTGCCGCGCTGGGCGACACGTTATTTCCGGCGAAAACTCTGGCCGCTGGAATCGCGCAGGATTTCGATGCGGGATCGAGCCTTTTGCTGCGGCTGCGGGGATTACATCCGGTGATTGCCCTTGCGGTGGCAGCGTGGCTTACGATCTACGCCCTGGGACGGCTACGATCGGCCAAAGCTCCCGCTCTGCGGGTAGTGGTGCTGGTGTGGATTCAGCTTCTGGCCGGTATGGCGAATTTCCTTTTGCAGGCGCCGGTGTGGATGCAGATTGGCCACCTGCTGATTGCGGACCTGGTGTGGATTTCGCTAGTGCTGCTATGCGCGGCGCCATAAAAAAAGGCCGGCGCGGCGCGCCGGCCTCAGGACCTGAGTACGATCAGAAGCTGAAACGAAGGGAGAGTTGAAGCGTCCGCTGCAAGCCGGTCTTGCTTGTGATGATGCCGAAGGTTCCGGAAGTCGCGGTGAAACTGGGGGCTGCCAGGTTCGGATGGTTGATGAAGTCGTAGGCTTCCGCCCGGAACTGGAAGGCGGCGCGCTCGTTGACCCGGAAAGTCTTGAAGAGCGAAAGGTTCCAATCCTGGAAACCGGGACCATAGATGGAATCGCGAACGCCCTGCTGCAGGTTGAACGTGCCGGCGGGCGGGGCGGAAAAATTGCCGGTGAAATATCGCGGCGCACCGTTGCTGAGATTGCCCGTCGGGCCCGCGAAAGCTCCGGTGTCGATCTGAACAGGGCCATTCATGACCCAGAACTGGCCTTCGCTGCCGCAGCCGAAACTGCCGAACTCCCCAACCCCGGCGTAATCGTTGTTGACGCCGACTCCGCAGGGAGTTCCAGTCTGAAATTGAGCGGTGCCGGCGAGCGACCAGCCGCCCAGCCACTTGTTGGTCTTCATCAACGGAATGGCGTAGATGTAGTTGATCAGCACGATGTGGCGCTCGTCGTATTCCGAAGGGCCCCAGAGATTGCTGGTGTTGTAGGTATCGGGAACGATGTCACGGTAGTTGGATCCGTTATCCATGCTCTTGGAAAGAGTGTAGGTGACCCCGAAGCTGGATCCGTTGGTGAACTCCTTGTGCCAGTAAACCTGGAGCGAGTTGTACATGGAATTGACCACGCTTTCCTCCTCCTGGATCGCCGCAAAGCCTTTATACGGACGGAGCAGGCTCGGGCTTACCCCGGGATTCGCGAGTACCGTGCTCAGGGAAGGCTGGTTGATGTCGTATACCTGCCAGCCATGATTGCCATGATGGGCGACATAGGCGACCGAAAGCAGCGACTGCCAGAAGAGTTTGCGCTGCACGGTGAAGTTCCAGTTATACGCCTTCGGCGGCTTCAAGTTCGGATTCAGGGTTGTCATGGTGAGCGGCGCGGCGATGGTGTTGGTCAATCCGGCGCCGGGGTTGTCGACCGATACGTTGGTGACGGTGAGGAACGGTTGGAAGGGCGAGTTGCCTCCTGGGAAGATGTTATCGATCTGCACCATGCGGGTGACGAAACTACCCGCTCCGGCGCGGATGACGGTCGAGCCGTTGAGTTCGTAGGCAATACCCACGCGCGGCTGGAACACATTTTGCGTCTGGATGTAGCCTTTGGGAAGGCTGGGATCGAACAGACTGCCGCACGAGGCGCCGTCGCACTGGTTGGAAGTCGCGGCGGCGACGCGCCCGTTGGCGGCGGAGGGAAACGCATTGATGCCGGGAATCACCACGCCGTTGTACGGATTGCCGGTGCCGAGAATCACGTTTCCACTGCTGTTGAGCGTAACGGCCTGGGCGGGATTATAAAGAGCGCCATCGAAGTAATCGGCATTGCCCCAGAGCGGATGTTGGCCCTGCACTTGCGTCCAGCGGACGCCATACTCGACGTGAAGCTTGGGAGTGACCTTCCAGGAATCCTGCGCGAAGCCTTCGAGCATCCAGGACCGCCAGATGGTGAGGGCGCGCGGACCGATTTCGGTATAAGCATCGGCGAGTCCCAACGCCAGGTTCGCCATACCAATGCCGGAGGTTGCGCCAAAGCCGGTGCGGGCATCGGTGAAAGTGAAAGTGCCGTTCTGGTCGCTGGCCCCGCCGGGCACCGTGCTGACATTAATCTGGTCGCCGTCGTTTTCACCGGAATATTCGGCGGAGAAGCCGGCCTTGATGGTGTGGTTTTGCCAGACCTTGGTCACGGTGTCGCCGAAGGTCCAGATGGTGCCGGAAGAGTGGGAGGGATAGGGACCGCCCGCCAGGCTGGAGAAGTTGGGCACATTCACCGTGGGGATCTTGGTGGGGATGTCTTTTCCGTTGGGCAGGATGTATGGGAAGTCGATGCAGCTGCCGGTAATGGGAGCGCACAGAGTGCCGCGGTTGAATCCCGCGAGGGAGGTGTTAACCGGAATGTAGACGTCGTCGATGCTCAGGGAGCCGATGGCCTCGTTCACCAGAGTGGGGCTGATGGTGCTGGTGAGGGAAGCCACGTTAGTCTGGTTCGGACGCTTGAAGTACTTGCCGGTGAGTCCCAAATTCTGGTCGAAGGGCTGATATTCGAAATACGAAGCGTCGGTGCGCCGCCCGGAGAGGCGGTTCTTCTCGTTCAACAGCATGTCGACGTTGATGGTTTCCTTGCGCTGGTTGATGGGATGCTCGGCTTGGGCAATCCAGTTGTTGCTGCCGTTTTGGAAGCCCGGCGTTGGCAGCGGATAAGCATTGATCATGGCAATGCCGTTGGGGCTCAAACGGTTGACGGGAATGGTATTGTTCGGGAACGGCTGGCAGCTGGCGGCGCCCACTTTCGGGCACGTCGTGGGATCGTAAATAATGTGGCTGCCGGAATACCACGGGTTTGGATTGAGCAGCTCGCTGAAATTGCCCTGGCGCATGAGTTGCGTGGGCACAGGCTCCTGCGAATAATCCTCGTAGCGATAGCGGATCTCGTCTTCACCAACGAAGAAGAAGAACTTCTGCCGGAACCAGTCTTTCATCCCGGGCGCCCAGATGGGGCCGCCGATGGTACCGCCGAAATTGTTGTAGCGAAAGGCTTGCGTGGAACCGGTCACGGAGCTGAGATTGCGCGACCAGGTGTTCGCGTTCATGTCGGAGTTGCGGAGGTATTCGTAAAGGCTTCCGTGGAAATCGCGGGTACCGCTCTTGCTGACGATGCGGATCTGCCCGCCCGCCGCACGGCCGTACTCCGGGGAGTAATCGGCGGTCAAAACCTGAATTTCCTCGGTGGAGTCGACGTTGGCGACGCCGATGATAGCGCCGTTCGCCCGCGTGCGGACGGCGGGCGCGCCGTCGAAGGTGACGTCGGTATCCTGGGGGCGGGCTCCGTTAACGTTAAAGGGGACGCCGCCGCCTACCGCAAAATTGAAGTCGCCCATAGTCGATCCGCTGCGCATGCCGGGCAGGAGCTGCGCGATGTAGAGCGGATTGCGGCCGTTCAACTCCTGCATATCCACCTGTTTCCCAGGGATTTCGGTCTGCACTGCGGAGGAATCGGTTTGCAGCACCTCCGCGGTTGCCGCCACTTCCACGGTCTCGCTGACATTGCCCACCGTCAGCGCCGCGTCGAGCGACAGGGCGGTATTGGAATCCAGCTTATTCTGTTTGCTTTCAAAGCGCTTAAATCCCGGCGCCTCGGCCGAAACGGTGTACATCCCGGGCGGCAATTGCGTCTGTATGTAGTAACCCGAATCGTTGGTGGTCAGGGTATGAACTTCGTTGGTTCCTTCGTTCCGGATCGTGACCGTTGCCTTCGGCACACTTCTCCCGCTGGGATCCTTGACGTATCCCCCTATCGACCCCGTATCTGTTTGAGCCATAAGGGATAAGACTGCCAGGCAGAAACCGGCAATAAGAAAAGTACAAATGCGCACACTTCGACGGCCCATCATTTTCGCTCCTCCCATAAAAATTGTTGATTACCCCAAAAAGCAGGCGTGCAGAGTGATCATAAACCCGTCCTGTCCACCAAAGCAAGCAATATTTGATATCAACTTAGTAACTGATGTGTGATGAAAAAGCCAGAACCTCTTACTTAGGTGGGAAACCCTCGAGGAGCCAGATGTCGGACCGGATCTTCGCCACGGTGGTGGCGATGTTCTTTCCGTCCGGGGAGAGACTCATGGGGAACGACGGATTGTAGGCCGAAGCGAAGTGGATTTCGGCATCGTAGTCGTAGATCGCCCGCTCCGCCCCGCCCCGGAAGTCGATGGCGCCAAAGCGCCACTTGCCGCCTTCAACCTGCCCGAGCGCGTAAATCTCCTTGCCGTCGCGCGACCATGTGATGTACGCCTTGCGATTGCCGACCGTGCGCCGCTGCTTGCCGTCGGGCGAAACCAGTACCACTCCCTTGTCAGTGCCACAAGCAATCCATGCGCCATCGGGCGACCACTGCGGGGCATTTTCACAGCCATGCGGAAGGCCGAGGGAGACGGGGGAATCGCTGCCGCCCACCGCGATCTTCGCCACCCCCAAATCAGAGGAGAAATACGCCAGCCAATTTCCGTCGGGCGACCAGGAGGGCGCAATCTCATATGCTTTGGGATTGCCAATTCGAAGCGGCGAGCCGCCGGACAGGGGCGAAATCCACAGTTCCCCGACATGCTGATTGCTGACGCGGCTGTAGGCGATGCGCGTCCCATCGGGTGAAATGGCGGGCGTGAGGAAATCGACGGTTTCGCTGTCAGGGAAATCGCGCGCGGTGACGAGGGGACGGTCCGAGCCGTCGGTGGCGTTCTTCAGCCAGATCTCCCTGCGACCGGTGCGATCGGTGACGTATGCGAATACCGAACCTTTGGGCGACCAGAAGGGGAAGAGTTCGCTGCGGCTGGTGGCAAGCAGCGGTTGGACAGGACCGCCGGCGGTCGGGATCTCGACAATATCGAGATTCGAATCGAAGGAGTTAAAGGCGATTTTGGCGCCATCGGGCGAGACCGCGGGAGAGCCCCGCTCACCCTCGCCGGCAGTCAGCGGCTCGAAGGTTTCGTGGCGCGAGTCGGCCATCCAGAGTTGCTGGGCGGAATCGCCGGATCGTGTAAAAGCCATCACAAAATGGCGGCTGTCGGGCATCCAGTTCAGGTTCGGAATTTCGCCGCCAGACAGAGAATTGGTGAGGATCCGGCGGGGCTTTCCGCTGGGAAACGGGAGCAGCCAGAGGCGCGGGCCGGCGCCGCGTGTCATCGAAACGAGAATCTGCTTGCCGTCGGGCGAGAAGCGCATGTAGATAGGCGTGAAAGAGCCCTGGAGTTCAAAAGGTACGGGTTCGTATTTGCGTGGCGGAGTGCCGGGCGGGGAGGAGATCCAGACCTTCGGTTCAGACTTTTCGGCGTCGCCGACGGTCAGCCAGAGGGCGATGGCTTTGCCGTCCGGCGAGAGCGTGGCGCAATAGTAATTGCCTTTTAGGACCTGCTGGGCGGCGCCGCCGCCCCGGCTGACGGAAAACACGCCGCCATCGGCGACGAAGTAAATGCGGGAGCTATCCGGCGACCAGAAGAGCGACCGCGGACGATTCACCGCTGTCACAACAGCCGGTACGGGGGAAGACAGACCGCGGACCAGGATTTGATCGGGTGCGTTGTCTACATCGCGAATGTAGGCGATGTTCTGGCCGTCGGGGGACCATGCGGGGTCGTGCTGCGGCCGGGAGTCGGTGGCGAGTGGTGTGAAGCGATAGTTGGCAAGTTCGGCACCCTGGGGCGGGCGGGTGGCGAGAATCGCGGCCAAAACAACGGTCGTAATCCCAAGGGCGATTGCGGTTATCGCGGCGGCGGAGAGCGGGCGCCGGGTACGATGGGACCGAACTGCAATCTGCGCCCCCGCGGTGCTGCCAGGCGAGATAGCCCGAAGATTGAACGCCAGATCGCCGGCGGATTGGAACCGGCGCGCCGGCTCCTTTTCGAGGCAGTGGACGATCACCTGCTGGACGGCGGGCGGCAGGGTGGCGGGAAGTTCCGGCGGGTCGTCGCGTAGGATCGCGCTCATCGTCTCGATGGCGGTGGCGCGGGCGAACGGAATCTTGCCGCTGAGCATCTCGTGGAGAATGATGCCGAGCGAAAAGATGTCGGAGCGGGCATCGGTGGCGGAGCCGGTGACCTGCTCGGGCGACATATAACCGGCAGTGCCCATGACCATTCCGGGCATGGTCATCGTCATGCCGCTTTCGGCGGCCGCGGCGGGCTGATAACGCGCGAGCCCGAAATCGAGGATCTTCGGGCGACCATCGCGCGTGAGCATGATGTTCTCGGGTTTGAGATCGCGGTGAACGACGTTGGCGGCGTGCGCGGCGGCCAGACCATCGGCAATTTGCGCGCCGATCTCGATGGCTCGGCGGAGGGGGACGGGACCGCGCTCGATGAGGTCGCGGAGGGATTCGCCGTCGACGAGTTCGGAAACGATGTAGGAGACCCCGTCCTGATCGCCGACATCATAGACAGTGACGATATTAGGATGGGAGAGCGCGCTGGCGGCGCGGGACTCCTGCTCGAAGCGGCGGCGGCGGTCGGGATCGATGGCAAATTCGGCCGGGAGAATCTTAAGCGCGACCTCGCGGCCGAGACGCATGTCGCGGGCGCGAAAGACTTCGCCCATGGCGCCGGCGCCCAGGCGGGACACAACTTCGTAGGCTCCGAGGCGCGCTCCGGGGTTCAAAGACATAACCGCTGACAATTGTATCGCGAGGTATACTGAGGGCTCTGTTAACGGCATGTCCCTGATACAGAAAGCAGCTATTTTCGGTGCGGCGGGCGCCATTGGCCGTGCGCTGGCTCCGGAGTTCGAACGGCGTGGAATTGCGTTCCGTGCCGTGGGTCGCGGGAAAGCGAAATTGCAGGAGGCGTTCGGCGCCATGGCGCACGCCGAGATCTTCGAGGCGGACCTCACAGACCTGCGCTCGGCGGCCGCCGCGGCACGCGGGGTGGACGCCATCATTTACGCCGTGGGCGTGCCGTATCCGTCCTTCCAGTTGCACCCCGCGATGATGCGCACCGCCATTGAGGCGGCTGTTTCGATGCACGTGGCGCGACTGGTGCTGGTGTCGAACGTATATACGTATGGCGTGCCGGGGACGTCGCACGTGGCGGAAACGCATCCTCGGGAGCCGCAGACGCGGAAGGGCAATTTTCGCAAGCAACAGGAAGACGCGGTGATGGATGCGCATCGGCAGGGCACGTTAGAGGGCATGATAGTGCGGCTGCCGGATTTCTACGGTCCGCATGCCGATCTCAGCCTGGCGAATCCCATTTTTCGCGCGGCCATCGCTGGCAAGACCGCGAACTGGCTGGGCCCGGTGAATGCGCCGCACGAGTTCGTTTTCGTCCCGGATGCCGGCCCTGTGATTGCCGATTTGGCTGACTGCGCGGAGTGTTATGGCGAGGCATGGAACGTCGGCGGCGCCGGCGAGATCAACGCGATGGATTTCATCACCCGAGTCTATCGGGCGGTCGGCAGGAGTCCGAAATACCGCTCGGTGGGGCGCGGATTGCTGAAGATCATGGGGTGGTTCAGCCCGCTCTATCGCGAATTGCCGGAGATGCTGTACCTCTCGGAAACGCCTGTCGTGCTGGACGACACCAAACTGCGGGCGAAGTTTCCGGCAGTGCGCAAGACGAGCTATGACGAAGGCATCCGCCAGACGCTCGATTGGATGCGCAGATCGTGACCCTGAGCCCTTCCAGGCACTCGCCGTGGCTGATCGGTACGGGCGTGTTCGCCATGCTATGGACCGTCGCGCGAGCATCGGTGCAATCAGTGACCATCGACGAGGCGGATACGTACCTGACTTTCGTGGCGCCGGCAGAGCCGCGGCAGTGGATCGCCAGCGCCAACAATCACGTGCTGAACACGCTGCTGATGCGGCTCTTGACGCAGATCTTCGGCGCGTCGGCGTTTACACTGCGGATGCCAGCGCTGATCGGTGCGGCCTTGTATATTACCGCGGCTTACTTCCTGGTGCGCCTGATTTCGCCGCGCCGCTGGCTCCAGTGGGCGCTGTTCGCTTGCCTGACGCTGAGTCCGCTGGTGATGGACTACCTGGTGGCAGCGCGGGGATATAGCCTCGCGATGGCGTTCTTGCTCTGGATGGTGGTGATCGCCGCGCGCCAAGGCGGCCTGTGGCGGACTTGCGCGTTGATTTCCGTATGCGCTGCCCTCTCCGTGAGCGCGAACTTTTCCTTTGCGATTGCGGACGCATTCACTGCGCTCGGCCTGATGATCTGGATTTGCCGCGAACATCGCGGGCAGTATCTGAAAATTCTCGCGGCGTTGGTGGCGCCGGGCTTGGTCGTGATGTATGGAATCGCCGGACCGGCGATCCTGAACTGGTCGAAGGGTCAACTCACGTGGGGTGCAGACTCGCTGCGCCAGATGTTCGCCAGCCTGCTTCGCGCGTCGCTTTTTGACCCGAACCAGGATCTTCTGCATCCGCAACTACGGCACTATTTTGTCCACTTCGGAACGTTCCTATATCCACTGCTGGCCGCCTGCATGATCTGGCGGGTGATCATGCTGCTACTGGAAAGGCCGGCTGACTGGAAGGAAGGGCGGGTCGCCGGCCCGCTGGCGGTCATCTGCGGATCCGCATGCCTGGTAGCGGTGGTCTGCCATGAGTTGGGCCATCTGCTGTATGGCATCCCGCTGCCGCTCGATCGGACGGCACTCTGGGTAGCTTTACTGTTTCTCACGATGGCGGGCGCCCTGGCGGCGCCGGGATTGACCTCGCCGGCCGGCCGGACTTCCGGCAAAGCGCTGACCGCAATTCTGGTGCTGATCGGCATTTATAACCTGGCTTGTCTGCGCCTGACTTACTTCAATGAGTGGAAGTACGATGCCGATATGAAGAACGTGTATGGGGTCCTGAACTCGACTCGCGCGAAGAACGTGTCGGCGAACTGGCGCTATGTGGCGGCCCTGAACTGCTACCGGCAGATGTCGGGCGGCAATAGTTTTGAAAAAATCGCCTCCGCGCCCTCCACGGTGAACGATTACGCGGCGGGATATCAGGCCTACATAATCTTCTATCCGGTGGACCGGGATTTCGTGAATCGCCAAGGCCTGAAAGTCGTCTACCACGACGAATTCTCCGGGGTGGCAGTAGCCATTCGGCCGGAAGCGGCCGGACAATAACCCCACCGAAACGTGGTGGCATAAGCTTCCGGCTCACGGTAGAATGGAACCGGTGCCACTCGTTCCTCCCAATATCGAAGCTCTCCGGCCCTATGAAGCCGGGCGCACCATCGAATCCGTACGGAAACAGTACGGGCTCACCCGGATCGCCAAACTGGCTTCGAATGAAAATCCGCTCGGGGCTTCGCCCAAGGCGATCGAGGCCATGGCGGAAACGCTGGGTGGCCTGAATCTCTACCCCGATGGCGGCCTGCGCCTGCGCGAGGTACTGGCCGCGCAGTTCGATCTCAAGGTGGAGAATGTCATTGCGGGGAGCGGCTCGGAAGGCATCATGTCCAACATCATCCGCGCGTTCCTGTGCGATGAGGACGAGGTGCTCACTACCGAAGCGGCTTTCATCGGATTCCAGGTGCTGGCGCGCTCTCGCGGCGTGAAGTATCGCACGGTCCCCTATCGCGACTGGCACTACGACCTGAAAGCGCTGGCTGCAGCCATCAACGAAAACACCAAGATCATTTACCTGGCGAATCCCAACAACCCTACCGGCACCATCTTCACGCGGCACCAGTTCGACGATTTCTACCAGCACGTACCCGAGCGCGTGCTCATCATTCTGGACGAGGCTTATTTCGAGTACGCCAAGGACAATCCGCGATATCCCGATTCCATGCACTACCGCTACGACAACGTGATCACGCTGCGCACGTTCTCGAAGGCGTATGGACTGGCGGGAGCGCGCATCGGCTATGGATTCGCGCACCAGGAACTGATTCGCAATCTGCTCAAGGTGAAGCTTCCGTTCGAGCCCTCCACGCCCGCGCAGGCCGCGGGGATCGCGGCGCTCGCCGACAAGGAATTTCTGCACCGCTCGCTCGAACTGAACGCGCGCGGCTTACGCTATCTGAACGAAGGACTGCGGGATCTGGGACTACCGCTGGCGCCTTCGGAAGCGAATTTCGTGATGATCGACATGACCTCCGAGGGGGAGGCCACGCGGGTATTCGAGGAACTGCTGTCGCAAGGGGTGGTGGTGCGTCCGCTGAAGGCGTTCGGTTTGCCGAACTGCCTGCGAGTGTCCACCGGAACGGACGAAGACAACGGTCTGTGTATCGAAGCATTCAGGAGGAGTTATGCAAGCTCTGGAGCAACCCGCTCGGGTTGAGAAGGACTTTCTGCCACTCAACGGCACCGACCACGTGGAATTCTACGTGGGCAACGCGCGCCAGGCGGCCTATTATTACCGAGCCGCTTTCGGCTTTCGCCTCGCGGCCTACCGTGGACCCGAGACCGGCAAGCGCGAAAGCGCTTCCTACGTGCTGGTGCAGAACAAAATCCGGCTGGTGTTCACCACTCCGCTGGCGCCCGAGCATCCAGCCGCCGAGCACGTTCGCGTGCACGGCGATGGCGTGCGCGACATCGCGTTATGGGTGGATGATGCGGAGTCGGCGTGGCGCGAGACAACCCAACGCGGCGCGCGCAGCGTGCGCGAGCCGGAAACATTGCACGACGGCGATGGCACGGCGCGCGTGGCGTCAATCGCTGCCTATGGGGATACCATCCACACCTTTGTCGAGCGGCGCGATTATAAGGGCGTGTTCCTGCCGGGATTCCGTGCCGTGGATGCCGAAGATCTGGTCGCGCGGCCTGTGGGGTTGCTCCATATCGATCACATGGTGGGTAACGTCGGCTGGGGCGAAATGAATCGTTGGGTCGATTTTTACCACGATGTGATGGGTTTCCGCATGTTCAAGCATTTCGACGACAAGGACATTTCGACGGAATATTCGGCCCTGATGTCGAAGGTGATGTCCAACGGCAACGAGCGCGTGAAGTTTCCCATCAATGAGCCCGCCGAAGGCAAGAAGAAATCTCAGATCGAAGAGTACCTGGAATTCTACCGTGGCCCCGGAGTGCAGCACATCGCCATGGCGACCGGCAACATCATCGAAACGGTGGGGACGCTGCGCCGGCAGGGCGTGGAGTTTCTGCGCGTGCCGAACACATACTATGAAGACCTCGTCGGGCGGATTGGGCCAATCGACGAGCCGATCGAAGAACTGCGCGAACTGGGCATCCTTGTGGACCGCGACGACGAGGGGTATATGCTCCAGATTTTCACACGCCCGGTGGAGGACCGGCCGACCTTGTTCTACGAGATCATCCAACGCAAGGGGAGCCGCAGCTTCGGCAAGGGCAACTTCAAGGCGCTGTTCGAAGCCATCGAGCGCGAACAGCAACTGCGAGGGAATCTGTAATGTATCCGCTCAAAAAAGGCACATTCGCGCCGCAAGCGCATGTGGGCATTCCTGCCGGAACCTATGAGGAAGAACACGGCCGAAAGGGATTTTACGGCAAAAGCGCGCACCTGTACCACGCTCACCCGCCCACCGGCTGGATCCGCTTCGAGGGCAAGCTGCGCCCTCACCTGTTTGACCTCAATCGCCTGGCTCCCTCCGATTGCGGCGATCCATACGGGATGCCGGTGGCGTTCCTTGGCAACCACGACGTCACACTGTACGTCTCACGGCGTTCCCAGCCCATGCCGTTTTACTACCGCAATGCCGATGGCGACGAACTGATTTTCGTGCATCGCGGCAATGGCACAATCGAGACGGATTTCGGTCCGCTCTCATTCGAGCCCGGCGATTACTTAGTAGTTCCGCGCGCGGTGACTTACCGATTAGTGCCCGAAACGCGGGATAACTTCTTCCTGATCATTCAGTCGTGCACCGAGTTTGAGCCGCCCGATAAGGGTCTCCTCGGCCATCACGCTCTTTACGATCCCGGCGTCGTGACCGTCCCCGAGCCGGACGCGCACCTGGACGACAGCCGCGAATGGGAAGTGCGTATCAAGGTAGATGACGAAATCTCAAAGGTGTTCTATCCGTTCAATCCGCTTGACGTGGTGGGCTGGAAGGGCGACCTGACGGTGTGGAAGCTGAATATGCGCGATATCCGCCCGGTCATGAGCCATCGCGCGCACCTTCCGCCAAGCGCGCACAGCACCTTTGTCACCGGGGGAGCGGTGGTGTGCAGCTTTCTGCCCCGCCCGCTGGAGCAGGACGCCGACGCGCTCAAAGTGCCGTTCTTCCATCGCAATACCGATTACGACGAGTTCATCTTCTATCACGATGGCGATTTCTTCAGTAAGGACAACATCAAGCCCGGCTATGCCACGCTGCACCCGCGCGGCATTCATCACGGTCCGCACCCCAAAGCTCTGGCCAATCAGGGTAAGAAGACCCATACCGATGAGTACGCGGTGATGTTAGACGGCCTCAATCCCATTCACGTGCTCCCGGCGGGCGAACAGGTGGAGTGGCCGGATTACTGGGCGAGCTGGAAGGAAAAAAAGTAATCACCGCGTCATGGCGTACACGATGTAATTCACGCCCAAGCGGATTGCCAGGTCGGCATACTTCGCGGGATAAAATGAATAGTCCGCATATTCCCAGGCATCGCCGATGTCGGAATTGTAGGAAATGGCGACCATAATCCGGCCCTGGTCGTCGTAGATCGCCCGCCAGTGCGCGCCTTTGCCATCCTCGAGACCATTCGGAAAACGCGGCCGCTTGTACCCCAAGGCGATGTGCGCCTCGCCCGGAATTTGGATTCGATCCTTGATGTCGTAGACGGTGTGAAATATCGGATCGTCGTCCGAGATCTCGCGGATTTCGCGGTCGGGAAACACGCGCCGGATCACGTTCTCGAAAACGTCCCATTCGAACTGGCCGTGAAAATCGTCGGCCATGAAGAATCCGCCGCGCAGCAGATATTCGCGCAGCGCCTTACACTGCGCGTCGGTCAGCCCCCATTCGCCTACCTGGACGGCGTAGAGCCAGGGCCAATCGAATTCGTCGCCTTCATCGAAATTGACCACCTGTTCCACCGAGCGCGTATGCAGGCGCGTGAGGCGGCGCACGGCCTCCGAGAAATGGCGGTCGGCGGGAGGAAAATCCTGGCTCCAGTCGGAGATGCCGGTGTGCCAGTCGAGGTCGCGGCCATAGTAGCCGTTGACCCTGCCCTCGCCGGGTGGGTACATCAGGCGGGCGAAGGCGAATTCGGTTTTTTCCTGGTAGTCGGACGGTAGGGGAATTTCGCCGATACGGTGCTCGATGCCATCGAATTGGCGGAACGGACGCTGGAAGGCGAGCATCGCGCCGGCCACGGCCAGTCCGCACGCCAGCATCGCAGGTGCCTTCCGGATCTTCATCCCTCCGCCTTACCCCGAGAATATCACGGGCGGCGGCTACTGCTTCCGCTGCACCAGATCTTTGGTGATCTTGTCGCCGGCGCTCAGTTCGACGCTCTCGGGATTGTACTCGTCGAGATCGGCCCCTTGCATGCGCCAAACCATGGTTTCGTCCACGATGGCCAGCTTGTACTTGCCCGGCGGAACGCGGAACTTGTAAGTTCCGGAATCGCTGTGGGTGGTTTGAGTCTGCCCTCTCCCTTCCACCGGGGCCAGCATGACGATGGCGTTGCTAAGCGGTCCGTTGGAGTCGCTGACGGCGCCGGAGATCTCGCAGTAGTTGGAACTCAAAGTCAGGGTGACCGGTCCGGGGGAGCCGTTGCGAACGTCCAGGATGCTGCCCTCCACTTCCGTATCGCCGGCGCGAATGGATTTCACGAATCCCGATACGCCCTGCACTTCCACGTGATATCGTCCCGGCTGCACGCGCTCGAGCGTGAAGGAATCATCGGCCGCGACGGCTCCGCCGCCCATTTGACCAAACTGGTTATCGAGAGGAATCAAGTCCAGACGGCGCGGCGGCGCTGGCGGTGCGGGAGTCGCCGATCCATTCCCCCTGGTGGGAGTCTTCGGAGCCTCGCGCGCCTCTTCGTCATCGAAGCGCAACAGCCCCGCGATTTCGAACGGTGGCACCATCCGCAGTTCCACATGTTCGATGTTCGTGCCGGCCACTTCGATCTCGACAGGCGCCGACAGGAGCCGAGTCTGGCCGCCCCAATGCTGCGCATGCAGAGTGTACTTGCCGGGATCGAGCCGCCACATGGTGAATGTGCCGTTGGCGCCTACGGTGCTCGCTTGACCTGGCGGCTGAACTATCACCATGACATTCTGGATCCCCGGTGGAATTCCGGTCACGCTACCGCTCACTTTTGTGAACGGGGTCCGTAGCAGTTTGATCTCGATCCCGGTTACCTCCGCACCGGCTTTCACCTCCACGCGCTGCGCGCTCTTGGCATCGAGCGAATCGGGATAATACGTGGCGGCGTCATTTTGTTCGGTTGTGCCATCGCTGCGAATCTCCGGTGGGAATGGCGGTTTCTGCGGAGTGGCTCTGACCCGATACTTACCGGGATACAAGCCGCCGACGCGGAATTCGCCTTTTTCGTCCGTCGTGGCGTTGCCGGAGTTCCCAGCCGACATTTGCGCGGAAACATTGATGCCATCCATCGGCTCGCCCTCAGCGTTCACCACGCGGCCGGTAATCGATCCTGTGGGAATCAGCGTCAGCTGCACTCCTTCCTTGTGTGTGCCGCTGCTGAGCGGGATGGTCTCGGAGCCGTCGCCGGATACGAATCCCGCCCGCTCCGCGCTCACCCAACAATTTCGAGGCGGTAGCGGGGCGATGGAGAACTCGCCCTTCTCATTGGTGAGCGCGCCGTAAACCTGCGGCTCGCGCTGCGGTCGGTTGCCGGCACGGCAGTTGACGCTCACGTGGGCGCGCAGAATCGGCTCACCAGTGACGGAATTGCTCACCGTGCCGGCGATGCTGGCGGGCTCCGGCGCGGTCTGCGCCGCAAGCACGGATGCGGCCGCGAGAATCGCCGGATATTCCGCGAACATGCTACGGGCGCTCCTTTTTTTCCGGCACTTTGACGATGACGGTGACGTCTTTTGAGATCGCGTCGCCCTCTTTGATTTCGATCTCCTCGGCGGAGTCGAAAAGCTGCTGCATCATCTTTTCGTTGTCGTCGGCCGCACCGAACAGCGACGCCATTTGCAGTACATCAAAGGCGAAAATGCGGTACTTACCCGGGCGGATGCCTTTGATCTCGTACCTGCCGTCCAGAGCGCGCTTCGAGTTCTCATCCCCCATGAGTTTGGCGTCGCTCGCCAGGAAGACCATCACCAGCCCGGCCGTGGGCTGCCCGTCTTTATCCAGCACCCGGCCGGAAATCCGGCCGCCCTTACGGCTCACCGTGATCGTGAGACGCGATCCGCCAACGCCCTGCGTGAAGTCGAGCACGTTGTCCGCCATGCGCGTGTTATCCAGCGTGACTTCTTTAAGAAAGCCGTTCTCGGGCATCGGCTCGACTACCGGCTTGAATTTTCCCGGCGGGATGCCCGTTATGTGGAACGATCCGTCGGGAGCGACTTCCGCTGCGGCCAGATCGCCCTGGCCGAATTGATTTCCCCAGGCGCCGGCTTCCAGCCGCACGGTATGCTTGGTGGATTCTCCGGCAGCGGGATCGCCAACCAACTCCAGCTTGCCCGTCAATTCCTCACCGGGCGCGAGAGTCAATTGGATACCGGTCTGGTCGGCCGACTCGAGATGGAACTCGAAGGTACGGCTTTGGAGAGCGGTCTTGCCGCCCGTGTAGGAAGCCGCAATGGAGTAGTATCCCGGCTGCATCCCGGAAATCTTGAACGTGCCGTCCTGCTCGGTGCTGACGCCGGTTCCGTTGTAATACTTGCCCGCGGCTTCTCCGAAGCGCAGCATAACGTCGGCA
>Ga0335073_10000957_pt1 | contig 38237 bp, 31 predicted proteins | sample Lox_Sample_22_FD_207093 | JGI IMG/M metagenome (GOLD analysis project Ga0335073, IMG submission 207093) | Soil microbial communities from Loxahatchee National Wildlife Refuge, Florida, United States - Lox_Sample_2.2 | ecosystem: Environmental > Terrestrial > Soil > Wetlands | place: USA... | reverse complement strand
TTGCATTATTGGCTTCGCTTCCCGCGCACCTTCAGCGATATCGCCACTGTTAGATCAACTTCTTATTGATATTCCATCACTTACCCTATCACTTGCCCCTGAGCATTTCGTTTCGTCCCCGCGAGGGATGTCATGGACTGCGTCTTATTAATTAGAGCAGTCCCGCCCGTGATAGCTGGTGGGCATCCAACCAGCCGATGTGGAGAATTCAACCCGATCGGGGGTTGGCCCATTCTATTGTGTGCGTCTAAATTATTTCCAAGAGGTGCCTTGTGGTGTTTCGTTCTGGCAATAGGAGCTGACTTGCCGTAATCTACGCCATGACTGTTTGGTCTTGCGAAAGGACTAAAGGTTCCTGCTTTATGGTCAAAGGGATTGGAAGTCGGTCCATCTTTGGCTATTCGGATAAATCCGGGGGCCTGCACTTCGACAGATTGTAAGGGTGAATGCTGTGCGATGTTCGTTGGTGACGAAGATTGGGGGCGGGCGGCATCTTCAGGTTTGGAAGTAGAAGAGGTTGTACTTTGTTGTGCCTGAGGAGGGCAGGCAGCTTGCTGGGTGATTCCCCCTGGGGCCAGAAAATTGGCGCTCCTCTCAGCAATTCCAACTAAAGGCATCTCATCCGCATTGCTTTTGTTACCCGGTGGCGACTCAGTGGTTGCTGTCTTATTTGGGAGTCTACAGTGAGCATTTTTCGAGTCACAATGTACATATGCGCATCAAACTCGTTGATTCTGGGGCTTTCTTCCAAGACTGGCCTGTCTTCAAAGTCATAGTCATCGAAGTATGTGTCTGCCATTAGTGAGAAGAATGGGACATTTACCATCAAAATGGTCTTGAAATAAGCTGTCCTCACTGGCCAAATGAGTTTCAACTGTTGCAGTACCAACCACATGACTGTCTGCCTTGGGATGTTGGCCCGCAGTAGGCCTTAGAGGAAAAGTGAATTCCGGTCGACGATGCAGTTCATTTGGATCAAATCGAGACTGGAAGTGAGAAGATAACGATCAAAGATACATACAGGTGGAGGCTTGATTTTGGACACCTCTCGTAGGTAAGACTTGTCATAAAGGCAGTTTCCCAGGACGTTGCCAAAGTTCCGAAGCGCTCTTTTCAAGGCGTCAGTTGTTCCTTCTTTCTTGCACTAACGTCATCAGGAGAAGTAAACGACTTTTACCTTCTCGAAAGCAGCTGCTTTGGACTTTGCATTCTCGATGGAACCATATCCTATGTCCTACCACCATGAGAAAGATCAAGTGCATCCAAACCTCATGATAGACACCGTCTCTTAATGTTACACGAACGACTACCGACAATCCTAAACTCACTCTCCCTGACTCTCGGTTTTCGTCCATCTGCACATCAGTCGGAAGGAGAATACGTTGGGAGCTTATACATAATCTATTGCTATATTTTGAATGCTTGAAGACCATCCATTGAAACCGAATACTTCGTTTGCGAGATTGATCACCTTCCAAGCTTCGAGGTAGTGAACTTTTGCCCCTCCGGCGCCAGGTCGTTCAGAAATGTACTCAGGACCGAGCTGTTTATCCAGTCTAGCTTGAAGAGTAGCAATGTCTCTTGCATTCATTCTCGTGACTGAAGGTGGTTGGGGGTTGAAAGGATTAGACTGTCCTGATTTGTCATTCTGAGGAAGGTGCTGCTCCCCTGGATGCATCTCAGTAATTAGTTCTTCATCAACCCTGGCGAAGATGGATTATCGGTCGCAAGGCTGTTCTCTTTCCCTGGTTCGACTGTTTTTCAACTCTTCTTGTTCTCTAGATTGTCAGTCTTTTGTTTACGCACGCCACATTTTGTAAAGCTGCTCAGGGAAATTCACGACACGCGAACACGTTATTTACACCGTACTGTAAATTACCGGATTGCCCGTACTAAGTTACGGCGACAAAATCGTGGAGATCATTCTTCCACTTCGATGGATGACCCATATAACATAGTGAAAGAGTAAACTTTCCCCTTCAGATGTTTGTTCTAACTAGGCAGAGATGTGCTTCGGAAACTTGGTCAAGCAAGGTCACTTCTAGCATCGTACGAAAGGATCAGAGACCAAGCTCTCGATCCTAAAACTTCGCCGGAACTAGCAAACACAAAAAGCGACTTAGAAGCCATCCTTGAGGATCTCGCGGATCTGGATGACTTGGATGATTCTGTTACTGTAGTTGAATCAGAGCCATCCCGTTTTGGCCTATCGGTTGAGGAAGTTCGAAGAAGACGGGGATTTGTGGATCAAATCAAGGACCAAGTCGAGGACCTTCGTTTCGCATCCACAAGAGCGTATCAAGCATTGCGTGTACCAATTTCCTTTCTAGCTTTGACACTGAACTTCAGTCCGGCCCAATAAATCCCATATACACAGACGCCTCTCATGGAGACTATGGAAAGGCAGATGAAGACGAAGACGACGATTTAGAGGCGATTCGAGAGCAGGCTTTAATGCGGGACCAAGATGAACAGCTGGAAGGAGTGAGCTATACAGTCGGAAACCTCAGACAACAAGCAAGAGAGATGGGAGACGAACTTGACGATCAAGTCATGTAAGGCCTTTCTTTCTGAACAATTCTTATATCGCAGAATCTTGGACGATCTAGACCGACATGTTGAGGGAACCTATGACAAGCTAAAACGTGGCACAAAGAGATTGCAACGCTTCATACTTGCAAATGAAGGTCAGACAATGCTGCTTGCGATTTCTCATTCTCAGAGACAAAAGCCAACTACTGTATCGTAGGATTGGTCATTATTTTGTTGATATTATTATTCCTGGTAATCATGATTTAGTTTGGCAATCAAGGTTCTCGAGAATTACTCCATCTAGATCTAGTTTTTCCGAGCTCTTTTTGCGGGCGGCTCCTCTAAATCTTCGGGTCCAATTTCATCGTCCTCATCTTCGTCGTCCTCATCATCGTCTGAAGTCAGTTTCACCAATTACCTGAGATACCGTCCAAATCTTCGTCTTCACCGACTTCATTGTCTTCTTCCATGTAAACCTCCTGAAAGATTGTGTGAGCATGTGGATAGATAGCATCTACAAGTTCCACCGCTATGTCCTCACTTTCTGGAAATTCATCTTGACCTTGGCTTGCCCGTTCAAAAGCAAACCATGTGAAGAAAGACGGTGGAGCTCCCTTGACCCTCTTAGTTAAGTCCTTTCCTGCCTTCCACTTGATTGGCGTAATTACAGATGTAATACTGGTCCCAGGCGTGGGTGGCTGGATGTTAGAAAATCTCTTTTTGAGAATCAAAGAGTCATCATGAAGATATTCGTTCGATTCAAAGTTGAAGATAAATTCCACTTCCTCGGGTCGATCGCTGTCTCGGATGACTTTGAAGGAATTTAAGTGAGCGAATAACTGCTTTCAGTCCACAACGATGCCGTTTCCCAAATACCTCAAAGTCCTCCACATTGGGATTTTCGAATTGTTGTTCGAAGAAGTATTCAAACTACTCAATTAGATATCATTCAGGTCTACGAATAGGTACAATTCTTGGCCAGAATTTGGGTATCTTAGTGACCAACTCATCGCGTGTTGCAAGGATACTACTCATTCGTCGAACCTGTTCTTTCACTACGCATGGAATCGTTAGTAAAAGTTGCCCGGATAGCTTGCAACAACAAGTTATGGATGGGTATCTACAGACTTCATAATCTGCCTGAGCGATGCTCCGGTCCAAGTCTTCAAGTTGTCCGATGACAGCATCAATCTCTGCTTTGCCTCGATCCATCCAAGAGAACTGCTAGCTGCTGGAAAAGATTTAAATTATTTTGCCTGATAGCAGCGGTAATATTTACAAAAGTACACCGCCGATTTCGAGCAAACGAAAGACGTCCCGTCAAACAAGTCAATAATTTAAGTAAATGCATCCAATCAGCTCATATCCATCTATCAATGCATGGATCTCTATTTCAACGTATACAGAACCTTTTCATGCCAGATATCACCCCCTCTTCCACCGTCAGTAGCCTTCAATAGCCTCAGTCGCCTCACAACTTTGTTCTGACTGCTGTTTTTGGCTTAAAGCCGAAGCGGGAAGGAATATACTTCGCCGCCTCATCGGCACCCATAAGCTCCCGTAAAAGCGCACCGATGATGGCAAAATGATGAATTGAATGGAAGGCAGCCGCATAGACTTCTCTCAATCCAGTTGTCTTAATAATTTCCGAGCCCCGACGCAGGAAAACGGTATTGTGAAGGGATATTTCCGGAAGAGAGATCAACCGGTCCCGTAGATTTTGGAAAGTGCTCAAGAACTCTGATACAGCATATGACTTCTCTTCGTCCTGATATTCATTAGCGCTGGGATGGTTTGGAATAACCGTGCGTCGTCCTCCCTCATATGAGAGAGGCTCGGAACTAGACTCCTCTATCGCATCAAGGACTCTGGTTAATCGCCCTTCCACATGTCTCAGGTCAGCAACTTCACAGGGAAGGGGCTACCGGAAATGTCGTCCTATTATGCTGTTTGGCATTATCTGTGACTTGCGTTCGAAAACATCCCTCGTCGAGAAAGAGGAAGAATGGCTATCCAGCGATGAAAGGTTCTCGAGGAACGTTATTGCCTGTTCCACTACCAGAACACAGAACTGGTGGGTAAGCATTTCTGAATGGAAATGTGAAAGAACAGAAAGGAGGGCCTACTTCTATCGTTTCGTCCAACAACATGGTTGAACTGGTCGTCATTTTGCTGGTCGGTAGAGAGGAAAAAATTCCACGAGTTGTAATTTAGCCCGAGGGTCAAAGTATTTATGTAAATATGTATCCGTGTTATCCTACCTATTGTATCCGGCGTAATTTCATGGTCAACCAGGCCGCGACCAGACTTCCGAAACCCCCGATGACCATCACCACTGCAATTGCAGGGACGCCAGACCTATCTCCTACCCTTCCTTCCGTCAACTCTCTGCTTTTTCCTGGCTCCAAGATAGCAAATACAACACTAGACACAAAAGTCATGATGAATTGTGGAAGGGTGACAAAAACATTCATGATGCCTAGCATTTCGCCTGCAACATCGTTCGTAGGAGCAGGATCATGTAAGTGAACAGGTAGAGGCCGAGACTGAAGTTCTGAACCCCGGTGTCCGAGCCGCAGTACTCTTTCTTCGGAAGTACGAGAAGGATCATCGTTGAAAATCTCGATATCTTCGGAATGTGCATCTGACAAAACGCTGTCCAACGAATCGCGCCGAGCGTTGCTTGAACTAGGATCACCCTCTTCGTCATCTGAGAAGTGTGGCTGCGCTTCCTTTTGAATCTGATCATAACTCGGCGGCGGTGATCGCTGAGTCTGATTCGCCTCTACCATTTCGTAGCCATCTTCTCTCTGTCCAAGTTTGGCTATCTCATCGCCCAGAAGAGCAAACGGGGCCCAACACGTCAACGCCCATGGCAATCCACATAACCCCACAACAAACGTTGCTCCACCGACTGAGTGTACCAATGGTGATAGAAACATGGCAGATGCAAAAAGGCAGTGTCCAATAGCCCACGCAATAGTTAATTGCGGACGCACAGGACGTGCTTTGACTACTAAAAATTCTAGCACTGCAGGGATTTTCGATTGCCGCCATATACGTGAAAGACGTGAACCTTCCTCTTCTATAGGGAGAGACTTCCGTTCTTCATCGGGTTTCCGGACGATGGAGGGGAGAATGACACTGCACACTAAAGTCACACAGGAAAACACTACAAGAGCCATGGATCCAATCCTTGCAATGTGCCCAACGACATCAGTGACACCCGGTTCTTCTTCCTCCGAAGGTAAACCATTTTGATGCCGCGCATATACTTCACCGACCCTACCAGTCAAATTCATCCCGCAGAAAGTTTACCATGTAGATGAGTAGAAAAGCATATTGAACCATCCTAGCCAAGCGAAAAATTGAATCCCAAATATTGCTCTTATGCGAATAGGCAGATGTTTCACAGTGTGCCATATCGAGACTACGACAAAAAGAGCTGAGGATGGCTTCCCGGGTTGAACGCTATTTTCAGCTTTGAAATTTAAGTGTGGATAAACCCCCGCTTTATAAGAACACGTTCTGAAACAGCATAACAAGTGATCCCGACTGTAAAAAACAACCCAATGGTTGACAAAAAGCAAATGACTTTCAACTGCGTGTCCCCTATAAAAAAGAATACTTTGGTCAAGTTAGCGAATCCCCTCACGTTAGCAATATCGCGAGAAAGGTCGAGATACATTAAATATCCAACCAAATGGCCACCTGCCACCATTCTACTCGCCCATGCATTTCCGATCTCTTGCTTCTGTGCGGGGAGGGTATCCACAATAATTGCTCGACAAGCCGCTTGTACTGGTGATTAATTGTGTTGGGAAAAATGGCGAGTACCAGCGTTGACAGCGAAGTCGAGGAGGTAGACGCTGATAACCGCTATCCAAATTACGACGGTTTGATATGAATCTTCATCAACATCGAGGAACCATGATGCTATTTCTCTTGTCCAGCCGATGGTCAATAAACATATGCCTACAATTGCAGACCCTGCAACCATAAAAGGCCGTCGGCGACCTACGGTTAGGAAAACTAGAGGTAATGTGGAACCCCAACGAAGTCTTGATCTGTCCGATATAGCTCCCACTAAGGGTTGCGTTATTAGACCTAAAGTTAATAAGATATGAACAACACGACAACACAATACCGGAGAGCGGCCCAGCCAGCCAGACCAAAGACATTTGAGCCTTTGAAAGTCCTAGTGACAACAGATACGGAGTCCCTAATATTAGTTTGGGTTGGCGTCCACTTCAGACCATATGACTGTTCAACACTCCCTAAAGATTAGTCGTACCGGGAATTATTTACAGATACAGGTAAATTGTAGTCCCGCTAGACATAAGGTTAAGAGCGCAAGTCGAGCAGTCTATCACAGTCAATACGCAGATTCAGGACCGGAGTGGAGCACCTGTGACCTGCCTTTAATCGCCGCCTCACCAACCCATTGACTGTGTTGTGTTTCTTCAGAGGCAAGATCTGGTTGTAACGAAGCCATATAAAGATTATTTCATGGTTATACAGCTTTACACTGCTGAATGAGAGACAAGATGATTCAAAGATTGCTATACCGAAAAGATTGGACTCGTTCTCTTCCAAACTCGAAGGAGGTAAACCAAGTCAAAATGTATTTAGCAGTCTCCTTACTTTAATTAAAAGTCTAATATTATAATCATTATTATAAATATTTAGTATTTACAGATTGCGGGCTGCGGCTGTGCGGCTCCCCACCATGAAAGCCCGAGCTGACGAGCTTTTTGCCGAAGTCTGCACCGATCAATCGATCGATCGTCGTCCCAAGTCTCCTCCCACTTTTGGGAATACGGAAAGAAGTCTCAACGCTACAAAACATCTAACGGTAAAACGGAACTGCAGCCACCAGCAGGCCCCATTTAAATACTTGACTTGGAACTCCCATCCTTCGATCCTTCCAGCCAAACCCCTCCTCCAACACATTTCTATCGGTTGGACCGAACGCACGCAACGTTAAACTCACTTCGTCCTCCACTCGGTATCTATCTAAACGAAAGTCCTGGTTCTCTGATTAAAAATGGCGCTTAGCAACAAATCTGTTCCTGCTGTTCCACAAGTAGTGAACACGTTACCGCCAGAAACGTACTTAGCGATTTACCTCAGTAAATCCTTTTCCCCCTCTTTTGTGAGTTGCCGCTGATTCTCTACAGGGCACCTCTCAACCAATCCTATACGCACAAAGGCAGTCACCAGCGGTACACTAAGTGCACTACAAGAATTTCTTGCCTCTTATATTGCTGGGGATAAGTCTCCTTCTGGAAGTTATATGACTAGTCGAGTGCCAAAAATGGCTATATATGGGGTATATTGAATTCTTTGATCTCACGTTTACTCCAGGCTTTTATTTCCGCACCTCTCGGTCATGGTACTCACTCGTGTTAACATGCTGTTAACCTTTTCTCCTTCTAGTTTTGACACTCATTCTTCAACGGGTCTTTCAAGGCAAAACGACTTTAAAGGACAAAGTTCTACAGATCCTTTTTAGCAATCTCATCGTAACCCCGCATTGAGTTAATACTGATTCTCAGATCGCGCCGATTCAGAATACAGGTGTTTCTCTTCAAGTTTCTAGATATTTACCTTACATGCAGTGTATCTTGCGTCCATGGCGGTAATCTGTACCTGCTTCTATGGAGACGAACAGTCTAACTGTTGTAGCTGGAGCCAAGAACTTTGAGCAAGTCAAAGCCACCGTAAAAGTCGGCTTCCTGCCAGTTATGAAGATCTCATGGATGGTTGGGCCTATCACCTTGGTACAAATCTATTTTTGGATTCTTTTGACTCGACGCAGATTTTCGCTCAGAAATATCTTCCACCGCAGGCCTGGGGTACAACCTTGAATACTCTTTCTGACGGTCACTTAGTCCCGTTTTTTAATTTGGTTGGATTTGTGCTAGGAACCTATATCAACACCCAAACCAAGCGTAGACGTCGTTTGGCTGCATTGAAGAAACAGGTAATCTTCTGAATTCCTAAATTAGCGCTCAAAGTCTAGGCTGAAGAGGAAAAAAAGCTTTAGAGCGACTTTGGGACCTGTGACGGGCTTGGGAAATCCCGAATGAATTGTTTGATTGCTTGATATTTGACGGGTCTTCATACTCAGTAAATTAAATTTTGCAGTATCTTCTACACAGACCAAGTGCATAAATTACTTATAGTACAGCACAACATCCAAACCCACGAAAATCAAAACGCCATTTCCTTCTTTCCCCTCTTTTCCCGTAACCGTTTTCAGTCTTGCCCAGATTCCCACGACTATCTACGTCGATATACAGATATTGTTGTTGCGATTATTTAATTATCTGGTGTATTGGTGTCGATACCAGCATATAACGAAAGGTATGAACCCCCCAGAATGTCAGCTGCGGTTTGCCGCCGTGACGGATCGAGGTCCAAGCAACTGATAATAATTTGAGAGATCTCCTGATCTAACCGCGCCTTGCATCTGTCAATGTTCCAAATGCCGCTTGTGATAAGGACCTGAAGTTTGGGTGGGAATGGATCGTAGAACGGTAATTCCCCCATCACCAAGGCATGAAGCACTACACCGTACGACCACATGTCAATTCGCGTATCGAGAAGGGGGGTTCGGGAATTGATCTGCTCGGGTGCTGCGAATGCAAGAGAGCCACCCGCAACCATGTCCTCTGGCTGTAGATGAGCGGTTTTCTCTGCACTTGACTGCGGGTTTACGAACTGCGCCCGCGGAGAGGGTGTATCATCACCAGGAAGAAAATCGGCTAACCCGAAATCACACAACCTTAGATTGCCGCCTGCACTGGCAGGACGATCAAGGACGCAATTCTCGAGCTTGACATCACGATGTACGACATGAGCGTCTTGGTGCAGATAGCGTAACGCTGAGGCAAGTTGATATGCATACTTTAAGGCAAGTGCAGGAGGTAGGCCTTGCCGATAAGTGTTGAAAACATCAAGTAGCGTCCCACCTTCAAACAGTAGCGTGAAAGCCCAGGTGGCGTACGAGTCGTCAATGACAGTGAGAAGAGGTAGAATATAGCGATTTGACAGGCATTTCCATACATTGATTTCGTGTTCAATATGTGATCGTAGTCCGTCGGTGTTCGAGGTGGAAAGCTGTTTCCGAACGATTTTGACTGCGCGCCTCACCTCCCTACCATTCTCTATGGTAAATGCTTCCTTGACAACACTAAAACCCCCAACTCCGATCTGGCGGCCGATTATATATGATCCAATTTCTTGGCCTTCGTCGTCGGGATTTGGAGTGGGACAAGTCGTTTGTGCAAATGATTGTAACCACTGTTCGCAACATTAGCATATTATCTCGTAGAAATGAAGTAGAAGTCAGTACCAATTTAGCAGGGCTATCAGGGACACTCTCATAAGATGACGCATCCACAAATGTTTGCTGTGGTGAATGGGTTCCGTATGAATATGATAAGGAGCGTGAAACACCTTCCGCCGCGGACCGTGCTCGAGCGGACTCAGGTCTGGATGTCGCTGATCCCAGAGAAGACCGCAACAGCTTTGGGATCCGCCTAGACTCTGAAATAGATGATTGAGGGGAGTCTGGTAAGGATGGAGCAGGTAGCGGAGTTGGGAAAATATGCGCGGATGTTGAATAAGGATGCCGGGGATCCAACGAATACGACAAAGGCGGTGTCAGCTGAGTATTCACAAGTGAAGGAAAGCCGGTAATCTTTTGAGGTATTCGTACACCATTATGGGACCGAACGGTTTCAGACTCACTCATCGCTCGAAGCCTGTGGGAAGCTTGAGATCTAGAAAAACTCCTGAGGGTATTGCTGAGCGTATCCTTGTCTGCGAGCTCCAGAGGGACCTCATCCTCATGGGAGACTGCCATGAGAGATGGAGACTGGATGGCAACCGGATGCTGACACCGATCACTGGTATCCGAGGTATCGATGCTCAGGTGAGGAAGAGAAGTGATGATAGGTTGCATACTGTCCACCCCTCTTTCTTCCTGTTCTCCATGCTGCTCAATGGAAGCGCTTTCACCACCTGCAGATCCGTTCATAACGAAAACTTAAGGGATGCCTTGGCAATGATCCCTCTAAATAGTTGTTCAAGGTGAAGAAGAAATTCCTTCTGAAAGGCTGTGCTGTTTACGGCGTGAAGGATGATTGCGTGGGATGCAAGATGTGTTCCGTTTACGATTTCCAATTGTGGTGCTGTTTAAAAAGAGACGCTGTGCACCCCACGCATCACAAGATGATCTTAAAATTTACTACTCCAAGTAATTTAGACTATTTTACGCTATTTACGTTTCTTTCGCCGCTGATAGCCCTCCACACTTCTAAACACCTTTCAGTACTGAAACGCAAATTTCCCTAGCTCCAGGCCAATCAGTTTTTATGTATTCGCTCGACACATCCGATCCTTGTATGGCATTCGGCATTTTCTCGAATCACATGCTTGATGGACCTGACAGATGTAAAGAACACGGGATGAAATCTACCTCCCACTTACTCAGTGGATTCAAAAGGTAGCTTTGTTCGACTAATGCAAGGGTCCGACGTACGCCACAGACTGGGACAAGGGCAACGCATCCCTCGATATAACATACTGCTTAGAAAGTCTAGAAACAGAATTCCGGACCGCACCCTGGAATCCATTCTAATTATGTGATGCGCCTATACTTTCCATTCAAATCCAGTCGGAGTATCTCTACAGTTGCAGTATATATATACACAATCAGGTGCATGAAAAACTAAAGTTGTATCCTACGCATCTCATTTTTTCACATCAAATAGATACGACATCAAAACATTGTCCAGGTGCTTGAGATATAATGTTAGCCGATTAAACAGGTTGGCGAAAATGCGAAGAGAACTGGCAACTTACCGAGGACATTTCGTCTATGTGTACGATACATGCTCCGTAAAGACCTGCAATTTCCGGATTAATGACTCCTGGTGTCGATTGTTTTTTCAGTCGACTTCCTTCGTAAACGAGAATGAGTGCGTCTCTAATGCCAGTATCATTGTCCAGGAAGGACTGAAGAGCTGCATCTGACCAAGGAAGAGCAGGAGTCGCAAGGCTACTAGTGGCATTTGTAACCACGGGTGATGTTAGTCTATTCGGTTCCATATCTTTCGGTGAATCCGAGAAGGGCTGAGGCTCGTCTTCAATAAAGTGCTATTACAGTGAGCAAGTTGATGATGATCACAGGGAATGAATGTACCTTTTCATTAGCAGACGTTTGAGTCATTCCACCGGTGGAATCAGACGGATTCGAGACTGCTCCATTAGCTGAACTTTCAGATCTTCCTTCCTCTGCAGATTTCGTAGAGCTCGTCACCCACGGCCTCAGCGACTGGTGAGATTCTTCGTTGCTCCCCGATTCATTCGAGACTGGTGCAAACTTTTCGTCTGCCGCACCTTCTTCCGCCGTAACCTCGTCTTCTTTTGACGACTTCTTCGAGCGTTTTTTGAATAGATTACCAAAAACACTACTTTTCTTGCCCTTTTTATTTAGCTCCTTTTCTCGTGCATCTAATTCTCCACCCGAATCTGAAGTTATCGATGAGCTCACCGATAATGACCGCTTTCGATCAAATTTCTCCTTTTCAACAGTTTTGTTCTTGTTATTAGAAGCCTACAAGTCAATCGAATGGAACATAATTTGCCAAGCACCTTCTCCAATGTGATGTCCACCGGGCTTATTAAATTTCCGTCTCGAGCTATCGATGGAGTTACAGAAATTTTAAGTGGTTCTAGTTTCGAATCTCGGAATATTGCCGACGTAGGTCTTTCGCCGACTTGGTCGTTCAGATCTTTTATGTGCATGATTTTGCGTCCACCATAGTCTAGTGAGCATGTTAGCGCGATCACGTCGAGACAAACCAGAAACATCCACGGTTTCGATTCCGATTCGGGGGCTAGGATGCGAGCCATCTGGCTCAGTTTCCGTTGAGATATCAAGATCAAGAATTTCAAGCTTGTTGCGCTGCTGACTGGTCGTCTCGTGGGGTGCATCGATCTCTTCTTGATCATAATCATCGAGTTGTCCATCTGTGATGACGTCTTCAGGATCATCCCCTTCATCTTCAGGATCGGACGATTCGTAAGATGTCGCCTCCAGTTGGTAATAGACACAATCATTATCAAAGACGACTGATTTAGACCCTTTTCGACGAAATGTTTTTCTGCTGCTGGACCGAGTTGTAGGCGAGTGATCCTCAAGCATCACAGCGGTTAGCTGAACCCCGATGTTAGTGGGTTGTAAGTAGAAACAAGAAGGAAGTTACATCGATATTCCTGTGCTTATTCAGCCTCGCTAGTCTTTCCTGAGGAGTCTCGATAGTCTCTGCCGGTAGGTAACCTAAGATAATTCAGATACGGTTTCCATTACATCACGTACCTACTGTATTATCCTTGACAACCCGCACAAGCCACCAGTAACTATTAGAGTCGTCCAAAAGTACGAGCGTGTCTCCTTTTGTAGCATTTGCCTGGCCTTCGACAGTCGCTGCGAATGAATGTAAAGCATACATGAAATCAAAATCAATGTCCTATTACATATTAGCATAACCAGCAGGTCGTAAAGGTCGAAATTATGGGGTAGATGCCTCGTCTGGAATGGAAGGTGATGAACTAAGGGCATCACCATCGTCATCATCATCATCTTCGGCGTCTTCCTCATAAATGTCCTCTTCATCGTCGGCGATTGTTTCAAACCCAAAATCACGATGCTTCCCTTGGAAGACATCAGAAGTAAGTCCGATTTCTCTAGCATGTAGATCGAATGTATCTATAGAACACGAGCATTAGCAAGTGTTATCCATAAGAACATAAGAATATAACCCTACCTGCCCGAACGGGTTCGGGTCTAGTCATTGTTCCAAAAAAGTAAGATTAGTATCAAACTGCAAAATACGTATTCTGGGCTAAACAGTAACCCTGCTCACCATTCCCCTCGATATGGATGCACACAACTTAGAAGCGCAACTTTACGAATCTGCAGGGAGCAACGGGATCGAAGCGTGAGAGGATAATTTCCACAGACTGGCGATGCTGGGCTAGACAGTATAACGAGCGCTTCCTGTCTGATATTGATGTCAGAAGGGCCAAACCGACGTAGGTGAGGCTTTGAGAGGAGTGGCGGGAAAAGGGGTAAAGGGCGCGAGATCAAAATCGAATTCACCAATAAATAAAAGGCAGCCCCTTTTCAGGTAAATTTTCGTGCACATAAAAGTGTCGCGATTCTCGACTCATTTTACGCCAACGATATCCTCACCAGGTACGCCAATTAAGTAAGTATACGGCGGCGCAGACAATCGTTATCACCAGCCCGACCAAATCAGTGTGCAAAGTTCGCTGTCCGTACGACGTAGTTTGCCCACCGACAGTACGCAGGGCACAATGACGTTAACACATCCCATTCGAACTCGCAGATACATGAGTTACGCTGGGAGTGTCATCGTGTATGTCTCCTTCACCATAATTTGAATTTTCTTTTGACTTCTCGATTTAGATCGCTGTCGTCGGGCACAGGGTATGCATTTGGTCTGATAGCATCACCGATAGCCGACCGCCTTGGGTTATCAGCTACTTCAATCAATATCGTTGGTACTCTGGATCTTCTTGACGCTTTTTCTCTAACCGTGATAAGGCGCCGCGGGAAATTGGGGAATGTACTTGCTGAGCCCTCTAAGGTACTTGATCTCAACTGCGCCGAATTGACAGATTTACTGATTCAACAGCGGATACATTGTTGACACATGGGGTCCTAAGTTGTATGAGTCCAGTGCTTTCTTCCGAGTTCTGATCAATCAGCCCCCTTTTTGTGGCCACAGTTTGCATGTTTTGCGGATTCTATGGCCTCAATAGGGCTTATGTCGATGATGAACGCCTTGCTTCCCCGGTTCTATTGGCTTTCTACATGTGCCTTACCGGTATTGGAAGCTGTGCTGGTTTGTTCTCTCTCTGCGACATCTTACCAATAAAGGGTTCAATGCTGCTCTGAACGCCGCCGCAAGGAATTTTCCTTCCTCTCGAGGTATGCTGGCACTGAATTTGAAAGAGCTCACGAACAGGAACTGCTACTGCGTTTCCTGTAATCTCAATCTTCCTATGAATCATGATTAATTGGAACCAGATTGCGAGCTTTGGACTTTGTGCTTTCATGTATGGTATAGTTGCAAAATTTGGAGTTCCTGGCGATACTGGATCGTTTTTGCTCATTCTTGGTACGAGAACCGTTAGCAACGAGACTAACGGTCTGCTGTCATGACAAGTGTTTCTGAACTAATTGGCTTGGTTGTCATAAATATTTACCCAACTAATTCTCTGGACGACACCAGGCGCGAACCGAGGCATCGTACAAAAAGTTCGGATGTCACACTTGCGAGCGACGCCGAGGCTCAGGCCCATCTTCATACCGCTGACGAAACTCTCGCTGCTGCTTTAAATCACGAAGAACGAGTGTCCAGCTTGGAAACAATTCGTCGCTCCAAAACTCCAGAGCCACGAAACAGAAACGCTTTGTTTCAACTTGATTTTTGGGTTATGGCTCTGATAATGGCGTCGTGTACAATCCGTCTGCATTCTTGAACTTATCCTTTAGTAAGCGGCTGTGGCCTTATGTACATTAACGTATTGCTCTGACTCAGGACTTTCTCAGCTGACAACGTGTAGAATGTCGGTCATTGTGTCGATGCTCTTTTTCGCGCTTCCCGGAGTCCTCAGAACGATCCGAAGATACTGTCTGAGATCCAGGCCGCCCATGTTTCTATAATCTCGATTTGCAGTTGTATTGGTCGAATTGCGGCGGGTACTTCCTCGGATATATTGCTCAAGCGATACAACCTTCCCCGAACCTGGTGCCTTGTCTGTGCGAGCGCTATAGCCATCCTGGCTCAGATAGCCGGCTTGACCATCGAATCCATTGAGTCGCTTGTACGCAAACCTTAATTAACTTTTCGGCTTTGTTAACTGCATGTAGTATGTTTTGTCGTGTTTCGCAGGGTTTGCTTACGGTCTTTTGTTTGGTTGCTCTCCGGTTATTGGTAAGAATCGAGTAGTACTCATGTTCTGACGTAGCATCTGATCTTTTTGGTCTCGAGTATTGACGTCTGCCGAAGTTTATGTCTAATTTAATAGGACCTTCTCGCAAAACTGGGGTTGGATTAGTCTTACACCCGCGTTTTCGAGTACACTTTTCAACTTCCTCTTTGGTACTAGGCTCGTCGTGGTTCGTATGCATGCTGATTTAGTTAGGCCGTATCTATGATTACCATTCAACTGGGACATCTGGCCGATGTCTAGATGGTCGGGCTTGTTATCGGTGGGCCTTTGTTTTCACATTAGCTGGCGCTGTCTTTGCACTTACATTGTCGTTAAAATTGCATCTGAGGCAGCTACGTGCAGCCCAGAATGACCTTATATATATTGACTGATAGATAATATTATAGTATGGCCGGCTGCAGCGCTAGCCCCAGCTGATAGAACGTTTGTTTATAATTTGCATTAATTCTGCAGCTGCTCTATAGCTACGGCCGCGATCAACATGCATGCATCCTTCCTGCTGTCCGCCAGCAGCTGTTCTGGGATATATATGCCTATATGCATATATGGAGCACGATAACTAGAGTAGGCTAATCCGGCCGTGAGTGCATGTGTTTCAACTTCGGCTCTCTGCTGCTTCAAAACTCCACACAGTTGCAATTGAGCTGTGCTTGTAACAGCATGCCTTTTTGTAGAACAAAACTTAATTCCTAAGGGAACAAAGCTATACCCTTCTTATACACAATTCTCAGAAAGACTGTTCAGATTGCAGGGAGATTGCATCGTGATCAACTGTTGCAAACAACTAATCAGTGTAAATAACCTGCCGCAGGTCATTACAGTGCTTGTAAGCAAATTAAAGTAAGCTAGCAGTGTAATGCATGATCTGCATGGTACAGCACCTAGTACAAAGCTCATTCAACTATCTATTAGCAATTTTCAGCTAGTAGAATCTCATGCCATCCCAGAACTCTTATATATAGATAATACCTTACAGGCGTACCTACAAATCAAATTTCCCTTGGCCCAGACTCTGGATGGCTGCCACCGACTTCTGCCAGTGCACCTGTAATGATCTATGGATTATTTGCATAATTTGTGATGCATGATTTGGTGGATTAGTCACGTGCAACCATTGATCACAATGCAATCATGATGCAATTGCAGATCACGATGCGATCTTCCTGGATCTGATGCAATATTGCTCAGATTGCATCAGAACAAAGTAATAGGATGCAACAATGATGCAATACGATGCAATTTGGACTAATAATGTGTTTCTAGGAATTGTCTATAAAAAGGGTAGTTTTATTCCCTTAGAAATCAAGTTTTGTTCTCCAAAAAGGCATCTTATTACAGCACTCCTACCTACCAGAGCATTGGTTCCACTTATTAGGCCCTGAGTTCCTAATTGGCTAGGAGATCCTGACACCATTTACCACAGTATAGTATACCATTCCGTAGCACCAATGATCCTACTGCACCTGAAGATGCATATAGGGTCAGCTATCCTATGCATACAATGGAACTCTACTACAGAGAGGCTAGGAGAGATACTAGGAGGTATGGTACCACAAGGTGCTTGCTAGGCAGAGCTAGGTATGGCAGAGCTAGGTATGCAGAGGAATTGGTTTAGATCTTTATTTTGTGGTTGAATACTCAATGTAATAGGATGCCTTTTTGGAGAACAAAACTTGATTCCCAAGGGAATAAAACTACCCTTTTTATAGACAATTCCTAGAAATATATTATTAATCCAAGTTGCATTGTATCGCATCGTTATTGCATTCTATTACTTTGTTCTGATGCAATCTGAGCAATATTGCATCAGATCCAGGAAGATCGCATCGTGATCAATGGTTGCACACGACTAATCCATCAAATTATGCATGCATCATAAATCATGCAAATAATCTGTAGATCATTACAATAACCATACATATAAATGCCAGTTCATATGAGAGACAAAGTGATTTAACAACATCAATTATTATTCCTACAGTACTAGTCGCCCATTCATATGTGCATTTATGCTATGCCATTGTAATGAATATATACAGATCTTGGGCTATGTAATGGGTTGCCTTTTGGCAGAACACATTATTCCCAAGAGAGGTAATTCTACCTTAATCTATATAGACAATTCCTAGAAAGGGATTATTAGTAACCCAGATTGCAATGTATTGCATCGCCATTGCATTCTATTACTTATTTCTGATGCAAGATCGCAATGCGTCATGATTGCATCGTGATACCCGTTGCATAAGACTAACCCTTGCATAACAAATCCTGCAAAAAATCTGTCGATTATTGCATTATGCATGCTTAGCTAGCTATATAGGTATATATGCATCTAGCTGTTGTCTATTTTCTTGCTTGCAGCTACAGCATTTTTAGTGGTTGTATCGCTGAGCTGTTCAATTGGTAATTCAATGCAAATTGAAAACACTCAGTTGATGCAGAAAAAATAGTCCTGGAGTAGGTCTAGTACTGGTCATATGCATTCTCTTCAATGGTCGGGCTCAAGTTCTATTTGCCCTCAAGCTGTCATCTGCTAACAGTACCCAAGCTGAATGGGTCAATGGCCAAAAGGAAAGCTGGGGGTTGCAATTGGGGACCGCCCCTTCTGCGATCATCATGAAATATGTCCTCACAATTCAATTGACAAAGATTTGGATGTTCCGGAACGTCCTTCTAACGTATTGCAATTGATTTAAATCATTAATCTTATTTAATATCTACCGGTATTATTAAAATGGGGTTGGCCGATTTAAATAACCTTCCTTGCTCCACTATGAAAAAGCCGTTCTGCCCCCTTAAGCACGTTTCGTCGCCGCTGCGCTAGCTTTCGTCCATAGCTTGAGGAAGCTGTGAAGATTAACTCAGGAGATCAAACATGCCATCAAGTACGTACCTCATCAAAGCTGAAGCAAATCCTAGCACACTCTGATATCCCTCATGAACGTGGAAGTCGAATACATCAATGGCTATAGTCAATGGAATATCACTCATGGACATGCCACAAAATCCGAAGTCCGCCAGCAGCTTCGCAATCGAGACATCTAGCCAAAAAAGCTCCGTTTGCAAATTTACCCCTGTTTTCTGTACGTCGTTCACTTGCAGCTGGACTTTCAGAGATGCCCCGTGGACCGCCGGAACAGTGCTCTGTCGCAACGTCGCCCTTTTCTCTAACAAGGCATGTAGGTCCATTAGAATCCCCAACATCCAAGCTCTATTAGCCCAATCTTCAGACAACCTCTGAATGGCCGCATTCCGTATTACCCCAATTCTCGAAAGACAATACACGTCATCCCAAAAGTCGTTGACGAATTCGATCCAAGCTCTAATCCTGGCCAACGTCTCAAGTTTCTGGCCGAGTTCCAGGTAGGGATATATTCCATGACCTAGTTTAATGACTTTGCGGGTCATGCTCATCTGCGAGATAAATGGACGGAGACGCTTGGTTGGAGCGACGGAAAGGAGCAGTAGTAAACGAGACGCATACTGTAACAGTTTGACGACTTTATCTCGGCCTTCAGTGAGGAGGAGAACATCTCGAAAGACTCTCACACTCTCACCACCCTTCGCCGAAGTGACTGGAGTGGACAGATCTACTGGTGTGGAAAGAATTGAAGGAGGACGGGGAGAAGGTGATCGGTCAGTCATGCCAAGCCAGGCTGGAGCAGGACGAAAAGTCAAAGTGTCGGTTTTCGTACCTTTTGGACGTAAATGTTCATATTCATTTATATTTACATGGACGGCGGACTCACTTGTAACTTCTGCCAGATTTTAAGCAAATATTTTAGCAAATATCGTTCTGTTTTCTCAATACTCGAGCTACATCGTACCATATATTTGATTCAGTCTTAGTGCGACCCAACGATACATTTGGAAGCTTATCCGCGATGAGTTGTTTTTTGCCTAACGCGAAAGAGGTATCTTATTTTAACCTGGGAAACATCATAAACAATGAACTACCACACTTCAGATAAAAGACGCGATGAGACTTACCTCGTCATATTGCAGGTGTAGACTTTCATCTGACGATTCTTGAGGGGCCGAGTCAATTGATGCCATCATAACTCCAGTCAAGTGGGGCGATAACACAGATGCATCCACAAATTTGGTGGGTTTCGTTCGACTACCGCGAGTCAGAATAAAAGTCAAGAGGAATAAGAAAACCCGACACCATGTGTTGCAATGCAACCCTTGCAAGAATTAGTACTCAACCAAGAGCAAGCAAACCGCTTCCACAGAATTTCTAGCAGCGTTGCTGTCAGCTGCTTTGCTTCGGTAGAGGGGATTTCCGAGCTGAACCTCACAAAGAAGGAGAAGGCCGTAGCCATCAGATACATCAAACGCACAGTAATTGGCCGATTTCGAAGCCATGTTTGCGAGATACTGGGTGAATATTAGTGTAAAAGACAGAGCCCCCTTACAATTCCTTTCCCAAACATGTAGCCATTGACAGGAGCTTCACTGGCCAAAGTTAGTAGAGATGATGGAGATGTACCCACGGGGGAGCTATTCGGAGGCCTTGCGAGAGAATTCCTAGGATTAATTCACAGTCTTCTCACAAATTGCTTGCGTACCAACAAAGTTGGAAACTCTGCTTCCCTAGGTTCATGAGCTGTGTCGGAGGAAAGAGTGCGAACGTGCCACAAAAGCCAGCGGTTATCCTTTCCGTAGGCATTCCTTTCCTGTCAATAAAAGCAACCACAAATGAGCCGTTGAGACGGGGACATACCAACCGGCTTGATTCCATCTTTCTTCTTCAACTCTCCGTTTTACCCTAAAAATATCGTCAACGTCGAGAGAATACCAGTTGTGGGTAGAGCCGTGGGTCGATTGGAGATAGCCCGCCAAATGACGGTATTCTTCCGACGACGAATCAACTAATCTCATTAACAGGACAAGGGCGACACGGATACCCCGCTGACAATCATCCAACATAAGGGATTGAAAATGACGGTCGATGATATTCATCTTCTGCTCCTCTCTCTGTAATTTGTTTGCCTACAGCATTAGAGCAATAGGAGCCTGGGTAGGACGTGATCCATAAGTTCAGCAGCAATTTCCATCTCACCGAGACTTTCAATCAATTCCGCTTCCAATTTCAGCTGTGCAATACTGTTAATCACAGGGGGGGCCTTTCTCCCGAAGTCGTGGGGAATAACAGTGTAATAGTCAGACGTTAGGCGTAGGAGGACTTGGGATTGCGAGGCTCGGAATTTCGTCATGGAAATCGAAGGATCCGTGAGTACTGCCGAGATATCTTTTAACAGCTGAAACCCTTTTTTAAGAGTGCTGTCCGACAATTTTCCCAAAGGCAGTTTATTGGCATCGTAATTAAGAGACGTCATGGTCTTGTTCCTATGGTTATTTCCTTCGACTTCTAGCACCATACATAATTGTCAGGTCAAATATGAGTCGCACGAGAGATTGGAGAGAGACTTCCAGCGTGCTTTCGGGAGTCGGAGATCTTTCGGTCCGAGATAATTCTTCTTTATTCAATCGCGATGTACTTTTGGCCTCAACCTGACCTTCGTCATAGGATCGTTCGATGAACGTATACGCGCCTATTGCATCAGATCTGCATCTGAAATACAACTAGACCAGATTTTGGTGGACTATTACGATCCTCGAATGCCAACTTGGCCTTGGACCTGAACTTGGAATTGAAGGCTCGGAATCCCGCCTGTATGTCTCCTCCTAACTGCTGTAGATTATTCTGTCCGTTTTCGCCAACCCGACCTATCCTGTAAGCCAGATGAAGGCTTACGTGTATCGATACCCCAGTGAGTCCACAAATAGAACTGACCTAAAGACAGCTAGTCAGATGTTTTCCACATGTAGCTAGGGAGCCGGGTGTATACCTCCTTTCTGGTCTTGCAATAGCTACAGATTAGAAAGATGAAAAATTCGAGTACCTGGATGTAGTAGAACTTGTTGTTCTTAAATAATGAGATAAATCAAGTCGAGGCACTTACATTCGTTTCTATGTTTGTCTGATTCAAGGTTGCATCGTATGGAACACCAAGTGAATCGCGAACTACCTGACAGGATGCTATGAATTAGGCTGGATTTATGCTAAAGGAAGGGAAAGTACCAGAAATTGGGCACGCAGGATCTACTGGTACAACAACTCCTGCAGAGCTAGCGGACGGACTCCGTGATGGGTCTTCAAGTAAGCAGTAGAATAAGACGGGAGACAGGACTTGATTTAGCTGATTGTTTTCCCGGCTTCTTCCGGGGTGGGGCATCGTCATCTGAGGCGAGGCTGTCCTGATCCGAGCTCTAAGACTCAGTTTCTTAGGGAATGGGAAGACCTTCTTGCCCGACACGCCTCTTTGACGTTTCTTTCCTTGAGCGTTGTTTTGTGCAACACCGGTCGGATTTTGTTGGTAGACTCTGGTTGGCTGAGCTGGCGTTGTGGACTTGTCGTGCAAATAAGGCAATGGATCTAGAAGAGCATTTTTCACAACAGAATCTTGGATCCACTTTTCGCTGACAAGAATTATCTTGGCCGATCCGGCACTTTGATTGTAAGCAAGCAGCTCTCTGACTGTACGCAGATAGTCAGTGGCATGATTCGGAAACTAGGGTGGGGAATAGGTCGAAAACTGACCTTTCGTGTTGGATGCCTTTGAATACTCTTCCTCTGAGATGCATGCATGAGAAGGAGGATTGGTGTTATTCAAAGTTGAGCTTGTCGTCCCACCATTATCGTGAACAAGCTTGATGAGGACAGCTGATGAGAATCAGACCGGACTGTAGATTGAAGGATGGAGGAGATATTACATTGGTTTACTTCCTTGAACCGTCCGGCAACGAGAAAATGAAGTCCATCAAAGATTGAACCGGCCATTTAAGCTGGTACCTGACTGGACTTGTACGGTGAGGTAGTCGGTAAACAAAAGCGAGAGAGAAAGAGCGAAATAGGCAAAGCTAGAGCAAGTAATTTAGAGCGTCAAGTCAGGAGTCGGATTGAGATGGAAGAGTACCAAGTGCAAAGCGTGTGATGGAGGATGGCAGGGCAGGGAACCTTGTTTTCAGGGTCGTTGGTTCAGTGAGGCTCGATAAATAGACTCACACAAACACACTCCAAAAATATTAAGGTGACTGACTATCACCAGGGGAACGATCTGCAACAGCGTTCTGGAGAGGGCCCAATCACTGCTGCATACTTAGTCATACCCAGTACACAGCTTGAGAGTCCAGTGGCAGTGTCTATTCTCGCACTACTCCCTCTCTTTTTTCTCCTTCTTTGCTTGAAAGGGGAGCAGTACGGCCTTTCTCCTTCCTCTTTCTGTTCCCTGGCAAAACAGACACAGGTTCCAGCCTATTCTATAACTTATTTCGTTGCAATTCGCTTCTCAAGGACTCATCCTCTCTCGATTGTCTTAAATGCTCGGATTCAGGCAATCCAAATTCAAGCACATCTATGGTCAGGGCGTTAAGAGGGTACGCAAACCTTCCTCCATATCATCATCCCTTCCGGTTCACAAGTATGTAATTGACTTTGCCTAATCCAGGAACTATGTTATGACAATCTCAGAGTAACTAAAAACGGTAACTCGTTCTCGGCTCGACCTCGCTAACCTAATTAGCGTGGGACAGTAACATCCTCAAGGTCAATCCTTTGTATCTTTCTGTAAATTGGGATGCTGCAGGTATGTACAACCCCCTCGCACTCGTACGGATTGCTTGTTCCATTCTCTGACGTGTGATAACGCTGAATTTGGTCATTAGGAGGCGGAGCACTCGCCGTTATACCTCTTGGGGAACGAGGCAAACTCCCGGATTTGATTCCATTGTTCAAGGGACATTCTGCTCCAGTCCTCGACACAGACTTCAATCCTTTTAACGATCATGTCTTGGCTTCAGGCTCGGACGACTGCAAGGTCTGGTTTAAATTTGCAGTCTCAGACTTACTGAGCGTAGATCTGCTTGTGGTCTGTTCCAGCCGGCTTCAGTGTCGTGGAAAAGGACACGCCTGACGTTGCCCCAATCTCAAAATTAACAGGTCATTCAAGGTAACTGAGCCCCCAATTTGTTTGCACCACGACTTTCCACATTCGTACTAATTGAACTGCAGAAAGGTCGGAAACGTCACCTTTCATCCAACGGCAGACAATGTTTTGGCGAGCACTAGTGGGGATTATACCTTGAAATTGTGGGACATCATAAAATCATCGAATCAATTGACTTTGAAACATTCGGACATCATACAATCCCTGTCCTTTAACAGAGACGGAAATTCAGTGGTCACTACTTGCAGAGACAAAAAGATACGAATATGGGACCCTCGGACCAACCAAGTGGCACAAGAGGCACCGGGCCATGCTGGAGCAAAGAATTCGCGAGCTATTTACCTAGCAGGGGATAGGATTGCCACGACGGGCTTCGGGAAAATGTCCGACCGTCAATTAGGCCTCTGGGATGTCAAAAATTTAAGCGAGCCAATCGGCGGGTTCACAACGCTCGATCAATCCGCCGGAGTCATTATGGTACGGCCCTGTCTCTCCTTGCCTGATGTTTAGCCTTTCTATGACTACGATACAAAAGTGTTATATCTTGCTGGAAAGGGGTACCACACCACGCTGGTCTTTCACATCATCTAACGTCCCAGAGACGGCAATATTCGATATTACGAATTGGAAAATGATGAATTCTGGCCTCTCGCAGAGTACAAGTCATCTGACCCTCAACGCGGCATTGCTTTTATGCCCAAGCGAGCTTTATCTGTACTATCCCAATTGTCATCGTTGACAAGAAAAGATCCATGAAAATGAAGTAATGCGAGCCTACAAGACGGTTCGAGATGTTCTGATTGAACCGGTCAGCTTTATTGTTCCCAGGCGGGTAACGATCTTCTCTGATGTTATAATCGCTGACATCTTTAGTCCGAGACTTTCCAATCCGATATATATCCAGACACATTAAGTGGACAACCGTCCGTTAGTGCTGAGGAGTGGTTTGATGGTCGCGATGCACCCCCTCAAACTGTTGGTTTGGAATCAATTTATAATAACGGATCAGTTCCCCAAGTTTCTCAACAACGCGAGTTTAGACCGGTGCCTCCATTGTCAGAGAAAAGAACCACAACCATACCTCCTCCACCAGAGTCTGCGAAAGCCAAGGATTTCGAGCCCGTTGCACCTCCGAAGTCGGCGATCTCCGATGTGCCTCCTCCCAATCTTGCTCTCAAGTCCAATAAAGATGAGGCACCGAAAGATGTTGAAATATCCAAGGCAATGCCTGATCAGTCGGTATGGGACACTAATTTTGCACGCTGATTTAGCAGGGCGAACCTTCTGAAGTCATTCCTTCTTCGGCGACAGACGACGTGCTCCAAAGACTTCTGACGATTGTCGAAACCCAAACCCAAACTCTTGAGCTTCAGGCACGCAAGATCCAAGCGCTTGAAGAACAACATCTGCAATATGCTCAGGCATTAAGCCAACTCGAATCAAAACTAGATGGCGCGCATTTGTCGGCATATCAAGGAGAACCTGTTCTTGAGGACGATGAGGGGCACTATGTTGAAGTCTAGGACCATGGATTTTTGGGCACAGAGAAGATGAGAATGTTGAAATATTGTAGTGAGTAATTATATTTTCCAATTCTGTTGTCCTCGAGTTTGGTTTCCATCAAATAACCTAGCTGCAGGCATCGTGATAGCTGCTGAAGTGTGTCGATTCCTTTGTGTGAAGAAAATCTTGAGCTCACTGAGATACGCCGTGATCGTCCGGGCTATGGCGAGACCCAGGTATCGCCTGCCGATCACAGTTGATCAGCCTAAGCGCTCTCCTGAAGACCCGTTCCTCAGGAACGACAATTTTTCGGATGGCCCTGAATCATAGCAATCCTCCATGCAGTGTTGGCTTTGTGGTACGTTTGTTGTTCTAGCCTTTCAATTAATCACATATTAGGTGTAATTCGATCTGGCTGTGGTTCCACTAGTTATCAATGAGCAGCTTGAACCTCCACGATATATATGAGAAGTTGACTTCAAGTCAACTGCGAACACGTCACTCAGCTCTGAACGAACTTCAGCAATTTTTAAGTCACGAGGATCTCTCTTCGAGACTTGTCACAGAAGATGCTTACGGCGCTCTTCTTGAACGGCTTAAAATCAATTTCAGGATGGAGGAAGCATATTATCGCAAGACGGGCTCCAGTCAAGCAAGGTCTATGCTCATTGTTTCTGCCGAATGTTTCAGAACGTCAGTCGAAAAGGGGTGTCTCATCATGACCAGGGGTACCGTCAAGTTGGTTACTTCGCACATTCGTGAGTCGATATCCTCGCTCGCCGACGCTGAGTACAAAGACGTATCACCCAATTTATTCGCCTCCCTCAGATCCGTTACTTCCTACCCTGCACACGTGGAGCAGATGAAACGAGAGCTTTGGGTAGCCATGGTCACATTATGTATATCGTCTGTGGAAGTCAGCAACTTGTACGAGTTTGGCAACAAAAACGACCTCCGTTCAGAAATGTCCTTCGGGTTTAGTCACCAGGATCAACCTCTCCCAAAACCCACTCCATTGGCCATACGGAGAGAAATTGTGGACATCTTGTACTCTCTGCAAAGTTTGTGCAGCTTCCCAGGAGCACCATTCGAAGGTAACGAAGAAATTCTACTCGGATTCCTTTTCAACTTCCTCGTCTCCTACGATGGACTGTCCGACTCCCGAACGTCGGCAGCTATTACTCTAAGTCGCATCCTGGAACATATTATGACAAATAGAACCGACATTGCTTCATTGTCTTCAATTTATCTCCTGGACCTAAGTTCCAAGATTTGGAACCCTCGGTTTCCCCAGCTTAACGAACAACTTCTCATCAATTTATCACTTGCATTCCCCTTTATTCACAGGATTGCGTCGCAGCGTTGCTCTAGTCCTGCGATACGTACCAATGTTCAAGCTCTTCTTATAAAACTTCAGCAAGATTGGCAGAACCAGGACCCAAAAGCGAGTTTACAGGTGGACGACCTCAGTTTATTCCCACTCCCTCAATCCTCGTGGAAATGGAAACATCGGCCTTTCCTGTTTTTTCATGGACCTTACTTCTCCCTGGTACCCGGGCCATCGTCGGCAGAAAGTACGTGGCTGTCTATCCAACTCCAAACATGTTTCCTCAAGGTTCTAGATCAAGTCTCAGAATGTGGCTCCGTCGATGTGTCTAGCGACGTGCAAAGTCAAGAAAGGAAACGACGCCGTATAGTTCCCAACTCCAATTATCAAGATCTGCTTGACGACATTGTTATTGCACGAAACACTAATGTCCCATTGTTACTGTCATTACAGCGACTTGCTTTTTACCTCAACTGTTTCCGTCCATCTCAGCAAATTTCTCATATAGAGGTCTTACATCGTCTCGAGCGTTTTGGAGACTCAAATGATGGAGATGTAGTCAATTGGTCGTTTGTTTGCATGCTTGGACTGCTAGGACAGATGGAGGAGACAATTGATACATCTACAACCGCTCTGTGTCTACGGATTTGGATTGCTTGTTCGAAGCAAGCCGCACTTCCAAGCACCTGTCGAACCGCATGTGCAGTCATGGATGCCATGCTGATCAACAACCTGCTGAATGTCAGATCTCTCACCCCGCAGATTAGAGGAATCATGGAATATGTCGAGCAACGTGGGCCAGCGCTCTTTGCAGACACATCATGTAATCTCTGGCAAACTCTTTTCAACAAGCTCGAAGAGACTGGAATTGCTGTTGATACGTGGAGAAGCACTTCATTAATTAGATGGCTTCAATTCCGCTGGGTGGCACATAACGATGGTGACGCAAATTTTCGAGCCAAAATTCTGCGGACATTGCTTTTTCCTAGTTTGCGACTATTTTCCTTCACATCGCTGCGCACCGAATACGAAATTGACTTCAATTACTTTGAATCTCTCCCTCGATCTCGAGTATCCTGGTCATTGCACACCCTCTCGGCGAATATGCCTCTCCTGAATCTTCTCCTAGAATCAATCATCACCTATGATGAACCCTCGGCGTTGGTACCCAGCAACCACCCCGTTCCCAAGCTAAAGCTCGCTTTTACGCCATATCTAGTCGAGGTTTTGGAAGAAAGATCCTTGGCGATATTCAATCAGATCGATCATCTCGGGTCAAACCTATCGAATGAAGACCTTTCTTGGGCTACATCTGTTGCGATGTTGTGCATGCTTTTTTTAGGTGAGTGAACTCACGTAACTGACTAATTGTTTAAGAACCTGATCGGAGTGGAACTTTGCTGAAAAGGATATCTGCATTGCTATCATCGTCGCTAGAGGTTGGCCTATACGTTGATGCGTGCTTGGCCGCAATCTCACGGTTTCTACAACTACTGGACGCTACAGACCATCCTGGCTCCGGTGTGGACCACTCCATTCAAGCTCAACTTCGCAACCTTTTGTCTGGTCCCTCATTCAAAGACTTCGTGGAGCAGCTTTGCTCACTCTACGCAACCCCGAACCACCAACATGCAAATATTCTCAGTGATATGGATTTCCAAAGACATCAACCGCAAACCGTCAGTTCTTCTTCGACTATTGACGAGAAATGGGCAGGACGGGATATTTCAAGATCAAGCACATCCCCAGACAGCTGGCGTATGCGACTGCTAGTGCGTCTCTATCATGAAGTTCACTTGAATCAAGATAATTTCATATCCAACAACTCTCTATTTATCTCGCGCCTTTGTGAGCCAGATAATCTCCTCATTGCCGGAAGAGAAGCTTCAGATTTAGTGTTTGATTCACACAGTTTTGCATCTCATGGCTTTACTGCGACCCTCCTCGCTTCGTTCAAAGATAATATTGCTAGCGTGTATGCTTGGGGCGGTAACGAAATGACTGCATATACCGCAATGTCACTCGTATCTCGTTGCTTAGTCTCGAGCGGTCATCAGGAGGTCCCATCAGATCTCTATGACCTGGTGCTGAAAATCTATCGATGGGTGGTCAAAGTCACGGTCTATCGGGAGCTCTCGTCCCCAAACGCAAGGATTGCTGCATCTGCCATGTTGCTCGAGATATCTAAATTTGACATAAATTATGGTAACGAAGCGAAATCAGAGGTTGGACCGGGGTTGCTTTTGATTAAGTTGGTTGAAGATTCGGACGTCCGGATAAAATTTGAACTCGCATTGTCTATCAAGCCGGTTTTTCTTCGGTTTCCTCTTGCTTCACGCATCGATGTTTATCGTGAAGTGGTCCAAAATCTGGAGTCTGAAGAGAAATTCATTGAAAGGTTTGCTCTCAGGGCCTACACCCTTATGCAACTTGCCCTTGCCTCTGACGATATTCGACGAGCAGCAATGGTCAATCTCTTGGAATTAGGAAAGTTCGTGTCGTGCAAAAACATTGTTTGCTCGTGTTTTGCTCTCATAGCTGAGCGGCTTTATGGTAGCAAGTTGGACAGCCTTTTTCTTGAAAACAGCAGCCAGTTTATCTATTCTTGGATCGAGTTTGGGTATGATATTTTTGAATTTCCGTTCGATGTCTTCGGATTCTTAGATTTTGAAACATGGGCGCTGAGTGTGAAAGGAGAGTTGATTTCACAGTTGCTCAATGCTGGAAGGTGGGACGATGCAACCGATCTATTTCGAAATTCGATTCCCTTCGAAGATGTCCTGATCGACTGTCTTCCAAAGATCATATCCGATTATTTTCTAAATTATTCGGTCACCGAGATTCACGAAAGCGACATTGCAATAAAATGTGCGGCGACGTTGGGAAGCGATATTTATCGATCCTGTTTGACCTCACGATTTGCTGAATCTCTTTCCATTATGGTAGATAGACTCGACGACAAAACTTTAACCGAATACTTCTCGTCCATCGATGCCCCGGCTTCGAACATTTTTTCTGCAATTAATCTTACACAATTAAGTCCCGTACATCCCGACCCCCCTCAGCCATTTTTCTCCGCAAGTGAAGTACTGGCAGCCATTGAAAAGTTTCGAGAGTCACTCAAAATACCCCCTCAGCAAATCTGGAGTTCCGCCAACTCTATTGTCGTCTTTCGTCATCTCTTCGATAAAGCAATCTCGGCATCCGATACAACCCTCGTTATTTCCTGCCTTCGGCGAATCGTGTTTGTATTATGTGTTGCAGCGGAGGCGATGTACGATGGATATCCCTTGGAGATGTTGTTGTTTGGATTAAGAGAATTCCTGAAAAGATCTGACACCTACGCCGATGCGCTCCACATTCTTCAACACTTATTGTTGGCTGGTTCGAACTATTTCCAAAGTCACCCAATTCGATTACGCCGGACGATCTTAGCCCTTCTCTCTGCTCTTTACTCATTAAATCGATCAACATCCATAAATGAGAGCGTCCAAGTGGCTTATGACTTGCTGATTTATACGATCGGTGAGACTTCCACTAATGGATCATCACTTCACGCTGTCACTGCTCTTTTGGAGATTCTTCGGGGTTCTATCAGCTATTCGAGCCTGTCAGTTGGTCAAATTATGCGATGCCTTGTCGATGAAGAAGAAGAATTGTGGTCTGCGCCCGAACTGTGTCATTTTGGATTGGAAGTTTTGCGTTCCCATTGCAATGTATTCACTGAAGACTTCTCGACCCTCAGTGGAATCGTCGCTCATTTTTTGCGTCCAGAATGGTCACAATCGTATTCAGAAGATTCAAAGGCTTGGCTTGGTCTGGCATTCGGCGTTAGTTCATGGCATGGCAGGATCGTCGAACCTGAATTTAGGACGCCAGCATCGTACAACACGGATCACTCCGTGGCTGATTCAGAGATGACGTGCACCCTTTTTGTTTTGAATGAGATCTTCAAGTTTATGCGGATGGAACCAAAGATTTCAGGACTCCTGGAGCAGAGTGCGAGGGAGGTGTCATCACGGTCTCGCATCAAGTTACCTGAGAAGTTTGGGCCAGATCAGAGGACCTCTGAATACCTTTCGTCGCGCTATATACCTAATGCGAAACGGCCTTTTATGGACCTTCCGACCCCATCTCAAGTAGGCTTTTGGACCGTCATCGATAAGGACTTCGACAATTGGTGTAAACAATTGGCTTGCTCAATTGCTCAGAGTCTTCCTAATCAACTTTACAGCTCGCTAGCCTATCCGCTTCACTCCTCAACGATGTTTTGTAAGGCGATATTTCCTTATCTGGTTGAAGAGTACCAATGTCAACGACAGTATGACGGGAGCCTTACCAAGATTTTCAATGCGATACTGGAAATTACTTGGACTGTAGACAGTCTGTATTCGAAGCTGATCATTGATACCACACTACTGCTCCGCATCAGATTTCCACCGACCAAACAGAGACATCAATCACTGTTAGAGGGAATAAATTATCTCTATGCCTCAAATGCCGCTATACGATGCGCAATGCATAAATCAGCTCTTATGTTTTTAGAGATGGCGAGGAATTCTAGCGCAGAGCATTCAGATGAACAGGTAGACCGATTACTGTCACAAATATATCGAAATCTGGATGATCCAGACCTTACCTATGCCTTATCACAACATATAAATCGATCCTGGGATCAACTTTTGGATGTGTACAAACTTCACCATAATCGTGACCGAGTCGCTGACATACGACGGGCGCGATTACTTGGCAAAGTAGAGCTTGGAAGGAATCTGTCATTGGAGGATGATGACTTTTGTGCAGTAGCCGACTTTGTGCGACAAACTGGGTTCCCAATTAAAACGGAGGACATTCGGGGTGATTCCTTGAACCACACTGAAGAAGATCGATTTGTCGCGAGCTCATACAGCTCCGCATGGAGACTGGGGAAGTGGGATCTTCCTCCTTTGGTTAGGTCCAAGGATCCAGACGTCCTTGTCTACTCAGTTCTATATCATCTCTCTCGGTCTGACCTGTTCGAAAGTTTTTTCCCTGTGCTCGATAAATCTATCTCCAGACTATTTGATCAGATATCTTTCGGATCCAATTTGATCGATAGCAAAAATGCTACATTGTCCCTCTCGATTTTGGCCCATGTTTCTGAATTGTTTTCGGGGACAGCATCGTCGCTAATTATGACAAGTACGCGATGGCGCCAACGCTTGGTGACGCAAGCCAAATATGGAAGGTATGTCTCTGTCAAGTTTGATTGACCCTTCGTAGTTATGATGATCTTGAGCCGATTGCTTCACTTCAGGACGCCCTTTTCAAAATTTGCGAAAACCAACCTTTCGTACGCGACAATCTGTCCGCCTGCTTGCGTGACGCCCAATACATCCTCGTGCAATCCTTTTTAGCCTTTTGTGAAATGAGCCGATTGTGTGGAGACTTCAATGATCTCTTGTTTGCGCTAGCAAAGACAGGATTTCTGGAGGAAAAATTTCGAGACAGCTCAAGTTTCAAGGAAGTATATCCAGCAGTATTGACAGAACGAGCAGAGGTTCTTTGGCAAAGACAAGAGAAGGCCGAAGCTATTCAAACTTTGCAATCCGTAATTGATCCCCAACATGAAGAAAGTCTCTCCTATGCTATCGTGTCACAGCCCATAATTTTGGCAAAGTTGGTTGACAGTGCCTCGAAAACGTTGGGCTAACTCTATTTAGGCTTCGTGGAGCTCGGAATTGCGCCTGACGCCTTCAGATAAAATAGTTCAAGATCTCTTTGAGCCTGCATCTCGAATGCTGCGAGAAAACTCAGTTGCACATGATCCGGTTATTGGCAAAGTCTCCTTTCAGTATGCGGTGTTCTGCACGGCTCAATTAGAAGATCAGGCTACAATTGCAGATCTCAAACGGTTGGATGCGCTCTATCATAGCAAACGTGCTGAAGTGGATCGTTATTCGGCTGCCATTCGCGATGCAGAGGTCCGAAACGACTCCAAATCTCTATCGAGGCTCACGAGAGACCGCGATCGGGCCCAGAAATTGGTCAAAATGGACAAGGCGGAACTAAATCGACTTCACAAGCACCAACAGACATTCCTAGAAAAAGCAGTCGAGAACTTTCTCAGTTGTTTTACAGCATCTTCGGATTACGACCATTATGTCCCCAAGTTCACATCAATTTGGTTGAAACACTCGAACAAATCCGAAGTAAATAGTAGCGTCATGAAATCGTTGGGGTTGGTTCCTTCTTTCAAATTTCTACCTTTGCTCCATCAGCTGTGTTCACGCCTCTCAGACGACGCTGGAGAATTTCAAATTCTCCTGAGCTCACTTCTTTCTCGAATTCTACATGACCACCCCTATCATTCGGTTCATCAAATTTTCAGTGCTAAACACTCGACGGGAGACTTAGCGGCCACAAAAAGAGCTTCAGCTGCAAAATCATTGTTGGAGGCGATGAGCAAAACAGTTAAGATGGGGGATATCTCGTTATATCATCTCACAATGAGACTAGAGAAACAATTTTCTAGCTACTCAGATCTCGCCAGCCTTCCAACCACTGCAAAGGCCCTGCCTTCTGACTCATTCAGCTTCGATTCTTTTCCTACCCTCAGAGAGTTTCAGTCAAAGAAGATGGATCCTCTTCGACTGCCGCCTCCCGGCATGGAAATAACCGTCCAGTCAGATCGCGATTACAGATCTGTTCCATACGTACAGAACTATAGTAGAACCTTTAATATTGCCGGCGGAGTAAATCGACCTAAGATTCTTGATTCCATATTGTCAGATGGTCGGCGCTTTCGCGAACTCGTACGGCCGTTAAGGGAGGTGGCTTACTCTTAGGTAAAAGGTAATGATGATCTTCATCAAGATGCAATCATGCAGCAAGTGTTTCAACAAATGGATGGAGTTTTACAAAGGAATCGCGAAACCAGGCGACGGCAGATGCGCATTCGGACCTATCAGGTGGTTCCACTTAAGCAGCAGACTGGTGTCATTGAATGGGTCTTAGATACCCTGGCCCTGTCCGAATATCTGGAACGGACCCACGTCGCAGTTTATCCTGAGGACTGGAAGTGGGTGGTTTGTCGGAAAAAGGTATCTGATGCAGCACAGTTAGATCACAGAGAGCGCCTCCACGCATATCAAGAAGTCTGTCGTCATTTCAGACCCGTCTTAAAGCACTTCTTTTTCGAATATTTTAAGGATCCAGATAATTGGTTTGGTACACGCCTCAGCTATAGTCGCAGCGTTGCAGCTTCTTCAATGATTGGGCATATTCTGGGTCTTGGAGATAGACACGGACAAAACATACTGCTAGATAAAATGACTGGCGAAGTGGTGCATATAGATCTTGGAGTTGCTTTTGAACAAGTTCTCTCGTCTTTCTATGTGCCGGGCTCATATTTAGGGGAAAACATTACCTGTGCCTGAAGTTGTACCCTTTCGACTCACAAGGGATGTTGTTGATGGTTTGGGTATTTCTGGCTATGAGGGTACATTTATCCGGGCATCAACATTTGCCCTGGCTGTTTTCCGTGAGGAAGAAGACACCATTTCTACGTTCCTTGATGTCCTGAGATTTGATCCTCTCTATCACTGGTATTCGATATCTGATCCATATCGTTAATATCTAGGACACTCTCTCCACTCAAGAAATGGGCGATGCAACAAGAAATGCAAGGTGAAACATCTAGAACTTCAGCCAAGCAGTCCGAGAGCCTCATAGAATCGGAGGCTGATCGTGCACTCCAGTTGGTAAAAAGGAAGTTGTCTTCACGACTTAGTCCAGAAGCAGATGTGCGACGACTCATTCTAGAGGCTACTGATGAGGGAAATCTATCAAGGATGTATAGCGGTTCATACCCCGCTTAAGATACGTGCTTACTGATCTTTAGGTTGGGCACCCTTTGCATGAGGCAATGGAAGGGCGAGTAAAGTTAGGAATAAGTCACATTACAAGCATCATTAATTAATTAATTAACTATATTACAAAACCCTTGTTCTATAGTGCGTGCGCTTATACATGCATATGGGTATCCCTATAAAACAAGCCTCTATGCTTCCGCAATGAACTTTTGTGAGACTGATAACGGCGGAGACGACGACGAAGCCTGTGGTGGTTGACCCGACATTGCTGATATTGGAGGCTGCTGACCTTCTGAGCTAGGTAAAACCTCGACATTGATTGACTTCTTTGGCTTCGTGTCTCGTTTACGTCCAGACGGACGCTTTTCTGGCCGACTAATTTGGGCAGCTATGTAATCAAGATCTGCTCGAAGACCGCTTAAAACTGGAGTCCTCCGCATATATCGCCATGATGTTTCTTCTCTATCAACAACGGGGCTCCCAAGAGAGGCTTCCGCACGCGATAGTAGTTGGTGAATATCGAGAGATTCTCCGTGGGGTATTGGGGTGGGATGAGATGGTGTGACACAATCCATATTAACTTCCTTCCGCAGTACGTGATCAACATCTACCGCCGAGAAAAAAGCTACTCCCTTCATATAAGCAATCTAGAATCTTGAGCGACGAACCTGTGGAATATCGTGAATTCCGACTTGTTCACTGAACATGGATCGAGTCCACAAATTGCTTATTTGTAGTGCCATTGCTGCCCGATAAGCATCCTCTTCCTTCACAATGTATCGAATCTCATCATGGACGGTGATCGATAGACGTGCATCAATGGCATATCTTTTGATAAGATGTTCCATACTCACAATAAGTAAATGGAGATAATCCACGCCGCTAGACTGAATTGCCCAGTTAATCCTACTTGGCATGAAACCTCCCTTATTGATATATCGTCGCATGAGTGCTTCTGTAATCGCACAGGCCAAAACTGGAGTACGAGGTACATCTTGTTCCGCGATAGCTTCGAGTTTATTAAACACTACAGATTCAGTGCCGCCTCTCCAAAAAGCACGCCCCTTGTTGATTCCCTTCGATTTCGACTTCTGGCCTTTAGTCGATTCGTATAATTCTGTTGCCATTCGTTCAGCGTCAGTCTCACTAATACTAGGATTGAATTGATGCAAAAGCTGAATCGCAAATTTCAGACCAGCCCCATATATCCGTCCATAGTTAAACACCTAAGAAACCAATGAGCGCAAAGAACAAAGAACTTTGATAGCTTACCTTGGCATCATTTCGCGATATACCGAGAATCTGGGCTGTCTTAGAATGGAGATCCGTCCCTGCAGCTTTCGTACCCTCCAAAGTCATCCATCCAATCGCCGTTGCGCCATGAAAACCAAACTCCGCGTCACCGAGGAGACTTGCGATCCAAAGCTCTTCGCTATCCACATCGGCACCGACAAACTTGTACCCCTTTGGAGCTTTTACCATCGATTTGAGCTCGCTGCCAACTCTATTTTTCTTTGCATTGCTGGCCGTCAACCAGGTGCTTTCCACCGCTCGACGAGTGATTGTGCCCATAGGTATGACTTGAGGGAGAATGATTCCCAATTTAGTTTCGCCGTCGCCCTTTAGGCCCATCTCGGTGTCACTATCCCACACTACCATTTGTGACTTTATTCGCTCCCTGGCGCTGATCCAATATGAACACGCGGCATTCATGTCAAGGGCTTCTTTTGCATATGCAAACTCGCTAGATAATGTTCCGTCTTCAAAGGCGGAGAGATAGCCCTTTGCCATTGGATTGGCAACCCTCTTCGTCGGACCATCTTTGTGAGGCACCTTAAAGTATGCACCGTGATTATCCATCCTCACTCTCAAGATCGGCTCGTCGGACATGTCGCAGACGGTGAAGTGTTTTGACTGAAATTTTATAATACTGTTCCGATCATCGACTCGAAAGACCCAGCCATACTTGTCACTCCATACCAGCGGATGTCCTTCCCAAGCCAAACGTAAAAGAAGAGGCGCAATACGTGAACGGACGGTGAGGGTCATATCAGAGCCGTTGGTAGCGAATAGATCTTTGTACCAAATCGGCATGCCAGGTTTCTTTTGGTTTTTCACCGGTCTAGGAAGTTCTCCAGCTTTCTTGGGTTTAAGCATTCTTATCTCTTGGCCGGACCAATCCAACTGAGACAGCCAAGGGTCACTCGACCACTTGCTGGGATCATCCTTGATTTCCAAAGCTTTCTGAGCTAAAGTTTTGAGTCGATTTTGGACATCCGCTGATAACTTGAGATAAGTATCTTCCGCCGTTTCAATGTAAGTCTCCCAAGAACTGTCGACAGGAAGAAACTCCGAACTTAATCGCAACAGGGCTGCGAAACTGACAGGATGAGGGGAGACATCGAGGAAAGCAGGGAGCACAACACGATATACTTTGTGCGTGGTACTGACATCTGTTGCGCAGTAATGCATCAGTTCTTCGAAGCGATCGACAATGCCGTCCCTGTCGAGCTCGCCAAAATAGTCCCGGACCGTCTTGTCTAGCTGGATGTTGCAGTGGAAATTTGCAACATCCATCAAGGAGTTGATTGAACTTCGTGCGATCCAGAGTTCGCTAATCTCATCTTCTGCGTCCATCGAGCCAAGTAACTCGGACAGACTTATGGAGGACGAAGCTTCTTTCGATAGCTTTTCTTTTAGTAATTTTTGCTTCTGATGCTTCATCCAAGTAGGCCTTTGGCGAGAACACATCCCGTTTACAGCTACATGTAGCGACATAGTATCCAAAAAGGTGATCCCCGAAGATCGAATGTGATATTCATCCTGGATTCGCTGACGGTCGTATCCGACGTTATGACCCACAATTACTCGACGACTGACTTTGTCGGAACCGAATGGCACTAAGTGTCGGGGTGTGTCCGACTTGGACAGCAACCATGGTGAGATCCAACCATACCAAGCTTCACTTGATGCTGCGCATGCCATGACGGCAAACGGACTTTGTTTGTATAATGTTTCGCAATCAAAAACCAGACAATCTTCTAGCGGATAGTCAACTTGAGTCCCCTTTCCATCTTTTTCGTAACGAGTCCAGCCACTCCTTTTGACCCATCTCTTCGGCGGCTTCGGCAGTTCAATCGAGGAAAATTTTTTAGACATTGTGAGGTACGGCTCAGCGATGTCCATCCCGATTTTATAGAAATGCTCATCGAGAGTCTTGCCGGCAAGGGGAGGCAAATCGAAATTGACTGGAGGACTTATGGCACTCTGTTTTCCCAGCAAGTCATGCGACTCGAGGTGGCGACGCGAAAGAGTTACCAACTGCGGATTACTGGTGTACGACCCATACGGAAAGACTTGTCGATGAAGCTCAGGAGAGAGTTGCTGTATGCCGACTTCATTTATTCGCACATCACTTCCAACTGTAACGTTTAGAATACTCGTATTGTGAAGAGATTACATGAATTAGCAAATTCCGGCTGGGACAATGTGGGTTGAGCTGCCGCGGTTGTGTAGCACCGTAACCTTCTGGGAAGAGAGATAGGAACAAACCGACCGTACGAGGTTCGCTTGATGACTTGAGAGAAGGTGAAGGTGAGCGACATGTTTAATCCCCCACAAATTTGGAATCGCTAGACTCTCAATAATTTACAAAGACGCGACCAAAGATAAAGGACCAAGTATTGACATGACACAAGGATTGGTGCAGAGTCTGAGTGAAACTTGACTGGTGCAATCCAAGTAAAAATGGACGCGCTGAAGCTGAACAGTCAAGAGGCTTTGACGACGTTAGTTGGAAATCACGAGTTTTTGTAACATTTATTTATTGTCATTTTAGTAATTCTGTACGATTTTACGTAAATATCCCCCCAGAAAAAATGTCTGGAAGAGCAAATCAAGGTTTTCTTGTCCTGCTGAACCACCAGACCATAATTCCTCAAACAAATGCAG
>Ga0335073_10000956_pt1 | contig 38245 bp, 43 predicted proteins | sample Lox_Sample_22_FD_207093 | JGI IMG/M metagenome (GOLD analysis project Ga0335073, IMG submission 207093) | Soil microbial communities from Loxahatchee National Wildlife Refuge, Florida, United States - Lox_Sample_2.2 | ecosystem: Environmental > Terrestrial > Soil > Wetlands | place: USA... | reverse complement strand
GGACGCGGAGGCCCATAAGTGCGTCCGAAGCACGGTCTGGCATGAACCGCCCCACCGAGGGGGCGAGGCCGAACAGGAGGTTGTCGACGACGAGGCCCCAGGCCAGTAGCGTGATAATACTGCCGACCTGGTTGTGGATGATCGCTCCGAGGCCGGCGCCGATCGCGCCCCACAGGGCAGCGCCGGCGATCCCGCCGAGCGTAAGCAGCAAAATCTCGCCGCTGCTGAGCACGACGGGGATGTCGCGCCCGCTGAGGATCGCGTATCCGACGGCCCATCCGATTGCCACGCCGACGGCTCCGAACACGATGCCGGCCAGTGCGCCGGCGGCGGTCTTGGCGGCCAGGACGTGTGAGCGCGCGGGGTTGAACAGGATCGTCGGACGGATCGTGCCGAAGCGGTACTCGCTGGTGACCAGCAACACCCCGGCGAGGGCGGAGAACACGCCGGCGAGACTGCTCACGCCCAGCAGGTCACGCTGGTCCTCTGTGCCGGCAAGTCCGGCTGGGTGGGTGAGCAGCCCGGTCAGCAGCGTGATGAGCAGCGTCAGCGCCATCATCGCGAGGATCAGCGCGATCGTGGTCCGGGTCGAGCGAATCTTCAGGAGCTCTGCCCTGATCTGCGCGGTCATGCCGTGGCCTCCGCGGTGAGTTCGAGGAAGGTGTCTTCCAGCAAGCCTGTATCGCTGACCAGCTCGTGAACCGGGATGCCGGCGGCGAAGGCGATCTCGCCGATCTGCTCGCTCGATGCTCCCTGGACGAGCAGCGCGTGGTCGGTGCCCGCCGTGACCTGCAGCGCCTTGTCACGCAGCGCGCTGATGAGCCGCTGCGGGTCGGCGCTGCGGACGCGAACCGCGCCGCCGGCGTGCGCCGTGAGGTCTGCGAGCGGGGAGGAGAGCACGAGCCGGCCGCGGCTGATTATGAGTACCCGGTCGACCGTCTGCGCGACCTCGGCGAGCACGTGACTGGAGATGAGCACCGTGCGGCCTTCTGAGGCCAGGCTGCGCAGGAAGTCCCGCAGCCAGCGAACTCCCTCCGGGTCAAGCCCGTTGGCGGGCTCGTCGAGGATCAGCAGCTCCGGGTCGCCCAGCAGGGCCACCGCGAGCCCAAGTCGCTGACGCATCCCGAGCGAGTATCCCTTCACGCGCCGCCGGGCTGCGTCACCCAGCTCTACCAGGCGCAGCACCTCGTCCGCACGTGAGTCAGCGACGTCGACGGCCTGCCCGAGCATCCGCAGGTGATCGCGGCCGGAACGACCGGGATGGAAATCGGTTGCCTCGAGCACGGCACCGATCCGCAGTGCCGCTTGCGGCAGCTGGGCGTAGGGACGATCGAACACCAGCGCCCTTCCGCTCGACGGCGCAGCGAGCCCCAGGATCATCCGCAGCGTTGTCGTTTTGCCAGCGCCATTCGGGCCGAGGAAGCCCGTGATCGTCCCGGCCTCCAGTGCAAAGGACAGGTCTGTGACCGCTGAGACCTTACCGAAGCGCTTGGTCAGCGACTCGGCCTTGACGACCACGGTCATCCGCGTGCCTGACCGTTAAACGGCGCCGCATCGTCACCGAAAGCCTCCTGCCCGGCTTGGCTGGACAGATCCAGCCGGCGCCGGACCTCGGAGGCGTTCACGCCGAGCGCGCCCAGCAGCGCCGCGGCAGGATCTGGGGGCTGGAGAGCGACGATCTGGGCCAGCAATTGCTGAGCCGTGACCTGGGACTTGATGCGATTGGGCTTGGCTGCTCCCTCCAGCACTTTCTTGGCCGCGGGCGTCATGCGGAGGCGATCTCTCTGCAGCATGAGGTCCTTGAGCTTCGGCTTCTTCGGCACGGCGTGCATCGGCAGCTCGGGAGCATCGGCGCCGGACCCCAGGCCCAGGGCACCCAGCGCTTCCCGATCGAGCGAGTCCAGGGCCTGGCGAGCCTGCTGCAGGCTCACGCCCAGCACGCCTTCGGCCGAGGGGTCCTCCAGCACGGCGAGCAGGACATGGTCGGTGCCGATCCGGCGATCACCCCGGCGATGAGCCTCCTCGCTGGCCTGCAGATAGATGGCCCAGGCGTGAAGCATCTCTGGCGGCGCGGGTTCGGTGGTCACGATCACTCCTTGTTGTACTTGGTGTGCACGGACTGGCGGGTGACGCCCAGAGCATCTCCGATCTGCTGCCACGACCAGCCCTTTGCCCGGGCAGCCGCGACATGGCTGGCTTCGACCCTCTCAGCCAGGCGGTGGAGCGCCAGCGAGGCGCGAAGCCCGATCGCCGGGTCATCCGAGGAGACACTCACGCTGAGCTCTTCGATGTCCACGGCTGTCAATTTAGACTGACAACCAGAGCTTGTCAAACCAAACTGACACCGGCCTTGGCGGTCGTCAACTGCCCGCTCAGCCGGATCGCGCTTGCCGACGTATCTGCACCGGGCCATCCCGATGGCCGGCCCCTGCGCTGAACACTGCCCAGCTCTCACCGGCCTGCTGGTGGCAGAACAAAGTACGGACTGTGGTGTCGATGCAGGGCCTCGGGCGGCCTGTCTCAGCCAATCTGGTCCGTCCCAGCCCAGCACTCCCCCGCTGGCTAGGATGAGTGAGACGGGACAGCGGTGCGTCGTCTCATTGGATCTGGCCCGCGCACGTTAAGTTCAGGGTCATGGGCCGGCTTGCAGCGAATCGATGCGGATGGCCCCTGCGCCGATATGACCTGGGCAAGCCGTGAGACTGCGCGGCGTGACCTACGACACCGGGGTCGTGTTCTCGGGCCCGGGGTATAACGTCCCGACCCGCCCGAAGCTCGACCGCGCCACCGCGGAGCGCGAGTTGCAGATCGCGCGTGACGACCTGCACTGCAATGCCGTTCGCTTGATAGGCCGCGACGTCGACAGGCTGGTACATATCGCCGAGCGCGCCCTGGAGCTCGGCCTTGAGGTATGGCTGTCGCCGGCGCTGTGGGGCCGTCCTTTTGAGGAGACGCTCCGGTACTGCGTTTCGGCGGCCGGGCGGGCCGAGGAGCTACGCCAGCAACACCCTGACCGTTTCGTCCTTGTCCTGGGCAGCGAAATGACGCTGTTCATGGAGGGCATCGTGCCCGGCGAGGACTTCGCCGCGCGCACCCGCGAGGCCTTCACCCGGATGAAGGCCGGAGACCGCAGCGCCAGCGACCGGCTCAACGACTTCCTCGGCCGCGCGAGCGCAGCGGTCCGCGGCGTCTACCACGGGCCGCTCACCTATGCCTCGCTGATCTGGGAGGAGGTGGACTGGGATCGCTTCGACCTGATCGGCGTCGACCACTACCGCGACGCGCGGATCACCGATCGCTACGCCGAGATGCTGCAACCGCTCCTGGCGCTCGGTAAGCCGGTCGTCAACACCGAGTTTGGCATGCGGACGTACCGTGGTGCCGAAAGCGAGGGAACTCCCGGGTTCGGCGTAGCCGATCAGCTGAGGGTGGGCCTGCGCCGCTGCCGCTTGTCGGCCCGTTCGTTCGCGAGCGTCTCAACGGGGACTACGTGCGCGACGAGGCCATGCAAGCCCGCGAACTCACCGAGACCCTCATGATCCTCGACGCCGCGGGCGTCGACGGCGCCTTCGTCGCCGAGTTCGTCACCGCCGGGGCCACGTTCAGCGACAAGCCCCGTTACGACCTCGACATGAATGCGTTCAGCCTCGTGATGACCTACCGGCACAGCAAGGGAACGACCTACCCGGACATGAGCTGGGAGCCGAAACAGTCCTTCCGGGCCGTCGCCGACTTCTACGCCGGACGCTCCGGTGGCGCGGAGCACCCCAGCAGATGAATGTAGCGCGCGGCCTGTCGAGGCTGCCCGGCGCGTGCTACGCGAGCGCGATCGACGTGGCCAACCCTTCAGGTCGGACAGGCGCGCATTTCGGCCCCGTCAGCCTAGCGCTGTCGCTTGCCGTCCTGGCAGGCTCTGTCAGGTGGCGGAGTTCGACGAACTCGTGACCGAGGCGATGACCGAGCCGTTCTCTGGCTGGGATTTCTCCTGGCTGGACTGCCGCTCCTGGACCGAGCCGCTGAGGTGGGACTACACCGCCCGTGTCGCGACCGAGGCGTGGCCGCCAAACGTGCAGGTGGCCGGACAGCGCCTGCTGCCACTCGGCATCCCCGTGATCCAAGACGAGGGCGCCCGCGACAACATGGAGCAGAACGGGTCTGACGATGGCGGTCGCCTGCCGTTCCGCGACGGGTCGCTGGACCTGATCTGCAACCGGCACGAGTCATTCCTGGCCACTGAGGTCAGCCGCGTTCTCACGCCGGGCGGCAGCTTCGTGACCCAGCAGGTCGATTGCCACGACAACGACGACCTAGCCCAGATACTTGGCATCGAGATGCCACAGGAGCCGGACAGCTGGATCGGGCTTGCCCAGCGACAGGTCACCGAAGCGGGACTAGTGATCGAGGAAGCTTCTAGGGCCGACCAGCGCATACGCTTCGCCGACATCGCGGCTGTCGTCTTCTACCTGAAGGCCATCAGCTGGTCAATCCCTAGGTACAGCCTGGAGAAACACCGCCCGGATGAGGTGCCAGGCCTGTTATCGCGCCGTGCAGCGGGCCACTTCAGCGGCCGAGGTAGGCGAGGACGGCGAGGACGCAGCGCGGTTGTCATCGTCGGAGGGATGCACGCGCAGTTCGGTGAAGATGGACGAGGTGTGCCTCGCGACAGCCCGCTCGGTCCCCATCTGCTGCGCGATCGCCGCGTTGGACCGGCCCTCGGCCATCAGATCCAGTACCTCCCGCTCCCGGGGCTGAGGCGGCCCAGCTCACTGTCGTCGGCGTTGTGCGCGAGCAGCCGAGATCACCTCGGGGTCCATCGCCGTGCCTTCGCTGGCAACGCGCCGCAGGGCTCGGCGAACTGACCACTGTCAAAAACACGATCCTTGAGCAGGTAACCGACTCCCCCGGTGCCGTCGGCCAGCGGTTCGCGCGCGTAGATCGGCTCGACATGCTGCGACAGCACCAGGACCGGCAGTCCGGGCACGCGGCGGCGGGTCTCCAGCGGCCCGCAGCCCGGCCCCGGTGTCCACCCCCGACACGACGTCAAAGCCATGCGCCTGGAGTCTCCGGATGAGGCCGTCCCTCAGAAGAAAGGGGTCTTCGGCGATGAAACGTCCGTCAGATCTACCTGCCCGAGCTAGATCCGACGGATGTTTTGCAACGGCCTAACCGAGCGTCGCGTGCCTTGCCTCAGAACTCATTGCTGAGCTTGTCGGCTTCGCTTCTCAGGTCACGGAGCCGCTGGTAGGCGGGTCGTTCGCGGATGCGATCGAGGACCCACGGGATGGCTTCCGCGCGGGTCGTTGCGGTCCCAGCCATGATCAGCGTGTCCAGTGTTTCCAGGCCAGCCAGCCCCAGCATGGCGAGCACGAAGGTGGCCTCGCCGTGCTCCCACTCCTGGATGTCCGATAGCCGCTGCGCGACGGGAATGCCGCACCGGGGTCCATCGCCGTCGTAGGTGACGGGGCTATTGCTGAACACGTACTCGACCGCCATGATCTCCCGGAGCTTTGCTGCCAGGTAGCCCCGGAACTGCTCGATCGCCGCCTCGTTGGCCTGCTGGAGTGCCGTCATGGGCGGCCCCCAGTCGTCCTCCGGCGCGTCCGCGTCAATTTCGCGCTCGATCGTGTCCAGCACAGCACGGTCCATCGCGGCCTCCCTCAGCGCCAGACCTGAGGGTGATTCCGCAGCGTCCGCGATCGCGAGGCAATATTTACGGTGCCGGTCCAGCCAGTCGGACTGCGACCTTCGACGCGGACGAACACCAGGTGATCGCTTTGTCAGTGGGCCAGATTACGGTGCCTGTCATGGATACAGACAGCGCGCTATCGCGGCACGACGGGCGGCATGACTTCGACTTCCTGCACGGCCGCTGGCAATCCCGCCAGCGCAAGCTCCGCAAACGGCTGGCCAACTGCCAGGACTGGGACGAGTTCACTGCCGAACTGCACTGTCAGCCGGTGCTCGGCGGTTTGGGCAACTTCGACGAGCTCGCCTCGCCGGCGATGACCTACACCGGCCTGGCGCTGCGGCTATACGACGAGGCCACGCGCACCTGGTCCATCTACTGGATCGCGGGCGGCCTCGCCGCGGTCGACCCACCTGTCGTCGGTCATTTCGCCGACGGCGTGGGTGACTTCCTCGGGCCCGACACCCACGAGGGCACGCCTGTCCTGGTCCGGTACCGCTGGTCGGGCATCACCCCGACGACCGCCCGCTGGGCCCAGGCGTTCTCATGCGACAACGGGGTGACCTGGGAGACGAACTGGACGGCGGACTTCACCCGGACAGCACCACCGGTCGGCTAACCAGCTGGCAACCGCTGGGGCCGCCTCCGTGTCGGCGTGCCCGTGCTGCATCCAAGGTGAATGGCACGGGACACGCCGACGGGACCGGTTGGCGCCTGCAGGACTACTTGGCGCCACGCCGGCGGAAGCCGAAGCCATCCGAGCGCGTGCGGGTAGCGGTGAAGGTGTCAAACTCCAGCGGGGTCGGGTATGGGCCCGAGCCGGACCAGGCCGAGGTGTGGTAGTAGGTGAATTTCATCGTGGTCTTGTCACCGGGGAAGCGACCAGGATCCACGTCGAACACACCGATACCCCACGGGTAGGTGGTATTGGGGTCGGTGACCGCGGACCACGGCGCGTCCTCGGTCTCGATCTCGGTCCCGGAGACGTTGACGCCTTCCTCCGGTTCGGAGTCCGCGGTGTCCGTCATGTAGACGTCGTCGTGACCGTGGGTACCGCCGGTACCGATCACCAGGTGCACGAGGCCGAGGTCGGAGTCCACGTTGGTCAGCTCGGTGCTGACCACGTGCGGGCGCAGGATGGTGCCGGGGTCGGTGCCCTTCACCACATAGCTGCGCTCGTAGTCGTGGTCGTGGCCGGCAAGCACGAAGTCGACTCCGTACTTGTAGAGCAGCGGCATCCAGTTCTGGCGGATGCCCAGGTCGGAGCCCTCCGCGTCAGAGGTGGACATGGCCGGCTGGTGCATGACGACGACGATCCAGTCGACCGAGGTGTCGGTGGACGCTTCGCGCAACGTTTGCTCTAGCCACCTCAGCTGCTCGCCGCCGGAGTAGCCCGTCAGGAGCTGGTTGTCCCCGGTGCTCAGGTAGGTGCCGGTGTCGACCTGGTAGCAGACGTCGTTGTTGTCCAGCATCACGAACAGCACCGAGCCGATCTGGAACTTGTACCAGTTGCCATCGAAGTCGGCGGAGCCATTCTTCGGCAGGGCGAACCGAGTCTGGTAGGACAGGTAGCCCTGCGGGCCGTTGCCAGGCTCGTTCTCGTGGTTGCCCAGGGTCGGCATCCAGGGCCGGTTCGCCGCCGAGAGCTGCGTGTTATCGAAGTACTCTTCCCAGACCTGGGGCTGGTACAGCTGGTTGGAGTTGGCGTAGGACAGGTCGCCGTTGACCAGGTGCACGACCGGGTCGAATAGCTCGACCGACGCGGCAGTCGCCACGGCGTTGAGCGAGGCCTTGGAATAGGCGGTGTCACCACAGGCGATGTCGCCGACGCTAGTAAAGCGGAACGCTACGCGGCCCTCCGGCGCAGTGCGGAACGCGCCGGAGATCTGGGTCTCGCCATCACTGACGATCCGGTACACGTAGGTGGTGTCGGGCTGTAGGCCCTCGACCCGGGCGTGCTGGGCAATCGTCTGGATGCCGTTGTTCGAGTCGGTGTACGTGCGGGTCTCGGCCCCGATTCTGCGGCCGAAGCCTCCGGCCGCGGTACCGACCATCACCGTCGGGCTGGACACCGAAGTCGGGGTCACCCAGGACACGGCGATCTCACGGGCTGGATCCTGGCCGAAGGTCAGGTGGACCTGCTCAGCCGTGACTGTGTCGGCCTTGGCGGCCTGCTGCCACAGCACCGGGCTGCCGGCTACAAGAAGACCGCCTGCGGTGACACCGACACCGCCGATGAACGACCGGCGCGAGACCCCGGTGCGCTCCACACTCTGCGTCATTGCTGTCCTTCCAGGGGCATCCGACAAAGCAAGCCAATGCTCCCGGTCAGGACGGTCGGCCAGACAAACTGAAGGTTGACATTTTGTTAACTGTTACAGCCGTTAGAGACCGGACGTAACAAGGCGGCTTCTGGCGGGCAGCCCGCCGCTTACCGCACCTCGAACCACTCGTAGTCGAGCGACAGGTCTTCGTGGACGATCCCCTTGCCGACCGCCTGAATCCGGTTGAGCCACAGGTAGCGCTCGTCGCAAGTCTCGAAGCGGGGGGCGACGTAGACAGTCGCTGGCAAGGTAAGCCCCTGCGACACGTCTGACCGGCCGTGGTACTGCCCGAAGATGGTCGCGCCGTCGTCAGTGGTAAAGGCGAATCGGACATCCAGCGTCCCAGTTCCCTCAGGGCCTACGAGCAGCCAGTCCGCGCCGGCGGATCCGATCATTTCGCCAGCGAGGCGATCTCCCTTGATCTGCGCGCTCGCCACTTCGAAGATCAACCGCGTTCCGCATGGTCCCGCCCCGACCTCGATCGGCGGCTTCAACTGAATGTGCAGCGTGCAAAGCGGTAGCAGCTCGATCGCCATGACCTGTCCTCCCCTGACACATGAGCGAACCTCGCTTACCCAGCATGCGGCAAGCAGCCCGCCGGAACAACGATCGGAGATAGGCGCCGGGCTGTCGCGGCCGCGATGCCACCACTGCGAACCTGGCGCGCCGTCTCACATTCCGCGGGGTTTCGTCGTCGTAGTGGAGAGATGAACACCAGCCAGCGGACAGAGCCCTTCCAGCCGCGACCGGTTGGACGTGACCAGGAGGCAAACATGCAGGCAGCGTCAGGCCAAATGACCGCACCAGTCGCGCAGGCTCTACTGAAGGATGGGACCCTAGCCGGTGAGTGGGTGCTGGACCCGCGCAATTCCAGCATCCGGCTGAAGACCAAGGTTCTGGGCCTAGTCCCGGTGAACGGCATCTTCCGCGAGGTCACTGGGAAGGGCACTATCTATCCAGACGGCCGGGTCAGCGGCACTGTCACGGTGGCCGCCGCGTCAATCGAGACTAAGAACGCCCGGCGCGACACGCACCTGCGCTCAGCTGACTTCTTCGATAGCGCCAACAAGCCAGCCATCACCTTCATCGCGGACGGTGTCCAGTTGACAGGCCTGGGTGTTGCTGTGACAGGTGCGCTGACTGTGCGCGACTGTACCCGGTCGCTGTCGTTCGATGCCGCCGCGTCAGTCCGGGGCGACGGCGAGATCTGGCTCGACGCCGAGGTCTACATCAACCGGGCGGACTTTGGTCTCACCTGGAACCAGATGGGCATGGCCTCGATGAACAACACCCTCGCCATCCATGTCGTGTTCACCGCTAATGATCCCGCTGAAGTGACGCAAGGCGGCCTGGATCAACAGCCAGGGCTAGCATGGCCAGGTGAAGCGGAGGGTATGGACTAGTTAGCCCGGATGTGCTGGTTAACAAGGTGTAGCAAAATCGGGAGAAGTTGATGGCTGTCCAGGTTGGCCGCCGCGAGTCGTTCAATGCAGCGCACCAGCTCTACGACCCGGACCTGTCGGACGAGGACAACCAGCGCCTGTTCGGCAAATGCGCGAACCTGCACGGGCACAACTATGTCCTTGAAGTGGTCGTGGCGGGCGAGGTCGATCAAGCTACTGGCTACGTCATGGACCTGAAGGTGCTGGCGAAGATCATCGGCAGGCAGATCATCCAGGACGTGGATCACCGCAATCTGAACACTGATGTCGCGTGGCTCAAGGGGCGCGTCCCGACCGCGGAGAATCTGGCCGAAGCTATCTGGGAGCGGCTGCAGCCAGAACTTCCCGACGGGCTGCTGCGGTCGGTGCGGGTCTGGGAGACGGATAAGAATTGGGCTGAAGTCGGTGACCAAGCCTGAGCCTGTAGCGAAAACGGGCGGAGTGCCGCCGGAGGCCTCTGCCACGTCAGGCTCGGAGTTGCGCAGGCGGTACACGACGGCGGACCTGCGCGTGTTCACTCGTGATGAGGCGAGCCGGTTTGTCCCGCGCGGCGACGGTGATCCGCAAGTCGACGTGGTCTTGGCCTGGGAGCTGCTGTATCGGCTCGAGCCTGAGCTCTATGACCGGCTGGCCAGCGCCGAGCGGCTTCACCCAGGGGTTGTGGGCTGGCTGCCCTGTGGCCTCAAGCGGATTGCGGAGGTCGGCGCCGGCACGGGACGGCTGACGATGGAGCTCATCGAGCGCGGGCAGCACATTGTGGCGGTGGAGCCTGCGCGGCCGTTGCGCCAGATTCTGAGGCGGAAGCTCGCGGCCGCTGAGGGCGGAGACCGGGTCCGGGTGGTCGAGGGATTCTTCGACCAATTGCCGTTGGCCGACGGTTTCGCCGACCTGGTTGTTGCCTGCTCGGCTTTCACCGCGTCGCCGGGGCACGGCGGCGAGACCGGCCTTGCAGAGATGGAGCGGGTGTGCAGGCCGGGCGGATGCGTGGCGATCGTCTGGCCGAACCAGCTCCCCTGGCTTGCCGAGCGGGGCTACCGGTATGTCAGCTTCCCTGGTGCCATGTCCGTTAAGTTCGAGACCTACCAGGAGGCAGTAGAACTCGCCGAGATCTTCTACCCCCAGGCGGCCGAGGAGGTTCGGCGGCGTGGCCGGCGCAGCGTCCCGTTCGAGCTGCTAGCCATCAATCCACCGCGCGATGTCGCATTCAAGGTGCTTACCGGATGAAGATCGCGATCATGGCGCCGCTGGTAACGGCCATCCGAGAGCCCCAGCGCGGCGGTTCGCAGGCATTCGTGTCCGACTTGGCGCGCGGCCTGACCGGACGGGGACACGACGTGCATGTCTACGCCGCCTCGGGTTCCAAGATCCCAGGGGTTGAGGTGGTCGACATAGGCGTCGACTCCGAGTCTCTGGCCGGTACGTTCTACCGGGCATTCGGGCCATCCGCAGCCGCCCCGGCCGAAGCCGAACCTGCGAATGCAGCGCGCAATGCCGCTGCGGCCGCTCAGTCTGCATTCAGGACGGCCTATACGGCTATGCAGCTGACCCGCTATGACGTGATTCATAATCACGCCTTCGACGCGCCCGCCATCCGACTTGCGACGGCGCTGCAAGCACCGGTGGTGCACACGGTTCACCTGCCTCCGGACACGGCTGTGTCGGCAGCTCTTCGCCATGCCGCCCGCCACCGCAGACCTCCCACGGTGGCGGCTGTGTCGGAGTTCCAGGCCACGGCCTGGCGCCGGGTTGTCCGCGTTGACGCGGTCTTGCCGCCGTATCCGCCCATTGGGGCCATATCGTGGTCGCAGGCGGCCGGGCACGGAGCGCTGTTCGCAGGTCGGCTGAGCCCCGAGAAAGGCGCGGCCGAGGCGATCGAGATCGCCCGCGCGACAGGAGTTCCGATCGACGTTTACGGCGACGTTTACGATCTTCCCTACTGCCAGGAACAGATTGACCCGCGGCGAAGCTGGCCAGGGGTATCCGTTCATGAGGGAGTGCCAAGGGTCTCGCTGTGGGAGGCTATGGCCCGGGCGGCCGTGGTGTTGTTTCCAGCCCGCTGGGACGAGCCCTTCGGGATGGCCGCTGCAGAGGCGCAGGCCTGCGGAACTCCCGTCGTCGCCTTCCGGCGCGGCGGACTCAGTGAGGTGGTCGTGGACGGCGTGACCGGCTATCTGGTGCCGCCCGACGACCTGCGTGCGGCTGCGGAAGCGGTGTCAAAGCTGGCCGAGATCTCGCGAACGGCCTGCCGGGAGCACGCCGAGGAGAAGCTTGACTTGGAGCTGAGCCTTGACGCACACGAACGTCTCTACAGGCGAGTAGCCGGTGAGTGACTGGCTAGCGGGACGGCTCGTGGTGGTCACGGGGGCGAGCCGCGGGATCGGGGCGGCGACCGCAGCGGCGGTGGCAGCGGCTGGCGCTCACGTGGTGCTGGCCGCGCGGAACCGTCAGGCTCTCGAGAGCGTGGCAGGCCGGATCAGGGACCGGGGCGGCGAGGCAACGCCCGTGCCGACGAACGTGAGCGACGAGGCTGCGGTCGAGCATCTGGTGACCACGGCCACTCGGATTGGCCAGGTCGGTGCGCTGGTCTGTGCAGCCGGGGTACTGACGCCTTCACCTTTTGCCGAAACAACGTCCACAACATGGAGCGAGACCCTCGGCGTCAATCTGACGGGGACTTTCTTGTGCTGTCGCGCCGCGTTTAACGCCATGATTCCCGGCGGTGAGGGGCGGATCGTCACCATCGGCTCGCTGTCTGGTGTGTATGCCACCGAGAAGTTCCCGGGGCTAGCCGCATACAACGTCTCCAAGTACGGCGTCATCGGGCTTACGGAGGCAATCGCGGTGGAAGGCAAAGAGCACGGCATCAGTGCCATTTGCCTGAGTCCGGGCGCCGTCGACACCCAGATGCTGCAGCGCGCCAATCCGGCGCTGCGCGCTGGCCTGACGCCGGACGACGTCGCGGAGTTCATCGTCGCGCTCCTCGACGGCCCTCTCCCCCCGGCCAGCGGGGCGAACATCCCGCTGTTCTCGAACGCTTAGGCCGCGTTTCAACCTGGCGATAGGGACCATAGGTCGGTGCTGTCGTCGGCAAGCATCGTCGGCTCCGGCCTGGCTCGCACCGACACCAGGCGAGCGCAGGCCGCCATCTCGCCGTCGAGGTCCAGTTCGGGATCGCCGCCGCGGTCCAGGCCGACGGCGGCCCGGACGACCCCGGCCACCAGGTAAAAGCCGATCAGCTTGCCCTCGGCCACGCTGCCACGGACCACGAAGTCATCCCACCTGTCGACGTGGCCGACATACTCGATTTTGTGGTCGTACTGATCGGACCAGAAGCTGTGTAGGTAGCTGTACGGATCTGTTGAGCCGAGCATCGACCGGGCCGCGGCAGCGCCCTGTTTCTCTGCGTTGTTGAAGTGTTCAACCCGGACCCGCCCAAACAGCGGGTGGAGATGGTTGGCCACGTCTCCAGCTACGTAAATGTCAGGCGCGCTAGTACGGCAACGCTCATCGGCAAGAATCCCGTTCTCCTGCGCAACAGAGACCACCGGAACCTGTGGCTGAATGCCGACTCCGGCCACGGCAAAATCGCACTCGATACGCCGACCAGCGGCGGTCACAACGGCTTCCAGGCGATCGGCACCTTCGAAGGCGGCGACCTGTTCTTCGGGTAGCAGCTCGACACCGTTTGCCCGGTGAATCGCGCCGATCAGCGCGCCAACCTCATCGCCAAGGATCCTCCCGAGCGGGGTCTGACCCGGGAAGACAGCCGTAACCTGAACTCCCAGCTGGGTGAGAGAAGCCGCGACTTCGCAGCCGATGAACCCCATTCCCACCACGACCGCGCGCCGATCCGGCAGCGCTTCTCGCTTGATCGAGTCGCACTCAGCCACCGTGCGCAGGTAGTGAATGCCAGGCAGGTCGGTCCCGGGGAGCCTGAGCCGCCGGTTGCGCCCGCCGGTAGCTATCAGAGCCTTCTGGTAGCCCAGTTCCTCACCGGAGTCCAGAGTGACTGCGTGCGCATCCGGATCGACTGCCACCACAGCGGCGCCATCGCGAAGCTCGACATCGTGGTCGGCATACCAGCCGGATGGCCTGACGTACCAGCCTTCGAGATCCTCCTCGGACCGCAAGTACGTCTTAGACAGCGGCGGTCGGCCGAAGGGGACGCCGGGTTCGCGGCTGATAAGGACCACCGGCCCAGGGAAACCTTCCTCCCGGAGCGTCGCGGCCGCGTTGCCGCCCGCGACGCCGGCGCCGATGATCACAATGCCGCTTCTGGCAGATCGTACAGCCACGCACTGATTCTGCCGCCAGGGCTGCTGACTGAACCCCCGGGACGGTCGCCTGGCGTGTTCAGGACGACTGCATGTGGGACAGTCCTGACTGTGTCGCCAGGTGATCTGCCTGACTGGTTGCCGGCTTGGTGTCTGGACCACCTCGGTGGCGAACCCGTTGACGTGCTGTTCTAGCTGGAACAGGTCTCGATGGTGTTCGGTCTGCGGTTGACCGGTGATACGGACGTGGTGGTTAAGGCGCGCGCGGATGACGGCCGGGCGGTGTCGTGCGTCGCCGCGCAGGCACAGCTGGCCAAGCGCGGGTTTCCGTGTGCCCGGCCCGATTCCGCGGTGTGGCCAGCGATCGACTTCCTCGATAACCGGGACCAGGCTGTTGTGCCAGCATATGTCGTTGAGACGGCTGAGCGGACCCGGCGGCGGATACGGGCCGCCGGGCTGCAGTGCGTACTGGGCCGCGCTGACTTCGACGCGCAGAACCTCCGGTGGCACGGTCGGGAGGTGTGGGCGGTGCACGATGGGGACAGCCTGGCGTGGCAGCCGGAGGCGGCACCCGACGCCACGATTGACGCCATGGCAACCGGCATAGCCGTGCTAGCACGTCCGCAGCCCGGCCACTTCGACCTGGCGACCGGCTACCACGGCGACCTCTGGCTCGATCTCAATGCGCTATTCCTGCGACCCGCGCTGCTACGTCCGCATGTTCGCTGGCTTGCAGGACAACTCGGCGCGCATGACATCGACGCGGTGTGCGGGCCTCTGGACGGTGGCGCGTTCCTGGCGCAGGCCGTCGCCGACGTGCTCGACGCGGCGTTCCTTCCCGCATACCGTGACCCCGCGAAAAAGCCCGCGGGATATCACTTGCCGCCGGTTACCGAGAGCATCAGCGGATGGCGCGTGGCCGTCACCGACGACGCGGTGAACGCCGGGACCGCTGTGCGTGCCTGCGCCGCCGAGCTACGCAGTCAGGCAGCTCAGCCGGTGGCTGTTGGCGCGCTTCTCGCACTCGGACCAGCAGCGCTCAACGTCGGCGTTGATCTGTCCCTGCCCTTCTACCCGGTCGAAACCATGACCAGCCAGGTCTGGCCTGCCGACAACTGCCCGCTGTGCGCTGAAGGCACACCCGTGACGCGGCCCTCGTTCTGAGCGACGGAACGCCGCCCCGTCAGGTCGGTGGCTGGGCCGGTCTCAACCTACGGGTGGATAAGGGCGGTGCCGGATCAACCTCTGCGACGATGTTAGTGGGACGAGCGCGCATAGCCTTAAGCACAACCGGTAGCGCACACGTGGAGGCGACGACCTGTTTACCGTCCTGAGTTGGCCGTGATAGGCGTCGGGCGTGCGCTGCGGGATATGGGCCAGACCCGACGGCGCATCGCTGTGGCTGCTGGAGCGGTGGTGCTCCTGGTGGCCGGGCTTAGCGTGATCTTGGCTGCACCTGGGCACTCGCGTGCGGTTCAGGACGGCGCGCTAGCTGCGCTCCTGGTAGCGGCGGCGGGCACGGTCCTGGTCCTAGTTCGGCAGCCACGGACAGGCGGACCGGATCTGGCCGCCCTGGTCGTGGTCGGTTTGGCCGGAGCGGCGTTGGCCGCGCTGCTGCCGCAGACGCAGGCGTACCTGATCAGCTATCTGGCCCTGGCTGGGCTGGGCCTGCGCGCAACGCTGCGGTCGTGGGCCACTGTCGGTGGCGCCGTGGTCGTTTTTGGCGCCATGAACATGGCGTACGTGCTGGTGGCTGACGGATCGGTGACCGGGCTGATCACCCAGGACATCGGCCTGGTGTTCATTTTCGCGTTCGTGCGCGCTTTCCGGCTCGCGGAAGAGCGGGCGCGTGCCGCTCAGCGGCAGGCTGAGATTCTCGTGGCTGAGCTGCGGAGCACCCAGGGCGCACGGGCCGAAGCGGTCGCACTAGCCGAGCGCAGTCGGCTGGCACGGGAGATCCACGATGTCCTGGCCCACGCCCTGTCCGGCCTAATCCTGACGCTGGACACGATGGAACTGCTCGGCAGACAGCCCGACACCGGCGAGGCCACCGTACAGCGAATGCTTGAGCAAGTCGTGCGGGCCCAGCGGATCGCTAGGGATGGGCTGGACGACACCAGGCGGGCGATCGCGGCGTTGCGCGGTGACGCTCTGCCCGGGCCGGCTCTGCTCGACAGGCTCATCAGCGACACGGCGGCGGCCGCCGGGATCTCTGGCCGCCTGACGGTATGCGGCACCGAGCGGGCGCTGCCGCCGGAGGTGCGGCTCGCGTTGTACCGGACCGCGCAGGAAGCGCTGACAAACACCGCTCGGCACGCCGGGCGCGGGGCCGCGGCCGAGGTCTGGCTCAACTACAGCGACGACGCCATCGAGCTGGTTATCGAGGACCAGCCCCCTGCAGAGGCCGGGGCCAAGACAGTGGGCCTGTGCGGCGGCGGCTACGGGCTGACCGGGATGCGGGAACGGGCTGAGCTGCTGGGCGGCAGCTTGACCGCAGGCCCGACCGATACCGGGTTCGCGGTCCGCCTCGAACTGCCTGCCGAGCCAGCGCTCCAGCGGTCGGCTCTGGCGGAGACGCCGACCGCCTCGGCGGACGGATCATGACACCCGGCGAGCCTGGGGCCACCAGGGACGAGCCGGTCCGAGTGCTAGTAGTTGACGACCAGCGCGTGGTACGGGAAGGTCTGGTGTCGCTGCTCAGCTTGCTGCCCGGCATCGAAGTGGTAGGGGCGGCGGTGGACGGGGACGACGCGATTCGCCAGGCGGTCGCGGCCGACCCGGACGTGGTGCTGATGGACCTGAACATGCCACGCTGCAATGGCGTGGAAGCAACCGAGCGGCTGCGGGCGGAACGGCCGGAGACCGTCGTCGTTGTGCTGACCACCTACTCCGATGACGCGTGGGTGTTCTCCGCTCTGCAGGCTGGTGCGCGGGGGTTCCTGACGAAGGACGCCGGCGCGGCAGAGATCCACCGCGCGCTCACCACCGTCGCGGCCGGACATGCGCAGCTTGATCCCTCTGTGCAGAGCAGATTGCTCGACGCATTGCAGCGAGGGCAGCAGTTCGCCGTTGACGGCGGGCCCGCGGCCCCAGAGCCACCCGCGCTGCCTGACGAGCTGACTCCACGCGAGGCCGAGGTGCTCGGCCGGATCGCGGCCGGATTGTCGAATCAGGAGATCGCCACAGTTCTCTTCGTGTCCGAGGCGACGGTCAAGACACACATCAATCACATCTTCACCAAGACCGGGCTGCGAGACCGGGCGCAGCTGGTCGGGTACGCGTTTCGGCACGGACTCGCTGCGCCGGAGTGACGCTTCGCATGGAACTGCGGTCGGAAGTAATGCGAGCCCGGGACGTCGCTGGTTCAACCCGTGGCTTGAAGCGGGCGGACCGCAGATTCAACTTCGGGGCCGATGGGCGCAAAAGAGGCCGCTGCCTAGCGTTCTCCTCATGGCGACAACAACGATCACGTATGCAACAACCCAGGGCACAGGCGACGACTCTCTTATCCCTCTCTACCGCAACCCGCTGCGGCTGCTTCTATCAGCCAGTCCGTGGCGCAGCGTTCGGTACCTGACTGGCCATCTGGTCGGCGGCACGATCCTGAGCGCGACCGCGGCGCTCACAGCCTCGGCCGGAGCCACAGCTGCGGCTACGGTGGCCGGACTCCCGCTTCTGCGGCCAGCGGCCAGTGCCGTCCGGCGCTGCGCCGACGCCGAGCGCAGGCGGCTACGGCTCGTCTGGCGCACGCCTGCGGGCGCCGGATACACCACAGACAGCGACGCGCGCGGCATTGCGGGCGCACTGAGCCGCTGGCGCGACCCTGGCATCCGGCGTGACATCGGCTACCTGGTTGCTCTCTGGTTGCCACTGGCGCTGCTTGATGTGTCCGTGCTCGCAGTGTGGGCGGCGTTGCTGACCGGCGTCACGCTGCCGTTCTGGTACTGGGCGCCAAAGGGCACCGACGCGGTCGGCTACATCCACGGCCGGATTGTGCACGGCCTAGCACTCGGCTACTTCCCGCACGGACCTGCTGGGCCCGGCTCCGTGGGCCTGTACGCCGACACCCTTCCCAAGGCCATGCTCGCGGCGGCCATCTTCGGCCTGCTGCTCCTGCTGTTCAACTACGTGCTGGTCAAAGGGGCTCGGACGCACGCGACCATCGCCCGTCGCTTCCTGGCCGGACCGATCCCGCCGGGCCAGCGGCAGCCCGGCGAGCACAACTAGGCCGGTGAGGGCGAACGCTGCCGAATACCCGCTGATGCCGACGACGAGGCCGAATAGGGCCGGACCAGCACCGTATCCGCCGTCATAGGCGAGATTCCAGATGGCGCTCGCGGTGCCAAGCCCCGACTGGGGCACGCGCTCGATCATCAGCACATAGGTCGAGTTCTGCAGAATCCCGAATCCAGCGCCGAACAGGCACATGCCCGTGATCACCGCTGCGGGGATTTCCAGCCAGATCAGGCCGGCCATCCCGAGGGCTGCGATCACGAGGCCCGGCATCAGCAGCCGGGTGTGCCCGTGACGATCGCCGCACCGCCCGGCCCACCACCGGCCGATGGCGCCGGTCAGCGCCTGCGCGAGCAGCCCCCCCGCGGCGACGTCGCGAGTCACGCCCGCCAGCGGCAGGAACGAGACGACGATTCCGGCTGCAACAGTGCTGGCAGAGAAGATCAGAGCCGGCCGCAGCAGGCCTGCACGCCTCAGGCCGTCAAGAAGACCGATTGCACTACCGTCGTGCTGGCGTGAATCGGCACCGCGTCGGCCGTCCTGTCCGGTGTGGCCGGGCAGCCACGGGATTGTGCCAAGCGGGATGAGAGCAGTCGCCGCGGCCAGGGCCACGACCACCGAAAAGCCAAGGCGTCCAGCAAGCCACACGCCTGATGGAAGCGCCACAACAGCAGGTACCGTATCGGCGATGCCGAGCAGACCGAGTCCCTCACCGCGACGGTCTGCCGGAACCAGCACCGCCGTTAGTGTTCCCATGACGACCGTCCCAAGGCCGAAGCCGAAGCCACGAAGGACGCTGGCGATCACGATGACGGTGAGCGATCCGTGCACGAGCAGGACGATGGATGGCAGTCCGAGCAGGGCGGCGCCGGCGGCGAGCACCGTCCGGTAACCGAAGTGGCGCATCACGAAGGAGGACACGAGCTCGGCCGCGACTGTCCCCGCCAGCAGCACGCCGGTCACGAGGCCGGCGCCGACGCTATCGGCTCCGGAAGCCTTTGCGTACATCGGCGTGACCGAGATCAGCAGCTCGAAACTGGTCAGCGTGCAGAAAGTGGACGCGAACAGGAACGCCAGAGGCCCGCTGATGAGCCGGCTTCGCAACGGGTTACCCTGCTCGCCCTGCCTGGCCTTGCTTGTTATCGAAGTGCTCATGCTTGTGACCGTAGGATCCAACTGGGTCACTGATAAGGTCCAATTCCATGGGGATTCAGTGGTCCGGTTTGGGTCCGGAGTTACTACTGCGGCTTGACCGGGAAAGCAGCCGGCCGCTTCGCGCTCAGCTGGAATCCGGATTGCGCGAGGCGGTCAGGACTGGCCGCCTCAACGGCGGGGAACGGCTGCCATCGTCACGCGAGCTAGCTCGCGAGCTAGGCGTGTCCCGTGGCCTCATCCAGGAGTGTTACGGCCAGCTGCTGGCCGAGGGCTACCTGACCAGTCACCCCGGCTCTGCCACCCGCGTCGCTGCACGGGCACATACAGCACCTGCGCGCCGGGGGCAAGCAGCGGTCCCCGGGCTTGCCCTGATAGCGGACTTCCGCTCCGGCGTGCCCGACCTGGCGAGCTTCCCCCGCGGCGACTGGGTCTGGGCAACACGCGAAGCCTGCGGCAGCGCCGCCACCGCGGAACTGAACTACGGGGACCCTCGCGGCAGCGCGGTCCTGCGCGACGTTCTCGCCGGGTACCTGCGCCGAGTCCGTGCGGCTGACGCTGACAAGGACCGGGTGATCGTCAGCACGGGATTTCAGCAAGGCCTGGTCCTGGTTTTGCGCGCGCTAGCCAGGGCCGGAGTGACCTGCGTAGCGTTCGAGGATCCTGGCTATAACAGCGCGGAGGCCGGCGAGGTTCAGCGGGCAGTCGCCGCAGCAGACCTGCGTGTCCGGCATGTACCGGTCGACGCCTCGGGCGTTGACGTTGAGGCGCTCGCCGCCAGCGGTGCCAGAGCCGTCGTGACCACCCCGGCCCATCAGGCACCGACAGGCGTCGTGCTGTCGGCCGCGCGGCGGCACGCGCTCGTCGACTGGGCACAGGCCTGCGACGCATTCGTCATCGAGGATGACTACGACTCGGAGTTCCGGTATGACCGCGAGCCGGTCGGCGTACTGCAGGGACTCGCCCCGGCCCGGGTGTTCGCGATCGGCACTGCGAGCAAGGCGCTGGCGCCAGCCGTGCGACTCGGCTGGGTCGTTGCGCCGCCAGACCTGGCTCAGGCGGTGGCCGAGGAGAAGCTCATCAGCGATCGCGGGTCATCAACTCTCGACCAGCTCACGCTTGCCGCCCTGCTGGAGTCGGGCCGTTACGACAGGCATCTGCGCCGGATGCGAGCCGTCTACGCAAGCAGACGCTCCCGCCTGATCGCTGCGCTGCGGCTCCACGCACCCGCCGTCAGGCTGACTGGCCTGGCCGCGGGGTTTCATGCCGTCGCGCATCTCCCCCGCGGAGCTGACGAGCAGGCCATCACCACCGCTGCGCTTGAACGGCTCGTTGGCCTTTACGGGATGTCTATGTTCCGTGCCGCAGCTGTCGATGCGCCAGCGCAGCTCGTGCTCGGATTCGGCAACGTCCGGGAGCGCGAGATCGGGCCCGGCCTCGCAGCCGTCGCTGACCTGCTGCGGGCCTAGCCGACGTTGGTGCTTTCTGGTGCTGTCACATCGGCCACCGTGGCGCCGAGCGCTGCCAGCAGATCGTCGGCGCGCACCGCCGCCGCCACGCCGTGCTCTCCGGCACCCAGGGTGATCTCGCGGCCGAGCACGCGCTCGTCGGCGATTACCGGCCAAGCCGTGCTGGCTCCGAGCGGCGTGATCGTGCCTCGCTCATAGCCGGTGACCTCCCTGGCTACCGCGGCGTCGGGCATAGACAGGCGGCTAACACCGAGCAGCGCGCGCAGTTTCGGCCACGCGATGGCCCGGTCGCCTGGCACAAGCACGAAGACATAGTCACCGTCGCCGCGCCGCACCACCATCGTCTTCACCACGTCGGCCGGCTCGACGCCGCGGGCCTTCGCAGCCTCGGTCAGACTTCGCACCGGGCCATGCCGGATGACCCGGTAGGGGATGCCGGATGAGTCGAGAGCGTCAAGAGCAGGGCTGGGCACGCTCGATTATCTCCGCTGCCAACGGTTGGCGCGTTCCTCACCCAGATGCCCAGGCATCCGGGTTGGCACCCTCGCGGTCGAGGTAGGCGTTGAACTCGGCGATCAGCGCGGCCATCGCGACGGCGAACCCGCGCCTGATGCCGCCCGGAGGCCGCGCCAGCGGACGGCTTCACGATGCCCGATGAGTCGGCAAGGTCGCGCCCGCCGGCCGACTACGACGCGCCGCAGCGCGTTGACCCAGCAGTGGTGGCCGACGTTGCCGGCTGGCTCACCGCACGCCGGTGAGGGCCGATGGCCGCTCAGACTGTACCTGTGAAATGCTCCGTCAGGCTGAACCAGTTGCCTGAGTCGTCACGGAACACCGCCTCAACGCCGTAGGGGCGCTCGGCTGGCTCCTGCAGGAAGGTAACGCCGCGCTCGGACAACTCCGTGTGAGTCTTCCGGCAGTCGTCGGTCTCCCAGACTCCGCCGCCGAACGCTCCCTTGGCCAGGAGCTCGCGCAACTGGCGGGCGGTTTCCCCGTCGTGTCCCATCTCTGGCGCGGCCAGGATGAACTCCAGATCTGGCTGGCCAGGCGGCGAGACGGTCAGCCACCGGAAGCCAGCCCCGGCGTCGGCGAACTCCGCGCCCATCTGGACGTCGTTACGCACGGTGAAGCCGAGCTTCTCGGTATAGAAGGTCTTGGCCGAGTCCTGGTCCAGAACCAGCACGCCTGCGTGCGACAGCTTGGTAATCACGCTCTTTCTCCTTCCGTCTGAGCTGACGCTACTGGCAGAGCCCCGACGGGTGCTTCTCCGCGATTGCGCACTGTCGCTGGGGGCGCGCCCCACATGAGGACCATGCAGCCAGGTATCAGGGGCGGTCCGCCATGAGCACGCGCGCGGCGCTGGTACTCGGACGGAGAGCAGCCGGCAAGCTCGGAGAACCGGGAGCTGAACGAGCCGAGACTGGAGAACCCGACAACGAAGCACACCTCGGTGACCGTGAGATTAGCGGTCCGGAGGAGCTCACAGGCACGCTCAACGCGCCGCCGGGAGAGGTAGTCGCCTGGCGTCGCGCCGTAAGCTGCGCGGAAAGCACGGAGGAAGTGGTAGCGGGAGTACCCCGCGCGCGCCGCCAGGGCGGAGAGATCGAGTGGACTGGCGAAGTCCCGGTCAATGAGGTCTCTGGCGCTCCGCAAGCTCATGAGCCGGGACGTGTCTGGTACGCGAGCCATGCGGTCAGCGTAGATCGGTGGCGGCCTCCGGGCGGGCCTGGGGAACGATAATGGCTGGGCATGCACCCCTGACGAGATGGAGCGGGAACGATGAGCCTGGACCCCGGCACACGACTGGAGCGCTTCGCCGACCTGGTCGTCCAGGTTGGCGCGAATGTCCAGCCCGGTTCGGATATCATGCTCAGGTCTGACATCGCGCACATTGAGATCGCTCGTGCGGTCGTCGAGCGCGCCTACGCTGCTGGCGCCGCGTGGGTGGAGATCGTCTGGTCAGACGGACCTATCCGGCATTCGCAGCTCACCCATGCCAGCATCGAGCGGCTCGCTCAACCGCGGGCGTGGGCGATCGAGCGCACCAGGGCCTGGGCGGCCGGACGGGGTGTCTCCATTGCTCTGACTGGAGACCCCGATCCGCACCTGCTCGACGATGTCGACCCGGCCAAGGCAGCCGCTCTCCCCCTCGAAGAGGCCATCGCCTTCCGTCAAGCCCTGATGGGAGGGCAACTGCGCTGGACTGTGGTCGCGGCACCGAACCCGGGCTGGGCGCGCGAGGTATTTGGCGAACCAGACGTCGAACGCCTCTGGGACGCGGTTGCAACCGCGATGAGGCTGGACGATCCCGATCCAGCGCAGAGCTGGCGAGATCGCGCGGCAGAACTCGCGGAGCGAGCCCGTGCACTGGATGCACTGGAGCTGACCGAGGTGCGCTACCGCGGCTCCGGTACTGATCTCACCGTCGGGCTGGTGCCGGGCACGCGCTGGACCGGTGGTTCCATGGATGACCCGAATGGCCTCACCTACATGCCGAACATCCCGACCGAGGAGGTCTTCGCGAGCCCGGACCGGCGCCGGGCCGAAGGCGTGATCAGCCTTACCAAGCCGGTTATCATCGCCGGCCAGGTAGTCGAGGGACTGCAGGCCACGCTCGCTGACGGCCGCATTACCAATGTCACGGCCGCGACGGGCGTCGAGGCAGTGCGCGCGCAGCTGGAAACAGATGAGGGCGCCCGCAGCCTCGGTGAGGTCGCGCTTGTCGATCGCGCCTCGCGGATCGCGAAGGCCGGGATCTTGTTCCACGACACACTGTTTGACGAGAATGCGGGCTGCCACGTCGCGTGGGGCCAGAGTTTCCCGTTCTCGGTGGCAGACGGCCTGGCGAAAGGCGCCGACGAACTCTTCGAGATCGGCCTCAACCGTTCGGCTGTGCACACCGACGTCGTTATCGGCGGCGAAGGCATGACAGTGACCGCGTCGGGACCGAAGGGATCGGTGGACATCATCCGCGACGACGAGTGGGTGTTGTCCAGCGCAGCGCGTTAAGGCTCGCGAGCACGGCGGGGCTTGGGTCACCGTACACGGTGACGGGGATCTTCGGACGGATGATCAGGCCGTTCCTGCCCACCAGCACGAACCATGCGACATAGGTAGCTTGATCCAAACAGGCCACGTCAGACTCTGGCCGCGCTGAGGGCGCGCGCAACGCCGTCATCAGCCGGCCGAGGCCCGCGGTCGCTACCCGCTCGGTCGGCGGCACAGTCCGGTCGTTATGGTTCACGAACACGATGGCCGGATTGCACAGCACGACGGCGACCGGGACGAAAGGTGCCGGGATAGAGCGCTCGGGAAGAGCCGCTGAGCGGCGTGCCGCCGCGGTCCTGCTGCCCGGGCAGGCGATGCGCTGTGCTTGCGAAGGGTATGGCCGACTGGATCGGTCTGGCCGTCGGCGGCACCGATGAGCTTGAACAGCCGACAATAGCCGTTACTAGCAGTGCACTCGCGGCGATGCATGAGCTTCGCATTTTCTCCGCCTCGGTCCGACTGCAGGTAGGACGTCAGCCGGAGCGCCGCGGTTCCGTCATTGCGCCGGCGGTGTGCTGTGGCCACGCCGCAGGTCGCACCCCGCCACGCGGCCGGGGAACGGAGCCCTATAGCGAGGCAGGAGTTCGTGGTGCGTCATAGTTCAGGCCGAGTGGCAGCCTGGGCCAACAGGTCTCGCGCCTTCGGCCGGTGCGCTGGCCAGTCAGACGGCCTGGAACAGATCGTGGAACCGCAGGCCCAGCCACGGTCGACGGCCGAACGACCACGCCTTGCCCAGGGCGATGGCCCGCCACACTGGCACCCTGTCGTACCCCATGAGCAAGGCGTCGTAAGCGGACAAGGTCACCACGCAATCCACAGCACGACCGGCCGCAGGCTCGCTCCACGCCCTGCCGTCGGCAATCCGCAGCACGAAGCGTTCCCCGCCGCGGACGCGTATCTCGAAACTGCCGGTGAATCCCCTAGCGCGACGCTCGTCGAGCACGCGCGGAAGCATCTCGCTCATCACTGCCGCGGCCACCGCGGTTGCCGAAACGCCGGTGGCTGCCGACGGGCGCAGGTCGGCACCAACGGCTCGCGCTAAGTCATATCCGTGTACCAGAAGCTCGGAAACGGCTAGGGCCAGCAGGTTTCCCACGGGCACGGTGACTTCAGGACCGTACCAGGGAGCGGGTCGCAGCTCGCTGAGGTCAGGATGCGTGCTGAAGGCGGCGAGCAGTGTGGCTGCACCCGACTTCAGCGCATCAGCGGCCGCAGCCGGGGTTGGGAACGACGCGTACCTGACGACTTTTGCGTTGACGTCGGCAACAGCATCCCGCAGGGTGCGACCGGAACCATAGCTACCGACGAACTCCGGGCCGAAGCGCGCGACGAGGTCCTCGCCCCTGAGGGTCGCTGCAAATGCCTCGCATATCGCGCACAGATGCGCGACTAACTGCGCCTTCGTCCACTCCAGCCCGGGGACTGGTCCATCTAGCGACGCTCTGTCACGTACCAGCCCTGCCGCTCGCTCGCTCGCATGCTCTAAGGCCTGCCGCACCGCGGGGCCGCCCGGCTGAACGCTCGTCATGCTGACAGTTTCCGTCAAGACCGAGCAGGGTGGAATGTTCTTGCCGATGATGCCAGCTCGCCAAAGGTGCATTATTGGGCAGTGCCATACGGCGAGAACAAACCTAGCGGGCTGCATGCCCGACTCCGCCAGCGCCTCAGGCGCCGCCACTGGGCGGGTGTCATCACGCTCGCCATCGTGGCGACTGTCCTGGCCCTTATCGTGTACCGGAGTCAGTCGGGCGCGGATCCAGTGCTGCCAAGGGCGTTCGGGCAGGACGGCAAGTGCTATTACGTCCATTCGCCGGCCGAAGTCAGCAAGCTCAAGCAGGCCGGGCATTGCCCTGCTTCGAGCGTGCCAGCTCCAGCGCCGAACACCTGGTTGTTCCTGTACTACCCCTTCTACAACTCGCGTTACTACACGTCGAACTACGTGTCCTCGGGCGACGACCCTGCCTACCAGAGCTACCTGCGAGACTTCGATGACGAGTACTCCGCTGAGATCAGCGAGGACGCGCCTACCGGTACCTATGTGACCAGCTCCGGTACCGATGAGACCGGCGCGCAGGCGGGGGTCGGGGCGGATGGCACCACGCTCGGCAGCGATGACAACTCAGCCGACGACGGCGGTGCCGGTGACGACGGGGGCAGTGACGATGGCGGTGGCGGCGGTGACGGTGGCGGAGGCGGTGACGATGGCGGGGACTAGCGACGGCCGAGGCCAAGACCGAAGCGGTGGCAGGCTCGGCTCGCAACCAGAGCCCTTCGATCGTCGTCAAGACGGTTATGAAGACGCAGCCGCTGATTGGGATCTTGGCAGCGTGCCTGCTAGCGGCCGGATGCGGTTCGGTCGGTGTGGTCTCCGCGACAACCGCTGGCACGGCCGCGCCTGCGTCCCATCGGGCCACCGCGAGCGCTACGGCAAGCAGCTCGAGCGCTCCCACGAGCAGCGTTGCCGCCGCTGACCGCTGCCGGAAGCCGGCATCACTCCCCGCAGGCGCCGCCGTGCAGGCGTGGCGCCTCGGCGCGATCCGGTTCGTCTCGGCTGACAAGGGAGTAGCGCTTACCGCGCCGCAGATTGAGTGCGACGTACCGCTCCGCCACAGCTGGGGAACAGAGGTCTACTTCCGTCCTCAGCCAGTGCGGCTAGCCACGACCAGCGACGCGGGACAGCGCTGGGTCACCAGCGGCATTGAGCTCCCCGCTGCGCCGCCATCGGCCGAAGCAGAGCAGGTGGCCGCGGTGGACGGGAACCGGACCTGGGTGGTCTCGCTGACTGGCACGCTGCTGGTCACCGGAAATGCCGGCGCTAGCTGGGCGGTGCAACCGCTGCCGGGGCCGGTCCTATCTGCTGGCAGCGCCGACGGATGGCTGTGGGCGCTGTCCTGCCCGCCAGCCACTGGCGACTCGTGCCGACCGGCCGTCGAGCGGATGAAGCTGCCGGTCGGTACCTGGATGATGTCGCGGCCAGCGTCGTTGACGTCACTTGAGCCGCAGCTCGACGTGCTCTCCGCTGCGGCCGCGGTTGTGGTTCTGCAGGGCATCCGTCCCGCGCTGGCCAGTACCACGGACGGCGGCGCCCGGTGGACAGTGCAAGCGACCCCGGCTGGACCGGAGAACATGTGCCACAACCCCAGCCCGTCGTTTACGGCTGCGGGTCCGCGCAACTGGTGGCTACTGTGCGCTGGCGGTGCGGCTGCGGGTAGCAGCACCAAAGCACTGATGCGATCGCCAGACGGGGGGCAGACCTGGACCGTGGCGGCCTCGGTCCCGAGCCTGACCGCGCCGGTCCGGCCAGGCTCGCTATCCCGCCAGGACGGGGCCGTGATCGCGGCCGGCTCAGCAGAGGTGCTCTGGCTCGCGACGCCGAACACGCTCACGGAAAGTACTGATGGCGGAGTGACGTGGAGGCAGTCTCTCGTCAATCCGCAGGGAACCTTCGGCCAGTTCGACGTGCTGTCCAGCACGCAGGCGTGGCTGCTCGCGCCGAACGCCGGACTCTGGCGCACCACTGACGGGACTACCTGGCACTTGGTTGGCGGCACAGGCCCTGATCAAGGCGCTTAGCGGCTCAGGCGCCCCGGAGCGCCGCGGTGGTCTTTCCGGTGCGTTCGCGCAGGAGGACGCGCAACGTATGCGGGTGTTCGTAGCCGACTCTGCCTGAGATTGTCTCCAGCGACAGTTCGGTGGTGCGGAGCAGCGAGCGCACTGCAGCGTGCAGATGCCGCCCACGTCGAGCGCCAGAAGCAGACGGGAGGGTCGCACCTCTTCCACCAGCGACGGTTGAATCGAAGTCAGTGCGGGACCCGCGGAGTTGGGTCCCGCACTGATTGCGTACTCCAACCATCACAGGGCTTCTCGCGCCACGCCATACATGACCGTGCTGACCATCCTGCTGACGGCATCAGGCTCGGGCGGCAGGCTGGTCCGGTCGGCGAACAGCAAATGTGCAGCTCCGATCAGTGTTGGCGCGAGCACGTCGACGTCTGCATCGGCCGCGATGCGGCCGAGTTCGCGCTCCGCGGTGAGGTAATCCGCGACCATCTCCGCGGCCTCCGTCAGCAGCGGAACGCCCGTAGGCCAGGCGCGACGCAGCCGGACACGCAACTCAAATCGGAATGCGATGAGGGCAACCATTGCCACGGCGACCGAGCTGAACAACGCGGTGAGCGCGTCGGCCAGGTTCCCGGCGATCGTGCCGGTTCCGGCGGCTGCACGCAATGCTGCAGACTGAGTGCGCATCCGCTCCCTGCGATCCAGCACCAGCTCAGCCAGGAATACGTCGAAGTTCTCGAAGTGCCGGTGGAGCACGCCCTTGGCGCAGCCTGCCTCGGTTGTCACGGCGCGACTGGTCAGCGCGTTCGGCCCGTCCCGGAGCAGGACGCGCTCGGCTGCGTCGAACAGCTGGTCGCGGACGTCGCGGATATGGACTCCGGTCGGCACCGCGCTCCCTTCTATCCTTTCGTGCCCTCGCCCCGTCGACAAGTGGGCGGATGCCCACTATGGTGGGCGCATGCCCACTATACCGCCAGAGCCAATTCGTCCGGCCGATCGCAAACCCCATGAATTCCGGCGGGTAGCCGAGTCGTTCGGCGGCGACGCCGAGCGCTACGACAGGACCCGGCCCAGTTATCCTGCCGCCCTGGTGAGGCGGATCATCGCGGCCAGTCCTGGACCCGACGTTATCGACGTCGGCTGCGGGACGGGCACGGCTGCCCGGCAGTTCAAGGCAGCCGGCTGCAAGGTTCTTGGCGTCGAGCCGGACGCGCGGATGGCTGATTTCGCGCGGCAGAGCGGGGTCGACGTCGAAGTGGCGAGGTTCGAAGCCTGGGACCCGGCAGGGCGTCAGTTCGACGCAGTCGTCGCCGGTACGGCCTGGCACTGGGTGGATCCGGTCGGTGGAGCGGCTAAGGCGGCACAGGTGCTTCGGCCCGGCGGTCGGCTCGCGCCCTTCCACCACGTGTTCCAGTCCCCGCCCGAGGTCACGCGGGCGCTCGCCGAGTCGCACAGGAAGGTCGCGCCAGACTCGCCGTTCAGCCTCAGCAGCCAGCAGATCAACTCACCGCTCGACCTCTATCAGCCGCTCTTCGCCAAGATCGCCGACGGGATGCGCGAGGCCGGCGGGTTCAGCGAACCGGAGCAGTGGAGATTCGACTGGCAGCGCAGCTACACCCGCGGCGAGTGGCTGGACCAGCTCCCCACCCTCGGTAGCCTCACCCAGCTTCCGCCCGACAAGCTGGCAGAGGTACTGGAAGCAGTGGGAACCGCGATCGACGCTATCGGGGGCAGCTTCACGATGGCCTACACGACAGTGGCGGTCACCGCGAGGCGGACCGTCAGGTAGCGGCAGGCCGGCGGGCCGGCCATCGACAGGCCGGCCCGCCTCGCGGACGATACAGCTGCGCTTCAGGTCATCGCGCGATGGTAACTGCGCGTTCCCCACCAGAGAGCCAGAGCCGCCGCGGTGCCGGTCACCAGGAACCCGATGGCTACGGTGGTCGTGGTGATCGTCCCAGCGCCGAGATCGCGTGCCGCCTGGACGGTGTAGTACATCGGATTGAGGTGTCCCAGAACCCGCAGCCACTCCGGTCCGAGCGACAGCGGCAGCAGGATGCCGGACAGCAGGGTGAGCGGAAGCTGCACGCCGGTGACCACCGCGGCGAGACTGCCTATCTGCTTCAGGCTGATGCCGAGCGCCGACGACGTCGCCGAGCACGCCGCGGTGAAGAAGGCGAGCAAGACGAACATCAGCGCGAGCCCTGCCCAGTGCGCGCTGAACCCGAATCCGATGGCGATGCCGATGACCACGACGCCGGGCAGCACGAACATGGCCATGTCACGCAGCACGGTGCCGAGCAGCAGCGCGAGCCGGCTCGCCGGAGTCACCCGGAGCCGCTCGATCACGCCCGAGTCCAGTTCCCAGATCACCACCCAGCCGGCGCCCATGCCAGCACCGAAGGCCATCAGCGTGAGAATCCCCGGCACGAACACATCCAGCACGTGACCGGCTGGCAGGCCACTGCCGCCCGCCACGGACCGGAGCAGTGGCTCGAACAGCGCAAGGTAGAGCAGCGGAGTGCTGAGCCCGGTGATAACCCACACCGGCTGGCGCAGCGTCTCGAGCAGCTTGCGGCGGAAGAACAGCTCCGATTGCAGTGCGAATGTCATGCCGCCACCTGCTCTCCGGCTTGCTTCTTCGCTGCCGCGCCGCCGACCGGTTCGCCCGCGTCCCGCAGCGAACGGCCGGTCTCATGCAGGAACACATCGTCGAGCGACGGCTGAGCGAGCGATGCGGCACGCACTGCGATGCCCTTGTCGGCCAGCATGCTGAAGACGGCCGCCATCGACCGGGTCGCGTCAGTGACTGAGAGCCGGATGCTGCCGTCCTGGATTTGAGCGGTCCGGATGAAAGGCGCCGTCGCCAGGTCCTGTTCCAGGGACAGAAGGCTGCCTGGGAGCTCGGCGGGCGTAATGACGATCGTGTCGCCGGAGTACCGCTGTTTCAGCTGGGCCGGAGTGCCCTCGGCGATCACGTGGCCGTGGTCGATGATGGCCAGCTGGTCGCTCAGCTGGTCGGCCTCGTCCAGGTAATGCGTCGTGAGGAACACCGTGGTGCCGCTGTCCCGCAGTTGCCTGACCTGGTTCCACAGATTGGCGCGGTTCTGCGGGTCAAGTCCCGTGGTCGGTTCATCAAGGAACAGCACCTGCGGGTTATGCAGGATCCCGAGGGCCACCTCGAGCCGTCGGCGCTGACCGCCGGAGTAAGTGCGGACTACTCGGCCGGCGAAGGCGCCTAGGTCAAAGAGTTCGATCAGCTCCTTGGCGCGGCTCGCGGCAGCGGTCGCCGTCAGGCCATAGAGCCTGGCCTGGAGCAGGAGGTTCTCCAGGCCGGTCGCTGATCCATCCGCGCCGCCGAGCTGACCAACGTAGCCGATGCGGCGGCGGACCTGCTGCGGGCTGCGCATCACGTCGGCGCCCGCGACGAAAGCCTCTCCTGCATCGGCGGGCAGCAGCGTGGTCAGGATCCGTAGCGTGGTCGTCTTTCCCGCACCATTTGGCCCGAGAAATCCGAAGATCTGTCCTTCTGTGACGGTGAGATCGAGTCCGCTGACGGCCTCAACCGCCTGGTCCTTGATGCGGAATGACTTGCGCAGGCCGTGCGCCTGAATCGCGACAGGCGGTGGCTGGGTTACTGACATTGCCTTGCTCCTTCAGCTGGTGACAGGAGCGGCGCTGGCCGGCACTATCCTCGAAGTGCCGAGCCCGGTTACTGCCGGCACAGCCGCGCTCCGGGTTCCCGCGGTCTCCGGGGTTGCCGCCCCGGAGACCGCGTCTTCTGGCTTTCGCTTGACTACTCCTCGGCGCCCTCCCCCGGCAGTTCGTCGCGCGATGGCCAGGCCAGCGAGCCGTCCACCAGCTCGACGACCGTGGTGCGCACCCAGGCCAGCTCGGCCCTGCGCATGGCCTGCGCGTATTCGTCCTCGATGCCGAAGATCCGCGGAAAGTCGCCCAGGTCTGCAAGGACGGCCTGGCGGAACGCCTCAGATTTGGAAATCTCGGCCTCAAGCAGGGCCGCACGCACCCGCAGCGCGCTGATGGCACCATCACGACCGAGCGCGTAGATGAACATGAGCGGTGCGGCGAAGGCCGGGTAGTCGGCTGCGGGCTCGCTCGTCAGCTCGCGCAGCCATACCAGCAGCTCATCGCGGCCCGCTTCGGTGATGGCGTAGACGGTCCGCTCCGGTCGGCGGCCCGCCCGGTTGACCTCGACCGGCTCGATGAAGCCGCGGTCGGCAAGCCGGGTCACGGTGTCGTACACCGACGACTCCCGGATCTTGAACGCCCGATCATGACCGCGCTCGTGCATGCGCGCCCGCATCTCATACGTATGCATCGGGCGCTCGTTCAGCAGGTTCAGCACGGACAGCGCAATGGGCGTCCGCGGCAGCGGGCGTGCGCGGACCTGGCGCTGGCGGCCGGAGTCCGGCACCGGTGCGGGGATGGAGGCGGGAAGTCTTTTACTCATAACCGATCACTCGGCGCCGAGTATAACGCGGCATGTCGCGACCTGCTAGTGGTCTGGCGCTACTTAGCCGGGAAGCATGCCGTATCTGGCCATCAGCGCGCGCTCGTCTTCGGCTGACGGCGGCTCGGCCCCCGACCAGAGGCGCTCCAGCTCGGTGAAGTAGCCGTCCATCGCCGGAGCGTGCAAGACCAGCAGGCGGGCCGGGTTAGTTGCCTGGTTACCGAACGTGTGCGAGGCACCGTCGGGAACCAGCACGAAATTCCCGGGCCCGCGGACGTGATCCGTACCGTCCAGTACGAAAGTGACATCGCCTGCCAGCACGAAGAACGCCTCCGTGCAGTCGGCGTGCCGGTGCGCAGGTGGCATCCTGCCGCCCGGCGGCAGCGATCGCTCCATCAGCGAAAAGCGCCCGCCGGTAGTTGCCGCTAGCGCCTTGAAGTCCATCACGCTCCCGCGCGCCTGCCTGCGCTCACCCTCGCCCGGACCTAGCAGCACCGGCTCAGCCATGGCATCTCCTTCCATGTACGGCCATCGTCCCAGCAGTACCCTGGGCTGGCGGCGAATCGTGGCCAAGCCCACATTCACAGCACGAGGCGCCGACGGTAAAACCGGGATATGAAGTCGCGGAAATACCGGGTCGTCACGACACTTGAGCGGGGCAGTAACCGGCTGATCCGCTTCGCGCTGCGAACCGGGATCGCGCCGCGCGCTTTCGCGCTGCTTGAGACGACCGGCCGCCGCACCGGGATGGTGCGGCACACCCCGGTGGGGAACGGCCTGGTCGGTGACACCTTCTGGCTCGTTGCCGCACACGGCACACAGGCCGACTACGTGCGCAACCTCCAAGCGCAGCCGAGGGTGCGAGTGAAGGTCAGCGGTGTCTGGCGGGCCGGGACGGCGGCCATCCTGCCGGGCGACGATTCCGCTGCGCGCTCCCGGAAGCTGCCATACCAATGGGATGCCGCGATCGGTCGGATGATGGCCTCAGCGCCGCTGACCATACGCATCGACTTGGACCAATAACGGCAACTTGAGCGCCGCCACCAGCGCGTCTTCAGCACTCGCCTGAGAATACGAGGTGACATCAGCCGCCGGGCCAGCCCAGAACATTCCCATCTGGTGAGACCTGAGGGTGTCATTTTCCTCGATCGAGCGCGCCTGCCTCCTGAAGAACCGGTTGAACTGGCTGGTCTTCGCGGTGACAGCCAGCACTTTCAAGTCCCGCACGAAGATTCCCTTGAACGACTGCGCGACCCCGCCCGCCTTGGTGCCGCATTGTGTTCCTGTGCAGGGCTCCTCCAGCACGCCGCGGACGGTCAGATGCCCGATAGCCGCCGTGGCGATGCGCCTGGCCTCGGTGAGCAGGCCCGGGTCCTTAGTCGCTGTATAGAGCTGGGCGAGCCCAGCCAGGATGACGCCCTGGTTATAGGTCCAGGTGGGCTGGTTGTTGTTCTCGCAGCTGTCGTCGAGGCCATCGTTGACCAGATCGCTGCTGTTGATCATGCCGCTGTTCTTGAACCAGTGCCACTCGGCCTCGGCCCAGCTCAGGTACTTCGTGTCTGCCGGGATCGCGTTATGCAGCCAAGCGGTCAGCTCGAGGAACAGCTCGTTGGAGATGGCATTCTTATACGCTCGCGGCTTCCGCAACCACCAGATCCCGCCGCCGCAGGTGCTGTCCCAGTCCTCGTGAACGTAATTGGCGTCGGTCTCAGCCATAGCCAAGTACTGCCTGGACCCGGTGATCTCGTAAGCCTGCAGCCAGGCCAGGCCCCACCAGCTTGTGTCGTCGTTGGCCTGGTTCTCGAACTTGCGTGACTTGTTGGCGTCGAACGCAGCCTCGATGGCGGAGCTGTACGCCGTGTCCCCCGTTGTCTGCTGGTAAGTCTCCAGGGTCGACAACGCGATCGCGCCTTGCCACCAGGTCTTGCCGATCACTCCGGTCTTCGGGCTGAGCGACAAGAACAGCTCGGCCATCCCGGCCTTCTGCGGGCTCATCGCTACGGCGGAACTGACGTCACCGCCGATTGCTGACGGAGTGATCAGCATGGCCGCGACCGCGATCAAGGATGCGACGATGCCTGATCTCAGCTGGAGGGCTGACCGGCTCACTTCCCCCCAGTTCGTCTGTCCTGTGCTACGCAGGATCCGGCAGTATGATCTCTGTGCCGGCTGTACAGACCGGGCTAACTGGGCGTCTAGTGCACTAACCGGGTTCTAGTTCCAAGTCTCCGGAAAAATATCGTCAAGGCTAGTAAAAGTCAACTGTCGGGAATACGCAGTCTGGGGCCGTCCGCGTGCTGCGTTAGGCATCGTCGGGGCCGCGACGTGACAAGATGATCACGTGAATCTTGCGCCCATATTTCCGATCCGCTCCCAGCGGCTATTGCTGCGCCCGCTAGCAGCCGCTGACGTCGATGCGCTCGTCGCCTACCGCTCGATTCCCGAAGTGTGCCGGTATGTTCCATTCGATCCCATGAGCGCCAGCACGGTTCTCGCGCGCATCGAAGGCTCATGGTCGCTGCGGGCCCTTGAGCAGGAGGGGGACGCGCTTATCCTCGGCGCCGAGCGCGCGGATAGCGGTGAGGTGATCGGGGACCTGATGCTGCGCTGGCTGAGCGCCGAGCATTCCGCTGGCGAGATCGGCTATGTGTTCAGCCCCGCTCACGGGGGACGCGGGTTCGCAGCCGAGGCTGCTCACGCCGTGCTGCACCTGGCGTTCGATGATCTCGGGCTGCACCGCGTCATGGCCAGGGTCGACGCCCGCAATACCGCTTCTGCGCGACTGGCGACCCGCGTGGGTATGCGCCAGGAAGCGCACCTGGTCGAAAACGAATGGTTCAAGGGCGAATGGACCGACGAACTAGACTTCGGCCTGCTGGCGAGCGAATGGCCGTCCCGCCGCCTGCCCGGCTGCCCGGCCTGCGCCTGACGGGCACGGGCAGGGGGCGCACTAGCTCATCGGAGCTTGCCGTGCAGATAGGTAACCGCGTCATCGATCAGACCGGGGATGTCGCGGTATCCCTCGAAGCAGTGATCTGCACCCGGCACGATCTGGCAGGCGGACCCGACGCCAGCCGCCATAAGTGCCTGATGAAAGCTCTCGCTGTGCACAGCAGGCAGCGCCTGATCGCGATCACCGTGGACCAGCAGGCACGGCGGAGATGAACTGGTGATGTGCGTAATCGGGCTAGCGTCCGCCATGAGCGCCGGAAGATCGACTGCGCGGCGGTCGAACAGCCGCGGTCTCGTGGTCCCGTCGAACGCCGTCGGCGGAAGCAGCCGGAAATCGGTCAGCGGGTACCACGCCACGACGGCGGAAATGCCCGGTTCAGTCAGTCCCGCCATCAGAGCCAGGTGGCCCCCGGCCGACTCACCCCAGGTGCCGATCCTGGCATCGTCGAGGCCGTACTCCCCTGCGCTGGCGCGAATGAAGCTGATTGCGGCAGCGATGTCGTCGCGCTGCGCTGGCCAGCGAGCCTCCCTGAGCAGGCGGTAGTCAACTGTGGCGCAGGCCAGACCGGCCTCGGTGAGAGCCCTGAACACCGAGTTCGGCTCGACAGTTGGCGGCAGGAACCTGCGGTCTCCGAAGGCGAAGCCGCCACCATGGATCCAGACCACGACAGGCACGCCGGCTGTACCAGTTACGTCGTCCGGGACATGCAGGTCCAGTAGGAGCGGCCGGAAACCGGGAATCTCGGCATAGGTAAGGCCCGCATAGATCACGCGCTGAACTCCAGTCCCGCGAAGTTACCGGACTTTCGCCAGGCATCGATGTAGCGGAAAAAGGCGGGCGCGCCCTGCTGGTATCCGGACAGGAGCGAGTGCGGGCTCGGCCCCTGGCCCTCGTTGTTGTAGTAGCCGGGAGTGCAGTTGGACAGGAACGACGTCATCACCGGGTTCGGTGCCAGCTGCTCCATCCAGGCATCTTCGGCAGCCCTGCTGACCTCGACAACATCAAATCCCGCCTCAGCCATGTGGGACACGATCGCGCTAACTGTCTTCGCCGCGTCTACGAAATTGTGCGGCACGTTGGCCACGAAGTTTCCGCCCTGACCCAGCTGGACCAGGAAGGCATTCGGGAAACCGTGCGTGTGGATGCCGTGCAGGCTGCGCATCCCGCCCGACCAGTAGTCGGACAGCTTCATACCGTCGCGGCCGGTCAGATCAAAGCCATAGCGCCTGGTCGCCGCCGTCCCGACCTCGAAGCCGGAGGCATAGATGATGCAGTCGACTGGGTACTCGACACCGTCCGCGACGACACCGGCGGGCGTGATCCGCTCAACGCCTTTGCCGTCGGTGTCCACGAGGTGAACCGAGGGCAGGTTGTAGGCAGCGAGGTACTCATCGTGGAAGCACGGGCGCTTACATAGCTGGCGGTACCAGGCTTTGAGCCGCTCCGCTGTCGCTGGGTCAGCAACAATGGTGTCGACGCGCGCCCGGATCTCGCTCATCTTCTCGTGATCTGCGCTCTCGAAGTCGGCCAGCACGTCCTGGAAGCCGGCCGGCGTTGCGCGCGGAGCCGACATCTTCCCCCGGATCCGCTTGGCCAGATCGGTCCACCCGTCGTTGACCAGATCATCAGCGGGTGATTCGCCGGCGGACATGTTGACGACGAAGTTATCAAGCCAGTTCTGCTGCCAGCCCGGCGTGGCCGTCGCGGCGAACCAGTCCTGGTCCATCGGCCGGTTTCCGCGCACGTCGACCGACGAAGGCGTCCGCTGGAAGACGAACAGTTCCTGGCAGGCGACCGCCAGATGCGGGACGCACTGGACAGCAGTCGCTCCGGTTCCGATGATCGCTACCCGCTTGTCAGCCAGACGATCCATCGGAGCGCCGGCCGGATCGCCGCCGGTATAGCCGTAGTCCCACCGGCTGGTGTGGAAAGTGTGGCCGCCGAAGGTGTCAATCCCGGGGATCCCTGGCAGCTTGGCAACATGCAGCGGCCCGGTGCCGATCGCCACGAACTGAGCCGTGAATTCGTCCGCCCGGTTGGTCCGTACGATCCATCGGCGGCGCGCGGAGTCCCATTCCAGGTCGGTGGCCTCGGTGTGGAACAGGGCATTGTCGTGGAGTCCATACTGCTTGCCGATGCGGTCGCAGTGCTCGAGAATCTCCGGCGCGTGCGCATAGAGTTCCGTCGGCATGTGCCCGGTCTCCTCGAGAAGCGGCATGTAGATCATCGCCGCCGTGTCGCATTGCGCGCCGGGGTAACGGTTCCAGTACCACGTCCCGCCGAAACCACCGCCCTTCTCGACGATCCGCACGTCGTTGATGCCGGCTTCCTTCAGGCGGGCACCGGTGACGAGGCCGGCGAAGCCGCCGCCGACAAACGCCACCGTCACGTGATCGTGCTTCGCCGCGCGGTCAACCCGCTCGGTGTACGGATCATCGAGAAGGCGGCTGAACCGCCCGGTTAGCTGGAGATACTGATCGTTACCGTCGGGCCGGAGCCGCTTCACCCGCTCGCGGGCGTATCGCTCCCTGAGGGCATCGTGATCGATCGAGGACATGCGGACGCCTCCCGTTCGCGGGCGACCTCACACGCCAGCTCCGCTGACATCACACTGCCCGACCGCCGCTGCACGTTCATCAAGGTGACTTACCCGGCAATACGGCAAGTGATTCACAGGGCACCTGGGATCGTCAAGTGTCATGCCATGCGAGAGTCGGCGTGAAATAGCGGATGGCCTCGTAGCGGCACCTAGCGCGTGTTAGCCTGCACTGGCTACGGTGCGGGCCGTCAGCCAGGGCCAGCGACGGCATCGCATCTGGTCTGTTTGGCAGCAGACGGAAACGGGTGAGGGGCTTGTGGCTCGACTTCAGCGAGGCTGGCACACGGGAGGCGCATCGGCCGCGGCACGCCGCCAGCCGGGTCTGGCCACGAAACGCTGACCAGGGTCGGCCGCGCCCGGCCAACCGCGAGTCCGCGCTGAGCCACGACCGGCGCTCTTCCGCTGTCGCAGTCCTGGCCAGCGCGGCGGATGAGCGCCTCGCCCACGCCGAGCCAGGACAGCCGGAGGACGCTACCGTGCCGATGGTCCTGCCCTGGCTGGGCGTCTGACCGCAGGCTCAGGCGCCAGTCGTTTCCTTGAAGCTGGCGATGACGGTGGCAGGGATCCTGCCGCGGTCGCTGACCTTGATGCCCTGGCTCCGGGCCCAGGCGCGCACTTCCGCGGAGTTCGGGGCGCCACCGGTGGCCCGGCGGCCGCGGACGGATCGCCGGCCAGTAACCCTGCGGCCTGCCTGTATATATTTCTCCAGCGCTTCGCCAAGTGCCTTTGCGTGGGCAGCATTCAGGTCGATCTCGTAATCGGTGCCGTCGACTCCGAAGCGGATCGTTGCATCTGCCGCGCTTCCGTCGAGATCATCGACGAAGAGAGTCTGTACACGCTGAGCCATGAGTGCTCCGTTCTCGGGGAGACAATTAGCTTAGCCGGTCGCTCTGAGACCAACTCGCGGGGTCCGGCCGGAGGGCTTAGTTGTTTGAGTTACCGCTGTCAGCCAAAATACCGCACTTTTTGGCCGGGAGCGATTTGACAAAGCAAATAGCAATTCCGTACCGGGCGCGGCAGGACCGGGTCGTTC